>VFSW01004671.1_pt1 | contig 20410 bp, 16 predicted proteins | sample 5358111 | NCBI WGS metagenome assembly VFSW01 (sample SAMN11554181, study PRJNA540505) | mine drainage metagenome | isolation source: sediment from site ElyBrook_90M | place: USA: Ely Copper Mine, Vershire, VT | collected 2017
GCTGGCGGGGGCGGGAGCGGGCAAGACCTACCGCATTCTGGAACAGTTCCGCGAGGCCGTGCGGCGCGGAGATGCGGGCGTGCGCCTGCTGACGCCCACGGCGACCATGGCGCGGCACCTGCAACACCGCATGGCGCGGGAAGGACACGTTGTGCGGCCCGCGCTCATCCGGACGATGTCTCGTTTCGTGGATGCATTTTGCGCGGACCCGCAGGTGACGCGGCCGCTCTTCTACCTGATCGTGGAGGCGGCGGCGCGGCGCGCGGATCGGCCGGAGTTTGCGCGCGTGGTGCGCCTGCCCGGGTTTTGCGCGGCGCTGGCGCGCACCATGGAGGAGTTCTCGGCTGCGGGATGCGACGCGGCGCGGCTGGCCGGCGGATTGGCGCGCCAGAGCGGCCGGGCGCCGCTGGGCGAGGCGTTTCTGGCGGTGTACGCCGAAGTGGACCGGGAGCTGCGCCGGCGCGGACTGGCGACACGCTCCGAACGCCTGTTGCGCGCCGCGGAATCGATCGCGCGCGAGGGCCTGCGCGGCGTGCACACGGTCTGGCTGGACGGGTTCTCGGCGTTGCCCGATCCGGAGCTGGCCGTGATCGAGGCGATGTGCCGGAAAACCGAAGTCACCTTGACGCTGCCCACCGCGCCGGTCACCGGGCCCACGCGCGAGCGGCTGCTGGCGATAGGATTCGCGGAACAGGCTTGCGCATGGGAGCCGGCGCCGGTGCGGCGGGAGATCCTGGAAGCGCCGTCCCTCGAGCGCGAGGCGGACGAGATCGCCCGTCGCATCCTCAAGGAGGCTGCCGCCGGCCGGCCATTCCGCGAGATGGGTGTGGTGGTGCGCAGCCCGGAAGTCTATGAGGCCGTGCTGCGCGCGACGCTGGATCGTTTCGGCATCCCCGCGCGGTTCTACTTCGACGCCGCGCTCGAGCGGCATGCGCTGGTGCGCCATTTCGCCGGCGCGGTGGACGCGCTGCTGGGCGGATGGGACTATGCGGAAACGCTGGCGGCGGTGCGCCTCGCCCCGGGAATGGCCAGCGACGAATTCGATTTCGCGGTGCGGGAAGCCATGCCCGGAGCCGGACTGGCGGCGCTGCGGCGCATGGCCGGCGATGCGGAGACTGCCGTGGCCGGTTTGCTGCGGGAGTTCGAACGGTTAGAGGAGTGGCGCGCGCTTTGGCTGCCCCCGGAGCAGTGGGCGGCGCGGCTGAAAGGCCTGCGCGCATGGTTCGCGCCGGGACCCGCGGAGCCGGACACTTACGAGACAGCCGCGCTGGGGCGCGGCCAGGCGGCGGCCCTGGAGCTCTTTGGCACGGCGATGGAGGAGGCGGCGCGGGCCTTTACGGAACGCGCGGTATCCCTGGCCGTCTTCTGGCGCGCCGCGAAATCGGTGTTGCGGCTGACGCCGCTGCGCGTGGATGACAACCGCCGCAACGCCGTGCAGGTGCTGGACGCGCACGAAGCGCGGCAGTGGCGGCTGCCCGTGGTTTTTGTGTGCGGCCTAGCCGAGAAGCAATTCCCCCGGTTCCACGCGCAGGATCCGTTCTTTCCGGAAGCGGCGCGCGCGCAGTTGAAGCAGGCGGGCGTCCGCGTGCGCACGGCCGCGGATTTCGAGGCGGAGGAGCGGTTCTTGTTCGACTGGGCGGTGACGCGGGCCACCGAAGCGCTGATCCTGAGCTATCCGCGATGCGATGCGCGCGGGCAGCGGAACCTGCCGTCGCTGTACCTGGAAGGCGCGGCGGCGCAGGTGAACACGGTGTGCCGCCCGAGCGAGCCGCGGGCGGCGGCGGGCGCTCCGCCCTCGAACATCGCCGGCACGGATCTGCTGGAAGCGCTGGCGGGGCGCCATGCCGTCTTCCGGACGACGGCGCTCGAAGCCTACCTGCAATGTCCGTTCCTGTTCTTCGGCCGTTACAGCCTGGGGTTGCGCGGCGCGCCGTTGCGGCCGGAAGAGCGCCTGGATTACCTCACCCAGGGCAACATCGTGCATGACGTGCTGGCCGGCTTGCACCGCGACGAGGGGCCGCTCGAAGAGGTCTTCGAGCGCGTCTTCCGGGAGGTTTGCGAACGTCAGCGGGCGCCCGCGGGCTATCGCACCGAAGCCTGCCGCGAGCGCCTGCTGGCGGACCTGCGCGCGCTGACGGCTGACCCCGCATGGCTCCAGGGCTACCCGATCCGCGCGGAACAGAAATTCCAATTCGCGCTGGGCGGCGGCGTGGAGATCCGGGGACGCATCGACCGGCTGGATGTGACGCCCGACGGCGGCGGCCTGGTGATCGACTACAAGTACAGCGGCGCGCAGAACACCAAGGACCGCGCGGCCGATGCGAACCTGCTGCAGCCGCAGATCTACCTGCTGGCGGTGGAGCGCTTCTTCGGTCTGCGTCCGGAAGGCATGTCGTATTGGGGTTTCAAAGGCGGCATCCAGCGCACGCCCTGGGCGGAGTACGCGCCGGCGAAGGCCATCGAGACCACGTTGCGGGTGGTGGAGGAAATCCGCACGGGCCGCGCCGAGCCGAGCCCCGCCGATCCCGCCAAGTGCCGCTACTGCGACTTTCGCGACGTGTGCCGGTTCACCGCCGCGGCCGCGGCGCCGGCGGAAGGAGCGGCCGCGTGGGATTGACCGGGAGCCAGCAGCGGGCCGTAGCGGTGCAGCCGGAGCCGCGGGACACCTGCGTGGTGGCCGGGCCGGGCTCGGGCAAGACCACGGTGCTGGTGCGGTATTTCGTCAACCTGGTGGAGAGCGGCGTGGACCCGCTGCGCATCCTGGCGATCACCTTCACCGACAAAGCCGCCAACAACATGCGCGAGCGCCTGGCCGGCGCGTTTCAAGACCGGCCCGATCTCCGCGGCAAGCTGGAGCGCGCTTATGTCTCGACGGTGGACGGGTTCTGCGCGAGGCTGCTGAAGGAGAACGCGGTCTACGCGGGCATCGACCCAGAGTTTTACGTGATGGACGAGCGCGAGGCGCTGCGCGCGCAGAAGCTCGCGGTGGATGCCGCGCTGGACGGGATGTTCGCGGAACAGCCGGAGCGCATGCGCGCGCTGATGCGCGGGCTGGCCGCCGTGGACGCGGGCGGCGAGCTGATGGGCGTGTATGACGCCATCCGCGCGGCGGGAACCGGCACCGGCGCGCTGGCCGGATTTCCCGCCCCGCCCGCGGCGGACATCGCGGCGGCGCTGGCGGAATTGCGGAACCAGCGTCCGCAGGACTGGAAGATCGAACAACTCGCCCACCTGCACGAGGCGCAGGATTGGGCCGAGCGCATCGCCGCGGCGCTGCCCGACGGACCGGACGCCACCTTGCGGGCCATGCGCTCGTTTACCTGCGATCTGCGCAAGTTGAAGCGCGGCGCGGCGGCGCACGGCCTGCTGAAGAGACTCAAGGACGATTTACTTCCCGCGCTCGAGTACACCCTCATCACCGCGCATTACGCCGCCGCGCGCGCCACGCTGCTCGAACTGTTGGCGCGTTTCGACGGCGAGTACCGGGAGCACAAGCGGCGTCTGGGCGCGCTCGATTACGCGGACCTGGAGGAATTCGCCGCCGGCCTGCTGGAGGAGAATGCGGAGGTGCGCCGCCGCGTGCAGGGCCAGTTCGACCAGGTGCTGATGGACGAACTGCAGGACACCAACAGGCAGCAGGCCCGGTTGCTGGACCTGCTGCGCCAGCCGGACCGTTTTTACGCCGTGGGCGACATCAACCAGTCCATCTACGGCTTCCGGCACGCCGATCCGCAGGTGTTCCACGACTATCGCGAGACCGTGTCCGGCCGCGGCCATCGCCTGGTGGAACTGGCGGACAACTTCCGCAGCCGGCCGGAGATTCTGCGCGCCGTGGATACGCTGATGGACGGCGCGGAAGGCATCGAACGGCGGCCGCTGACGGCTGGGAGACCGTTTCCGGACAAAGCCGAACCGTCCGTGGAAGTGCTGGCGGCGGAGACGCCGGAGTTGGAGGCGCAGTGGGTGGCCGCGCGGATTTTGGAGCTGGAAGGCCGCCTGCCCGTGCGCAGGGGAGCGGCGGAATTCCGCGATTTCGCGGTGCTGGTGCGCAATTCGGAGGTGCTGGCGGAATTCACGCGGGCGTTCGACGATGCGGGCATTCCCTACCTTGTGAATCGCGGCAAGGGATTCTACGAAACGCGCGAAGTGGTGGACCTGATGCATCTGCTGCGCGTAGTGCTGAATCCGCGCGACGAGATCGGCATGGCCGCCGTGCTGCGTTCGCCGTTCGTGGAGGTTTCCGGCGAAGCGCTGCTGCGCCTGAAAGCGCGGGGCAATCTGGGCGCCGCGGTGGAGGGGCTGACGGCGGAGGCGCTGGCGGCGTTCACGGCGGACGACGGCGCGAAGCTGGCGCGCTTCCGGGACCGGCTGGCGCGATGGCGCGCCGTGCGCGACTACACCGGCATCGACAGGCTGCTGCTCGGCGCCATGGACGAGTGCGGCTACGATTGCCCCTCGGGGGCGCGCGGGGCCGCCAATGTGGAGAAGTTTCTGGCGCAGGCGCGAGCGGCGGGAGCGCGCCAGACCCTGGCGGAATTCTTTGAAGAAGCCGAACTGCTGCGCCAATCCAAGCCGCGCGAACCGGACGCTCCGCCGGAAGATTCGGCCAACGCGGTGGCCATCATGACGGTGCACGCGGCCAAAGGGCTGGAGTTCCCGGTGGTGTTCCTGGCGGCCATGCATAAGGGCGTGGACACCAGCGCGGGAGCCATCTCGTTTTCGCCGCGCATTGGACTGGGCGCGAACTGGCGTCATCCGCTGGGCGGCCGGGACAAGAGCGATTCGTTCCGCCACGCCATCAAAGAAGAGTTGAAGCCGCGGGAGGAGCAGGAGGGCAACCGGCTGCTGTACGTGGCCATGACGCGCGCCGAAGAGCACCTGGTGCTGTCGTTTTCGACTCACCGCGGGAGGCCGCAGAACTGGGCGGCGCGGGTGGCGGAGCGCCTGGGGACCAGCCCGGCCGCGCCACCGGACCGGCCCGCGCCGCGCCAGCGCGAGGGCATCAACGCGCCGGCGGTGATCCTGGCGCGGCCCGTGCTCGCCGGGCAGCACGATTCGCAGGCCAATGTCACCTCCATCGCCTTGTTCGCCGATTGTCCGCGGCGCTATTACCTGTCGCGCTACCTGGGTTTCGAGGCCGCGCCGCGCGCCGGCGATGCAGGCTAATTCGCCAGCGCCCTCCGCGCCGGCGAATTCGGCAACCAGGTGCACGCGCTGCTGGCGGGCGCGCCCGTGGAGGCGCCCGATGCGGAAGCCGCCCGGCTGGCGGAGGTGTTCCGGAAAAGCGCGCTGGGGAAGCGCGCGGCGGCCGCGGACCGCGTCGAACGCGAGTTCGATTTCCTGATGGAGGTGGAAAACGTGATCCTGCGCGGCCAGATCGACCTGTGGTTCGAGGAGCGCGGCCGGGTGGTGCTGGTGGATTACAAAACCGACCGGGTCAGCGCCGCGGAAGCGCCCGCGCGAGCCGCGTCATACGCGCCGCAACTGCGCCTGTACGCCCTGGCGCTGGAGCGCCTGGCGGGCCGCGCGCCCGAGGAAACCTACCTCTGCTTCCTGCGCGCCGGCGTAACCGTGGCGGTGGATGCGCGGCCCTCGCTCTTCGAATCGGCGGAGTCCGTGGTGCGCGAATTCCGCGAGGCGCAGGAACGCATGCAGTTTCCGTTGCGCGAGGGCGAGCATTGCCGCCGGTGCCCGCACTTCACGCGCCTGTGCCCGGCGCGCCCCAGACCCGGGGATCCCGCTTCTCCCAACCCGGCTTGAACAGGGGCAGGTAGTTCTCCTGCTGGTAGGGGTGCTTCAGGATCTCCTCGATGTTCAGGTCGATGCCCAGCCCCGGCCGGTCCGGAACCGCGATGTAGCCGCCGGTCTGGCGCACGGGATGGGTGACGATGCGTTCCTCCCACGGGTCGTTGAATTCATCGAACAGTTCGTGGATGAAAAAGTTCGGAATGGAAGCGTTGAGTTGCACGCAGGCCGCCGAGCACACCGGTCCCTGGGCGCTGTGCGGCGCGATCACGCCGTAATGCGCGTCGGCCATGTCGGCGATCTTGCGCGCGGCGAAGAGGCCGCCCAGGTTGAGAGGCTCCGGCTGCAGGATGCTCACCGCCTGGTGCTGGAGCAACTCCGCGAACTGCTGCTTGGTGGAGAGGCTCTCGCCGGTGGCGATGGGCACGGGGCTGCGCCGCGCCACCTCCACCATGGCCGGAATGTTGGTGTGCGGCACGGGCTCTTCGAACCACGCCGGGCGGAACGGGTGGATGGCCTCGGCGACCTCCACGGCGGTGGCCACGTTGAAGCGGGAATGCGCCTCGATCAACAGATCCACGGAGGGCCCCACGGCGTCGCGCACGGCGCGCACGATATCCACGGCGAGGTCGAAATCGTAGCGCGGGAGCATGCGCCAGGCCGAGCCGAAGGGATCGAACTTGAGCGCCGTGTAACCGCGGCGCGCCACCAGCGCGGCTTTTTCGGCGAAGCTCTCCGGCGTGCGGGGTCCGCGATACCAGCCGTTGGCGTAGGCGCGGAGCTTTTCGTGGCACTGGCCGCCCCAGAGGTTGTAGATGGGCTGATTGCAGGCCTTGCCGATGATGTCCCAAAGCGCGATCTCGATGGCGGCCACGGCGCACAGTTGGATCTGCGCGCCGTCGGTGTAGACGTCGCGCACCAGGCGCTGCGAAATGGTTTCCACCTGGAACGGGTCCATGCCGATCACCAGGGGCGTCAACTCGTGGATGGCCGCCTCCACGGTTCTGGAAAAGTAATTGAGCGTGCCCTCGCCGACGCCGTGGATGCCTTCGTCGGTGGAGACCTTGGCAAACACCCAGTTCTTCCAGGGATTGCCGGCGATATAAGTAGTAATAGACGTGATTTTCATCAATGGCGATTGTATAACAGCGCCTAGAACTGGAAGTAGACGAACGGGATGCGCTCGTCGATCACGCCAAACACCTCGATCGACAAGAGCATGATCGCCAGGGCGGAGGCGTACACCAGCACGGGCGCTTTCAGCAGCCGTTCAAACCAATCCAGTTTTTCCTCCGCCACGGCCAGGGCCAGCGCCAGCAGGATGAGCTCGATGTGCCAGTTGGCGAACAGCAGGTGGCCGGGAGCGCCGGAGAACATGGCGCGGAGGACCTGGAGGCTCTGCGGGAGATCGGCGGCGCGGAAGAAGACCCAGCTTATGGTGACCAGGGCGAAGGTGAGCGTCGCCTTCAGGGGATAGAGCCGGTTCCAATCCTCGCGCACCGGCCGGCCGCGGCGGAAGGCCCGCTCGATGCTCAGGAGCGCTCCGTGAAAGCCGCCCCAGATGACGAAGTTCCAGCTCGCGCCGTGCCACAGGCCGCCCAGCAGCATAGTCAGCATCAGGTTGCGGTAAGTCATCCAGCGTCCGTGGCGGTTGCCGCCGAGGGGAATATACAGATAGTCGCGCAGCCAGGTAGACAGCGAAATATGCCAGCGGCGCCAGAAGTCCGTGATACTCGTGGAGAGGTAGGGGCGGCGGAAGTTGACGGGGAAATGGAAGCCCAGCAGCTTGGCCGTGCCGATGGCCATATCCGTGTAACCGGAAAAGTCGAAGTAAATCTGAAGGCCGAAGGCCACCGCGCCGCTCCACGCGGTGAGCACGCCCGGATTCCCGGCGACGTTCCTGAAGTAATCGTTGGCCACTCGCGCGAACTGGTCGGCGAAGGCCATCTTCTTGACCAGCCCGAGCACCAGCAGCAGGACGCCGCGCGCCAGGTCTTCGCTGGAGGGCGGCTGCCAGTGGAAGAGATCGTGGAAGAAATTGCGCGCGCGCACGATGGGGCCGGCCACAAGCTGGGGGAAAAAGCAGATGAACAGAGCGTAGTCGACGGGATGGCGCACGGCCCGCTGCTCGCCGCGGTACACATCCACCACGTAAGACATGCTTTGAAACGTGTGGAAGCTGATGCCCAGCGGCAGCACAATGTCCAGGAAAAACGAATGCGCCGGCCTGCTCATCAACAGGGCCAGGTTACCGGACAGGAAATTGTAGTATTTGAAGAAGCCCAGAAAGCCCAGGTTGGCGCACAGGCTGGCAATCAGCACCGCTTTTCTGCGAGGTCCGGGCGGCGTCTTTTCCAGCAGGATACCCGCCGTGTAATCGATCACGGTCAAAGTCAGCAGCAGGGCGATGAATTTATAGTTCCAGCTTCCATAGAAGAAGTAACTGGCGGCCAGCAGAATGTACTTGCGGAGTCCGCGCGGGCTGGAATAAAACAGGGCCAGCACGACCGCGAGAAACAGAAAGAAGTTGGTGGTGTTGAACAGCATGGCGGTTACTTCGCCGGCGGCCCTCCCGGCGGACCCAGGATGCGGGCGACCTCGTCGGCGAGCATCTCCGAGAACCGGGCCGTGCCCTCCCGGTTCAGGTGCACGGCGTCCTTGAACAGTTCGGGACGCTCGAGGCCATCGAAAAAGTGTTCGTCCATGAGCATCACGTTGGGGCGCGCCGCCAGTTCCCGGATGGAACTGCTCCGCTTTTTCACCAGGTAGTCCGGGCGCAGCAACGGTCCGCGCGGCAGGCGGATGAAGATCAGCCTGGTGCGCGACTGGCGGTAGCGGTCGCAGATGCGGCCGAACCACAAGCGGCGGAAGCGGGCCAGGCGCCCCACCTGTTGACAGGGCTGGTGCAGCAGTTCGTTGCGCACCGTCTGCCGCTGGACCTCGTCCATGCCGCGCGGGAAGGTGGCCGTCAGGGTGGACCAGTCGATCCGCAGACCCACCATGTTCCGGGACGATTCCACGTAGTCGTAAGCCCAGTCCTGGTAACTGCGGTTGCACAACCGCACGTACTCGATGCGCTGGAAGGGATGCGAAAGAAACGCCTGGAAGTCGGTCTGATAAGTGATGCCTTTCAGCAGCGCGCCGCGGAAGGCCTCCCATTGGTAACGCGGGGAATAAAAGGAGCGGGCGAATTGCCACACGTCGCCCAGGCGCAGCATGGCGATCGAATAATGGAGGGCGCGCAGATCGTCGTCGGGCTGGAAATCGCGGTCCTCATCGTCGAAGTCGTCCATGCCGACAACCAGGGCGCGATAGCGGTTCGCCGTGGGATCCAGCTCGCGCAACATGTAATACCAGGTCGGGGCATCGCTGCCGGCCACCGCGGCGGTACGCAAGACGTATCCGGTCTGGCGCGGGCGCAGGTCCACGTCTTTGGGCACGTAACCCATGCGCGAATTGCCGAACAGCACCACCAGGTTGTCGCCGTAGGCGTGCTGCGCCCGCTGTTCGCGCCGCAGGATCAGGCGCAACAGCCCGGCGGAGGAGTCCGGCTCCAGGAGGGAGGGGTACAGGTGCGTGCGGAACAGCAACGCGTCCAGGCCGAACGTGCCCAGGCACGCGATCAGCACGGCGAGGCCGATGCGGCGTCCCGCGTGAACCGCGGCGGTTGTGGGAAGACTGGTGGAGGCTATGGCCATGCGCCGGAGCCGTGCCGAATGCCGTATTCTAGCATTCCGTTCCGCCGCGGCCGCGGCCTGGCAGCGCGGCGCGCCCGGCATCCAAACCGGGCACGCTATAATCATATACATAGGAGGGCATCTGGGATGCATCGAACTATCGTGGCGGCCGGCGTGTTGCTGGCGGCGGCTGGTCTGGTTTTCGGCGCGGAAATTCCGGCGCGCAACATTTACGGCAACTATGTCGAGGCCCGCACGGCGGATGTTTACACGGGCCCCTGCTTTGCCAATTCCGAAGTCGGGCTGACCGGCAACCTGGCCGTGTTCGGCTGGAAGGTGACCAAAGGCGCGTGGCAAGGCGTGGACCTCGACGGCCTGTCGGTGGTGGGAGTAGTGCGCGCGCACCACACGCTGGGCGACGTCTACGAATCGGCCTACCCGGTGAAAGCGGTCCTGATCGTGGACAGCCGCGCCAACGCGGAACAGCGGCTGGCGCTGGCGAAGTTCGCCAAGTACATGGCCGGCGATCTGCTGGGCGACGTAGCGCGCGTGGACTACCGGCCCATCGATCTGACCTTCGCCAAAGACGACATCCACAGCATGAAGGCCGACCTGACGGCCGGCGATCTTGCCAGGATCAGCACCCGGGCGCTGAACGAGGGCGACCAGATCTGCCACAACGAAGAAGTCTGGTACCGGCCGCTCACGAAGCTGGACCATGCCATGCCCGCCTACGCCGTGGCCAACCAGTTCGAGGGCCAGGGTCTGGGCACGACCTGGAGCAGCCCCGACAAGCGTAGCGCCTTCGTCGGCTCGTTCGTCACCGGGTCTGAGTAGCCCGGGGCCTTGGGGGTGGCGGCGCTACGCCACCGAGAACGACGTGCCGCAACTGCAGGTTTTCTGCGCGTTGGGGTTCTCGATGACGAAGCCGGACTGCATCAGCGATTCCTGGTAGTCGAGGGTCAGACCGTCGAGATAGACGAAGCTCTTGGGATCGATGAGCACCCTGGCGCCCTCGGAGCCGAATACATGATCGCCGGGACGCTCCCGGCCCTCGACCTTGAACACGTACGAGAAGCCTGAACAGCCGCCTCCCTGGACGGCCAGGCGCAGGCCGGCGGACCCGGCGGGGTCTCCACCATCCGCGGCCACGATCTGCCGGATGCGCGCGGCGGCTTTGTCAGTTACTTGAATCATAAGGCCTCCCCTAGTTCCCTGAGTTTCTTCACTACTACTATGATGCGCGCCGCCACGTAATCGATCTCCTCTTCGGTATTGTCCCTTCCCAGCCCGAAGCGGATGGAGCTGTGCGCCGTCGCGCCGTCGAGGCCCATGGCTTTCAGCACGTAACTGGGTTCCATGGTAGCTGAGGTACAGGCCGAACCGCTGGATACCGCCACGTCGCTCATCCCCATCATCAGGGATTCGGCTTCTACGCCTGCGAAGCTCATGTTCAGGTTGTGCGGCAGGCGATCTTGCATGCCGCCGTTGACCGCGACGCCGTCGAGGCCGGCGGCCAGCCTGGCATGCAAACGATCGCGCAGGCAGCCCAGGCGCGCGGCGTCCGCCGCCATCTCCCGCGCGCGGATGGCGCAAGCCTCGCCCAGTCCGGCGATCCCCGGCACGTTCAGGGTGCCGGCGCGCAGGCCGCGCTCGTGGCCGCCGCCATCCATCTGCGGGGCCGGCGCCACGGGCGGATTGCGCCGCCGCACGTACAGCGCGCCCACGCCTTTCGGGCCGTACATTTTGTGGGCGGAAATCGAGAGCAGGTCGATGCAATCCGCCTCCACGTCGACCGGGATCTTGCCCACCGCCTGCACGGCATCGCTGTGGAATGGAACGCCGCGTTCCCGGCAGATGGCGCCGATGGCCGCCACCGGCTGAATGGCGCCCACTTCGTTATTGGCGTACATGATAGAGACCAGCAGGGTGCGTTCGCCGACGGCCGCTTCCACGGCGCCGGGGTCCACCCGCCCGTCGCGCCCCACCGGCAGCCGCGTTACGCTCCAGCCGCGCTGCTCCAGCCGGCGGCAGCAATCCAGCACGGCTTTGTGCTCGATGGCGCAGGTGACAATGTGATCCCGCCGGCCGGTGTAGGCCTCCGCCAGGCCCTTGATGGCCAGGTTGCCGGATTCGGTGGCGCCGCTGGTGAAAACGATCTCCTGGGGTGAAGCCCCAATCAGGCGCGCGACCTGCCGGCGCGACTCTTCCACGGCCTGTTCGGCTTCCCATCCGAAGGCGTGGTTGCGGCTGGCGGCATTGCCGAATTTATCTGTAAGATACGGCATCATGGCCTTTAGCACGCGCGGGTCCAGCGGCGTGGTGGCGTGATGATCCAGATAAATGGGTGTGCGTTGCAGCCCGGGACTTACCATTAAACTAATCTAATTATCGCAATTCGCGGCGGTCAATGCGGCTATAATGTGGTTGCTTCGCTGGTGCGCGGCCGATGACCCGCTTGTCCCGAGTTTTCCTGCCCGTAGGGGCGCTGGCCCTGTTCATTTCCGAGATCCTGCTGATCGCCGCCTGCTTCGTGGCCGTCACGTTCCTGATCCTGAACGTGGACCCGGTGGTCTTCCTGCTCGCGGACAACGGGTTGCTGCGCCTTTCCCTGGCGGCCGCCAGCATTCTTTTCGGCCTCTATTTTGAGGATCTCTACCGGCGCATCCACGTGAAATCGCGCGTGCTGCTCATCCAGCAGCTTTCGCTGGTGATGGGCATCGCCCTGGTGATCCAGGGCCTGGTGGCGTACGTCGACGACGGTTTCCGGGCGCCGCTGCGGGTGATGCTGCCCGCCTGCGCGTTGCTGGTGGGCGCACTGTTCGTATGGCGCGTGCTTTACAGCGCGCTGGTGCTGCAGGTGGTGGGGCCGCAGCGGATCCTGCTGGCCGGCATGGGCCCGGTGCTGGAAGAAATGGCCCGGCACATCGCGGCGCACCCCGAACTGGGGCTGCACGTGATCGGCTACGTGGACGACGGGGAAGCGTCCGGCGCGCCGCCGGAGGCCGGTCCCCTGCTGGGCCCGCTGGCGGACCTGGAGCGGGTCGCGGCCGAGCGCAAGCCCGACCGCATCGTGGTCGGCTTGGTCGAACGCCGAGGCCAGATGCCCATCGCGGACCTGCTGCAACTACGCTACGGAGGGCAGGCCATCGAGGAGGCCACCGCCGCTTACGAGCAGTTATGCGGGCATGTTCTGCTGGCGGAGTTGCGTCCGGCCGAACTGCTGCTCTCGAACGCATTTCAGCCGCGCGCGCAGCGGCTGGTCTACCAGACCCTGTTGCACTGGATCCTGGGTCTCCTGCTGGCCATCCTGACGGCGCCGCTGCTGCTGCTGGCCGCGCTGGCGTTGAAGCTCTCCTCGGGCGGCCCCCTCTTGAAGCGGCAGGAGTGCGTGGGCTTGGCCGGCCGCCCGTTCCGGCTGTACAGCCTGCGCCTGTCCCCGGGTCCGGGTGGCCATTGGAACGGTGTGCAGCGCTTCGTCAGGCGCTGGCGCCTGGACGCCTTGCCGGGCCTGTGGAACGTGCTGCGCGGGGAGATCGGTTTTGTCGGTCCGCGGCCGGAGCGCACCGAATTCGCCCGTGAGCTGGGAGCACGGATCCCCTTCTACCGCCAGCGCTACTGCGTCAAGCCGGGCCTCACCGGCTGGGCCCAGATCAACACCCCCGCGGACCAGCCGGAAGACACCCTGCGCCGTCTCGAGTACGATTTCTACTATCTGAAGAATTTCTCGCGCGGCGTGGACACCTATATCCTGGTGCACACTCTGCGGGACCTGCTGCTGGCGCGCTGAGGCGCGCGGCGGGCGGCCCCGAAGCTCTTCCGCCGGGCGAGCCCGCGTGGCATACTAATCTGTAAGCCGCTATGCCGAAGACCACGGTAGCTCCGGAGACCCGCGGCATGGAGCATGCGCCGCTGGTTCCCCTCTACCGCGTGGTCCTGCTCGACGACAACGATCATAGTTACGACTACGTGATCGAGATGCTGCAGAAACTCTTCGTCTTCACACTGGACGAAGCCTTCCGCCACGCCGAAGAAGTGGACCGCCGCGGCCGCACCGTGCTGCTGACCTGCGAGCGGGAGCCGGCCGAGTTCGCCCGCGATCAGATCCACGCCTACGGGCCGGACCCGCGCCTGCCGCGCTGCGTGGGGTCCATGTCGGCCGTCGTGGAGCCGGCCGAGGGCTGATCTCACTTCGCCGGTTCGCGGACTGTCAGGATGCGGTCGGCCTTCAGGTTCTTCAACTGCTGCACCACGCCGCTGGGCCAGCGGATCTCCAGCGATGCCATGGATCGCTCCGCTCCCAGGCCGAAATGCACGCGCTTGTCGCTCGACGACATGAAGCCGCCGGACGTAGCCACGTGATTGTAAAGAGTGCGCCCGGAGGCGGTGGTCAGCTTGAGCGCGGCGCCGATGCCGTCGCGGTTGCTGCGCCGGCCAACCGTGTTGACCAGCAGCCAGTGATTGCCGTTGTCGGCGGAGTTCAACAGAATGCGCGGCTTCTCGCCCAGGGAGGTCACCACCAGGTCCGGGAAACCGTCGTTGTTCAGGTCCACGAAGGCCGAGCCGCGCTGGAAGCCCAGATGGTTGAAGTCCTCGCCCAGCAGGTTCGAAACGTCGCGGAACTCCTTGCCGTCCACGTTCTCGAACATGGTATCGTGCTGCTTGGATTCGGCCATGGTTTCGATGTCGCCGTTCGAGGAGTACACGTCCTTCCAGCCGTCGTTGTTGTAATCGATGAAGCCGTTGCTCCACCCGGAGTTGGCCTCGCTCAGCCGGGACACGCGCGAAAGGCCGGAGACGTAATCGAGGGCCTTGCCGCCGGCGTTGTGAAACAGGCCCCAGATCTGGCCCTTGAGGTTGTTGTAGAAGAGGTCGGGCCAGCCGTCGTTGTCGTAGTCCCTGGCGTCCGCGCCCATGCTGGATCCCGCGTTGCCGCTCTCGTCGTAGGCCACGCCCCAGGCGAAGGCCGACTCCTTGAACGTGCCGTTGCCCTGGTTGATGAACAGGAAATTGCGCACCGTGTCGTTGGCGATCAGAACGTCCTGGTACCCGTCGCGGTTAAAGTCCGCGATGGCGATGCCCATGCCCTTACCCAACTCCCGGCCGAATCCGGAGGACTCCGTCACGTCTTCGAACCGGCCGTTGCCGAGATTGTGATACAGCCGCTGCGCCACGCTGGCGTAGACCCTGGGATGGCAGTAGTATTCGCGGCCGTTGGCCGCGCAGATCTTGTCGGTTTGCGGGCTCCACACCGTATAGTTGGACACCACCAGGTCGAGTTTGCCGTCGTTATCGTAATCGAACCAGGCGGCCGCCACGCTCAGCACGTCTTTGGGCTTGCCGCCGATGCCGGAACGCGCGGTCACGTCCGTGAAGGTGCCGTCGCCGTTGTTGTGATACAGAACGTTGCGCCCGGCGTTGCAGACGAACAGATCCGGGTAGCCGTCGTTGTCGTAGTCCCCGGCCGCCACGCCAAAGCTGAAGCCCAGGTCCTTGCCGGCCAGGCCCGCGCGCGCGGTAACGTCCTCAAACGTGCCGTCGCCGCGATTGCGCAGCATGCAATTGTAGAAACGCGGGCCGGACTTCTCCAGTTCGGGCAGCTTGGCGCCGTTGGTGAAGTATAGATCCATGTAGCCGTCGTTGTCGAAGTCGAGGGCCGCCACGCCGCCGCACATGGCCTGCGGAAAATACTTGCGGCCGGTGAAGTCGTTGTCCGTGCGGTAGGCGAAATGAGACCTGGGGGCGATATCGGTGAAGTGCGGCCGCCGCGGTTCGGGTTCCGAACCCGCCAGCGGACCGGCGGCGAACGCCAGCAGCCACCAACCGCCGGCAGCCAGCCACCGCTTGCTCATCGCGGCATGACTCCGCGCTCGGCCGACTCCTGTTGGTCCTTCAGCTTCCGGGCCAGGGCGCGCTCCTGGTCGCCGCGGGCCGCGTCACCCATGCGGTAGCAGACCGTGGCCAGGGTGGCGTGCGCCTCGGCGAAGTCCGGAGACGCGGCGATCAGCGCTTCCAGGGTCTTGCGGGCCACGTCCGCCTTGCCGGTAGCAAAGTCCAGGAGGGCCCCCTGGTAGCGCGCGCCCGGATCGTCGGGCCGGGATTGTAGCGCGCGGTCGAAGTAGCGGCGCGCCGTGGCGTAATCCTGATCCTGCTTGGCCATCACACCCAGGTTGAGATTGGATTCGAAGTCCGCTGGATCCAAGGCCAGCTCCCGGGCGAAAGCGGCGCGGGCGGGGGCGAGGTCGCCCCGGGCCAGCAGCAGTTCACCCAGACGGGCATGCGCCGCGGGCAGGTCGCCGTTCAGGGCGATGGACCGCTCCAGATCCGCGCGCGCGCCGTCGTAATCGTGGTCCCGCAGTTTGATGGCGCCCTGCAGCAGGCGGGCCTCGGCGGAGTCGCCGTGGCTGAGGATGCGGCCCACCACGCTGGCGCCGGCGGCGCTCCTGCCGTCGCCGATCAAGGCGGTTCCGTACAGGTAGTTGAACGCGGCGTCGTCCGGCTGCTGGTTTTCGAGCGGCGCCAGAAGGGCGATGGCCTGACTGTATTTTCCAAGGCTGTTATAGCAACTGGCCAGCAGCAGGGTCACCTGGCCCTTGAATTGGGGGGCTAGCGACGCGGCCTGTTCAAAGCGCGCGGCGGCTTCCGCGGGCCGGCCGCTCTTGTAATAAGCCAGCCCCAGGTTCAAAAGCAGCGCGGGGTTGCCGGGGCTGTTCGCCAGGGCGCGGCTGTATTCGGCGATGGCCTCCTGGTAGCGGCCGGTACGCGCCAGCGCGGCGCCCAGGTTGGAACGCGCCGGGATGGAATCCGGATCCGCGGCCAGGTACTCGCGGTAGGCTTGGATGGCGCCCTCCAGGTCGCCCGCCTGATACATGGCGATGGCCCGCGGCAGGATCTGTCCGTCACCGGCCGGCGGCTGCTGGGCCCACAGGCCGCACGCGCCGAACATGATCGTCAGGAATACGCGCAGCATGGTCACTTCCCCTCGGTCTCATCGGCCAACTGCTTGAGGCGCCGGAATTCCTCACGCTCCCGGAGCGCCTCCTCCTTCCGCCCCGCCGAGGCATAAGCGGCGGCCAGGGAGAAATGAACCTGCGGGCTGTCGGGCGCCTGCCGCCGCGCGATCTCCAGTTCCTGGATCCCTTTCTCAGGCTCGCCTGAACTGGCCAACAGCCTGCCCAGGACGCCGTGGGCCGCGAAGAACCGCGGGTCGGCGTCCACCGCGCGCCGCGCGCAGGTGATGGCCTTTTCGGGTTCGCCGCGCTTCTCGTACTCGAGCGCCATGGTGATCAGGGACTCGCTGTGCTTCGGATTGAGATCGAGCTCTTTCTGAAACTCGCGCAGGCCCGCGTCCGAATCGGCCGCCAGAAGGAAGGTTCCGTAAAGGTAGTGCACGTTGGGCGCGCTAGGGTAGTGCGCCAGCAGGTCCGCGAAATCCTGTTGGGCTTCGGCGGGCTTGCGCGCGGCCATCGCGCAGACGGCCAGCCCGGCCCGGTCCACCAGGTCCTTGTCGCCGGGCGGAAGCTCCTCCGGCAGGATGGGCTTGCGCAGTCCGGCCAGCCCGGCCGCCACGATGACGGCCGGCGTGACCTCGCCCTGCCGGACGACCTTTTCCAACACCCGCACCGCCGATTCGTACATCTGGAATCGCGTGAGCAGGAGCACGGCATGGTACAACACCACGCGCCGGGCTTGCGCATCTCCTCCCAGGCCCAGACGGCGGCTCTCGTTGATGTCGGCCAGGGCGCGCTCGTATTCTTTCGTCTGGTACTCGCACAGGCCCAGCATGGCAAACGCCGGGCCGGCGGTTTTGTCCAGCGAAACGAGGCGGCGCAAGGCGTCCCGCGCGGCTTCGTACTGGTCCTGATCGTACAGCAGCGCGCCGAGGTACCACCAGCCTTCCGGCCACGCCGGGCGCAACGCCACGGCCTGGCGGTACAGGCCGAGGGCATCCTGGATGCGCCCCTGTTCGCGCGCCTCCGCGGCCTGCTGCGACACGCGGTCAAAGGCGGCGGGCGCGTCCGCCGGCCTCCCCTGGGCGGCAAACAACCAAAAAAATGCGGCGACCCGGAACATGCAACCCTCTCAGTGCTTTCAATTATAACCGCTCCGCGGCACGCATTGGGCCTATGATTATAATTCTCATGCCCATTCGCTGGCTTCTCATTTTCTGGATCTTCACCATCAGCGCCATCTCGTTTCTGGACCGCGTGAACATTTCCATCGCGGGCCGCTTTATCCAGCAGGAGTTTCACCTCAGCGATCTGCAGCTCGGCCCGGTGTTCAGCGCCTTCCTGGTGGGATACGCGCTGTTTCAGGCTCCGGCCGGCCGCCTGGCCGACCGTTTCGGACCGCGCCTGATTCTAACGCTGGGCACGCTGTGGTGGGGTGTCTTCACGGCCCTGACGGCCATGGTTTCCGCGGGCGCCGCCGGGTTGCTGCTGGTGCTCATGGCGGTGCGCTTCGCCCTGGGGGCGGGCGAAGCCGTCATGTTCCCCGCTTCCAACCGGCTGGTGGCCAACTGGATTCCCTCCCAGGAGCGCGGCTTGGCCAACGGCATCATTTTCGCCGGCGTGGGCGCGGGCGCGGGCATCACTCCGCCGCTGGTGACGCAGATCGTGCTGCGCTACGGATGGCGCGCTTCGTTCTGGCTGAGCGCGGTGATCGGCCTGGCGGCGGGCGGCGCGTGGTATTGGCTGGCGCGCGACCGGCCTGAAAACCATCCCTGGGTCACGCCGCGCGAGCTCGCGCTCATCGAAGCGGGTTTGCCGGAACCGCCCTCCGAACTGGCCATCGGCAAGACCCTGCCCTGGCGCACGATTTTCGGAAGCAAGGACGTGGCGGCCATCGCCCTCAGCTACTTCGCTTATGGTTACGCCGCCTGGATCTTCTTCGCCTGGTTCTTCATCTATCTCAGCAAAGTGCGCGGGCTCGACCTGAAAGCGAGTTCCTATTACTCCATGCTTCCGTTTCTGGCCATGGCCACCTGCTCGCCGCTCGGCGGGCGCATCAGCGACCTGCTGACGCGGCGCCACGGCAAGCGTATCGGGCGGTGCGGGGTGGCCGTGGCCGGCATCGCCCTGGCGGCCGTGTTCATTGCCCTGGGCGCCCAGGTCCAGAGCGCGCGCCTGGCCAGCGTGGTGCTGGCGGGCGGCGCCGGCGCGTTGTATCTCTCGCAAAGCTCCTTCTGGTCGGTCACCGCCGACATGGCGGGAGCGTCCGCCGGCTCGGTCTCCGGGATCATGAATATGGGCGGACAGATCGGCGGCATGGTGACGGCTTCGCTGACGCCGCTGATCGCCCAGCAATGCAGCTGGACGGCCTCGTTCCTGGTGGCGGCGGGTCTCTGCGCGGTGGGGGCGCTGGCATGGCTGGTGGTGGATCCTGAGGTGGAGTTAGGCCATTGACGCGGGCCTCCGGCAGGCCGCGCGCCATCCCCGGTTCCATACGTACTAACTCGACGCCGTTCGGATACAACTCAGGCTCGCCAGGCAGGCGCAAACCTGTTACAGTCATGCATTGGACCAGGTCCCATGAAACCGCCGATCCCCATGAACGAACATGTTCGTCTGGAGCTGCTGCGACAGTATGAAATACTGGACACTCCGGCCGAGGAGGTGTTTGACGAGATCACGGAACGCGCCGCCGGGATTTGCCGGACACCCATGAGCCTGTTGACGTTCGTGGACCGGGACCGCGCGTGGTTCAAGTCATGCACCGGCCTGAAGCTGCGCGAGACGCCGCGCGAAACTTCGTTTTGCGCGCATGCCATCTGTCAGGACGGATTGTATGTGGCGCCGGACGCCTCCTCGGATGAACGCTTCGCGGACAATCCGCTGGTGGGGGGCGAGGCGCGTGTCCGTTTTTATGCCGGTATCCCGCTGGTCTCGCCCGAGGGCCTGGCCTTGGGCACTCTCTGCGTGCTGGATCGCGAGCCGCGCGAATTGACTCCGGAACAGACCGATGAGCTGAAGCAACTGGCGCAGGGGGTGGTGCTGCTGCTGGAGATCCGGCGCGCGGGCGGACGGACTCCCGCGGGAGTCTGACGCGCCGGCCATGCCGTTCGCGGGCATGAAGGTCCTGTCGCTCGAGAGCCGGCGCGCCGCCGAAATCGCGGAGCTGATTCGCAGGCAGGGAGGCGAGCCGGTGGCGGCCGCATCCATGCGCGAGGCGCCCATCGAGAAGAACGAAGAACTCTTCCAGTTCGCCGAACGGCTGTTCGCCGGCGGGTTCGACATGATGATCCTGATGACCGGCGTAGGCACGCGCCTGCTGCACCAGACCCTGGCCACGCGCTACCCGCCGGAGCGTTTCGTCCAGGCGTTGCGCCGCATCGCCGTGGTGGCGCGTGGACCCAAGCCGGCCGCCGTGCTGCGCGGGCTGGGGGCGCCGGTGACCATCCTGGCGCCGGAACCCAACACCTGGCGCGAAGTGGTGGCGGCCATTGCCCACCGGCCCGAGAAACGCATCGCGGTGCAGGAATACGGGCGCGCCAACGCCGAACTGGTGGACGCTCTGCGGCTGCGCGGCGCGGAGGTGACCAACGTGCGCGTGTACCAGTGGGACCTGCCGGAGGACACCGCGCCGCTGCGCGACGCCGCCCATCGCCTGGCCGCCGGCGAGCTCGACGCGGCGGTCTTCACCACCGCCGTGCAGATCGTCCACCTGTTGCGCGTGGCGGCCGCGGAGGGACTCGAGGAAGCCGCCCGGGCGGCCTTCCGCAAGATGGCGGTGGGCTCCATCGGACCGGCCACCAGCGAAGCCCTGGAGGAGGCCGGCGTGCGCCCCGATCTGGAGGCTTCCCATCCCAAGATGGGCTTCCTGGTGCTCGAAACGGCGCAGCGCGCGGCGGAGATCCTGCGGGCCAAAAAATGGGCGGCGGCGCGCACGCGCGCCTGAAGGCGGCCAAGCTCCGCGACAGGCCGGCCGGGCCAAGGGGCGGGGGCTAGAATTACGCATGATGCGTTACGCAGATTTGCGTAATGCGGAGG
>VFSW01004672.1_pt1 | contig 20409 bp, 23 predicted proteins | sample 5358111 | NCBI WGS metagenome assembly VFSW01 (sample SAMN11554181, study PRJNA540505) | mine drainage metagenome | isolation source: sediment from site ElyBrook_90M | place: USA: Ely Copper Mine, Vershire, VT | collected 2017
TCTCCGTCATAAATGACACTACCAATACGGTTGTTGCCACAATTCCTTTTGGTTCTAGTACTTTTGGAGTAGCATTTGACTCTGCAAATGGGGACATTTATGTCACAAATCATAGCTCCAACTCCGTCTCTGTGATTCAAACTCATTCTTGTTGCTGATTTTGTTAATTGTAAACAAGGGTGTAAAAAGATACACGATCCCCGTTTCAGGTAAATTCGAATTTGTCAAGACAATCCATCAATAATTACTAAATATGATCAGCCCAGTAAATATAACATGACTGCACAAGAAGATACCGACGCTGTCAGAAAAACAAATAATTCCACTCTAGAGCCATACTTGAGTTTACGAAAGGAGTTCGTCAGTTTATCAATAAAGACTGCCCTGGTGGTGACAGGCGCTTGGATATTCCTCTATTTGTTTAGTGTATTTGGTCCTAATCTATTTGGAGTAAAACACTATCACATACAAATAGTAGACAGTGTTGTTACCGTATCAGTAGCATTTGCAGTAATTACTGCAACAAGACGCTTGACTAAGAGATTTTCAAATAGAACAAACCGGCAGTTTTTAGCTAGTACGTCCTTTTTCATAATCATACTCGTCGCTCTAGTTACCGCTCTCTCTTTACTTTACCAGTCCAACATTAATCCGCAAGATATTCTCATTGCAGGCGGTGTCGTCTCAGTAATTATTGGCATTGGGGTTTCAACTATAATGGGAAATATTTTATCTGGCGGACTTATGCTTACAACCCATCCCGTAAAGATTGGCGAATCCATTTTTATTACTGGTGATAACATACGTGGTAGAATTGAGGAGATAAGTATGCTTTACACCAAAGTTCAAACGGATGAAGGCAAGACATACATCATTCCAAACAATGCGATAATTCAGGGATTTGTCAGGATATTAAAGGACACTTCAGTTGTGGGACAGTTGCCCTTTGGCGAGGGAGACAACATAGAAGCAACAAGTGCTCAAGAAAAATATGCAGGAACGGTAATTCAAATCACGCCGAGGTTCACAACAATCCTAAATGACGAGAAAACAAAAGAATTCATACTGACAAATAGCATGATCCTGTCAGGAAACTTTACGATAGTACGACATAGGTTGAAATCTTAGCTTCTGCCTTTGACATACTACCAAACTTGTATAACATGATTTTTCTGCCCTGCGGAATTATTGTGTTTGTGTGCTAGGGTTTTGTTTTGCTTTTCTTGTAAACCACACAGTTCCAATAGTAGTTACGATATTAGTTAAAATGATTACATATACTGTGAAATTGATAAATGTATTTGCCAGAGGCAGACCGTCATTTAGCGCAACTATTGACAGAGTGGCTGGAGTTACGCCTTGTGCACATAGTAGTAAGATCAGGTTCCGGTCTTTGTATAATTCCGAATTTCTTGTGGAGACCCTGCTTGCTACCCATCTTGTAAACAACAAAATTGCAAGGAACCCAAATCCAACCAACAAATTAAAAAATATCTTGGCAGGATCTATGACAAATACAAGCCCTAAAAATACAAAGAAAAACGTCTTCATAAGAAACGATATCTCGCCCTGAAACTTGGTAAGCTCCTGCTGCAGGTCAGATATGTCAAACTGCCATCTTCGTAGAACCGATAAAATTGATTTGTAGTTGCCAAGAGCAATGCCCAAAATGAGAACAGAAATGAGTCCACTGCCGTGTAATTCTTCTGTTAGAGCATATGTGCCAAGAAGCAAGCCAACAGTGAAAACGTAAGAATATTTGTAATCTTTTATCTGTCTTAAGACAAAGACCCAGCCAATTGACAGGACAATCCCTATTCCGATTCCTATTGAAAAGTTGGTTGCCAACGTAAAAATCGGGGTTTGCCAGTTTGCAACACCAGTTTTGTATAACTTCAAAAATGCTGTAAAGACAACTATCAAGAGCACTGAATTTATTATAGATTCCAGAGTGAGAAAGGTTGTTAGTTTTTGGCCCAGATTCAGGGTTCTCGTTATTGGTATGATGGCAACTGCAGTTGTCTCACCTCCTATTATGGAGCCAAACACTAGAGACTGAATCAAATCCCATTTGAAGAGAAAGTGTGTGACTGCAGTTATGATGATAATACTCAATGATACATACAGGATGACCTGGAGCAGGCTTCTAGGACTTCCCCTCAAGACCTCCTTTATTTTCATATCCATACCGCTATGAAATAAGACCATGATCAAAGTGAATGTAGCGAACAGTCCCAACAGGGGCATCAGAGGTCCTCTTGGAATAATGTTGAAAATCGGTCCTAGAATTATTCCAATGAAAATAAGGAATAGATAATAGGAGATTCCTGTTTTTTTGAAAAAAATCTCTCCGCCAAGACCAACGAAAGTGATAGCAGTAACAAACAAGAAAATTACAATGTTACTTATCAACAGCGTATTGAAACTACAATCGTATAAAATACTTTACCAGATGTGTTTTGTTAGGCTAGTTTTTAGTTTTGTTGTACTGCTTTAACATATTATTGTATGTCTTCAACCAATTGCCATGAAATTTAATTTATGAAATAAAGAAGCAAAACAAGTATTATATCACATGAGCAACGATGAATAGAGATGAGGATAGTCATAGTATCAAATAGATTGCCAATTACGATAATTCAAGAAAAAGACGACCTAAAATTTCAAGATAGTGTAGGAGGCCTTGCTACCGGTTTACGTACATATTTACATTCACAGAAAGTCTCCGACTATCTATGGGTCGGATGGCCTGGATTATCTGTTCAAAACAAAATAAAGGAAAAATTAAAATCTAAAATACTCAACGAATTCAAAAGTTTTCCTGTATTTCTCGACGAGAAGGTAATCCAAAAGTTTTACAATGGTTTTTGCAACAAGACCATTTATCCGCTCTTTAACTATTTTACCTCCCATGTCACGTACAATAACGATTATTGGGAAAGCTACATGCGAACAAATGAAATTTTCTGCAAAAATATCGTGGAGATGATAAAACCAGGAGATCTAGTATGGATTCATGACTATCACCTTATGCTTCTGCCCAAGCTTTTAAGGGAAAAAATATCGGATCTTCGTATAGGCTTCTTTCTTCACATACCATTTCCATCCTATGAGGTCTTCAGACTTCTTCCAAGAAAATGGGGCGCAGGAATATTAGAAGGTCTACTTGGGGCAGACCTGATAGGATTCCATACGTATGATTACATGCAGTACTTTCTTAGATGCATACTCCGCATTCTGGGTCACGACCACAACATGGGGCAAGTTATCACAAATGACCGCCTGGTAAAAGTCGATACATTTCCAATGGGAATTGACTATGATAGTTTTAACAATTCGAGTTCAGAAGTCAAGTCTGAGATTGATAAACTTGATACACTCAAGAGTAGTGGTCAGAAGATAATATTCTCAATAGACAGGCTAGATTACGTAAAGGGTATTACAAACAGGTTAGAAGGTTTTGAGGTGTTTCTTGTGCAAAATCCTCAGTGGCGCGGCAAAGTAGTTCTCATTTTAGCTATAGCACCTTCGCGCACGGAAGTTGAGCATTACCAGCACATGAAAAAAGAGGTAGACGAGCTTGTAGGCAGAATCAACGGCAAGTTTGGCAGTATAGAATGGTCTCCAATATCGTACCAGTATAGGTTCGTGAATTTTGCTTCTCTTGCAGCGATGTATAAGATTAGTGACGTGGCTTTGGTTACACCACTAAGAGACGGAATGAACCTGATAGCAAAGGAATACGTTGCAAGCAAGACAAACAATGATGGCGTGCTGATACTAAGCGAGATGGCTGGCGCATCAAAAGAGCTCGGTGAGGCCATCATTATAAACCCAAACAGCATAGTCGAGATTTCAGACGCGATAAAAAAGGCGCTTGAGATGCCTCATGAAGAGATTGCAAGGCGCAATCAGACCATGCGGGATAGATTGCGCACATATGATGTATTTCGTTGGGGTGATGATTTTATCACCGAGTTGCTTCTAACTAAAGAGGAGCAAAAGACATTTGATCTAAAGTTTCTCGGTCCGCACAAAAAAGATCTCTTAGAGTGCTATAACAATAGCTCACAAAGGCTTCTCTTTTTGGACTATGATGGCACTCTTACTACATTTACAACCGATCCACGAATATCTGGTGAGCCTAACGAGAACATACTAAAAATTCTCAGGTCACTTACAGAAGATCCAAAAAACGAGCTAGTAATTATCAGCGGTAGACGCAAAGAAGATCTACAGAAAATATTTGATGAGCTTGATCTATGCATAGTGGCAGAGCACGGTGTATTCATCAAAGAAAATAACAAAGAATGGCAGCTTGCAAGACCCCTCAATACAGACTGGAAGTCAAAGATACTCCCAATACTAAAGATGTATCAGGATAGGCTTCCAGGTTCATTTATTGAGGAAAAAGGATTTTCAGTGGCGTGGCACTATAGGGTAGCTGATCCAGAACTTTCCTCGGTGCGAGCAAAGGAACTACTTGATGACCTGGTGAGTTTTACTGCCTCAGCAGACGTGCAGGTCTTGCAAGGCAACAAAGTAATCGAGGTCAGAAACTCAGGCATCAACAAGGGCACTGCCGCATCGCATTTCATATCAAAAAAGAATTTTGATTTTATGCTAGCAATAGGCGATGACTGGACTGATGAAGACATGTTCAAGGTTCTTCCGCCTACGGCATATTCTATAAGGGTGGGCATGATACCGTCCTACTCTAGATTTAACCTGCACAATCACAGAGAAGTAATCGAGCTTTTAGGTACGCTGGTAAAAAACGATGACATGAATTAGATTCTCAGATAAAATTGTCACGAATCTGGCGTAATTGTGCGGTAGTACATTTGGTACTTCTTACCGTATCAAATTGATCGAAATGAAAACTCAAACCTTACAAGGATGGGAATTGAAGAGATCATTATCACGGCCTTACCACATTTTCTTTTATCAAGTATTGTAATGCGTGCCCGTAATCATTGTCTGATACAGTACCATTTATCCACCAACTAGTCATGTGCTTGAACCATACTGGAATTACTACAGAGGATGACGGTTCAAAGTTTTTTATCTCTATGATTCCAGAATGGACAAGTTTTATCATATCAGTCGCAAAATATTTTTTCGGGACCTCTCCAGTTAACCAAGCATATGCATCATATTTGTACTGCAGAGGGATTGCTATATTTGACGAGTCCTTTAGCTCAAACAATGCAGTTGCGTTACTGCCAGCATACTCAAGACGTACATAGTACTTACCGGGTGGAAACACGGTCTTGTAGAATGCAGATGGCGCCGTAAGATTTTCATAGTGATGAATTATTGTCGCAGGGAGCACGATGGGTTGAAAATTTTCTGGGCCTCCGATTGTTACAGATGCCTTGTTAGCTGTCAGTTCTGTTACTTTTATTGCAAGAGACAGGACCTGACCATAGTTGTAGACTGTTTTTGTGGTATTTATTTGGACTTCAGGAAGGCCATATGATGTTAGAAGGAGATAATGCGACATTAACATAAATCCAATGAAAACAACTATCTTTGATACGGTCAAGATGATTCTATGTTATACATCGTTGAACATAAAACCTAACTTTGAGTGTATGCATGTAGCAAGATTCATCCCGTTCTAGAGCATCAGAAAGATTCCGGTGTACAGGCAAAAGGTCTTTGTGCTGACGCCGTTAGTTCTCGTCCATAACAAGAACTTGGATCATGTTATTAGAAAGGATGTCATAAGAATAATCAATTTGCAGTTTGGATTCTGGAAGAAATCAAGATCAACCAAAAAGACAAGCAGTGAAATAGAATCTAGTCAAAAAGACGCTCAGAAAAATGAAAAGATACTACAAGAGAGAGTAGAGCCAGAAGAGGTGAAAATGCATGAAGTGCATTCATTACAAGACGACAAATCGCTGCGGGTCAAACTTGAAGAGAATCAAAGTTATGCAATGATAAATTTAACAAAGGCTGGCGGAACGCTTGTACTCAAGGCAGAGCAGTCCATCAAGTTATGGGATGATGTAAGAAAAGAAATTGCTGCTATAATTGAGGAAAATTCTAGGCTAAAACAATCACTGCAAGACAAAAACTGGACAGAAAGCGACGAGTATCTACTTACAGTTGGAAACTTTCATTACTTTAATGGTGTGCCGCATAGATCACTTGAGTTCTATGATCATATACTCAAGAGAAATCCTGAGAAGATCGCTGCATTGAACAACAAAGGAGTTGTGCTTGATAACTTGGGCAGATATGCAGAGGCACTTGAGTGCTATGATAAAGCCTCGAAGACACATCCTGAAAATGCAAACCTGTCGTGCAATAGAGGAATATCGCTTTATAAACAGGGCAGATACATGGAGGCTCTCAAGTCATTTGATATGACGCTCACTATAGAGCCGTTGTATGTAAGCGCCATCTCTTTTAAGGCTCATACCCTCTCAAGGCTTGGAAGAAAGGATAAGGCACTTGAGTTTTACAACAGGGCTCTTGTCTCAGATCCTGACAACGCTGAACTGTCATACAATAAGGCGCGTATCTGTTCGCTAAAAGGCATAGACTCGGAAGCACTTGCATCACTTGAGAAGGCGATAACTATAGACCAGAGATGCAAAACAATGGCAGCACAGGAGGAAGATTTTTCAAGTCTGAAGAAGAACCGGAAATTTCTCAGACTTGTACAATAAACTTCACATGATAGAATTTTGGCGCAGTTGAGGAGGTTTATTTTCTTCTGAAATCATATAATGGATTAATAAATATTATACTTGAAAAATCAATATTTTTTTGTAAACGATATTTTAATTCAAGGGATAGATCAACTATACGACTGAGTTATTCCATGAAATAGTTTCCAGAAAAAAAGAGAGAATGACATGCTGGTTTTATAGTCAACCTTGACGTTTTGTATCTCATGAAGTTCAGATGGTGGTATGTATCCATGGCGGCAAGTATTGCACTGGTGCTTGGTGTGCTGCTGTATTTTGGACATAGTTTTTGCATACCAGTAGAGCAGATGCCGTGTACTTCGTTCCTGCAATCAAGCCAGTACGTTTCATAGACCAGCATTGGAGTTTTTTACATGATGTGTGCTGTCTGATTGTGTGTGTAACGCTTACAGTTACCGACAATGTTAAATTTGAAAAAGAAAACATTTGACAAAATTTGGAACGGCAGACAAAAAACTGATCGTAGATGAAATTTTGTCAGTGATCATAGTTTTGGGCAGATTCATTGTAGAACCGCCAATAATTAAATACCATTGAAGCTTTCGATATATCCACATGGAGAAAAAATGACGATTCAAGTTCACGGATATGCAGCACAGGAAGCAAAATCACCTCTTGGCCCATACTCTTTTGAGAGGCACGAGCCTTGCGATTATGACGTAGTGATCGATATTAGATACTGCGGGATCTGTCACACGGACATACACCAAGTAGGTGATGAGTGGGGAGAATCAAAATTTCCAATGGTCCCAGGACATGAGATCACAGGTACTGTCTTGCAAGTTGGACCCAAAGTAACTCAATATAAGATAGGTGACAGGGTTGGCGTTGGGTGTTTTGTCAACTCTTGCCGCAAATGTGAACCTTGTCGTAAAAACCTCGAGCAGTATTGTACTGAGGGAATGACTACAACTTATAATGGAACTGAAAAAGATGGCACCACCACCCAAGGAGGATACTCTAACAAAATAGTGGTAAATGAAAACTATGTGCTCTCAATTCCAGACAATCTTCCTCTAGACAAGACAGCACCACTTTTGTGTGCAGGTATCACACTTTACTCTCCACTGATGCATTGGAAAGCAGGACCTGGGAAAAAAGTTGCCATCATTGGCCTTGGAGGCATAGGTCACATGGGCGTAAAAATTGCGCATGCACTTGGGGCTGAAGTTACTGTGCTTAGTCATTCGCTTAAAAAACAAGAGGACGGCAAAAAATTGGGTGCCGATTATTTCTATGCTACATCTGATCTCAAAACCTTTGAGAAACTTGCCGGATATTTTGACCTGATAATTAACACGGTTTCAGCAGAGATTGACTGGAACCAATACTTGGATCTGCTTGCCCTTGATGGTACAATGGTTGTAGTTGGAATTCCAGAGAAGAGAATTCCTGTTGGTTCCTTTCCTCTAGTTACCGGCCGCCGCAGTATTGCAGGCTCTCTCATTGGAGGCATCAAAGAGACTCAGGAGATGCTTGATTTTTGTAGCAAAAACAACATCGCAAGTGAAATAGAACTTGTCCCGATCCAGAAAGTCAATGAGGCTTACAAACGGGTACTTGATAGCGATGTACGATATAGATTTGTCATAGATATGAAATCACTTGAACCGCACTGACGGTTCAATTGTAAAGCCATTTTAGTTCGATTAAATTAAAAAATATATCGCTATGATTATTTGTAAATGATAAAAAGGCAAAGATCCCTTGGTCATTTTAATGACTAAAAAATTGAAATTGTTGGTTACGATTTTGGTAAAAAAGGTTGGAATGTTTGACCGGAGATCCATCATAGGTCTTGTTCTGCTCACATCTCCATAGATATTCATTACATAAGCTTCTTTCCAGTAAGGAAGAGAGGATTCATTTCCTTTCTGTTCTTCCAACCTGATTTTTAGATCAAGAATTTTTTTGTGATGTATTTTGTTTATTTCATTGAGCCATTTTGAGGAAAAGTGGATCTGTTCTTGATATTCATCTTGTAAACTCAATCAAAAATTATCGCTAAAGTTTCTTGTATGTGCATCTACTTCATCCTGTGGTGATGTCGATTTGTCTTCGTGTTTGTGCTCCGTTTTATGGCTACGTCGCGCCATCTTTTCCTCATGTTCCTTTCTAGAATGATGAAGCCTGTCGGACTCGTGAACAAACTCCATTCCACATTCGGTACACTTTACTATGGTACTATTATGGTCGTGGCGGGCATGACTTATCAGATCCTCATACTTTGAAAACCCCGAGTTACATTGATCACACTTGAACTTTTTTCCAAAAAGATTCATGCCAGATTAATGTGTTATTACATGGTAGATAAGAAGGTTCTCTCATGTTGTTCTGTAGGGTTATCAAGACCTGAAATCTAGATCGTCTCAAGTTTATTGTTCAAGGAAAAAACAGAAGTGGGTAGCCTGATGTTGACAATTTATGTTCTCTTTTGACTCTGGTCTTGATAAACCCGACAGAAACACAGTAGCTGTTATTTTTATATGTTCATTACATATATAGAAACATGCCATCAAAGTTATCTATACTACTGTTAACAACAGCGGTCCTGATGGTGTCTGTTGCGGTATCAACCATACCTGCGTCAAATGCATTGATACAGAGAAACTACAACTATGTAAACGACAACCCACTCACTGTACTGACAGGCGATACCAAGGTTTGTGGAGATCATCTCTGCTCTCCGGGTGAATGGAGTAAGCTGCAACAACATCTTGCTGCAGTTCAGATGGGTAACCAGACTGGCGTGAATACAATCTCATCTACACCAAAAACATTGTCTACAACTACAACATCTATGGGTACTCAAATCACATCAACTGTTTGTACTATAGTAAAGAACGCACTTTCTAGTGCAAACATAAATTCTGTTACAACACAGTTGGTACTGTCAAAACTAGGTTGTTAAAAGGATGATATTCAAAGCTCATTTTCTAAAAAATTGATCGAAGTCTATGCTTTAGACCATAGTTGTAGTATTTTCACTACATCTGGGTTTTCTCGCTAACAAGTTGGTAAAATGAAATCACTAACCGTGTTCCAGAAATTTTTTACATCAATGTGTAATACAATGCAGAACCGCAATTAGGATGTTTTTGTTAATGGATACACGTTATTACTACAGCAGTAGATGCGTGACTTGCGGTTCTTGCATCTAACCTGTTACCTTTATCCTCTAGGCAATGGTAAACAAAAACCAAAGTACACGATTAGTGCAAATTGGAGAATACCATCTAGTAAATGACACATGCAAGATTGTCCTAGTCGACATGGAGATGAACAAAACACTAATTGGCCTGAGATTACACTAAAGACGATATAACGATGTCATTATTTCAAATAAATCAGGTTTCAGATACGACATGACTGACCTTTATAGCATGCTACCAGAGGAGGTGGACAAGATTGTGACAAGCATGAACCAACCGCGCTATCGCGCAGACCAGTTACTACGTATGCTGTACCGCGAGTTTCCAAAGGACGTGTCTGCCATGCGCCAGATCCCAGCAGAGATGAGAAACGTGCTATATTCGTCAGGATATACAGTGGGATCTGTAAACGAGATTCATCGTGTAACAAGCAAGGACGGCCAGACCACAAAGATTCTCCTCAAGCTCTGTGACGGAACCCTAATTGAGACAGTACTTATGCAGTATCGCAAGGGAACCAGTCATCCAAGATCAACTATCTGCGTCTCAACACAGGTTGGCTGTCAGATGGGTTGTACATTCTGCGCTACAGGACAGATGGGATTTGAGCGGAATCTAAAGGCAGAAGAGATCGTCGCACAGGTATTACACTTTGCTTCTATACTGCAAGAACGAGGAGAGCATGTCACAAACCTTGTCTTTATGGGCATGGGTGAACCCCTGGCAAATTATGCAGAAACCATCAGGGCAGTAAGAATACTGACGCATGCACGCGCATTTGGTCTTGGACAAAGACATGTCACCATCTCCACAGTTGGCATCATGAAAGGAATAGACCGCCTTGCAGATGAAGACTTGCAGATAGGGCTGGCAATCTCACTTCATGCACCAAACGACAAACTGCGCAGAAAATTAATACCAACTGCAGGACCAAGTTCTGTCAAAGATTTGATCTCAGCTACGCGAAGCTATTTCAAGAAGACAGGTCGCCGGGTTACGTTGGAATATGCCCTAATAGACGGAGTCAATGATTCGCCTGAAATAGCGGCAGAGCTTGCCATGCTATTGAAAGGCAATGGGGCTCACGTGAACCTTATACCAGTCAATCCAACCTCTGGCAGTTTCAAACGTCCAAGGTGGAAGCGCATAACAGAATTTGAGCGTGTGCTGCAAGAATCTGATGTGAACTGCACCGTAAGGGTGGAGAAAGGATCAGAGATCTCAGCTGCCTGCGGTCAGCTAAGAACCGATATTACAGAGTCTGCAGGTTGATGCCATCTGGGGCAGATTTCCCCAATGTCGTAGTTCGTAAAGGACATCAATGGAAATTTATTCTCCTGCATTCAAAACTTTACATGCACAAAGATAGAGGAGTCTGCAGGGACCTATGTAAACAATACAAGGTCAGAAAACCAAAGGATGGGACTAGTCGTTACTTGTCAGATCAAGTGCGATGCCAGATTTGTGGAGTTTTTATGACAAGAGATGGATGTCACGACATGGAAGAAAAGCCTGCAACTAGTAGCACTGTAGGTCTCTACTGCAATTGCTGCAACTGCATGGTAAGATCAAAACCAAGAAACAAACCAGGTATGAAAAGTCATCATAAAGATTCAAGTGTTACGCAATGACCAGTTACTACTATTGCCTTGGATGTAAGAAAATCATAGTAAATGAAAACCGTGATTATGGTCCAAGATGTCCGGCTTGTAAGAAACAATTTAAACAGAACACAAGCTAAGGCCGTGTTTTACTTGAAATCCCATTTTTGTGATTCAGGAATTAGCGGTTCCAAGACAATTATAGACGAAAAACTGCAAAATCTTGTGTCGTTTTCTAAGCTTTGATAAGAAAACAAATAGGGCGCTGTATGCATCAATGTGATATTTTAGAATCACTTTATTAGTAATTACGACGTATAGACTGTATGAACATATACGATACCAAGGTAGTCAAGTGTTCAAAATGCGGAAAGGCCATAGGAGAAATAGAATATGATGCAGTGGTAACACTTCCAAAGTGCGGATATTGTGTAAATCCTATTCCCGAAGGAGATGACAAGGCACTATACGTGATAAGCAAATTGATAAAAACCAAGGATGACGCCGTTTACAACAATCCAGACAAGCGCTAGATCATGCCATTCATTGAATCCCACGATGAATACTAACCATGATTCTCTTCAGAAGTTTGTGATTCCTGAAGACTCCAGCAATTTTTGCAGAGATAACCTACTACACCCCATTCTTGTTTTGGGCGGCGGACAAAAAAACCAAGTTTGGCGTCACACATACTACATTTTTTCTTCAGTTCATTGTCTGCCTTTTCCCTCTCATTAAGACATGGCTCGCAAAGCCAGCCTTTTATGCCCCATTCTTTTTTTGGCTTCCACAGGTTAAGTGTTCCAGGCTCTGAACCGCATAAAACGCATTTGTTATCACTGTCCTTTTTTTTCTCAAAATTCTCTTTCATTAGATCCACATAACAATTCGCACACAGTGGACCTTTGACATTCCAGTTCTTCTTTGGGTTGCTTTTGCGAGAAATGCCCTTTTTACAGACAGTACAAAATTCCTTTTTTTTATTATTACTAAATAATCCCACTGTATTACACTTGTTGCATACTAAAAAAAGTTCCCGGTTTTGTGATATTTTTCATATATGGTATAACAGAATACATAAAAAACAAGATAGGGAAACAATATCTTGACCATTCCAAATCAAAGTATCCAAGATTATCCCTGTACGTCGTGTCATACAAACTGCTGTAAAGAATATACCATATTTGTTAACGCCCATGACGTTTACAGAATTTCAGTTGGACTTGGACTAGATCCTGAGAATTTTCTAGAGATTTATGGCGCAAAGGAAGATGTGTATGGCATACAGATTGAAGAAGGTTTGGTGGATCTTACCTTAAAACAAAAGGATGACGCGTGTACCTTTCTGATAAAATTTGGAGACAATTTTCGTTGCGGAATACACGATCTCAAACCTGGTGTATGCAAATCTTATCCATTTCAACTAAAAAATGGAAGATTAGTTCAGATGGATGATAAAATGTGCCCTGTCAACTGGGTCGTGGCAAAAGAGTTCGAAACTATGATGACTACTCATCTCAAAAAAGATGAAAACGAATGGAAGTTCTATTATGATCTTATTTTAGAATGGAATGCCACGCACCAGTCCAATTCGCCATTACCAGAATTTCTAAGATTCTTAATTGACAAAGTGACATTATCTGTAAGTGAAAATTCTAAGAAAAAATAACATATTCGATAGATCTTTCTCCCTTTGTGGTATGTGACGTCGTCTATTTTTTCCAAGATGCCTACTGCAGAAAATTAAATCCCGAGTTTCAAAGACTGCGCGTTTATTCAAAATGTATCTGAAGAATAATTATTGTTTAGAATCGATATCATAGGCATGAAATAAGCCACAAAGCCTAATAATTATTCTTGTTTTGTATCGTCATTTTTTGGTTTTTCTTGTTGGATTGCTTTTTTAGTGCTTTCAAGATATGCTATGGTGGTTCCCAAGTTTCCAAATCCCATGGAATTGAGGGACTCTGAAGGAACCATGACTATTGTAGTGCCTTGTACTTTTATTGACTCGTATAACATATTGGACTGTCTTAATGCAAAGGCAACTGGGTTTTCTGCATATACTCGTGCAGCTTCTTCAAATTTCCTTGCAACTAGCACCTCTGATTCGCCATATATGACACGTGCATTCTTCTCACGCTCTGCCTGCGCCTGCATTGACATTGCAGATTCTAGCTCTTGAGGGATTATGACTTGACGAATCTCGACACCGGTTACTTCGACACCCCAGTTGCTTGCCTCGCTTTCTATTACAGATTTAATGCGAGAATTGATATCTTCCCTTTTTGAGAGTATGTCCTGAAATACTGAAAAGCCTATGTTGTTACGAAGTGTAGTCTGAGAAACTTGCTGTATCATTTGGTTAAAGTTTTCGACGTTTAGTATAGCGTCCTTGGCTCGCTGTTCAATTATTCTGTAACGAAGAATTGCATCAATGGTTACTGGAACATTGTCTTTTGTAAGCATCCTTTCTGCCTTGAATTCACTTACTTTTTCCCTAATATCCACTACAAGAATATTGTCTGCAAAAGGCAATCTTGTCTGTACTCCAGGTCCGGATTGCCTATTATATTTCCCAAGGCGAAGTATTACTGCTCTTTCATATTGTTTTATTATCATTAGAAACGATGAAGCAATAACTGTAATTCCAGCAGCCATTGCAAGATATGTTATTGCGACATTATGATAGAAAAGACCAATCCCAACACCTATGATTAGAATCAATATTCCTATTATGACCTGTGATCCAGATCCTTTTTGATTTACTAGCTTGTATGTAAAATCATGTGATGCGTATTCACTGGACAATTCTCTTTTACCTGATAATTGTAAACATTACATCTGATTTAAAGATCGTCTACATGCAGTGCTTTGCCAAGTTAAAGTTGAAAGCATTTTGCAAGACGTTTTTTATGATCGAGTCTGTCGCACTTTGAACACTGCCTAGAACCTGATTAGATTGTCAGAAATGGTGCCAACCCGTGCATGTGGAAATACGCCACTAGAAAAATCATAATTGCATGTATTATCTCTGTCTTGCCAATAGATGTCTTAGCACAATTGTAGCATCTTGGTCTGTCGAAATGTTTAACCCTTCAATAACCCGACAGAACCCGGTACAAACCAAAGATGGCTTGTTCTGACGTAACAGTATTAGTTAACAAGGTTCGTCATTTCATAAATACTCTAAACTAGAACTATACATATGATGAAAACTGTCAATGGCTCAAAAAAGACATCTACCATCACATTTAGACTCGAGGATGATACCATACATAGACTGCGTGGGTTATCCCGGATGCAAGAAGTGAGCACGAACACTCTGGTAAATCAGGCATTGAAAAGATTCATTGACTGGGATGTATATCTTCCAAGATCTGGGTTTGTGATTTTAAGCAAGCCGGTATTGGCAAAACTCTTCGATAATCTGGATGAAAAGTTTGTAGTTGAGATTGCCTCGACCATAGGAAGAGAAGGGATAGAAGACATAGCATTATTTATGCGGGGAAAGGTGGAGCTGAATTCATTTATCTCATGGTATGAAACCCTGATGATAAATTCTTCAGTACAGATAAGCCATCTTGTTGACAATGGGTTTCACACCATGGTCTTAAAACATGACTTGGGAAATAACTGGTCATTGTACCAAAAGACAATTCTTGAACTCATTTTCATAGAATTGTTCCAAAAAAAGATAGAGCTAGAGTGCGACAAAAATACTGTAAGAGTAATGTTTACAGATGATGAGATCTCAAGCTGAGTTTCAGACATACAAAGAACATGCCAGAACAGTCACTTTTAGAATACATGCACAGACATTGGAAAAACTAAAACAATATTCTGCCTGTGAGAAATCTACTGTCAATGCCGTAGTAAACAGATTGCTTTTGCAAGCAACGGAATGGGATATCGCAGCAGCTAAATCAAAATGGGTTCCAACAGAAAGGGAACTAATCAGGTCAATTCTGGATAAACTGGATGACGATGACATAATACAGGTAGCGCAGACAGAAGGAAAAATCGTCCCTCGTGACATGTGTCTTTCAATGCGGGGAAACTATGACATAAAAGACTGGATCGATATCATAAAGATGAGATCAGCCGCAGCAGGCTTTGATTTGACCCAGATAAATGAAGAAAAAAGGACAGTGTTTGTAATGCGTCACGATCTGGGCAAAAGATACTCTTTGCACTGTAAGACATTTTACGAGCAAGCATTTGAGTCACTTCAATGCACGGCAACGTTTGAGGTGTCTGAAAATACACTAGTGTTTAAGGTGCCAAAGAATTATCTTCTTGTAGAATAATAGATCCTTCTAAACTTGTTCCGGAATAATAGATTCACATCGAGTTAACATGTTACAACCTAACAGAGCCTTACCATAATTGGATAAATTTCAAATATCAAAAAATAAAAAAATTGAGGTTTCCTAGATTTTATTCTTGGAATGCACTTGGGGTTGTTGTTCCACCGGGTGTAGTTGTTGTACTACCGCTTGGTTTCTTCCACATTCCCATGTGTCCGTGCATCATCATTCTATGACTCCCCATATTGCCTCCAATAAGAGAAGATATGGTCAATGGATGCCCTGGTGATGTCTTGAGCACATTTCCGTTTCCGGCATCTACTAAAACAAAGTAGACACTCGTGCCATTAGTTACCTTAAAGGCATAGACTGCGGAGCCGTGTATCACCGCAAGACCTCCAGATAACACTTGTCCTCCACTTACCTGACCTGCAGCTGTTGTTGCAGCAGTTGTAAATGGAATCTTCACACTAGACAAGATCATCTGCAGAATGTTGATTGAACCCTGTATTGGTGTTTGTGTCTGACCTGAACCAGAACCTGTGGTATCTGCGTATGCAAGTGAGCTGCCTATTGTGGCAATCACTGCAACACCTAGAACCATGGCAAGCAGTTTCTGATGTGTCTTTAGTTCTTGTATGTTCATTGTGATGTATCATTAGTTACACAATTTATAATGGATTGTGACACCTTGTTCGTTAACAAGGTTAGTGAACCTGTGCCATGAGAGCAGGAGCATATCTTCCCAGATATCATGTCTCGCCTGCCTTCAAATCATCTTGGCGTTAAAATATGCCTACTATATTTATCATACCATGGATGACGCAAATTCATGGTACAAGCAAGGCAATGACATGATGGTACAGGAAAAAAATGAGGATGCGATAGCTGCATACGACAAGGCAATTGAGATAGATCCCAATCACACAAGCGCATGGAATAACAAAGGAATAGCGATGTTTAGACTCAAAAGATATGAAGATGCGATAAGTTGCTATGACAAGGCAATTGAGATCAACTCCAACCATGCCAATGCGTGGTATAACAAGGCAAAGGCACTAAGGGGCCTTGGTCAGTCATGCCTTGACAAAGCTAATGAGGATCGCGTGGCAGCTGCAAAGTTAATCAACCAATCACTTGCCATATTTGATTCTGCAGACAAGTGTTATGCCAAGGGGGAAATCCTTTCAGGTGAAAAAAGATAAATCCAGTGTTTTTACTGTCCGCCGGCCCTGAGAATGGCATCTCTTATTTCTGCTGATCTTTGAAAAAGTGTCGTAGCTATCTCATCTACCTCGCCGCCACTGGGTTTTTTTCCGGAATGAACCACAAAATAATAGGTCTCAAACTTGCCAACTATGGAACCATGTGTGTATCCATAGACATACTCTGACTCGTCTTTTATCTTAAAAATTCCACTGAATTCCGGCAGGCGAAGGTTGGAGATAATGCCTGGAATTTTTGATATTTCTTCATCTATCATGGTTTTGAGCACTGTCCTATCCTTTTCTTTGAGCACCATAATTGTCAACTAAACCAGGCACATAAAAGCAATAGCAAAGTCACACAGGCATTGGTTGAATCTACGACTTTGGCGTACATCAACTTTTAAAAATACCATATACAAAATAAAAACAAGCAAAATGGACTTTATAATTTTGGGATTCCTGAATTCCATATATCTACAGGTACCAGGCATAGGCCAAAACCAACTTGGCAGTGTCAATCCGTGGATAAAAGGTGTGATTCCATCCACATTTGGAATTATTGGTATCGCAGTTATGCTAAATCTATTCAACGCTGCAATAAGAAAAAAGCTTGTGGACAGAGACAAGCTAAAAAGATTGATGAAGGAGACAAGGTCATGGCAGAAAGAAAGGATGGCGGCCTTTAAATCAAAGGATCAGGAAAAGATAGATCAGCTCAACAAGAAATCGCCATACATGAACAAACTGAACATGGAACTTATGCAGATGAACATGCGACCCATGGCTCTGACATTTGTCCCGTTCTTGCTTGTATTTTATTTTCTGCTACCTCACATGTTTGCATATACCATTACCGAGTCTCCAATTCCTCTCAACATACTACCTGATCACATATTTCATCTCACATGCTCTGCCAACGATGTAAAAAACGAAGCCAAGACGCACTGTGCACATGAAAACGACATGTATTTCTGGGGCTGGTATTTTCTCTCGTCTATCTCCGTGAGTGGAATAATAATGAGGGTAACAAATACATCTACAAATATTGATTGAATTGAGGTTTTCCTGCCATGTATTCTTCAAAACAACATAATTTGTTCAAATGCCAGTAACAAAAAAATTATGAGTATCTGCCACATTGTGTTTGAGGTGTAATCACATGAGCAAACAAAGATCTAGTTTTGGCGAGGTCTTTATCAGGAGAATATTGATCCCCCACTGGCTGGAGATATCATCTGGCATACTTGTGGGACTGAGCCTAGTTCTTATTTTTATAGCAAAATTACCGGTAAGATAGAACTGAATCTTTGCATGTCCATAACATATTGCATGAATACATACTAAGAGACAAGGAATCCATTAAATGCCAGAGTCCGTAACTTGTTATAATTGAGCCAGAACGCGTTAAAAGACAAGATAAAGAAATGGCTAGAAAATGAGGACTTTGAAGTATCTGAGAGGACTGAAGAAGGATCTGATTTTCATCTTGTCATTTCCAATCTCTATGGCAAGGGGACATTTGCAGACATTGTCAAGCTAAAAAATAAAGACTTTATCATATTGGGCAGTGCATTGCACAACCCACAGGAATTTTTGCAGCTGCTCCCTACAATGCCAGAAAAGGAGAGATCAGATTTCTTCAATCACATGCAAAGAGAGTTGCTAAAGTTTATGGTAGACCACGAGTTTCATCCAAATAAACTCATGCCAGAACGCATGATAGTTAGAGACACCGTATACGAGGAGGACATCACAAGGACTTCCTTTATGCAGTGCTTAAAGAGGGTAAAATTTTCGTCCCTATTTTTAATGTGGTCAATTGGACACAAGTTCTCTCCAGATTCAATGCAGTCTTCTACACCACATCTATCATCAACGTCTTCTCGGCCACCTTATGGCTGATCAGATTTTTTATTTTTCATTTGTGCCACATGTATATTTGCCATACTTTCCTTCAAGGCCTACCGCTCTTGAAATATTAGATGACGATGAGGTATCATTTTGAATTGTTAGATGACAGCCAAAGTTTGCTTGTGGATAGTCCTTGTCAAGTCGGTTAGTCAGTGAAATGGCCGCATTAACAGACGAGCTTGCCGGATGTGATTTGTCAAAAAAAGAATGGCCTATTGCTTCTGGCACCACTATAAGAAGAATGATTAATACTGCAAACATGTTGATCGATTTTTTTCGTTTGGAGTCCAAAGGCCACCTATTAAAAATTAGGTATCATATATTAACTGAAATTATGATTTTCAGTTCTTGACAATTATATTTTTCCTTTGTCTGATTGCCCCTTTATGTACTAGTCATATTCTGTCAGGTGTCACGGTATGATTCTTCTGCCGCAATTACCTCAAAATCTCTTTCCGTGCAACAAATGAGGTTTTAGCATGAAATAGTTGTGTGCAATTTCGAGGTTTATGCAATGTGTTTTTCTATTATCTGATTGATGCATTCTGCTATTCCTGTAATTTTATGATGGCTGGTAGTTCTTTCACATGATACTACAATTATCAGGTTTTTTACATAGTATAACAAAACATGAACTTTCTCTCGCATAAGATGAGCAAAACTCTGCTGTCCCAAGACTTCATCATAAAGATCAAAAAGTTCCTTTAGAATTAGCATATCAAACCCTAATGTCTGTTGTTGTGACTTTTTCAAGAGAAATACATCTGTTGATACATTGTTTGCAATCTCCCTGCCTTCTTCATCTATGATTGATACAAACCGTATTGCATTGTCCACCTCAACAATTTCATTTATCAATTTTGAAAATTTCAATGACATGTTACATTAGGGATTCAATTATTAAGTTTAGTTTACAAATTTTGAAATACTGTTATTGGATAGGTTCCGTATGAAATGTCGGTTTGATTGAATTTTCTTCATAGCGCCAAGTTTTGGGTTTATTCAATATTAACAACCTTGCCCGTTTCTGCATAGGTTCCTAGTTTTCTGGCTTTTGCCCAAATTCAGTAAGTATGACTTTGCCAAATTCCATCCTCAAGAACTAACTCCCAACAGATACCAAATATGCTGTCCAAAAAACTTCTGACCAAACACCTTTATTTCATATTTGTCTATTGCCTTGTTTACTGTCTTATCATTTTTGTCAAAAGACAATCTTGTTTGATTCTGCGAGATATTCTATAATAGATTTTAATGATGATATTGAATTTGTCTTGACATGCACTAATTTGCAGCTTTTTATATAATTCAGACACGCGCGCATGGAGTTTGCATCTTTTCAGATTGAACTTCAAAAAGACAAACGGACACTACATGTTGGATTCAGACCACATAACATACCATAGTTATCATTGATAAATCATAGATGAGTCATTACATCATATTCTCATTAGGAGTTACGCACTTGGATTTTACAAGTTAGCCTAAAGGTCTAGTTCACC
>VFSW01004673.1_pt1 | contig 20406 bp, 24 predicted proteins | sample 5358111 | NCBI WGS metagenome assembly VFSW01 (sample SAMN11554181, study PRJNA540505) | mine drainage metagenome | isolation source: sediment from site ElyBrook_90M | place: USA: Ely Copper Mine, Vershire, VT | collected 2017
GACGGAATCGGCGCCGGCGGCATGTGCGTTGGCGTATTCTCCATCCGGGTGCGACCAGGTGTAGAGATCGGTGTAGCGCCGGCGCGCGACGCCCGGAACCTCGGCCGTTTCGCGGCCCGGCTCGACGCGCTTGCCGCGCCAGATGAGCAGGGCAATGGGCAGATCGTTGCCCATGCGCGCGGCCACTGCGGCGACCGAGAGCGCGGCGAGGGTCAGCGGGACGGTGATGAGCTTGAGCGCGAGCGGGAGCAGCAGCGACAACACCCCAAAGACGAGCCCGGTACCACCCCCCGCGGCGACGTAGAGCGGGATGCCGAAGAGCTCCTTCGACTCGAAGCGGCGGTTGAACGCGGACATCAGACGACGAGCGCCGCGATGCCGTAGACGCTGCCGGCGATCACGAGTCCAAGGATGCCGCTTACCACCCAGCGCTTGCCGCCGTCGGGGTCGCCGCCGCCGATCTTAATGGCGCCGACGACGATACCTATGATTGAGACGATGGTCGCGACGAGCGCCAGGATATCGGTGACGGCCTTGCCCTTGGTTTGCAGCGTGCTCGCCAGATCGCCGCCTTGGGCGTAGTTTGGGAGCGTCAATGCGTGAGCCGCGAGCGGCAGCAACAAGGCTAGTGTGGTGAGCAGGTAGTGGGACTTCGCCTTCATGTGCGTGAAACCTCCGTTTTGTGATGCACCAGTCAAATTCCCATACACATCAAGTCGGGTCGGTAGAGAGACTTGCTAGTGATCAGTCCGGCCGCGTCGAGGCGCGACAGTGAACGCATCGAGGCGTCCTTCAGGTGGTCATAGTAATGGTGGTCGGCACGGTCGGAGGAGATGAGCTGAAGTCGAGCCAGGCCTCGAAGAAATCCGCGATCGGCGGCGGAGAGGCGAATAATCACGCACCTGCCGGCAAACCGGACGAATCTGGCGGTCTTGGGATTCTTGTTGTTCGTAGCCGCGTCCCTGTGGTTACCGGGCGGCGCATTCCATGCTGCCCGGCATCATTAAATTCACATCTTCCAGCGCAAACTCACTACGGTTATGTGCTGAAAACTGCACGCGCGCGGTGTTTTCTGGATACGTTCACAGCGTCGAGTCTGGATCAGGGAAAAGTCACTGTGATTATGATCCGGATTCGTAGGCCACACCGCCATGGCGTTTGAATTCGGTCTGGTGACATAAAATCGGGATTAATCAAAGCTTCCCGATATAACTCTCAATACTGGCTTAAGTAAACCCAAGCAATCATTTACGCGATCGCTGTCTTAACAGAAAGCGAGAATATTTATTCGTCATCTGCTTGATCAAGCTATCCGGCGACGGAGTGGTTCGTAAAACACCAAAGACATTCTTAGGAAAATTGAGCTCTTTCTGCACTCGCCAGATTTCGTCATGTTGATCTGGTGGAAAAATTTGCGCTGGGTTGCCGACGGCGATCCAGCCGATGGGTACAGTGCTCTCCACATCTAGATGAGTGCCGACGTGCACAATCGAATTAATCCTTAGTTCCGAAAGCGTCCTAATATGCGCGCCATTAAAAACCGAGACACCGGTAGCGATGAAAACTTCATTCTCAATATGACAGCCGCTTAAATGACAATGTGGACCGACCATGACATTGTCGCCGATAATGCAATCGTTGTATTTCGAGCTGCGAATAACGGAATTTTCCATGATCACGCTGTTGCGGCCTAGCGCGATGGTGCCGCCGTCGGCAACCAACACCGCGCCGTAAGAGATGCACGATTCCGGCCCGACCGTGATATCACCGACTATCACAGCATTTGGGGCGACATAGGCCGAAGGATCTATTTTTGGCACCATTCTTAAATTGCGATCTGAATCCATGCAGATAAACCCCCTTCCAAAATAAGACTCGCAAAACTTAAAATAACACACATAAGCCGCGGAAGAAAATATTCGGACAGCACTGTTCCATCATGGCAAGGAAAAATTGTTGATGTGAAACCATCATACTGAAAAGACCTTAACGTTGTCCGGATACAAAAAATACAGCTACGCCCGCCCAGCCGTGTTTTGAGTGCAACGCGTTCTTGATAGGAATTAACTCCTGAATAGCCGCCTTCCGCTCGGAATTTGGTATGACATCAAGTTTGTAACCAAACACCAGATCCCAAAATGCTTCCACACCGATCATATCGGTGGAAACCAACAGGATGCTGCTGCGAACCTCAGTGAATCCGGCCTTCTTCATATAGTGGGATAATTTGCTGCCGACATACCGGTCACCTCCGCGAGTCGACTGTGCGACCCCGGCACGCTGTATAAAGCTGTTGAATTCTTTTGGCTCCGGAACAACTGTTAACCAATGGTCGTCGATATCGCAAACGCATAGGCGGCCTTGATCAGCGAGGCTGGCATGTACGTTAGACATGGCGCGCATGGGATTGGATAAATGTTGAAATACCAAACGTGAATATACAAAATCGAACGGACCTTGTGTGGCTAGTTGATCGTCGTAGACATTTAGTTTCTTTACTTCCGCACGAGCAGCCCCTACGCGAGCCAATTGATGGCGCGTTTCGGAGAGACTGGTTTCATTGCAATCCGCGGCCAAAAGCTTGCGGGGCCGCGATCTCAAAGCAATTTCTGAGGCGATAATGCCCGGTCCGCAGCCTAAATCCAGCACGCGCATATCCGGTTTTAGGCCTGCTTCCTGCAAGTATTTGAACTCAAAATCGAGGACGATTGATGCCTGCTGCTTCAAGCGCCGCAATGAATCCTCATTGTCCCGGAACTTGCCTAATTGATATGAGTCATCTACTAAAAGGTTCACATTTCTTTCCTCAATTTAATATTCTCTGCATCCACACGATGTCTTCGGCTTGTCCATAAATGCTGGCAATCGCTGGCATTCTCACCTTTTCCTCAAATCCGCAAAACTTACTGCCACGCAGACTGGGAGAATTTCGACCTAGAATAACGGCCACCAGAGAGTGAAAGCCGGATATCCGGGCGTGCTTGATCAGCTCGCGCAGCATGCGGATACCAATGCCGGCAGACCGGTTTTCGCGCCGAATATATACCGCGACTTCTGCAATAGTGCTGTCATACGGCCGCGCGGAAAACGGCTTGATCGCAGACCATCCTACAATAATGTGGTCGCATTCTGATTCGCTGACCAGGACAATGTATCTTGTGGTATCCGTGAAATAAGTGGAGATAAAGGTGTCCCTGTTTTGAAATACGTCGCAATTGGCAAAAACCTGATCTTCAATTGCCTGGTTATACACATCTACCATGGCGGTGACGTCACTTATCGTTGCTGGGCGTATCATTTATGCTATTTTTTTGCAACACAGATACAATTTTTCGCCGGTATTTAAATCGATGCTGCCGCAAATTGCAAAACCGTTGTCGTTATACCAGTGGCGCAAAGACTGCATATTGCTATGAAAGAAACTGATGAACGTATGGATGCCGCGTCGTCGGCTTTCTTGTTCGCAAGCATAATACAGGTCGCGGCCACAGACGCTCAGCAATGTTGGATTAGAGGTATCAATGACAAACTGCGCGGCTCCCACGTATCCCGGACGTTCATGAAATCGAAAGCAACATGCCCAACCGATCAATTCATCATCGACGTCGGTACAAACAAGAAATGCCAAGCACTCGTTCGTGTCGCAAACTTCAGACAAAAAACTCGTCGGCGAGAGAAAACGAAACTTCAGGATCAATTCCCACAGCTCGTCGCTGATGCCCCGTGAAAGTTTTTCTGCGACGTCAAAATTGCCGGCCTGGCAAACGCGAAATGTCCGTGTTGATGTCGCTGTTACCATTACCATAATTTTTGATTTATTCGCAACATTGGGCATCGACGCAATCACTGCATTACAAAGTACCTAATTCTCTTAAGGATCAACAGGGCTTATGATGTCGCACCGCGTGGCACCGGAGCACGAAGCTTCTTTAGTCGGAAGTGTTGCTTTCCCGCTCACGCAAGGCCTCTGTTGGTGTCATAGAACGACAACTGATCAACTGTTTCCTCGATTCTGGCCACCAAGCGCCGCAATCCGATGTTACGATGGCAGAACGCATGGCATTAATGTCGAAGACCTCCATGTTGGAAATCGGGGGAAAATAGAAATGCAGTGTCACTAGAGGATCATTTGATTCGTTCGCCATCGAGTGGATCAATCGCTTAGGTGAGAATATTACCGATCCTTCACTCAAACGTTCCTCATTAGCTAGGCTCGGCGCCGTTGTTCTATTCGAATAAAGACAATGGGAAGCACATCCTTTCAAAATTTTGACCCAGCCTTCCGAGCAGCCGTGATTGTGTGGCAAGCATTCGCTATTTGAATCCCAATTCATCAAAATGACTTCCATCACCTCATCTAGATATAAAACCCGGCGTCCGTAAGGCATGCCTGCCGGATCCTCGAGATATTCATTGAAATTGGCCAATTCGAATGAACGGGATTCAATTGCAGCAGCTATTTTTCGTTTATCTTTGACATATAAATGGGTTACTTCTTTAATCAAAGCATGCAGGTCATTGAAAGAATCATTCACATTACCCTCCCGTCCGCGATGACGTTAATGGATCCAAGGCTCCGTGTACGGTTCAAGGCGGTTGTCTCAGTCAATAAGCCTCGCGCATGACGCCGCAGCGACACAACTACCAACATTTGTAGTGGCAAAATCAGAAGAAGAACCGAACTACCCTTTGCTATGTTTGGAAAAAAATCTGTCGTTCGCTCGGCTTTATTGAGCTGAAGAAGCGGGAAAGAATGACAGGGAAAACTTACTTTTGGTTTTTCCAGGTATGGGAAATATGGGTTATGCGGTCAGTACAATAGACCCAGCACTGCGGCACGAACCACAGCGGCGGTTTTATTGGCCACATTCATTTTCTGGACGATATTTTTGATATGGAAATTTACGGTATTCTCCGACACCGCCAAAATCGCCGATATATCTCCCGATGTTTTACCGTCGGCAGTCCACTTTAGAATTTCAATTTCCCTGACCGTCAAACGGCAATGGAATTGCGATTCAAGCTTGGCGGTAAAGAATGGAGATAAAGTCGAATGCGCCAAAATGGCTAACCAGCGCATGTCGGATTCATGTTCGTCTAATTCGGCGTCGCCCAGCGGATCGTGGGATCGGGACAAAGACAGCATTCCTCGAACCCCACTAGTATTTAGGCTAGATTGCGCCCAACCAACACATAAACCGAATGAACGGGCCTCCTCCCATAATGCTGGCGCCGAATCAAATACATTGTCGCTCCACACCAGTGGGTTCTGCGAGCGGCAGCCATGCGCTACCGTGGGATCTATCGATAAATACTCGGCTTCGGCATAGCGCTTCTGCCACGCCACCGGATAGGTATTGATAATAACGGTTTTAGGATTAGAAAACGGCAGGGGGATACGCAGCCCATAAGCGCAATGCTCAAACCCAAGTGATTCTGCCGCTTTTATAATCTTGGCGAACGCATCATGTGCGCTGCAGAAATTGCCTACACTACCCAGAAAATCCTTTTGCCAATTTTTCATTGCCCCCGATCCTTGGAGAACAGTCTGTTCTTATCGCGATCCTCACACTGTATAGGTTACCTACGAAGTTTGGTAGTAGCTAGTCCCCGCCATTTTCGACGAGACTTCCGCCACTAATCGAAAAGTATGTGATGGCTCTATCCAGTGCATGATTGAATAAATATCTCACTATGAAAATTATTGATGGGCATACTCACGTCGCCTCGACGCGTTATACGCCACCAGAATTCTTCGAAGGCATGGCCGACAATCTGATGGAGCAAGCCTGCCTCCTGCCGACGAAGTTATCACGATCCAAGGTCATGGATAGGATTTTGGCCGGCTATCAGGATCACGACGCAAGTGCTCAAATCCGTGAAATGGATAAGCTCGGGATCCACAAAGCGATAATACTGTTGCCTGACTTTACCTACGTCTTCAAGAGAAATGAATTAAATATCGAGGAGATGTATCGCGAGCATAGAGACATCTTGCGGTGTTATGAGGGGCGATTCGAAGTCTTCGCCGGTATCGATCCCCGTTGGGGTAACGACGGATTTCGTCTTTTTGTAAAAGGAGTCGAAGAATACGGATTCCGTGGCCTCAAGCTGTATCCGCCATGCGGCTACCGGCCGGACAGCGAGTTGCTGACGCCGTATTACGAATATTGTCAAGAATACGCATTGCCAGTGTTGATCCACATCGGCGCGACATCGCCAGCGCTGTCCTTCGCGGAAGCCATGCCTATTTACGTCGACGCACCAGCAAGAAAATTTACCAATGTTCCGTTTATTTTGGCGCACGGTGCCGTCAATTACCAAGAACAATGTGTGCAATTGTGTAAGTACCGCCCCAACGTTTATTTGGATCTCAGCGGCGCACAACGCCATACCGCAGACAAAGGTGAAGGCAGCGAGCTGGTGAAGCTTTTCCGTAGCGAAATCAATCACAAGATTATCTTTGGCACAGATTGGCCGATCATTGGCCGGTCGAATATGAACCGCGCGCTGATTTCAATGTTGTCCTGCGATGGTGACGTCAATCCCTATCTAACAATCGACGAGACGCGATTGGTGTTGGCCGGGAACATCGAAAGAATTCTCGCGCGAGCGACTGCGAGTCAATCCTCAAACCCAGATGCGGTCTCTGTAGAAAGTACCGCTCGAAATTGAGTGAAATTCTCATGCAAGAAACTTTGAATCCTACACGCATCATAGATTGCCTCAAGCAACAAGATGATCGTCATGCCATATTTTATGCACGAAATACGATTTTGTCTGTCAGTTTTGGGGAACTGCATCATCAGGTGATACAAACAGTTACTTGGGCGTGCTCGGCCGGCATTGGTCCCAGATCATTAGTCGGCGTTGTTGCGGAAAATGGGCGAGCAGCCTTGTTGATTGATCTTGCGCTGCTACAAATCGGTGCCACTGCGGTGCAATTGCCAGAAACATCAGCCGCCGAAACCCTGAAGCTGATAGGCGAAAACCGACTGAACTTCATCGTTTCAACCGAGCATTGCAGGGATTTAGTCAATACCCGGTATTACGCTCAAATTGCGACGGAGTCGGGACTATTGATCCATAAGAGACTACTCGAGAATCCAATCCCGGATACCACCCTTAAAAGCGCGCCGGCGATAATTTTTTCGTCAGGTACGTCCGGCAGGCTAAAGAAGCTTTTGGTCAACGCACGCGGCATTGTCTATCACGCGAACGTTTTCTTTTCTTCCTTCGAAACGAGGCGAGAGGACTTGTTTCTTATTTTTCTTCCACTTTCCAACTATCAGCAAAAGCTCCTAATCTATGGATGCATTCTATCTGGAATCGATTTTTGCCTGACGGACGTAGTGAACGTTTTAGGCGGCCTCAGGAAGGTAAAACCGACGCTGTTCCTGGCACCACCGATTTTTTATGAGACGGCGTGGAAATTGGCTCAGAGGCCCACAGTTGACGACGGTGTAGAATCGAAAAATCGGGATGCGGCCGTTATAAAGGAGCGCCTGCAAGATTATTTTGGAGGGAAGATTCGCATCGCTTGGTCAGGTATGGCGCCGATACCGCGCAACATATTAAGAGACTTTCAAGCGAGCGGTGTCCCGTTATATGAGGCCTATGGCATGACTGAATATGGGCCAATTACCGCCAATTCGCCCGGGCACAACCGCATTGGCTCCGTGGGCCGAGAGTTGGTGCAGGGAAGCATACGCCTGGCGCAAGATGGTGAAATCGTGGTGCGTTCAAAATATCCTCTGACCACGGGTTATCTGGATGAAGATCTTAGAGAAGAAAAACAAGTCTATGTGGGCGATGACGTCATTGTCACAGGTGACATCGGCTATTTGGACGAAGACGGATTCTTATTTTTGCGCGGAAGAAAGAAAGAAATATTAGTCACGTCATCCGGGTACAAGGTCCACCCGCAATTGGTCGAGCATGCCTTTCATGACATCCCCCATGTTCTGCACACGGTTCTGATGGGAAGCGGCCAATTTCACCTAGGTTTGCTGGTTATCGTTAGACAAAGGGAAGTGGAGACGGAGGAATTAATTTCGCAAAGAATTGGCATGCTCAACGCCGGCATGTGCCGCCTTTTTCCGATCAAGAAGTGGTGTATTCGCGAGGAAGAATTTTCTCCGGAAAACGGCATGCTGACACGAAATTTAAAACTGAACAGAACCAATGTGGTTGCCAAGTATCACGCGGCAGTATTTTCCTAACCTAAGACGAGAGAAGATTTTTCTTGGCCATTTGAACCTAAACATGACGATGGGAGATTACCGTGAGCACCATGATGCAAGACGGCAGCGCTAGGAACCAGGAGAAGGGTAATAGCAAAGAGAATTACGATTTAACAAATGAAGAAATCGATTTCTTCTTCAAGAACGGTTATATAAAGCCGTTCAAAGTGTATGAGCCGGAGGAGATGGACGAACATTTGCGCAAATTGCGATTGCAGCTCTTGAATCGAAAGCATGCCGTGTATGGAGTAGATCAATTTTCCAACAGCCGGGCGAATAATTTGGCGAATTACGACCGACATTTGGATATACCGTTTCTGAGTCGCCACGTCTGTCACCCAAAGATCGTCCATAAGGTAAGAAGTGTAATGGGCAAGAATCTATTGTGCTGGAGAACCGAGTTCTTCCCGAAACATCCAGGGGATGCTGGCACCGATTGGCATCAAGCGAATACCTTTGCTGGCGTCGCCGGTAAGCCGCACATTATCTGGCCGGACAACTCCGGTCGCCGCGGCACACTCACGGCGTGGTGCGCCTTTACCGACGCCATGAAGGATACAGCGTGTTTGGCGATAATTCCTGGGACGCACAACATGATGCATTACGATGAAGAGAAAAGATTGATATACAACCCAGAGAAAAACAATAACCTCATCAAAAATGGTGTGCATCGCGGGCTCTGGGGGTACGACTATCGCGATCTGCAAGTCGATCCGGAGTGGGCGCCGGATGAATCCAAAGCAGTGTATTTTGAAATGAAGCGCGGTGAAGTGGTGATATTTTGGTCGACGGTCCTGCACTCTTCTCTACCACACCTAGGTTTGACAAATGAAATGCGCATAGGCTTCTCGTCGCGCTACGTGCCGCCGGAGGTCTTGATTCATCCGGACACTGACGTGCTCACTGAATTCGGTGGTGAGGTCAGCCTTGAGCATTATGGCGCAGTCGTGGTTTCCGGTGAAAATAAATATACTCACAACCGAATCCGAGACAAAAATATGTTGGGCGAGCCGTTTATCCCAGCGTAAAGCTGTCGTAAGAGTCCTTCGGAGATTCGGTAGTGATCCGGTGTTTGTCCGGAAACCGTGGCACTACCGGATCTTACTGGAAAACAACAAACCTCCATATGAAAGGAAAACGAATATGAGTGCCTGTGTTGAAACGGTCGTGCCAAGCGCTGGGACAGCGCAAGACTTGACGAATGCGATCGCTGGAATTTGGAGTGCGATCCTTCGTAAAAATGACATAGGCGTCCGCGATGAGTTCTTCGACGTCGGCGGAAATTCGATGCTGCTGATCGCTATGCTCGAGGAAGTGCAGACCCAATTCAAGAAGGATATCAACTTGGAATCACTTAGCGAAGGTGTAACTATTGAAAAGATCGTCAGTTTGCTGAGTTGAGCGGAAGCGATCGGCACCTCCAAGCACGGCATATGTCAAGCCTATTCTATCTAGCACTGTTGGTCTGCCTTGTCATTCCGGTCTTGGCGAGCCACGCCTTGCGAATAAACAGGGTATTGCCAGTTGTTTTTCTGCAATTGCTTTTTGGCCTTTGTGTTCACATGAGCAGGTTAGATGCGTGGCTGCAAGTGCAAGGAGTTAGTTTTGTGCACGGCGCCATGGCGGATTCGTTTCGCAGCATGGGGCTGTTAGGCGTGTTGTTGCTAATTGCCATGACTGGTTCAGAATCGGGGACGCGCGAGCCAGGAGACCATGTGTGGCGCTTTATTCCGATCAGCATCGTCGGGTTCGTCAGCACTAGCGCCCTAGGCGCGGCGATTGGCTACGTTTTGTATCATTTCTGTCCGGGTCTGAAGGGCGTGAACGCGGATGTTTACAGCTTTTCTCTTGCTATCGGATTGTCTCTTGCTGTGACCGCGTTGCCGGTATTGACTGCCTTGCTGCAGGAAACGCGTTTGTTTGAAACCGCGCTTGGAAAATTAGCGGTGAACTGTGCCTTGATGGACGAACTGTGGATGTGGCTCGGCATGGCGCTGGTCCTGTCGCTGTCACGGATCACGAGAATAGAACAGCCTGTGGCCTTTGGCTGGCTACTGGCCTATTTGATTTTAATGTGCCTTATATTTCGCCCACTATTTAGGCGTTGGTTCGACATTAGACCAGTAAATAATGTCAAGGACAGGTTCTTATTGATAATCTCGATTATTCTTTTATCAGCTGCGGTCACTGAAATTATCGGCATTCATTCGTTTCTAGGTGCGTTCGTTGCTGGTTTTGTGCTGCCGCAAAAATTACTTCAAGGAGTGCGCGAGTCTCTACTCAATATCAGTCAAACTCTATTGCTCCCGCTGTTCTTTATTCTAACCGGCATGCGACTGAATATTAATATGAGCGATGGAGTGTTCTGGCAACTCACAGCGATCGTTACATTGGCCGCGGTTGTGGGAAAAGTCTTTAGTGTTGCTCTTATGGCTAGGTTTGTGGGACTGAACTGGTCGCAGAGTTTTGTGCTGGGCGGATTAATGCAATGTAAAGGTCTGATGGAACTAGTGGCGCTCAATATTCTTTTTGAGGCTGGAGTGATTGGCGCACAAATATTCTCGGCTTTAGCCATGATGGCCTTAATAAGTACGCTTGTTACTGTGCCCTTGATCCAATGGTGGCTGCGTGGATGGAAGCTTGCGCCGAACGGGGTGGTTGGCCATTGGAGCCAAAGCGGCCGCTAGTCGTTATTCAGCTTTATTCAATACCTCGGTTCGTGATTAATAGATCGCGATGGTTGCTAGCGTAGAAATGTAGGTAACAAATACTAGGTGATTGGTATGTTAGAAACGACACAAGCTATAAAACGGGAAAGCGGCAGTAGCTTATTAAGAAGAAAATTAGGCGCGATAGAAACAGCCATGGCGCTATCGCTGGGACTCACACAGGGAACGACACAAGGTGCATTAGTAATTTCGTTGACAGGTGTGATGACGCAAAACGCCTTGCGGGACGCCGCGGAGCTAGTTTTTTACAAATACGCGTTATTGCGTTGCAGGATTCAAATTGAAGCGGACGATTTGTATTTTATTGAACACAATGATTTCGAGAGAATCGCCGTCGATTTTGTGCCAATGGTGAATTTCGATGATTGGGAAAACCAGGAAATTGAGGAGCTGCATGACACGCTTGATCAAACTAAAGCCTTATGGCGCCTAAGATTGTTTAGCACTGCCGGCGGAGAACACAAGATAGTTCTTGTCGTACACCATGGCATCGTTGACGCCGATGGCGCCAAGGCGCTCGTTCGTGATCTGTTAAGCTTTACCGATATTCTGCTACGTGGGAAACAAGTGGCCTTTGAGGCCGGTGGATTGCCGCCCTCGGTGGACGATATTTTGCCTGTCTACGTGGATCGCGGCGCTGATGAGGTAGTGCGTTGCGATCCGATACCCTATCAGACGTCGGTAGCGATCGAAGTTAGGCGTACGCGGTTCTTGCGCACTAAGTTAAAGATTTTGGACTATTCCGTTTTGGGAAATAATTGCAGAAGAGACCGTATATCGATCGACGCGGCATACGCCGCCGCACTGTCTTTCGCAGCAATATCGTCGGGCTTGGCACATCCGCCACTGGCTTTTAAGACCGCGGTGTCCTTGCGAGAATATGCTGCGACTAAACGCCAATTCACTAATGAGTTGGGATGCTACATAGCGGTAGCAGATACCGCGCTGGAAGTGAAAAATCCGAATTTTCTGGCCACGGCCCAAGAGTATCATAAGAAACTTATGGCGCATACGATCAACCATTCCCTCAAGAAAAAGAACACTTCCACGGCCGCCATGCGCCGTAGCATTGAAAGCGCAAAAAGCGAACAGAGTTTCAATGGATTCGGCATAACCAACATTGGTGAAATGAATCCGACGGCAGCGTTCGAGCGTTTCTCGATCGAAGATATTTACAATCTCACCAATCGCGTAGCGGGAAACCATGCCTTTGTGCTCCAGGTTTCCACATTCCGCGGCGAACCGAGATTTATTTTTACGTATGTTGACCAATTATTGCGCAAAGAAGTGTTAGAGAAAATCTGTGACGATTTCAAACGACATTTGGCGGATTACTATTGGGGAAGCGTATGAGCGAAGATCGCTTTACAAGGGGTATCAATGCGCTCCGGCAAGTAGATCCTGAGGTGGCGGACGGCATACAAAGTGCGCTCAGCGATTTGTTTCCAGCTATGGCGCAAATCACCATTGAGTTCGGTTATGGCGATGTCATGTCGCGCGGCGAATTGGATTTGCGCACACGAGAATTATTGAATGTGGCGATGTTGGGCGCTATGGGCACGGTGCCGGGACAACTAGAAATGCACATCAAGGGTGCGTTGAATACCGGATCAACACGTGGAGAGATTCTCGAAGTCATTCTTCAAATTGCGGTGTACGCCGGTTTTCCGAAGGCGTTTAACGCGCTGAGTTGCGCCAGAAAAGTGTTTGAATCGCATCGGAAAGGCGCGTCCGCCTAAACTGGCGTAACAACATGTATTATCTCCAACGGCGCACCTGGCTGATGAAACGTCGCCCGCGAATGAAGAAATAATACAACGTAAATCCAGAATGCGAACGGGCGAAACTGGCAGTGAAATCTTGATCGTGGGCGCAGGCCCGACCGGGCTAACACTCGCAAATGCACTTGCGTTTTACGGCACACCGTTTTCCATTATCGATTCCAAGCCGGGTCCCACCCGAGATAGCAAAGCCTTGGCCATTAATGCAGCCAGCCGATTCGGTTTGGATTTGATCGGCTTACGCGGGTTATTAGGCAAGAGGGGCGCGCGTTTGTATCGACTTAACATACATTGGCAAGGCAAGAGATTAAGCGCTGTCGATCTGCGCCACCTAAAATGGGACGACGCCTTTTTTATAACACAACCACAGTCAGATACTGAATACGAGTTAATAGCTGCGCTCGAAGCCAAAGGACATAATGTCGCATGGAACACGCGGCTCCTTAGTATGGATCAAGAAAACAACTTTGTGCGCGCGGCGTTTCGTGACGACCATGGATGTATTGAGGAAAAAAACTTTGCTTATGTCGTGGGTTGCGATGGCAAGGCCAGTGTTGTAAGGCGCCACATGCCGGTGCAATTTCACGGCCATAATTACCCCATGTACTTCGTGCTGGGTGATTTTGCGTTAACCTGGGACGCCTCACCTGATCAAGCGCATTATTTTGTCTATCAAGATCGGTTTTTTATATTCGTTCCGGCAGGAAAAGATCTGTGGCGCGTCGTCGTCAAATACGATGGTCTGGTACCGGATCGCGCGGTTCAAGCCAGTGATATTACCAACGTGGTGTCGGAATATTGTGGCCACGGATTGTTTCGCGGTGAACCGGCGTGGCTTTCGCGAGCGCCATTTTACATGCGAGTGAGTGATCGGCTTCGGCACGGACGTCTTTTTTTGGCTGGTGATGCGGCGCATCTTTTTAGTCCGATCGGAGGCACGGGCATGAATACTGGCATGCAAGACGCGCTTAATATTAGTTGGAAACTGGCTTACCTCAGCGCCGGCCGCAGCGGCGATGAACTTTTGAATAGTTACGAACTAGAACGGTTGCATGTGATTCGCGCCACAGCCAAAGTTACCGATCAATCGACGCGTTTAATATCGCGTATGGACGATGATCTGGTCGCCATTGAGCAGCTGCTACCGAAATTGAGAAATCGAACTTTCTTGCGCCACGTGGCGCCTTTAATACATTCGGGTTTGGGTTTATCGTACGCTGAGGTTCTTAATGTTGGTGGCGGCGAGCCACTTCCGGGTAGCCGCCGTACTGGAGAGCTGTGTCTTCATTACGGACGCCTATTCGCGCAAGTCGACCCCTGTCTGCCACCGTTCATGGCGCTGGTTTTCGTTCGCGCGTCTTTGTGGGGTCTAGACGATTCACGCTGGTTCGAAGCCTTGGCGGCATTGCAGGAAGACTACGTCGATGTTTTGCGAGTAAATATCCTGGCAATGGATGGCAGCGCCGAGCTCGAAACAGCTTGGCCCATGTTGAAGACCGTGCCGGTGACCCCAGAATTTGTTCATGACCTAGGCGCCGTTCCGGGAGCTTTCTGGTTAGTCTCGCCAGACGGGGTGATTCGCTTTTCCGGTCTGCTTAGTGAAGCAGCAGGCGCTCGCCGAACGCTTGAACGATATTTGACATGGCCGGTCATGGAACAAAGCGCACCTAATTACGTTTAATTGGGGGAGAAGCCATGCGAAGACGCATACTTGCCATTAAAGATCTGAAAATCGAAGTTCTGGAATCGGACGGTGGGGGTTCGCCAATCTTTTTTTGCCACCATAACTCAGGTGCCGCCAGTAGTTTCAAAGATCTTTTCACCAGTGAAATAGGGAAGCGCCGAAAGATGATCGCGTTTAGTCTTCCTGGTCATGGTGGCTCCACACGCGCTAATGTTCCTGCGGAGCAATATTGTATCGCAAGTCTGGGAAAAATTGCGGCGGATGTGGTGCAATCCTATGGGAGCGCGGATTATTGGCTAGTAGGACACAGCCTGGGTGGACACGCCATTCTGGAAGCTTTGTCGGCTTTTCCGCGGGCGAGCGGGTTAATGCTGGTTTCTTGTCCTCCATTGTCGTTATCAAATCTAGTCAGAGCCTTCAAGCCGGACCCGTCTGCGGGTGCGCTTTTTAAGGGAGAGTTAACTAACGCTCAGCTGAATCAGCTTGTCTCCTGCTTTATCGATCCCCGGCATGAAGCAGCGTGGCAAATTGTCCGGGATAATATTATGCAAACCGACCCGCATTTCCGTCCAGCACTGGCCGCGAGTCTCCAAGCCGGGAAAATCCGTAATGAGATAGAAGCCTTTGAATGCGCAACTATGCCGATTGCGATGGTTGCTGGAACCGACGACAGGTTTCTTAATTTAGAGTACGTCTCCGCACATCGTGGTGACCGCTTGTGGCGCAAGCAAGTTATTTTCTGCAACGCAAGCGGTCACGTTCCGCATCTTGAGGTCCCTGGACTTTTTTCCCAGATTCTGGAGGAGTTTCTGCAGGACACCAAAGACATAAATAAGATTCGGGCACCCGAATTGAATCGCGTGCTGAGTTGAATGATGCTCTTATCGGAACATCGGCTGGAATCGAGATGCGCCCACGTAGTAGATATCTGGCTGACCAGACTGTCCGACATTACGCCAGATTTGCGGGCGAAGTATGCCGCACTGTTGACGCCGCCTGAAGAAATACGTCTGCGAAGATTTCACGACGGCCATAACGATGCGCAGTCCCAATTTCTGGTTGCTAGGGCGCTGTGTAGAACAGCACTCTCAAGTTACGTAGATGTGCCCGTTGAGGCGTGGATTTTTGAAACCAACTGCCATGGAAAACCATACGTTTCGGAACCGAAATCAGCCGCCAAATTGAAATTCAACTTATCACATACGGGGGGGCTGGTTGCCTGTGCAGTTACCTGGAACTGTGAGGTGGGAATCGACGTGGAGAATGTCAGGCAAGACGTGGATCACTTGATGTTGGCGCGCGCCGCGTTTACGCCGTCTGAAATGTCGGGGATGACCCAGACACCTGCTTTCAAGCGACACCAGTATTTCTACTCGCTTTGGACACTGAAGGAAGCTTATATCAAAGCGCGAGGAGCGGGGCTACTACTCGCATTGAATTCTTTCGGGTTCGATCTTGATGAAGATCGAGCACGAATTAATTTTTCGGTGGCTGACGCGGATACGCCAGTGCGCTGGAAATTCGTCCATTTTAATCCGACGCCGGAGCACACGTTGGCTTTGGCGGTAATGGGTTCGCCGCATCAGGATTTCAGCATCAATACCCGTTGGATGGTACCTCTTGCATAACGGCCGCTACAACTTTGCTCCGTGGTATTTGCTGGGCTGAAGGCGCGCAATCAATCCAGCATGCGAAAATCAGATGACCATCGACGAGTATCGGTTGTCCTGCGCGACGGGTTTGAAAGCCCATTTTGCGCAGCAAGCGCTCGATACCCAAAGGTGAAACCGTGATCAATCGCTTGGCCCCGCGTGTGGCGGCGCACTGCATGGCAGCGCGAAGCAAATCGACCGCGGTGGGCGATGAGAGATGGCCTAAGTGCGTTGTGCACGGCCTGCTAAGATCGACTGCAGCAAATCGCGACAACTCCCAGATTTCATCGGTATTGGGCGGTGGCATGCCAGCGAGCAGATGCGGAAATATTGTTCCTAGCAAATAGGGACGAGTCGTGGGAAGAAGACGTGCTGCGCCGATGATTTGATGTGCGTCGTTGCGAGCAATCACATAAACAGTTTCGGCTTGATCAAATTGATCTATCTCCATATTGTCATTACAGGAAAGTGGCCAGCCAAGTTTCTTTACGAATACTTCAAATCGATACCGCGCTAGCGCCGTCACCATATGGCCCGGCAAATCCGAAGAATTTCCGTATAAGATTTCCATATCGTTTCGCCGATGCTGGATTCCAGAAAAATAATATAGCTGACGAAGTCAGCCTGTACTACCAACGTTGGTAGGAGTCATTCCTTGCCCACGGAGGTATCCTTCAAGCTCGCCATTAGGTCGACATGAATACCGCTCTATTGAGCCATAAGATTAGTCAATCTAAGCGCTCCGTACACGTGACGAAGGCCAGGCGATACGTAACTAGAACTGCGTCTCGAATGACATTCTGGTTACTTCTAATCAAACGTGAAGAAGTGGAATCACGTACCACCCAAAATCGCCTTTAGGCGATGTGCGCCGTATTCAGAGGTACCGGATTTGTGTTGAGCTTTTGTGCTGAGCTTGAGAACGAATCGAATGCTGCGACGGCAGGGGGCTTAAGATAGGAGGTCATGGTCGTGAAAAAGCGGATGGTCATCGTTGGCGACAAATTTGAAGAGTTTGCGAGTAACGAAATGGTGGTAACGATCAGCGAAGCGGAAGAAGTCTTTTCCAACGACCGATCGGAATACTTCGATGTATTGTTCGAATTAGGACAAGGAGTCTCGGCCGAGCGGGCCAATCGTCTCATCACTTTTGCGGAACTCACCGGGCGTCGCGAGCAGCTCTTGTTCCAACCAGTGGTGAAATGTGGACAACGGTTGGTCCATAAATGCCACCCGGAAAATTCCCTAATATCTCTGCCAAAAAAAATTTCCGACCGCATTTACCAAGCTGATATGCTCATCGATGATGAGTGCGAGCTGTTGACCGATCACGTTTCGGGACAGCACCTTCAAGGTATTGTGCTTATTGAGGCCGTCCGCCAAATGATATTGGCAGTCACTGAAGAATATTATGCCCGGAAAATAGAAGGACCACGTTCATTTATTTGGCATGGCATTCAAATCGATTATCTGGGTTACGCTTTTCCTATCGCATCAAGTATCGTTTACGCCATCGATGACATCGATTACTCCAGGAAGAAAAGGATCAGATTTTCCATCAGCGCGGAAATACTCCAACGCAACACCGCAGTATGCGTCGCCAAATCAAGTGTCGAACTATTCGACCGGAGCAGCGTCGAGCGGCGCGAAGGAAAACTAGCCGCACAGGTCATCGTAGCTTCTGAGCCGGTACTTTCCGTCTTAGCGCAAGTGCAAGAATGAATGTTCAGAAAAATAAGCGCATCATTTCTTATTGCGCGTTCTTTGATGTCGACGGCACCATTTTAAACACGCGTACTGTGCTGAGCTTTTTGGAATACATGCGCGATAGCTGGAGTTTGTCATCAGATGAAGTGTTTTTGGAATACCAACGATCGTTGTTTGAAAAGCTGGTAAAAAATGTTCCGCGCGAAGACGTAAATCGGTTCTATTATACCGGCTACCGGGGAAAATCTGTAACATCGATAATGCAACTAGCCGAGAAATGGTTTGATGACCTAGAGCGGCGCGAAGGCATTTATAACGAATCGATTCTTGGCGAAATTGCAAAACATCGCCGTCTGGGCGCAGACATTGTGTTGGTGACGGGGTCGTTTCCGCATATCTTAAAACCTTTGGTCAAGCGCATTCCAGTTGACGCGATTTTATGTTCCCGCCCCAAAACCAGAGGCGATGTATTTACCGGCGAGCTCGAGGGAGTGCCGTGCATTGGACTCGGCAAAGCGCAGGCCGTCATTGAATTTTCCCGGCGCGGCCGGATAGACTTAAAGTCGGCATTTGGTTACGGGGACGATGACACAGATGCTCCGATGCTTAATCTTCTTGGCCATCCGTGCATGATTACGCCAAGCCTTTCTTACCGCGAAGAGGTGGGTAAATATGTTAAGCGATTGGTTGGTGACAAAAACGAATCGGGCAGCCGCATCAATTGCTAGGACGCTTTGCGGGAAGTCGGTATCCCCCGTTGGCCTGGGTTGCATGGGCATGAGCGAATTCTACGGCGCCACTGATGATAATGTCTCGCTGAAAGCTTTGCGGCGGGCTTACGAACTGGGCTACCGGCATTTCGACACCGCTGATATGTACGGCTTCGGCCACAATGAAAAGCTACTCGGCCTGTTTGTGAAGACCCTCGGTTGTGATCGAGACAAAATCGTGCTGGCTTCAAAAGTTGGTATCGTGCGTGACCAAAACAACAAATATAAATTGTCAGTAGATGGGAGCAGACAATACATTAAGACCGCCTGCGAGCAATCGTTGAGACGGTTTAGCACCGATTATATCGATTTGTACTATCTGCATCGCCGCGATCCGACACGACCGATTGAAGAAACCATGGAGGCGCTGGTTGAGTTACTGCGCGAAGGCAAGATACGCGCGATCGGCTTAAGCGAAGTGTCTGTCGGAACACTCGAAATCGCGCATAAAATCCATCCCATCACAGCGTTGCAAAATGAATATTCCTTGTGGTCGCGCGATGTCGAAGACGAACTGTTGCCGGCATGTCAGCGCCTAAATATTGCCTTGGTAGCGTTCAGTCCGATGGGTCGCGGATTCCTATCCGGCAGTGTTACAAAAGATTGCCTGCAAAGCGCCGATCCAGAGATGGATTTTCGGACCAAACTGCCGCGCTTCAGCGAGGAAAATATCGACGCCAATCTTAGGCTGGTCGCGCGTCTACGCGATTTGGCTGACACTCTGGGGGTGACAGCGGCACAACTGGCTTTGGCTTGGATATTGTCGAAAGGTAACAATATTTACGTCATACCTGGGACCAAGCGGTTGACTTATCTCGCGGAAAATTTTGCTTCGCAGCGCATTCATCTGGAGCCAGCGATAGTGCAGCAACTGGAGGGAATATTCACTAAAGAGGCGGTGCAAGGTGGTCGCTATCCCCAGGAGATCTTGGTGCGCTCCAAGTCTTGAACGAAAAGCGGTCTGCGGCCCATTGACCGGAGACATGCAATGAATACGAGAGCTTGGGGGATCGATTCAACTGCGGGGTATCATTGCCTCGCCATGAGGAGTCGATCCATAGGAAAACAACGTCGAAATCTTCAAGGCCTTTTCCCTATGCCAGGACGTAACGCTGTCAACGAGGCCACCAAAGATTATTGCTTTATCGACTTTGGCCTGCGCAAGTTGAATCAAAATCACAACACTCCGAGAGGTTACTCAGTTCCAGAGAGATGGGATCTAGGTTTTACTCAGCATACCACCAAATAGTGTGTATTTTTTCATGCTGCATAGCGAACATGCTTTTCTTGAAACAGATTCCTGATTAGGTGCGGCAGCTTATGGGCCGCCGTCCCGCGAAAGACGTCATCAATCTGACGCAGCGCGGGAGCTATTTCTGCCCGTCGCGATGTGCGTGCCGGACGGACCGGAACAGCTTTTTGATCTCGGTCACAGTGATGTATTTCGGGCCCGGGGGCTTTCCGCTCGGAAAGCAGACTTTAGCAGGTTGGCGTGCCGCGCCTGCCACAGACGCAACAGGAAACTTGGCGCACTGTCCCGGGCATCAGCACGAGCAGCGAGTTAGAACGCATGTCCTTTTTTTGCTCGCTGAGCAATGAGAATGAGATCCTGCGTCGGCTTCGATGCATTGGCAGGACGGCAACAGCGGCCCTTCGGCCGTCTATACTCCCTTCTTGTACGATCCCAAGCAGCAGGGAACATTCGACTTGCCGCTGCTCGCCCCCGTCCCGGGCGATGGTCTCGGCGCTCCCACGGGGGGTGAGGCCATCGACCTCAATAGCCGCGGCCAGGTGGCCGGGTATGACGACTACGCCGGGGGCGTCGAGAAGGCCTTCCTTT
>VFSW01004674.1_pt1 | contig 20406 bp, 18 predicted proteins | sample 5358111 | NCBI WGS metagenome assembly VFSW01 (sample SAMN11554181, study PRJNA540505) | mine drainage metagenome | isolation source: sediment from site ElyBrook_90M | place: USA: Ely Copper Mine, Vershire, VT | collected 2017
CCACCTTGAGCAGGCTGGTCTGGTTGTTGAGCACGGAAAGCGTGGGGCTGGAAAGCACATGCGTCTTGCCGAAATTTTCAAGCAACTGTATCGAACCGTTCAGGCTGAAACTGCCGGGCTTTCCGGGATTGGCATAGCTTATGGTGCCAAGCGCCGTGACAGGAGAGACCGGGGGCGGGACGGTGGAGGCCTGCTGCAGGCTTAGGCCCAGCGCTCGAAGGAGCGACCAGTTGATCCCCTGCTGGTACTGGTCGGACAATTCCACCTCGACGATGGTCGCCTCGATGAACACCTGGCGGCGCGCATTGGCTATCACCTTGTCGATGAATCTCCTCACCGAGGCTTGCTGCCGCGAAGTGGCGCGCACGCTGATGATGCCGGCTTCGGGATTGGCGATTACGGAAGCCGCCTCGCGGTAAGTCACGCGGCGCGCGCGGCGCGTGTTCTGGCTCTGGATCTGCGCCGGCAGCGCGGCCGGCTGGCGTTTTTTGGGCTCAGAGCCAAGCGGTGTGACCTGCTGCTGGTTATTCTGCTCGGTGACGGTTTCGCTCGATCCTTCGGGCAGTTTCTTGTCGGTTTCCCTGAGCAGATCCTTGATGTTCTCGGTCAGGGTTTTCCAGAAGTCGTTGTTCGAAAGATTGGCGATGGTGGAATTGGCGCCATTGCTGCCTGCGGCAGCCCCCTCGCTCTTGCCGATCACCGCGATGTTGGTGGACATGTTGATGCTGTTTTTGGCATCCCTTGCGACGTTCGGATATTCGATCCGGTAGGTCTTGAGATAGGGCGTGTCCGGCATGATGGCGAGATTCCTGCCGTCCATTTCATAGCGCATGTCCACCTGCCTGGAAATGGCGTCGAGTATTTCCGGCAGGGTGCAGTCGACCAGATTCATCGTCACGGTTCCGGTGATGCCGGGGTGGATCTCGATATTGAGCTTCGCATCTCTTGCCAGCGCAAACAAAATTTCCTGCGCCAGCACGTTGTTGACGACGACGCTGTAGCGCTCGGTGGAAGAGACGGCCTGCGGCGGATTGGGAAGAGGGGAAGTGTTGACCAGGGGTGGGATGTCTTCGGAAGCCTCCGGTGCGCTGGGCGCGATGTGCAGTGTGGAAGTCGGAATGGCCTGTGGAAGATCCGTGCAGGCGCCCAAAAACAGGCATGACGCAATGATGAGGATACCCTTTCCTGTATGAAAAAAATCCATAATCAGTCCCCGGTTTCGCAAAATGATCCGCGATGGCTGTCTTGAAGCGCTAAGGATTTCTGGAAGTTCGGTGTGAGAGCCTGGCCTTATGGCAGGCTCTTGAAGATCTGGTGGCGCGCAGTTTTCCATTCCGGGACGGCAGGGTCAATATGTCGGAATGTATAGGCAATCAGAAGCGCGCTGATTGAAACTCAGCAGGGTTCGTGATAGCCTGAATTCGAGTGAGGGTATGAGCTGCCTGTCTTGCCGATGAACTTTTGCAGCAGGTTCGCGTCTATTGTGGCGAAGTGCGATTCACCGCGTCATCTATTGAGGAAGACCTAACATGAAATACGGCAATAAACTCGCAATCGCAGGTTCTCTAATGCTTGCCGCATGCGCATCGACCCCGATGGGGCCGACCGTGCTGGTGATGCCCAGTCCCAACAAGCCTTTCGATGTATTCCAGCAGGATCAGGAGGCGTGCAAGCAATATGCGCAGTCCCAGGTCGCAGGTCAGGCAAGCTCCGCGAACACCGGTGCGGTCGGCAGGGCGACCCTGGGCGCGTTGCTGGGCGCAGGTCTGGGTGCTGCGGTGGGCAACCATCAGGGCGCGGGCGTGGGTGCGGGCGTGGGCGCGCTGGCAGGCACTGCATCGGGAGGCGACTCGACGGATCGCGCCGGCAACATGATCCAGATCCAGTACAACAATGCCTATGAGCAGTGCATGTACTCCAAGGGCAACCAGGTGCCCGGAGCCGTCCCCCGCTAGCCTCGCGCTACGCGATCAGGGAAAGCGCCGTATTGAACGTTGCGCTGGGCCGCATGGCTTTGGAGGTCTTTCCGAAATCCGGGTGGTAATAGCCACCCATGTCCACAGGCTTGCCCTGGGCTGAGATCAGTTCTGCATTGATCGCGGCCTCCTGCGCTAAAAGCCGCTTTGCAAGCGGTGCGAAACGCGCCTTGATGTCCTGGTCCCTGTCCTGTGCGGCGAGGGCCTCTGCCCAGTAAAGCGCAAGATAAAAATGGCTGCCCCGGTTGTCGATCTCACCCACGCGGCGCGAGGGAGACTTGTTGTATTCCAGTATCTTCGCGTTCGCTGCATCCAGCGCTTCGGCCAGCACGCCTGCCTTTGCATCGCCGAACTTGTTCGCAAGATGCTCGAGCGATGCGCCCAGCGCCAGAAATTCGCCGAGCGAATCCCAGCGCAGATAGCCTTCCTGCCGGAACTGCTGGACATGCTTGGGTGCGGAACCGCCCGCACCCGTCTCGAAGAGTCCCCCGCCGTTCATCAGCGGCACGATGGACAGCATCTTCGCGCTGGTGCCGAGTTCCATGATGGGGAAGAGGTCGGTGAGATAATCGCGCAGCACATTGCCCGTGACGGAAATCGTATCCAGTCCCTTGCGGATGCGATCGAGCGAAAACTGCATCGCCTCCTCGGGCGTCATGATGCGGATGTCCATGCCTTTTGTGTCCTGTTCTGCAAGGCAGCGTTCCACTTTTTTGATGATCTCGGCATCGTGCGCGCGGTGCTTGTCCAGCCAGAACACGGCGGGCGCATTGGTCGCCTTGGCGCGTGCGACGGCAAGTTTTATCCAGTCTTTGACAGGTGCATCCTTTGCCTGGCACATGCGGAAGATGTCGCCTTCCTCGACTTTCTGTTCCATCAGTATTTTGCCTTCATCGTCCACCACGCGCACTGTGCCGTTACCATTCATCCGGAAGGTCTTGTCATGCGAGCCGTATTCCTCCGCCTGCTGCGCCATCAGACCGACATTGGGCACGCTGCCCATGGTCTTGGGATCGAATGCGCCATGCTTCTTGCAGTCCTCGATCACGATCTGATAGATGCGCGCATAGCAGCGGTCCGGGATCAGCGCCTTGGTGTCGTGGAGCTTGCCGTCCGGCCCCCACATCTTTCCGGATTCCCGGAGCATCGCGGGCATCGATGCATCCACGATGATGTCGCTTGGCACATGCAGGTTCGTGATGCCTTTCTCGGAATTCACCATCGCAAGCTCGGGGCGGTTTTTAGAGGCAGTTGCGATGTCGGCCTCGATCTCTGCGCGCTTCGCATCGGGCAGTTTTGCTATTTTTGCGTAAAGTTCTCCCAAGCCATTGTTCGCATTGATGCCAAGCTCGCCGATTGCGGCAGCGTGCTTTTCGAAGACATCCTTGAGATAGACGGTGACCGCATGGCCGAACATGATGGGATCAGAAACCTTCATCATCGTGGCCTTGAGGTGCAACGAGAGCAGCAAGCCCTGATCCTTCGCGTCTTTCATCTGTGCTTCAAGGAAGTCGCGCAGCGCGCGCCGGCTCATCACTGCGGTGTCGATGATCTCGTGCGCCTGCAGGCTGATCTTTTCCTTGAGCACAGCCGTATTGCCGTCATCGCCTGAAAACTCGATGCGCACCGAACCCGATTTTTCAACGGTGACGGATTTTTCGCTGCCGTAGAAATCGCCCGTATCCATGTGCGCCACATGTGTCCTGGAATCGGGACTCCATGTTCCCATCTTGTGCGGATTGTGCCTGGCATACTGTTTGACGGCGGCTGCGGCGCGGCGGTCCGAATTGCCTTCGCGCAGCACCGGGTTGACCGCGCTGCCCAGCACTTTCGCATAACGGGCGCGGATCGCTTTCTCGGCCTCGCTCTTGGGGTCGTCTGGATAATCGGGTATGTCATAGCCCTGGGATTGGAGTTCCGCGATCGCTGCCTTCAGTTGCGGCGGCGTTGCGCTGATGTTGGGCAGCTTGATGATGTTGGCTTCGGGTTTCAGTGCAAGCCTGCCAAGCTCGCTCAATCCATCTGCGACCTTCTGGCTGGCTGTCAGGTTCTCCGGAAAATTTGCGAGGATGCGGCCTGCCAGGGAAATGTCCTTCGTCTCGACTGCGATGCCTGCGGCCTTCGCATAGGCCTGAACGATGGGAAGCAGCGAGTAGGTCGCAAGCGCAGGCGCTTCGTCGACCATCGTGTATAGGATTTTGTGGGTAGTCATGTTTTTCTTTCGTTTTTTCGTTGCACTACTTCGATCCGCTATTCAGGCAAGACGCGGTAAAATGGCAGTTCAAACACACCGGAATTCAAATGGGGCGCATACTGCTATTCAACAAACCGTTTGGCGTGATCAGTCAGTTCAGCCGCGATGGCATGCATCCGACACTCGCCGATTATATCGCGCTTCCCGGATTTTATCCCGCAGGGAGACTCGATACCGACAGCGAAGGGCTGCTGGTGTTGACCGACGACGGCAAACTGCAGCATCGCATCACCGATCCCAAACACAAGCTGTCCAAGACCTACTGGGTGCAGGTGGAGGGCATCCCGGACGATGCGGCACTCTCGAAATTACGAAGCGGGATCAGGCTTTCAGATTTTACGACGCAGCCTGCCGATGCAGAGCGGATGGACGAGCCCAAAAATCTCTGGCCGCGCAACCCGCCGGTGCGCTTTCGCAAGCAGGTTCCGACAAGCTGGATAGAACTTACGATCCGCGAAGGCAAGAACCGCCAGGTGCGCCGCATGACCGCGGCAGCAGGCTTCCCCACCTTGCGCCTGATACGTTATCGCATCGGAGAGTGGACGCTGGATGGCATCGAACCGGGTGTCTGGCAACGGATAGCATGATATGCTTCGCGAATCAAAAGGAGTGTTCATGAAATTCTTGGTATTTCTCTGCATGTTTTTCTTCAGCGCATTCGCGGCTGCGGACGAGATTCCGCCGCCACCTCCCCTGACCACGCTCGAAGGCGAGGTGCTCGAGGCCAAGGATGTGTCCATCTATACCTATCTGCATCTCAAGACCGTAAAGGGCGATATCTGGGCCGCAGTGGGCAGATCGCATCTTGCAAAAGGCGATCATGTCGTGATCGAAAAGGCGATGGTGCTGCACGACTTCAAGAGCCCGTCGCTCAAGAAGACGTTCAGTACGATCTATTTCGGCAACCTCGCAGGGACCGGAAAAGACGCTGCGTTGCATTGACTTTTTGCAAAGACCACGTTTTTTCATAGAGCAAACCTGTCATGACTCGAATCCTGATCGTCGATGGCAATGGGGAAAATGCCCGTGCGCTGCGTGTCCTTTTGAAGGAACACGGCTGGCAGGCGGAAGTCTTCTCGGTCGGGGAAGGCCTCGATGAAGAGAACAGGATGCTGAAGGCGCAGCAGGAGACTTCGCTCGACGCGATACTGGTGATCGGCGAGAACAGGCAGATCCTGTCCTATAACGCGAAATTCATCGAGCTTTGGGGCATTCCGCCGGAACTCGCCATGGAAGGGACGAACTTGGCTTTGCTCCAGTTCGTGGCGAGCAAGGTCAGCGATCCGGACGCATTCGTTGCGAAAATCCACTCTCTGTATGCGCATCGCGATGAACAAAGCCGCGACGAATTGCACTTCAATGACGGGCGCATCATAGACCGCTATTCCGCCCCGATCGTGGACGAGAACGGAAGATATTACGGGCGCATCTGGTATTTCCGCGATGTCACGCAGCACAATAAAGCGCAGGCCGAATTGCAGAGCAGTGAATCCTGGTTTCGCAGCATCTTCGACAACGTCAATACCGGCATCGCCTCGACGGACAGCCAAGGGCAGGTCGTCAGGTTCAACGAGACTTTCAGCACCATGCTGGGCTATGAGGCAGAGGCGTTAAAGCGCATGAACTTTGCCGAATTCACCCATCCCGAGGATTTGCAGAAAGAGGCCGTGTACTTCGACGAGATCCTGAAGGGAAAGCGCAACCACTATCACATGGTCAAGCGTTACATTGCGAACCACGGGCGCATCCTGTGGGTGGATCTGTCGGCGGCCGCGATTCGCGATGCCGGTGGTGAGGTGACCAACTTCGTCGCGGTGATTCAGGACATCACCGAGCGGGAACAGGCAGTGCAGGCGCTGCGGGAAAGCGAAGAGCGTTTCAGGACCATGTTCGCGCAGGCGCCGATGGGGATCGCGGTGATCGACTCGCTCACGGGACACATCTATGATTCCAATCCGAGTTTCGCCGAGATTGCAGGCAGGTCTGTGGATGAATTGAAAACCATAGACTGGCTGCAGATCACCCATCCGGACGACATCCAGGCGGACCTTGAGAATATGGCGCTGATGAATGCCGGCAAGATCAACGGATTCCAGATGGAAAAACGCTATCTTCACCCGGATGGCAAGGCAGTGTGGACAGACATGACGATCACGCCGCTCAAGGTCGAAGACAAGACCCACCCGCGCCATCTTTGCATGATCCAGAACATCACGGGGCGCAAGAATGCCGCAGCCAGGATCGTATACCTGAACCGCGTCTATGCGATGCTAAGCGGCATCAATACGCTGATCGTCCGCGTGCCTGGCCGCGAAGAACTATTTCGAGAGGCATGCCGGATCGCAGTCGAGACCGGCGGGTTCCGCATGGCGATGCTGTGTACCGTGGAAAGCGGCACGCTGAACATCATCCCTTGCGCCTCGGCAGGCAAGGACGATGAACTCATGGCGGAAATTAAAGGCATACTGTCTTCGGACAGGCGTGATGCGACCATGGTCGCCCGTGCGGCCAGGGAAAAGCGGATGATCATAAGCAACGATGTGAGGAGCGATCCGCAGGTTATGTTCGGCAGGCAATTCGTCGAATCCGGGGTGCACTCCATGGCAGTGATGCCGCTTTTGGTCTCGAATGAAGTCATAGGCGTGATCGCGCTGTATGCCGGAGAGATCGACTTTTTCCATCAGGAAGAGATGCAGTTGCTGGAAGAGATGACTCACGACATCGAGTTCGCGGTCGATCATATCGACAAGCAGGAGCGGTTGAATTACCTCGCCTACTACGATGCGCTCACGGGCCTTGCCAATCGCACCTTGTTTTTCGAGCGCGTCGGTCAATTCATGCGCAGCGCGGAAAGCGCCGGACACAAGCTTGCGCTGGTGCTGATCGATCTGGAGCGCTTCAAGAACCTCAACGACAGCCTGGGCAGGATCGCGGGCGATGCGCTGCTGCGGAATGTGGCGGGATGGCTGGTGCGCAATACAGGCGGGGAGAATCTGCTGGCGCGCATCAATGCGGATCATTTCGCGGCGGTGATCCCGGAAGTCAGGCAGGAGGCCGATTTGCCCAGGCTCTTCGACAAGCTCTCGAAAGCCTTCATGGAGCAGCCATTCCATCTGAACGATGCGGTGTTTCGCATCTCGGCCAAGGCAGGCATTGCGATATTCCCGGATGACGGGAATGACGTGGACACGCTGTTCAATAACGCCGAGGCCGCGCTCAAGATGGCCAAGAGGAGCGGAGACCGGTATCTGTTCCATACCAGAAAAATGACCGAAACGGTGGCAGGTAGGTTGAAGCTTGAAAACCGTCTGCGCCAGGCGATCGACAATCAGGAGTTCGAGCTCTACTACCAGCCCAAGGTGCACCTTTCAACCGGAAGAGTCACCAGCGCCGAGGCACTGATCCGCTGGAACTGCTACGGTGTGGGCGTGGTGCAGCCCGGGGATTTCATACCCGTACTGGAAGAGACAGGGCTGATCTATGAGGTCGGGCGCTGGGCGCTGCGCCAGGCGATTGCGGATTATCTCGGATGGATGGATGCGGGTCTGGCTGCGGTGCGCATTGCGGTGAACGTGTCCGCGCTGCAGTTGCGCAACCTCGGCTTCGTCGCCGAGATTGGGCAGGACATCGGTCAGGACCCGCGTGCGGCAGGCGGGGTTGAGCTCGAGATCACCGAGAGCATGATCATGGAAGACGTGCAGAGAAATGTGGTCAGCCTGAATGCGATACGCGAAATGGGCGTGCATGTTTCCATCGACGATTTCGGCACCGGATTTTCTTCGCTGGCGCTGCTTTCCAGATTGCCGGTGAATACGCTGAAGATAGACCGCTCATTTGTGATCGACATGGGTCGCGGAGAGACGGGCGTGGCGCTGGTTTCAACGATTATTAGCCTTGCGCATGCGCTGAAACTCAATGGGGTCGCGGAAGGTGTGGAGACCGAAGATCAGGCAGAACTGTTGCGCAAGGTGGGCTGCGACGAGATGCAGGGTTTTTTGTTTGAAAGGCCGTTGCCCGCGGAGCACTTTGCGCAAAAGCATCTGGCAAAGAGCCGCTGAACCCCGACTCGCGCAAAGGCGGCCTAGTGCGGCTTGACAGGGCCGTTTACGGGATATTTTTTCTTGTGCAGACGGATCAGTGTTCCCAGAAAGCCGATTACCCAGGCCCACAGCAAAGCCAGCGCGATAATAACTGTTCATGGCGTATCTCCCGATTTGAAATCCATGTGCCGCCAGGACATGGAGCGAAATAAAAAGCCCGCGCATGCGGGCTTTTGTCTGGCAACAAGGCCGGATTACTTCAGCTTGGTTTCCTTGTACATCACATGCTTGCGCGCCACGGGATCGTACTTCTTCATCTCGATCTTCTCGGGTGTCGTGCGCTTGTTTTTGTCGGCTGTATAAAAATGGCCGGTGCCCGCACTGGATTCAAGTTTGATTTTTTCACGCATTTTTTATGCTCCTTAAATTTTTTCGCCGCGTGCGCGCATGTCGGACAGCACGGACTCGATGCCGTTCTTGTCTATGGTGCGCAAACCGGCATTGGTCAGGCGCAGGCTGACCCAGCGATTTTCAGATTCGACCCAGAAGCGGCGGCGCTGCAGATTAGGCAAGAAACGACGCTTGGTTTTGTTGTTCGCATGCGAAACATTGTTTCCGCTCATCGGGCCCTTGCCCGTCACTTGACATACTCGTGCCATGCTTCTACTCCAACCGATTTTCAAAAGAGCGCGGATTCTACAGGATTGAACGGAAACATTCAACTGCCATTTTCCAAAGCCGATGAGCAGGCCGGCATGAGTCCCGCAAGTGCGGCATTGTAACGGATCGAATTAGGCTAGAATCGCGCCAATTTTACGGACGGACCCGATTATGCTGGACACAGATCATGAGGCGACGCAGAGGCATCTCTGGCAGGTTCACAGGCTGCTGCAAAAACACAAGCTGATCGAGACGCTGGCGCACAAGCAGCATCTTGCGGAGTTGCAGGCAAGGCTGGAAGAGCTCGACCTGACTTCTGTCGCCAGGATCGTGGAGGCGCTCACAAGCGATGATAGGGAGATCATCTGGCAACTCATCAGCGATGAGCGCAAGAACGAGATACTGAGGCTCATCTCGGACGAGGTTCGTTCAGAGCTGGTTGCGGAACCCAGGCCGCAGAGCCACAGCATGAACATAAGGGTGTTCGATCTGTTCGAAGGGCGATTGCGGCAGATTCCGGTAGAGAGTCGCGAGGATCTGGCCAAGGTTCATCCCATCTGGATAGACCTGGTTGCCCCTGACGACGAGCAGATCGCCTGGGCGCGCGAGCTGTTCGAGGTCGATCTGCCCAACCCCAAGGCGCTGACAGACCTGGAAACCAGCGCGCGCTTTTATGTGGGCGAGGGCGACGAAGTGCACCTGCATTCCGATTTTTTGCTCGATCGTGAAGACGAGTCGCGCAACGTCGCGGTCGCATTCGTGCTGCACAGGGGTATGCTGTTCTCGGTGCGGGGCGAGGAGCTTCCGGTATTCCGCCTGCAGAGGTTGAGGGCGCGCGCGCAGACAGGGTATGTGTCCGAGGCGCGCGATGTGCTGCTCGATCTTTATGCCGCGGATGTGGAATATTCCGCCAATGCGCTGGAAGATGTCTATGCGGATCTCGGCGTGGTGGGCAGGCAGGTGTTGCGCGCCCGCATCACCGACGATGAGGCGGCCGAGATACTGGCCTCGATTGCAGAGGAGGAAGATATCAACGGGCGCATACGCCGCAACGTGCTGGATACCCGGCGCGCATTGTCCTTTCTGATGCGCGCGAAATTCCTTTCCGAGTCCCAGCATGAAAATGTGCGCGAGATTTTGCGCGACATCGAATCGCTGGACGGACACACCGCCTTCCTGTTCAACAAGATCAACTTTTTGATGGATGCGACGGACAGCTCGATCAATATCAACCAAAACAAGGACATCAAGCGGCTGACCATCATCAGCGTGGTGTTCATGCCGCTCAATCTTCTGGCCGGCATAGGCGGCATGTCGGAATATTCGGTGATGACCGAAAGCATCCCGCGATCCGTTTCCTATCCGGCTTTCGTGCTGAGCATGATGCTCGTCGGCTGGCTCACCTTCCTGGGGTTGCGCCGTGTCGAGCGGCGCAGGTCTAAGAACAGGTTGATTCAGCACAAGACGTGATGGCGCACCACTTGTCTGGAGTGTAATAATACTGTCATACAACATAAATATTATCGCACCTGCTTTGCAATGCTTTGCGCCTGGCAGCACGGCTACCAAGGCACACTACCTACAGGAGAAACCATGAAACTCAAGCAATTTTTTATCGCAATGACGGCCGCCTCCGCTTTCGCCTATGCAAGCTTTAGCTTTGCAACCGACATCACCGGGGCGGGTTCGACATTTATCTACCCTATCGCTGCGAAATGGGCGGACGCCTACAAGTCGCAGTCCGGCACCAACATGAATTACCAGTCCATCGGTTCGGGCGGCGGCATCAAGCAGATCGAAGCCAAGACCGTGGATTTTGGCGCATCCGACATGCCGATGACGCCTGAAGACCTGAAGAAGAACGGCCTGATGCAGTTCCCTGCGATCAACGGCGGCGTGGTTCCGGTGATCAATCTGGAAGGCGTGACCGCCGGCGCATTGAAGCTCGACGGTACTACGCTGGCCAACATCTATCTTGGCAAAATCACCAAGTGGAACGATCCTGCGATCGCTGCGCTGAACAAGGGTGTTAAGCTTTCAGACCAGAACATCACCGTGGTGCATCGCTCGGACGGTTCCGGCACCAGCTTCATCTTCACCAATTATCTCTCCAAGGTCAGTCCGGAATGGAAATCGACGGTGGGCGAGGGCACGGCGGTCTCCTGGAAAACCGGCACCGGCGGCAAGGGCAACGAGGGCGTGGCCTCCTATGTGCAGCGCATCAAGGGTGCGATCGGTTATGTAGAATATGCGTATGCGCTGCAGAACAAGATGGACCATGTGCAGATGAAAAACCACGAAGGCCAGTTCGTTCAGCCTAACATCGAATCCTTCAAAGCCGCAGCATCCGGTGCAAAATGGGATAAGGCTCCCGGCTTCTATGAGATCCTGACCGACGAGCCGGGCAAGAACAGCTGGCCCATCACGGGTTCCACCTTCGTGCTGATGCACACCACGCAGGACAAGCCTGAGTCAGCCGAAGCCGTGTTGAAGTTCTTCGACTGGTCCTTCAAGAACGGCAGCAAGATGGCCGAATCCCTGGACTATGTTCCGATGCCTGAGTCCGTCGCAAACCTGATCCGCAACGCATGGAAGGCCGAGATCAAGGATGCGCAAGGCCATGCAATCTGGAAGTAAATTAAAGTAACGCAGTTGCGGTTATAATCACGGGGGGCCTTTGCCCCTCGTGTTGTTATGCCGTCACTCAACCCAAACAAATACTATGTCGATGTTCTTGCATGAAGCCCGTTTGAAACGGCAAATCCTGTTCGACTCGCTGTTTCGCAATCTGACCCGTCTTGCAGCGCTGGGCGTGCTGTTTTTGCTTGCGGCCATCCTGTTTTCTCTGGTCATGGGCAGCATGCCCGCGATCCATGCATTCGGTTTCGGCTTTCTGAAAAGCTCCGACTGGGACCCCGTAGGCGACAAGTTCGGTGCGCTGATCCCCATCATCGGCACGCTCGTGACCTCCGGCATTGCGCTTCTCATCGCGATACCGGTCAGCTTCGGCATCGCGATTTTCTTGACCGAGCTCTCGCCGCGCGTGTTGCGCCGCCCGCTTGGCGTGGCCATCGAGCTTCTGGCCGGCATCCCCAGCATCATTTACGGCATGTGGGGACTTTTCGTGTTCGCGCCGCTGTTTGCCGATCACATCGAGCCCTGGCTCAACGATCACCTCGGAACCCTGCCTTATATTGGTCCCTTTTTCTCGGGTCCGCCCATGGGCATAGGCATACTCACCGCCAGCATCATTTTGGCGATCATGGTGATTCCCTTCATTTCATCGGTGATGCGCGACGTGTTCGATGTCGTTCCCGCTATGCTCAAGGAGTCCGCATACGGCCTGGGCTCGACCACCTGGGAAGTGATGATGAAAATTGTTTTGCCTTATACCAAGGTGGGTGTCGCAGGCGGCATCATGCTGGGGCTCGGACGCGCGCTGGGGGAGACCATGGCGGTCACCTTCGTGATCGGCAATGCGCATGAGCTTTCCAAGTCCCTGCTCAACCCCGGCAACAGCATCTCCTCGGCGCTTGCCAATGAATTCACCGAGGCGGTCGGCGAGCTTTACACGTCCTCCTTGATCGAGCTCGGCCTGATCCTGTTCTTCATCACCTTTGTCGTGCTGTCTCTTGCACGCTACATGCTCTACAAGCTGGGGCAGCGCGAAGGAAAGGCATCCTGATGTTCGATCTTTATACGAAACGCCGCCTCGTCAATGCGATCGGGCTCAGCATCTCGGTCGCGGCGATGGCATTCGGCCTGTTCTGGCTGTGCTGGATTCTGTGGACTCTGCTGGTTCACGGCCTGCCTGCAATGACCCCTGCGGTATTCGCGAAGATGACGCCTCCACCGGGTAACTCGGGCGGATTGTTCAATGCGATCTACGGCAGCGTGATGATGACCATAGGCGGCACCCTGATCGGCACCCCGATCGGCATCCTGGCCGGCACGTATCTTGCCGAATTCGGGCATCGCGGCTGGCTATCGCCGGTCACGCGCTTCATCAACGATATTCTGCTCTCCGCACCCTCCATCGTGATCGGCCTGTTCATCTACGAGATCTATGTCGTTCACGTTAAGCATTTCTCGGGCTGGGCGGGAACCTTTGCGCTTGCGATCATCGTGATCCCGATCGTGATACGCACCACAGAAAACATGCTGCGCCTCGTGCCTTCCACTTTGAGAGAAGCCGCCGCAGCGCTGGGTGCGCCGCAATGGAAGATCATCAGCTTCGTCACCCTGAGAGCCGCGCGCGCAGGCATCATCACCGGCGTGATGCTGGCCATCGCACGCATCAGCGGAGAGACAGCACCGCTGCTTTTCACCTCGCTCAACAACCAGTTCTGGAACGACAACATGAATCAGCCGATGGCCAATTTGCCGGTGGTGATCTTCCAATTTGCGATGAGCCCCTATGAAGACTGGCAAAAACTGGCCTGGGTGGGCGCGCTGCTGATCACGGCCAGCGTGCTGACGCTCAACATCCTGGCGCGCGTGCTGTTCCGTCAAAGCAACTCTACTCAATAACAAGGCCCGGCAAATGAATGCGACCACCCCACCCAGAATCGTCGTCAAGGATCTGAATTTCTATTACGGCAAATTTCGCGCACTCAAGGACATCAATCTCGACATCGCAGAGAAGAAAGTCACCGCGTTCATCGGCCCGTCGGGTTGCGGCAAATCCACGCTGCTGCGCACCTTCAACCGCATGTATCAGCTCTATCCGCAGCAGACGGCCGCAGGGTCCATCATCCTGGACGGCGACAACATCCTGGACAGGAGCCAGGATTTGAACAAGCTGCGCGCGAAGGTGGGCATGGTATTCCAGAAGCCCACGCCGTTTCCGATGTCGATCTATGACAACATCGCGTTTGGCGTGAAGCTCTATCACAACCTGTCGAAGAACGACATGGACGAACGCGTGGAATGGGCGTTGAAGAAGGCAGCCCTCTGGGTCGAGGTCAAGGACAAGCTGAAGCAGAGCGGGATGGGCTTGTCAGGCGGCCAGCAGCAGCGTTTGTGCATCGCGCGCGCAATCGCGGTAAAGCCCCAGGTCTTGCTTCTGGATGAACCGACCTCTGCGCTCGACCCGATCTCCACGGCGCACATCGAAAAGCTGATCGACGAGCTGAAGGAGGACTTCACGATCGTGATCGTCACGCACAACATGCAACAGGCCGCGCGCGTCTCCGATTACACTGCCTACATGTACATGGGCGATCTGGTCGAGTTTGGCGAAACCAGCTCGGTCTTCACCAACCCCAGGCGCAAGGAAACCGAGGATTACATTACGGGCCGTTTCGGATAAACGGCACGTAAGGTAACAGCGAAACCAACTTGCTTATATGCTGAGCTACTATATTACTGGCAGGTTTGGATAAACCGCGCGCTAGCCTACGCCCGGCTGCGCAGCATGCGGTGGCGCAAAAACCCGATGATCGCCGGAAGGAATGAGACCAGGATCACCGCAAGGATGATCAGCGTCAGATTGTGCTTCACGAAAGGGATGTTGCCGAAGAAATAGCCCGCAAGCGTCAGGCTGCCTATCCAGAGCAGGCTGCCTGTTGCGCTGTATAACAGAAACAGGCGGTAGCGCATCGTGCCTATGCCGGCAACGAACGGAGCGAAGGTGCGTATGATGGGCATGAAGCGCGCGATGACCACCGTCTTGCCGCCATGTTTTTCATAGAACGCGTGGGTTCTTTCCAGATGTTCGTGCTTTAGGAATCTTCCCTTGACGCGGTGGAAAAGTTTCATGCCGACAAGCCGCCCTGTCCAGTAGTTGGTGTTGTCGCCTGAAAATGCCGCGAGCATCAGTATCGGCATCAGCCATTGCAGATGCAAGGCATCCAGGCCGCACAGCGCACCCGCGACAAAGAGCAGCGAATCTCCCGGCAGAAAGGGCGCGAACACCAGACCCGTTTCGGCGAAGATGATTGCAAACAGGATGCCGTACACCCATGCGCCATAGTTTTGCACCAGCACCATCAGATGCACATCCAGGTGCAGCACGAGATCGATCAGGCCGGACAGCATTGGATCAGGAAATCAGCAAATTCAAGGCAGGACTTCTTCCGCCTCGGTCTTCTCGGGCTTGATGAAGTCCTCGCGCGACACGCCCAGCCACATCAGGATCGGGCTTGCGACCAGCACCGAAGAATAGATGCTGAACATGATGCCTATGGTCAACGCCATCGCAAAATAATGCAGCGTCTCGCCGCCCAGGAAGAGCATCGCGAACACCATCATCTGGGTGCAGCCGTGGGTGATGATAGTGCGGGACATGGTGCGTGTGATCGCATTGTCGATGATCTCTGCGGCTTCGGTCTTGCGCATCTTGCGGAAGTTTTCCCGGATACGGTCGAACACCACCACCGATTCGTTCACCGAATAGCCCAGCACGGCGAGCACGGCGGCCAGCACAGAGAGCGAGAATTCCCACTGGAAGAACGCGAAGAATCCCAGGATGATCACGACGTCGTGCAGGTTTGCGATGATCGCCGAAAGCCCGAATTTCCATTCGAAGCGTATCCACAGATAGCCCACGATGCCAAGGCTCACCAGCAAAAGCGCCATCGCGCCGTTGTCCACCAGATCGCGGCCTACCTGCGGGCCCACGAATTCGACGCGGCGCATTTCTGCGCTGGCATCTTGCTGGTGAAGTGCTGCCATCACCTGATCGCTCAACTTTGCACCCGCAGTGTTCTCCTTCAGCGGTATCTGTATCAGCACGTCGCGGCTGGAACCGAAGTTCTGCACCATCGCTTCGGGCAGCCCTGCGGTCTTGAGCTCTTCGCGCACCTTCGCAAGATCGGCGGACTGTGCGTAGTGCACCTCGATCACGGTGCCGCCGGTGAAATCCACGCCGAAGTTGAGCCCCCTGGTTGCGAGGAAGAAAATGGCGAAAAGAAACGTCACCAGCGAAATGGCCGTGGTGTATCGGCCATAGCTCATGAACGGTATATCGTGTTTGATCCTGAAAAATTCCATACCCTTGCCTTTCCGTTCAGCCGATGGAGACGCTGGAGAGCCTTGCGCGCCTGCCGTAAATCAGATTCACCAGGGCGCGCGATACCAGCACGGAGCTGAACATCGAGGTCAGTATCCCCAGGCACAACACCACCGCGAAGCCCTTGATCGGACCGGAGCCGAACAAGAACAGCGCGATGCCCACGATCAGATTGGTGAGGTTGGAGTCCAGTATGGTCGCGAACGCATGCTCATAGCCTGCGCTGATCGCGGCCTGGGGGGTGATCCCGTTGCGCAGCTCCTCGCGTATGCGCTCGTTGATCAGCACGTTGGAATCGATCGCCATGCCGAGTGTGAGCGCGATACCCGCCATGCCGGGCAGGGTGAGTGTGGCCTGCAGCATGGATAGCAGTGCGACCAGCAGCAGCAAATTGGCTGCTAGCGCCAGCACCGAGATTGCGCCGAACATCATGTAGTAAGCCGCCATGAATATTGCGATCAGGATGAAGCCGATCTTGGTCGAATTGAATCCGCGCGCGATGTTGTCCGCACCAAGACTTGGGCCCACGGTGCGCTCCTCGATGATGTCCATGGGGGCTGCCAGCGCGCCGGCTCTTAACAGCAGCGCGGTATCCTGCGCCTCATCTGTCGTCATCTTGCCGCTGATCTGAACGCGTCCGCCGCCGATCTCCTCGCGTATCACCGGAGCCGTGACAATTTCACCCTTGCCTTTCTCGAACAGGATGATCGCCATGCGCTTGCCCACATTCTCGCGCGTGGCTTCCTTGAACTTGCGCGCGCCCACCGCATCCAGGTTGATATGCACCGCAGGCTCGTTGCTGCGGTTGTCAAATCCGGGCTGCGCATCGTTGATGCGCTCGCCGGTCAGGATCACCTGTTTTTTCACGAGCAGCGTGTTGCCTTCCCTGTCCTTGAACATGTCCGTGCCGAACGGGGCTGTGCCGCCGGGAGTCGCCTGATGCTCGTCGTCCACCATGCGCACTTCAAGCGTCGCGGTTCGTCCCAGGATGTCCTTCGCGCGCGCCGTGTCCTGCACGCCGGGCAGCTGCACCACCACGCGATCCTTGCCCTGCTGCTGTATCACGGGCTCCGCGACCCCAAGCTCGTTGACGCGGTTCCTGAGCGTCAAGAGGTTTTGCTGTACCGCCGATTCCCCGATGCGGTTCTCGGCTTCGGGTTTCATCTGCGCCTGGATCAGAAAAACGCCGCCGTCTTCCTTTTCGGTAAGCGCATAGTCGGTGAAATGCTGCTTCAACAGATCCTCGCCCTTGATTCTCGATGCGGCATCGCGGAATTTGATCAGCAGCGCATTGCCTTCGCGATCGACGCCCGAATAGGGGATGTTCGCATCGCGCATCGAACTGCGTATGTCGCCCGTCGCCGCGTCCAGCGCCTTGTCCATCGCCGCCTTCATGTCCACCTGCATCAGAAAGTGCACGCCGCCGCGCAAATCCAGACCCAGATACATCGGCAGCGCGTGCAGGCTGGCAAGCCAAGCGGGCGAGCGCGACTGCAGGTTGAGTGCGACCACATAGTCTTCGCCTAAAGCGGCATTCAACGCGTCCTTTGCCTTGAGTTGGGTGTCCGTATCCGCAAAGCGCGCCTTGACGCTGTTGCCGTCAAGCTCGATGACCTCCGGATTGATGCTGGCGGACTTGAGTGCGGTATCGACGCGATTTAAAAGCGCTGCGTCGGCCTTCAGGCTTGAGCGCAGCGGCAGAACCTGCACCGCAGGCGATTCGCCAAAGAAATTCGGCAAGGTGTAGATCAGCCCTGCCAGCAGCACAGCCAGGATCAGCAGGTATTTCCACAGGGGATAACGGTTCATGAAGGCCTCTTAAATGGCGATACTGATAGATCCTGTCACTTGATCGAAGCGATGGAGCCCTTGGGCAACACGCTCTGTATCGAGGATTTCTGCACGGTCACTTCCACGTTCTGCGCAAGTTCGACGCCCACATACTGATCCTGGACCTTGGTGATGCGGCCCAGCATGCCGCCTTGCGTGAGCACTTCGTCGCCGCGCTGCAGCGCCTCCGTCATGGCCTTGAGTTCCTTTGCGCGTTTCGTTTGCGGGCGCAACACCAGAAAATAAAACACCGCGACCAGTCCTATCAAAGGCAGGAATTGTATGAATCCGTCCTGCGCCGGTGCGGCGGCGGCCTGTGCATATGCATTGTTGATAAACATCGATTGCTCCATCTGGGTCTGTCAAAAGAGGCGCATTCTAACACGAAGCATGTGACAGCTTTATGTTGTAGCGCCTGTCCTCCTGCGCGCCGCAAAATTTTCCGCAAACCCCGCGAAGTCGTCCTCTTCTATCGCTGAGCGCATCCGGCCCATCAGCTCTTGGTAATAATGCAGGTTGTGTATCGTGTTGAGCCTTGCGCCCAGGATTTCCTTCAGTCTGTGCAGGTGATGCAGATAGGCGCGGCTGAAATTCTTGCAGGTATAGCATGTGCATTCCTCGTCCAGCGGCCGCGTGTCCAGACGGTACTGGGCATTCTTGATCTTGATGTCGCCGTTTTGCGTGAACAGCATGCCGTTTCTCGCATTGCGGGTCGGCATCACGCAGTCGAACATGTCTATCCCCTGGCCTACGGATGCGACCAGATCCTCGGGTGTGCCGACACCCATCAGGTAGCGCGGCTTGTCCTTGGGCAGCATGGGGGCGGTGTGCGCCAGAATGCGCCTCATGTCTTCCTTGGGTTCGCCAACCGAGAGTCCGCCTATCGCATAGCCATCGAAGCCTATCTTTACGAGTTCGGCAAGCGACTCGTCGCGCAGGCTTTCATGCATGCCGCCTTGCACGATGCCGAACAGCGCGTTGGGGTTGCCTTCGTGTGCGGCCTTGGAGCGTGCAGCCCAGCGCAGCGAAAGCCGCATCGAATCTGCCGCCTCGCGCTCTGTTGCGGGATAGGGTGTGCATTCATCGAAAATCATCGCGATGTCCGAATTCAACACGCGCTGTATGCGCATGGATTCCTCGGGTGTCAAAAGCAGCTTGTCGCCGTTCACGGGAGACTGGAATTTCACGCCTTCCTCGGTGATCTTGCGCAAAGCACCCAGGCTGAACACCTGAAAGCCGCCCGAGTCGGTGAGTATGGGCCCAGCCCATCCCATGAAGCCGTGCAGTCCGCCGTGCGCTGCGATCACGTCCAGCCCCGGCCTTAACCACAGATGGAAGGTATTGCCCAGCACGATCTCTGCGCCGATGTCCTCGAGTTCCATGGGGCTCATCGCCTTGACCGTTCCATAGGTGCCTACCGGCATGAAGGCCGGCGTCTGTATCCTGCCGTGCGCAAGCGACAACTGCCCGCGTCTTGCCATGCCCGATGTGTTGTATAACGTGAATTCCATTTGCGTCTTTCGCGAAAAATTATTCGGAGGGTTTTCTTTCGATCAGCATCGCATCGCCATAGCTGAAGAAACGGTATTCATGCTGTATCGCGTGCTTATATGCAGCCCTGATCTCACCCATGCCGCCGAATGCGGAGACCAGCATCAAGAGCGTGGATTTGGGCAGATGAAAATTGGTGAGCAGCGCATCGACGATCCGGAATGCAAAACCCGGCGTGATGAAGATGTTCGTCTCGCCGCCTCCCGCGCGAAATCCATTTTCGCCAGCCGCAGCACTTTCCAATGCGCGCAGGCTGGTCGTGCCGACGGCAACCACGCGCTTTCCGGCAGATTTTGCGGCATGGATCGCATCGGCGGTAGCCGCGGGAATCTCGTAGCGCTCGCTGTGCATTACATGTTCATGCACATTTTCCACGCGCACCGGCTGAAATGTGCCCGCCCCGACATGCAGCGTCACATAACGGATGATCACGCCCTTGTTTGCGAGGCTTTCAAGCATCGCATCGTCAAAATGCAGCCCGGCAGTGGGCGCTGCCACCGCGCCGGCATTTCGCGCGAACACGGTCTGATAGCGCGTCTCGTCTTCTTCTCCTGCCGCATGCGCGATATAGGGAGGCAAGGGCAGATTGCCGTGGCGTTCCAGAAGTTCCAGTAAAGGTGTGTCGGATAGAAAGCGCAGATGAAAGAATTCTCCAACGCGCCCGAGCACGCTTGCTTCAAGATCGCCCGCCAGAATCAGCAGGCTGCCCGCGGCAGGAGACTTGCTTGCGCGCACCTGGGCCAGGGCCTCGTGTTCGCCCAGCACGCGCTCGATCAGAACCTCGATTTTTCCGCCGCTTTGCTTGTTCCCAAACAGACGCGCCTTGATCACGCGCGTGTCGTTCAATACCAGCACATCGCCGGCCTGCATCATCTCGGGAAAATCGCAGAACTGCCGGTCTTTTAGCGTGTTGTCATTCAGGCAGAGCAGACGGCTTTTTCCGCGCTGTGATGGCGGATGCTGGGCAATCAGGTTTAAAGGTAAATCGAAATCAAAATCATCGGTACGCATCGGCAGTTGGGCATTTCTCAAAGGCGAGATTGTAGTTGATATGGCCAAGTGTTTCATGGATAATGCGCGCCT
>VFSW01004675.1_pt1 | contig 20406 bp, 22 predicted proteins | sample 5358111 | NCBI WGS metagenome assembly VFSW01 (sample SAMN11554181, study PRJNA540505) | mine drainage metagenome | isolation source: sediment from site ElyBrook_90M | place: USA: Ely Copper Mine, Vershire, VT | collected 2017
AACCGCCAAAATGATTTCCGCGCTTGGGTAACACTTACTTATGATCTATAGCGGCGTGAAGGAGAACGTGGTTCCTTTGCCCACGGCGCTCTTCACCCAGAGCCGCTCGTGATGCTTTTTCATGATCCCCTTGGAGATGTAGAGGCCTAAGCCGGAACCCGCGATGTTGCTCGCCTCGGCATCCTCCGTCCGGAAAAACCGCGTGAATATCTCGCGCTGGTCATGCTTGCCTATGCCCGGACCGAGATCCTGGACTGAGATGACGCACTTGTGCCTCTCCCGCTCGATGCGTACGACGATCTTGTCGGCCCGCGGAGAATACTTGATCGCGTTGGTGATGAGGTTGATGAGGACCTGCGCGATGCGGTCCTTGTCGGCGCGCACCTCTCGGCGTATCTTCCCTCTGAAGATGATCTTGTGCGAGACGGTGTTGTTGCGGAAATCCTGCACGATCTTTCTGACGAGCGTGTTCACATTGAACACTTCCTTATGGATCTCCAGCTTGTCCCCTTCTATCTTGCCCACGATCAGGAGGTCGTCGACCAGGCCGACGAGTCGCGCCGCCTGGCCCTGGATATCGCGGAGCATGTGGAGGTTCTGTTTGTCGCGGTCCAGTTGCAGCCGCTTGGCGAGGAGTTGCGAGAACAAGGAGAGCGTCGTGATGGGATTCTTGAGCTCGTGCGATGCGATGCCGATGTATTCCTCCCGCTTCTGTTCGAGCGCGCGTGATTTCGTAATATCCTGGGTTATCAGGACGAAGAATCTCGGGCCATCTGCAGTCGCTTTCACGAGCGTGATGAATGACCGCGCCCAGAAGTGCGAACCGTCTTTGCGCACGCGGATGCCTTCGGCGGTGAACTGGCCGCGCTTTGCCGCGAAGGCGAGGGCCTTCTTGGCTACTTTGCGGCGCAACTCTTCCTTCGAGAAGAAGATGGAATAATTCTTTCCCACTACCTCTTTGGAGGTGTATCCGATCATCCGCTCCGAGCTCATATTCCAGCTCATGATGCGGCCTGCGCTATCGAGCATGCATATGGCGTGCTCATTCGTATGGTCAAAGAGCACCCGTAGCTGCTGCTCATTCTGGTGAGCGATCTTCTTCGTGTATTTATTTGCCTGAGGAGATATCATACGATGCTTGCGGTCAGCGATCCCGCGCCGAAGGAGGGCTTCGTCGAGATGATGCGACGAGCATAGGAAGGAAAAGAGCGGCGACCCAACGTTGGCGACTCAAGAAGGCAGGCCTTCTGAGTCTAAGAGATGAGGCAACGCTCGTATAGTAGCACGCTTTTTCCAAAAAAGATGCGCTTGGAATTGCCTGTCAAGAGGATAACCCCTGTATAACCTGTGGATAAGATTCTACAGAACACATTGCGTGTCATGTATATATCTACCAGGGCTCTGATCGGCCACTATGGGCGCAGCTTCGCTTGGATCTCTGTCACGAACGCATCAGGGTTCTCCACTTCGATGACGAGCTCATTGTAGCTTTCATGATCGAGCGAGATGATGACCGTCTGTTCGGGGTGATGGATGTCCCAGAAGATGCGCTTGCCGTGCTGATAGAACGTGCCTGCCGTGAGAAGTCCGGGAATGTTGCTCCCGGGCAGCCTGATGCCGTGCCACCATTGATGGACGACTTCCGTATCGACGCGGATGCCGGTGATATGCGAAAGCGGGATGGAGAGCTTGCTCTTGAACGCGAAGAACTTATCCATCCCCTCTACCTCGAGATGCAAGATGCCGTCGATGACTTCGTGCTTTACCATCGAGGCAGTATAGCAAGTGGAAACCCTGGGGGGTCATTCCCCTTTCGGGAAGAGATCTTGACGGTTTAAGGGCCTGCGTCCTTTTTCCTTGAGCATGGGATTTATTTCTGCGATCAAGCGATCGACATCATCGCTATCAAGCTTGGTCCATGCGTCCGTTCCGTAACGCGATGTCACGTCAGCCAGGGTCACGAGCGGACCGCTCAGCTTGTCATCTTCTTTGAAATCCCCCGCTAACTTCAAGGGATCCTCAGGGGTGCGCTGGCCGAACGGTCTTTGCGGTATTTTTTCTCCGAAGCTCATGCGTTTTGGCCAATCAAGGCTACTTCGAGCGGGCCATGAAATAGAAGCTCGAGAATGCGAGGTAGGTAGCGACCAAGATACCGATCCACGAGAGGAATATCGGCACTTGCCAGCCAAGAATGATGATCTCGGTCTGATAGAGGACGCGCACCAAGTGCGCCAGCGCGATTATCGAGAAGACGATTCCGGTGATGAGCAGGTAGGTACGCTCGCGTACGCGCGGAATCTTGCCGATGTTCCAGCCGTAATGGATGAGGAACAGCAGGAGGAAGAAGTCGACGATCATGGTCGGCGCTATGACCGACTGGCTCAAGGGGACGCCCAGGAACGATTGCGGCAGCACGTATTGCTGCGAGAGCCAAGCGAATATGAGGAAATCGGCCGTGACGAGGCCGGCGCCGAACTTCGCGGCATCATGGAGCCATTGACGCTTCATCAACATAAAGAATGAACTAGATTAAGTGCCAATAAATAATATTCCCTGATTATAACGCCCTCATAGAGAGGTATAGCCCGAAGTCGGGACTCCTGTGTATAAGAATCCGGCGCCCTATCCTCAAACGTGAGCTATACTTAGCTGATGAATAAGGCGTCGTTCGCGCGCATCGCTCTCATCGGCGCCGCTGTATTTGGATCAATCATCGGAAGCGTCGGTCTCGTCAATGCGCAGACTCTGGACTCGACGCTCTGCAACAAACTCTACGGCCTCCCTACCGGAACGATAGCGACTTCGATTTCTTTGGAATACCTCAATCCGACGGTATGCGCCGCGATGAACGACCTCATCAGCCGTTATAATCCGGGCCCCGACAGCAGCATCGGCCTCACTAATGCGAAAGTACAAGGCATCACGAGTCTCAATAGTACCTTCGCGGTCAATCTCGATAATATGCTCAAAGCAGCCGGTGCGGCGGGCTACTACATAACCATCAATTCCGCCTACCGCACTCAAGCGGGCGAGGTCGCGGCCAATTCGGCTGCGGCGGCCAAGGGTTTCGTATCGATGCACACCCTGGGACAAGCAGCGGACCTCCAATATCCAAACGATAGAAATGTGACCGGAGAGTGCGACTATAGTTACACTACTACGTCGGCCGCGTATCAATGGGTCCAACAAAACGACAAGACGTACAATATCGCATTGTATGGCCAAGCGTATCCGCCGCCCGCGAAGCACGTATACGGCGAATGTAACCACGTCCAGGCGATATCGGGGTCGACTGACGGCACGATGGGTCCCGGCAATCCGAACGGCTCGGGCGTGCCAGTGACGCCGCAGATACCTCTCAACAACAACATAAGCAACATGCCTGGCCTCGGAGCGCCGCCGACACCCGGCCAGATCGTCACGCAGAATACCCAGTGCCAGCTCAGCAACGGCAGCGTAATTATCGTCCCCGCAGGCTCTACGTATCCCTACGGCTGCATCAACAACGGCGGGATCATGTCCAACAACGGCATGCAGGCTTCCTGCATAGGCAACTCCATAGGCTACAATCTCGGCGGCACGATGACGACCGGCCAGATCTGTCCCGCCGGATGCTTCAACGGCGCATGTATCCCGACGACCTGCCCGGCAGGCTCTATGCTCATGGGCGGCGTCTGCAGCCAGCAGCAATGCGGCACCGGTTATATGTCACAGAACGGCTTCTGCAACCAGACGCAGATGCAACAGCAAACGGCGGCGCAGCCGGCGTACACCGCTGCCGCTCCGGCTTCGAGCGCTGCGGCTCCGGCCTCGACGGCGAGCGCTCCGTCTTCTTCAGGCACCACGGCGACAAATGGCGGCAGTACGGCAGGATCACCGGCCGCGCCAGTGACGCTTCCGAGCCCGACTCTCCTGCCCAATCTCGGCACCTCGACGCTCGGGGTCCTGCAAACGATGGCGAATCCGCAAGCCTCCGCGACTCCAGCAGCCCCGAACCCGATCACGCTGAATTCCGGGGCCCAGCAGATCTCAGAGCTCCAGGCCAATGCTCCCCCGGGCGTCACGTATGCAGAGCCGACATCGGACTTCTTCCCTGCAAACGGTCAGTCCGGCACCGGCGCATCGGGTTCGGGCACCAATAATAGCAACAATGGCATCACGACGACTTCTGGCACGGGTTATAGCCTAAGCAGCGGCACTGGCTCTGGCAATACCGCTGCGGGGCCCGCAGCAGCCCCCGGTACCGTTGCGTATATACAGCCTCAGAGCGGCGTCAATACGTTCACCTCAAGCGATCTCGGAGGCACGGCCGCTCCGGCCTCTTTCACGTCCGCCCCGAACACCTTCGTGAGCGACACGCTCTCGATCCTTGCCGGCCTCAAGAGCGAGGTCCTCGGAGCATTAGGATTCCTAGCAAGCTATGTCCACCCCTTCGGGGGTAACGTACCCAGCCAGTCAGGCGGCGAATGAAACGTGCCTCCGGCGCTTTTAGAAACAACCGCTTCGTGGTATAGTGGCTCTAAACAAGAGTACAAGTACACAAGCACAAATGGGATTCACTAAATACACATCGCAAGCCGAGAAAGAGCGCGTCCGAATGAATGAAGGCATCCGCGCTAAGGAATTGCGCGTGCTCGGACCCGAGGGCGAGAACTTCGGCGTCATGCAGACGCGCGACGCCCTCGCCAAGGCGACAAGCCTAGGCTACGACCTCATCGAGATACCCCCCAACGCGAACCCTCCCGGCGCCAAGATCACGGAATACGGGCGTTTCAAGTACGAGCAGAAGAAGAAAGACAAGGATGTGAAGTCCAAAGTGCACATTTCCGAGACTAAGACCACCCAGGTCAAAATCGGCACTGGCGAGCACGACATGCATTTGAAGGCTTCAAAGAGCGGTGCCTGGCTGCGCGAGGGCCACCGCGTCAAAGTCGACCTTTTCCTCTGGGGGCGCTATAAATATATGGAATTTGACTTTCTTAAGGAACGTCTTGAAAGATTCCTTGCAATAATCCCGGAATCGTATAAAATCGCAGACGAGATCAAGAAGAGCCCCAAAGGCCTCTCCGTCGTTCTCGAGGCTGACAAATCCAAGAAAGTAGCGCCCAAATCGACTAGTTTGCCGGCCCCAAAACCAATGGTACCGGCCAAAGCTAGTGAAGAGGCCACAGAAAACTGAACCCTATGAAAACTAACAAATCATTCACCAAGCGCCTGCGCGTCAGCAAGCGCGGCAAGATAATCGCCCGCGTACCGGGCCAGAACCATTTCAACGCCAAGGAATCAGGCTCCGGCCACATGCGCCGCCAACGCTCTGTAGGGCTCGCTATGACCCAGGAAAACCGCAGCCGTTTCCTCCCCCGCTCAAATTAATATATGTCACGCGTCAAACGAGGAGTAACAAAGCTTAAGCGCCGCCGAAATGTCTTGGCGCAGGTGAAGGGCTACCGTTTCGGCCGCTCTACCAAGGAGCGCGTCGCTAAGGAGGCTATCGCCCACGCCGGCCGCTACGCATTCCGCGATCGCCACAACAAGAAGCGCTTGGCCCGCAATCTATGGACGGTCCGCATCAACGCGGCTGCCCGCACTATCGGTCCCAATGGCGGCCTCTCCTATTCGAAGTTCATCGGCGCCTTGAAGAAGAGCAAGATCGCCCTCGACCGCAAGTCGCTCTCAGCCCTCGCCAAGGATTACCCCGAGGCATTCGAGCGCCTCGTAAAGAGCGTCAAGACTGACTAACCTAAGAACCGCCCGCAAAGAGCGGTTTTTGGTTATAATGCGACCTGTCATGCAGATGCTGGAATATTGCCCGGATTGCGAAGCTTCGAAGAGTGTCCATATCCAGAGCTGGCTCAACCTGCTGATCGGTAATCTCGGCCTCTCTCTTCCCTCCTTGCCGTACGACCTTGAGAATAGGGTCGGGAAGCTTCTCATGGAACTGCTTGTGTTAGCGCGCATCGGACATGTCAGTGATGCGTTTAATACGCACGATCTGCAGCCACGTCTGCGTTTTTTCATCGAGGCAGCTCAGGCGCGAGGCATCAACTGCAAAGTGCTGAGAATTGGAGATTCATATACAGAGCAAATCGTACTCTCTTGGAGAGGGCGACATTACTGCATCGACTCGCTCCCGACGGCATCGCATCGTGACGGTCATCGGGCCTCTTATGTGAACGATAAGGCTGCGACGAAGGATCTCCTGCGCGAAGGAGGCTTCCCGGTTGCCGAAGGCCGAGGTTATCATTTTCTAGAACAAGAGCATGCCGTCAAAGACGCACTCGAATCTATCGGATTTCCCATGGTCGTGAAGCCTCAAAAAGGGACTTTCGGCCGTCATGTCACGCTCGGTATAGAATCCGAAGCAGAACTACGTGCGGCAATACATCATGCGACTCAGTATCAGCCGCGTTTCGTAATCGAGAAGTACGTGAAGAACGTATCGGTGCATCGCGTGATGCTGGTGGATTACAAGCTCATCGCATGCGCCCAGTATACAGATGTGTGCGTAGCAGGAGACGGGACATCGACAGTCCGCATGCTCATTGATGCCAAGAATGCTAATCCTGTGCGCACCGTCGATAAGCGCATATATCCGCTGTTCTGGCCAGTCCTTATAAATACTGGCACCGATATCCTTCTTGAAGAGCAGGGGTTCACATATGAATCCATTCCTGAGTCGGGAAAGACCGTCAAGCTGCAGCGCTTTCCTTTTTTGCGCTGGGGTGCGGATCTCATAGATGAGACCGATGAGATCCACCCAGAGAATAGAGAGCTTTTCGAGCGAGTCATGAGATATCTCGAGATGCATGTCGGCGGCATCGATGTAGTGATGGAGGACATGAGACGTCCGTGGCGTGAGCAATCATGCGCCATACTAGAGATCAATGGTCTCCCCTGCATCGACATGCACCATGTGCCAAGCTCGGGCAGTCCGCGCGACGTCGCCGGACCGCTCGTCGATCTTTTTTTGAAATACTACGTACCGCCGACGCCGTGACCAGCGAGCCGCGAGCGACGCACGAACCGCACGAGGAGCGGTGGAAAATCGATATAATGCGTCGTGAATTTCGCTTTGAAATCAGAAAAGCCTTTCCAGTTCTCAGGCGAATCCTTCCCCCAAAAGTGCCCGAGTTGGACATACCTGATACCGCTCTCGCTCGAGCGTGTGAACCAATCATCCATCAACGCCGTCATCGCGTGGTCTGTCCGTCCGGCATCGCATAAGAAGCCGATGAAATAATACGATCCTCGATACTTCAGGGAATCGAGTGTTGCCATGCCTGCCACGATCTCGCCAGTATCGATCCGACGGACGACCCGATACACAACCGGTTGCCCATTCTGCTGATATAGCCTGAACATCTGACGCAAGAGTTCGCGATAAAAATACCTGATCTTCTTCCAGGTAGAACTTGTCTTATAGGCCGTCCAGAATTCATCACCGGATATGTCGACGATGCGATATTTCCGATCGATCAATACTTCATGCCAACGCCTTCGGCGCGCACGCTCGGTAGGCGCCCATCGCGTAAAATGGCTTCCGTCTTGATCGACGATAGCGAAACCTTCGCGATAAGGTATTGATGAGGCCATCCTTGATATCAAGTTGTTCGTACTCCAGTTGGGAGGGATGTCCGTACGGCCCAGCCGCTCCCATATGACTATGCGGCTCGGGCCCGGTTCGTTGAGGAGCGGTTCTTTGTCGCTCACATAACCTTCGACGCACAGTGGCCCGATGTTCCGACGCAGTCCGCTGGGATTCTCTCCAACATAATGAGGTTTGAGCAACCGTGGCATCATTTCTGCCGACATGAATTCAGGCCATTCCGTATAGAGTACGAAGTCATCAGGAATCTCATTCATCATGGAAGAATTTCTACTATGCGGCGATCCCTACAAGATGACGTCCGCGCCTTTGCCGGTCCCCGACCAGCCGTCATGGTTGTCGTAGACGAGATTGAGTTCCTCCTTGATCTTTATAGCCATCTCGATGAGCTTCTCCACGAGCGCTTTCGGGTCGCTATCGAATACGATGTTGGGATTGGGCCGGTGCGCGTTGTCTATGACGAGCTCGAGGAGCTCATCGGTCTCCCAGCTGCCGCGCAAGACGCCGATAGGACGATGGTCCTCGAAAGCGACGGAGAACTCGTTGAGAGTGCCGATGCGGCCGGGGCCGATGATCATCGCGTCCGACGAACGGACGAAGAGGATGTCGCGGCCCGAGTAGCCGAATCCGGTATACATCACGACGTCCATATAATCGCGCGGGAGCTTGTAGACCTCTATGTGCTCGCGCTCGGTCGCGGCCGGAGAAACGCCGACAGAGAAGCCGCATTCGTCTTTGGCGCCCATCGCGGCATACATCGGGAATCCGGTCGTGGCGCCGGTGACGATGATGGCGCCGTGCTTGGCTATCTCGCGTCCGACTTCCTTCGCCTTCTCGAACGCATCAAGGCCGTTGTGCGTGAGGTCCGCCGAGCCGGAGACGCCGATCTTCACGACGCCGTAGCCGTCAGGCAGACGGCAGAAATTCTTGGGCACTGCCGTGTGATTGGGATGGAGATTTCTTCGCGCCATGAATGTCCAGTATACCTTACTTATATCATTGATCACCAATCAATATCTATTTTTTGTCCCGCATTCGGCGCCTGCGCGTCAACGCCGAGGAAATCCCTGATGCGTTGCGCAAGGAAGAGCTCCGCCTTCGGCTCGCCCATCGCCACGTATACATGCTCGAGCCCTTGCCCGCCGGCAGGCAGGGATTGTCCTGCTTGCTCGACGAATTCGAGGAGCCCGTCGCGGTCTTTGTGCCCCGAATAGCCGGTAAGCGAGCCTATAGTCGCCTTCACGCGCACCTGCTCGCCATCTATGCGTATGTTCTTCTGGCCGTCTTCGATGCGCCGACCGAGCGATCCGGGCGCCTGATAGCCGACGAACAAGACCGACGCGTTGGGGTCAGCGAGATACTTCGTCTCATGGGAGCGGATGCGGCCGCCTGAGGACATGCCGGCGCCGGCGATGATGACTTTCGGGTCCGGCGCATCGTGGATCTTCTTGGATTCGCTCACGTCCTTGATGACGTGCAGATTCTTGAAAGTGAAGGGGTCCTTGCCGCCCTCGAAATGCGCACGGGCGTCTTCGTTGAGGAGATTCGAATATGTACGGTAGACATCCGTGACGCGGATAGCCAGCGGCGCGTCAAGGTAGACGTCTATCGGCTTCATCCCGGCTTCTATCATCTTGTCGATCTCGAAGAGCAGCAGCTGCGTGCGCTCGATGGAGAACGACGGTATGAGAAGTACGCCGCCGCGTTTGCGCGTCTCTTCTATCGCGCCTTGTAAGACGCCCGCGCGTTCGTCACGACCCTCGTGCAAGCGGTCGCCGTAGACGCTTTCCATCACGATATAATTCGCGCCTTCGGGGCTTTCGGTATTGTTGAGAAGCGGCTCGGGAGAATTGCCGAGGTCTCCGGTGAAGATGATCGTGCGCCCGCCTCGCGTGAATTTGATCATCGCCGAGCCAAGGATGTGGCCGGCATCGAGAAGCTCTATATGAGCGCTGCCTACTGAAAAGGGCTTATGATACTCGTGCGTCTGCCAGAGCGAGAGCGCTTTCTCGGCGTCGCCCTTCTCGTACAGGATGGGACAACCATGCTTTTCGGCATCGTTACGCATCACATTGATGGCATCATCGAACATCAACGCCGCAAGGTCGCGCGTCGCCGCAGTCGAATAGATAGCGCCCTTGAAGCCGTCATGCACGAGCTTCGGGATGCGGCCGATGTGATCGGCATGCGCATGGGTCACTAAGAGCGCGTCAATCGAGGCCGGATCGTAGGCAAAAGGCTTGCTATTGGCGTCGTCGCAGAGCTTTTCGCGCTCCAATGCCCCGCAATCGACGAGTATCTTCTTATCTCCCGTATCCAAAAGAAAATTGGCGCCGGTCACCGTCCCCGCGCCGCCATAGAAGGTTACCGATGCTTTCTGATCCACGCCTTTGATTCTATCACGCGCCTTAATTCGGGTGACGCGTCTTACACAAACGACCCGCCTTTCGGCGGGTCATTTGATACAGCGGGGGTACGGTAAGCCTGGGATTTGGATACCAGGTGGGTTTCCGCAGTATTCGGACGCAATGTTCGAAACGATATGAGAATCCCGTATGTTTACCAAGCAGATTAAAATACCCGCCACTGTGATAACTATATCACCACGTTCATTAAGGTCTACTGAAGATTGCTTCCGGCGCCGAGAATCGGACCCATTTAACCTATGGAGGGAAAATTGGCGAGCACGATCCCACTTACCTGCATGATCTTGGCATGGTCTTCCTTGCGTGGAACGAAGATGGACGGATCAGATTCTTGTATGTCATGCTTGTGTTCCATGACAGCCTTAAGGTTGAGGCTGTTCATCATCAATACGTTGAAATTCGAACCGAACGGATTAACCGGATTTGAAAAACCATATTGATCATATTCTGAAGTAGTGATCATGATATGCGGCGAAGGGACGTTCCGTTGTGCAAGTACCTCGGAAAGCTTCCGTACATAGCCCTGCATCTCGCAATCGTCGAATATAAAAGAAACCTGAAGTTCTTTTGTGGAATGGTGCTGTGCCGATTCAGACTGATAGCGCTGAGTCAGCGCATCGGCGAGTTCCTCTACGCTTATCGCTTCATCAGGAGTTCCCAAGCTCGCACTCAGGGCAAAGTATTCAGGACTTCCATGACCATCGAAAAACACCGTGAGCGGCTTGCCTGAAGGAGTCGCAACCGCAACGAGTGCATTGAACTTCGCATTTGCGATACTCTCCGGCGTGGAATGATAGCCGAGCGAATCCTGAGACAACGGCGTAACATGATTCAACGTCGCATGCGGATGCCCGGATGCTTGCTGTCGCGCGCGGATTTGGTCCTGCAGAGCCTGCGGACCGAAGCGCGGCGAATCTAAAGTGCTTGTGACTGAATTGTCCGAGGCATCAGGCGGATGCAGAGGTCTTTGCCACAATTCGTCTCCAGAAATCAGGACGACGTCCCTGTTGAAAAGGTCTTCATGCTCGATTGCCTTGCGGCGTTCGAGTATCGAAGCGACTTCCTTCTTGACGCTTGCGGCGTTGGGCGTCTCTCCTTTCAAGACGAGGTTGCGCGCGACGTAGGCGACGGATTCTTCGAGTTCGATCGGCTCTACGCCGGCGTATTTCTCACTCAAGCCTTTCAAGAGGTCGATGCGCACTTCTGCTGAACGCGAATCGGAGACTTTGAATTCTTCCGATAGATTATGCCAGAATTCAGGACCGACTTTCTTATGCTTCACGAGCGGAAGTACGAGCGACTTATCGACTTGATCCACATGAGCGAGAGCGGGGTCGGCATCGAACGCCGCGTAACGCGGAAGCGCGCTATGCGCCAGCATCGCGACATTGAATACCAGACGGTCCGGCAGCTGTTTCTCCATCATAGCGAATTGCTCCGGCGGAACCGCGCTTTTATCGATAGCAAGTTTAAGAAGGATTGGCGGAGTATCTACGCTTAGTTGATCTTGGCGGGGCGGCTCGTGTGAATCTATACGCCCAGAAAGCTCGGCAGCACCAGTTACTCCGGCAGCGGCAAAGAGGGCTGCGCCTGCGATCCTCGATATCTTGTCCTTTCTTCGCTTTTTCTCATCAGCGGATTCCACCTTCTTCGTATTACGGCCAAAGTCTTCCATACCAGACATATTACATCGACGATTTGATCTCGAAGGTGTGGGAATCAGGATTATGCGCGGGATGGAACTCCGTCGTGTGTATCTTGTCGCCTTTTATCTCGAAAAGCGCATGCGGGCTCTCGCCCTGGGGATGAAATGCGGTCGCATACGCGTGGTTGTTGCGTACGACGTAGAGCGGCTTGTCGAAGTCGGGCCTGCCGCCCTTTATATCGTAGATATGGCTCTTATCCATCGCCATCACGGGCTTGGCCGTATGGAATCCGCCCGCATGCCCGTATGTCGCTTGGTGGATATATTGCATATACATCCAGTATATCAGGGAGATTTTTACTCGAGAATACCGTCGAGGTTCACGTCGTAGAGGATCTGCTCCCCCACCAGGCGGTAATTGATGAGTTCTTGCTCGCTAAACCACATCGCAATCTCGCGCTTGGCAGTCTCGACCTCGTCGGAGCAATGGATGAGATTGCGCACCGCGCGGTCGTCAATGGCAGCGATGGAATAGGAGTCGTTGGTGAGGTCGCCGCGGATGGTGCCGACGTCCGAGGTCGCCGGCTCCGTGTCGCCGTCGATCTTCCTGATGACCGCGCCGGACTGGTTGCCCTGCCAGACCATCATGACGACAGGACCGCTGGTCATGAACTTGGCCAAGGCACGGATGATGTCCTTGCCGTATTCGACAGGCTCCTTGTCGACCGGGAGGCCGCCGGCCTTCCTGTCTTCGATGATGCGGGCGCCTTTCTTGTTGAACCACGCCTCGTCCTTGTCGTAGTGGTCCCAGAGCTTCTTCTCGTCGACCATGACCATCTTGAGGCCGACCATCTTGAGGCCGGTGCGCTCGAAGCGCCCGACGATGTCTCCGATGAGGGCGCGCTGGACGCCGTCGGGCTTGATAATGACGAATGTACGTTCGTTCTTTGGATGTGGCATGCCGGATAATGTAGCACAAAGAAAGCGCCCGGTCGAACAGCTTGCCGAAGGAAAATACAAAGGTCGGTCCTTGGTTGCTACCAAAGACCGACCTTTGTATTTTCCTACCCCCATCTCGTACTACTGCTGGCCGAACCTCTCGCGGATGTCGGCTTCGACGGATTCGCGGGACTTGCCGTAGCGCTGATATGAGAGCTCCTTCAGCTCGTCGACATACGTATAGTCGAAAGGCGGCAAAGGCACGCTCTCGATCGTGAATGGCCGTGCGGGCGTGCCGTCGACCAAAAGCGCGCAGACCGCGCTCCTATTAGGAAGGTTTTCCAAATCCTTCGCCGTGAAGGTCGGGGCGAACTGCTTCTCGAGGAACTCGGCATCGGTCGTGCCGATGCGCATCGAGATCTTCGTGCCGACGTTGCCGATGACCGCATCGCGGATGTTCTCGTCGAGCTGGGCGATGAATTGGTGCGCTATCGTGAGCGAAAGCTTGTATTTGCGGGCCTCGGAGAGGATCGTGGCGATACTAGGCGTAGCGAAATTCTGGAACTCGTCGATGTAGAGATAGAAAGTGGGCAAATCGATGCCGCGGCTGTCCACGCGCGAGAATGCTGCCTGCAGGAATTTCGAGACGAGGACCAGTCCCAGGAGCGAGGTGTTGCGGTCGCCGAGGCGGCCTTTGGAAAGATTAGCGAGAAATATCTTCTTGCCGTCCATGATCTCGCGGAAGTCGAAGGCGGATTTCTCCTGCGCTACGATCGGCCGCATGATGTCGTTGGCCAAGAATACGTCGAATTTGCTGGTGATATAGGGTGCGACGTTCTCGAGCGAGGGATCCCCTTGCGCGGCTTCGGCGATCTTCGTCCAGAATTGCACGATGACGGGATTCGGACAGCGCGAGAGTTTGAGGTCGCGGAATTCCTTGTCGGCGAAGACGCGCGGGATCTCGAGGAACGTCGAGCCGGAATCCGGGTCCTCGACGACGAGCTGGACGGCGTTGCGATAGTATTGCTCGAACATCGGACCGAAAGCTTCCGGCACGTCGGCATAGAGCTTGCGGAAGATGCCGTAGACCTCGTCAACGACGAAGGTCTTCATCTCGGGCTTGGAGCGGTCGTACTCAAGCATATTGAGTCCCATCGGACGATCGGTGTGCGCCGGATCGAAGTAGATCACGTCCTGCAGGCGCTCTGGTGGTATCGAGGCGAGCACGTCCTCGATGTCGTTGCCGTGCGGATCGATGAAAGCCACTCCCTCGCCGTTCTTGATGTCCTGTATGATCATGTTCTTGATGAGGCCGGTCTTGCCGGTGCCGGTCTGCCCGATGACGTACGCATGGCGCAAGCGGTCCGAAGGCGCGAAGCGCACGGGGGTCTCCGAGGCGCCGTAGCGGTTGATGCCGAGCGTTATGCCGTCAGCAGGCATCTCGACGGGCGCTGGCGATTGCTTGGCGTAGGATTTCTTGAGCTCGCGCGAGGTAGTCACGTTCTCGGCGGTGAAATGGAATAATGACGTTATCTCGCTCAAGGAGAGCGGCATGGCGAGCGACGTATCGAACTCGCGGAACGTGAAATCACGCAGGAACGCGATGAGATTCCACTGCGAGACGTGCTTGACGACGAAGCGATTCCCTCGGGCATCGTCGAACTGTCCCAAGCTGCTCTCGATATTGCCCAAGAGTTCCTTGGCCCGCGCATGAGTCGGAGCGGAGGTGACGATGCGGATGATGCTCGGAGCGATGCGGCTCTTGATCTTACGGCCCAGGGCCTCGGAGGCGACACTGTCGGTCGCGCGCCGCATTTCGCGGTCGAGTTCTTTCTCCTGTGTCTCGGGGTTTTTCATCACACCGGCGAGATCGTGTATGAAATCGCCGAAGGCCGTCTCAGGCACCTTGGTCGCCTCGTGGAAGGACTTCCCCTTCTCCACGGCGCGCAGCATCTTCTGATAGTGGCGATTGTAGCGGTCGCCTTCGCTGCCGACTACGATCTGCAAGGCGGCGCCTTCATCGTGCTTGGCGATCTTGGCGAATGCCGCCAAGACGACGTTCAAGGGGTCATGCTCGAAAGACTCGTAGGTCTTGAAAGGGAGCGCGGAGTGCTCGGCAAGGGTCGCATAGGCTGCGGCGTGCTCGCCGGTGTAATTGAATATATTGTAGTCGCCGCGATTCTCCGAGATGCGGGCATTGGGAAATACCGAGCTGATGAGACGCTCTGCGAGCTCTTTGCGCGGCCGTGGCACGGCCAAGTAGAGCGATGCTTCCTCGGTCCCCTGCGGCACGGCTATCTCGAGCGAGAAGGATTCGTGCGGACCGATCAAGGCGAGAAGCCCTGCATAGAGCTGCTCGGATGATGAGAGCAGTTGCTCGAGCTTCGGCGGCTGCCCGTCAGTCTTCTCACCGCTCGCGTGCGCCTGCGGCTGGACCTCGAAGAGGACGAGATCAAGCGCGCGACGCACCTTCTCGGGCGGGGCCATGCCTTTATCCGGCAAGCCTTCGGCGACATAGCGCACGAGCGCGCGATGGAGATCGTCTTCGAGATGCGGGTTCTTCATGCGCCCGGCGACGGAGAGCGCGTTCCTTATCCCATGCTCGTGCACAATCTGCAGAAGCCCGTCGACCTGCTTGTCGTGCGCTTCCGGGTCGAGCTTCAATACTTGCCGCAGGGTCTCGTGCTCGGGCAATACATACGTCTCATGGAGTACCCGCGCCGAAGGTACGCCGGCATATTGCTGGATCTCGCGCTTGGCGATGCGGTCCCCTTCGAAACGGTTCTCGGGGGTGTTCATCTCGCGCTCCTTCTCGGCGACGCGTGCGCGCAGATATGCGAGCTCTTCCTGCGGAGATTTGAATTTTTCCGAGGATGTTGGCTTGGCACGCTCCAGGGTCGATGGCATTACGAAATTATATCACTCCTCTTCCGGGATTATCTTTACATCTTGCGGGAAGTCCTGGGCAGTGACTTTCACGACCAAGAGCGGCTTTATATTCTTATCTCGTCTCCATTCATACTTTCTCCCCCGATATTCCTGGAAATCTTTCTTCTTGAATACGTATACATATCCTACTGCCTCAGGTGATCTTGCTTCTTCAAGTGCTAATTTATTTGCCTCGAAACCCCAATTCTGATCCGACGTTGAAAAGCGCCCTCTCCGTGAGCCTTCCACTGGATTCTTCCATTCTTTTCCAGTTAGATATAGAGCTGAGAAGATTGCCAATTCATATCCTTCATCGGGAGCGACACAGATCGCAGGTTTTCCGTCCGGCCGTCCATGACTCATCGGTTGTCGCGGCTCAAACTCCTCAATTATTAAGGACGAACCGTGGAATACGAACTTCTTCGTAGCGGCCAATTCCTGAAGTGCTTCTTTTCCTGTCAGCTCTCCGCCTTCGATCCTAGCGATCAATGCTGCTTCTGGTGAGGGTTGTGGAATCTTTTCCATAACAATTATTCTTTCGTCAAAATCTCCGGACCGTCGGCAGTGATTATCACCGTATGCTCGGCGTGCGCGCTGCGCGAGCCGTCTTTGGTCTTGTATGAAAAGTTGTCGCGATCGACTTAGAGATCGCCCGTGCCGAGTGTCATCATCGGCTCGCTGGCGCTGATGAGCCCATCTTCGAGGCGCGCTCCGGTGCGCGGAAAGCCGAAATTCGGCACGTGCGGTTCTTCGTGGACCTCGCGGCCGACGCCATGTCCGGCAAGGTTCTTGGGATAGCCGAAATGATATTTCTTGGCAATTTGCTCGACAGCAAAGCCGATGTCGCCCGTCTTGTCGCCGAGCTTAGCCGCCTTGATGCCGACGGCGAGCGCTTCATACGTGCCGCGCACGAGGCGGATATCTTCTTCGCTCCCCTTTCCCGCGATTATCGTCACTGCATGGTCGGTATAAAGTCCTTTGTGCTTGATCCCGAAATCGAGCGATACGACGTCGCCTTCCTGTATCTCATACTCGAATGCCGGTGCGTGCACGATAGCGTCGTTGACCGAGAAGCAGAGACCCGTCGGGAATTTCTCGCCGTGCTTGCCGGAGGGATAGCCCATGAATGCCAACTGATCGCCGTCGGCCTCTACCATCTCACGGGCACGTGTTTCGATATCGAGCGCCTGGGCGCCAGGCATGACCATCTCGCTCAATATCCGCACATGCGTGGCCAGGCGGCGGCCGCCTTCGCGCAGAGTCTCGATGTCGTCCTTTGTCCTAGCGATCATAGGTTTGTTCTAAGGTTAAACCTTAGAACATCAAGCGAGCCCGAGTACGGCAAGAATGTTCTTATGGATAGTGTCGACGTCAGGATTGCCATCGATAGTATGGATGACGCGGCCACGGCTTTTGAGAAGCTCAAGCTGGGGCAGGACGTCGGTCTTGGTCCATGCGAGACGGCGGCGTATCGCCTCTTCGGTGTCGTCGTTGCGGCCGCGCGCGAGCAAGCGAGACACCGCGACATCGTCGGTGATCTCGAGATTGATGATCTGGAAGTTATCCCGCTTGAAGAAGATCATCATGTCGTCATACCCGCGTGTCTGGTCGGCGCCGCGCGCGAGCCCGTCGGCGATGATGTGCTCAGCACTGGTGAAATTTTCGACGACCTTCTTGGTCTGCAGGTAGATCGGCATGAAATCCGGCATGCGCGCGCCCGCATCGATGACCTCACCGGTGAACTTCCCGGCGAAGGTCCCGGTATCGCGGAGCGTGCGGAGCTCGTGTCCCATGTCGATGCGTATCACGGCGCGATCTGACTTGGATGCGAGGTAGTCGACGAGCATCTTGACCTGCGTGCCCTTGCCCGCGCCTTGGGATCCGAAAAATAATACTGTTACAGGTTCCATAGAGCTATATATTTAAACAAGATTGTACCCTTCTTTGCGCATAATATCTATCACGCCCTCGACGGTCTCCATGAGGGCGCCGTCGGCGTTGACCACGCGGTAATCATACTGCGGCGCGTGCACGCGGACCTCGTCTTCGGTGATCTTCATGCGTGCATCCATCTCTATCTTCGACCAATCGGGGTTGCGTGCGCGCAAGCGACCTTCGAACTGCGAGAGCGACTCGGGCATGATGAATATCGTGGTGGCGCCATAGCGCTCCTTGAGGACCCGCGCGCCGATGATGTCGACCTGCGCGAAGACGAGACGGCCCGCCTTGATGCGCCGCTCGAGGTCCGGCGCGTAGATGCCGTAATACGTATTCAAAGCCGGCACGAACCGGTGCTCGAGTATAAGGCCTTGCGTGAGTTCCTCGTCGAACTTCTCCTGCGAGAGGAAGTGGTAATCCACGCCGTCGACCTCGCCCGCGCGCGGCGCGCGCGTGGTAGCAGTGACGAGCCGGTCGCAATTGTGGTAGCGCTTCTCGATCTCGCGGATGAGCGAATTCTTGCCCGAGCCTGAGGGACCCGCGATGACAACGACTTGCTTACCGGTCATCGTCATATTCTATCGCAGGAAAAAATATTAGTATTCTCGGATAGAGGTCTGCGCGTCGATCTTCTTGATGACGTCGAGGACCACCGAGACGACGATGAGAAGCGCGGTACCGCCTATCGTGATGACCGTGATGCCCGTGATGCCTTGCAGGATTATAGGAAGGACCGCCAAGACGCCGAGGAAGAGGGCGCCGACGAGCGTGATGCGGGTGACGATGTTGCCTAGGTATTCGGTCGTGTTGGTTCCGGGGCGTACGCCCGGTACGAAGGCGCCGTTCTTCTGGAGATTCTTAGCGACCTGGTGCGGCTCGAAGGTTATCGCGGTGTAGAAGTACGTGAAGAGGAAGACCAGGAAGAAGTAGGCGGTGCCGTAGATCCATTGGTTGGCGAGGCCAGTGACGACGGCTTGGGCGGCGGACGCGAGCCAGACGATGCTGCTCTTGGCGACGAAGGTCGCGATCATCTGCGGGAAAAGCAGTATCGAGAGCGCGAAGACTATCGGGATGACGCCGGCCTGGTTGACGCGCAGCGGCAGGTACGTCGAGACCCCGCCCATGACCTTCATGCCGCGCACGCGGCGCGCATAGGTGACCGGTATCGGACGCTCGGCTTCGGTGATGTATACAACGCCTGCCATGATGAGGAGGGCCGCGACGAGGAAGCCGATGATGGCCGGAATCTGCGAGATGTCGAATGAGAACGCGAGCTGGCCGAGGTCGCGCGGGATGCGCGCGACGATGCCCGCGAAGATGAGGAGCGAGACGCCGTTGCCGACGCCGAACTCCGTGATGAGCTCGCCGATCCACATGAGCAGTATCGAGCCGGCGGAGATCACCATCATGTTGGTGACGAGCTGCAAGGCAGTAAGGCCCGGCACGACGCCGTTCTGCTGCAAGAGCAAGATGAATCCGAAGGATTGCACGAGGGCCAGCGGCAGCGTGAGGTAGCGCGAGTACTGCGTGAAGCGCATGCGGCCGGAGTCCCCTTCTTCCTGGTACATCTCCTTGAGAGACGGTACGAGGATCGTCATGAGCTGCATCACGATAGAGGCCGTGATGAAGGGACCCACGCCGAGCATGACAATGGAGAGTGTCGAGAAGCCGCCGCCGGAGAAGACGTTGAGGAGCCCGAAGAATTGGTTGTTGCTCAAGAAATTCTGCAAGACCGAGGCGTTGACGCCCGGGATGGGAATCGCGGCGAGGAAGCGGAAGACGACCAAGGCGCCCAGAACGAAAAGGATGCGGGAGCGCAATGTCTCGTCCTCGATTATGATCTTCAGCTTGCGGACGAATGCATCGTACATAATATTATTTCTTCTCTGCCTTCTTCTTACCTGCTCCTGACTTCGCGGCGGCCTTAACCGGCATGGCATGAACTTTCTTTACCTTTTTGACCGGAAGCATGGTGACCGTGCCGGCCGCCTTCTGTATCGCCGCAAGAGCGCTCTTGGATACGCCGACTCCGCTGAAGGAGAATGATTTCGTAATCTCGCCGCCCGAGACGATCTTGATGAGCGGGAACTTCATGCCGCGTCCCTTGACGATGCCTTTGGCGAAGAACGCCTTCGGGTTGATCTCGGCGCCTGCGTCGAAATATTTGTCGAGGCGCGAGACTTCGATGGCGACCGGCGCGGGGATAGTACCGTCGACGGTGCGTCCGCGGTTCTTGCCGTATCCGCGGCGCTTCGGGAGCTTCTTGATGATGTCGCGAAATTCGGGGCGCTTTTTGTTGCCCGCGCGCGCGCTCTGGCCCTTGGTGCCGCGGCCGGAGGTCTTGCCGCGCTTGCCGCCACGCCCTACGCGCGTCTTCACGGTCTGCCCTGCGCGCTTGATCTGATTGAGATTTGCCATAAAAAGTATTACTTCATCTTGCTCGAGGCGGTCTTCAGGGCCTCGATGGCCGCGCGCGCGTTATTCACCGAGTTCTTGCTGCGGCTCAGGAGCTTGGCAGTGACGTCGCTCACGCCGGCGAGCTCGAGGACGGTGCGGACCGATGAGCCTGCGACCAATCCGCGACCCGGGGATGGGCGGATGCCCACGACCGAGGCGCAGTACTTGGCTTCGATATTGTGCTTGATGGAACGGTTCTTGGTGAGGTCGAGCGTGATCATCTTGCGCTTTGCGTCGCGCTTGGCCTTCTCGATGGCGAGCTGCGTATCGGCGGCCTTGCCCATGCCGACCCCGACGCGGCCCTTCTTGTCGCCGAGCACTATCGCGACCGAGAAGTTGAAGCGGCGGCCGCCTGCCATGACGCGCGCCACGCGGCGGATGCCGATAAGCTTCTCGGAGAATTCGGAGCGCTCGCGGTCAGGGCCTCCGCGGCGAGGTCCGCGGTTGCCGCCAGGGCCGCCGCGGCG
>VFSW01004676.1_pt1 | contig 20405 bp, 45 predicted proteins | sample 5358111 | NCBI WGS metagenome assembly VFSW01 (sample SAMN11554181, study PRJNA540505) | mine drainage metagenome | isolation source: sediment from site ElyBrook_90M | place: USA: Ely Copper Mine, Vershire, VT | collected 2017
ACTTCACGGGTTCGAGGATTTTGATTCCCTCGCCGCGTGATAACTCGCTCTTCAAGGTGCATGCCAACGCAACGTCAAAGCTTTTGATCGCATCGGGCCACACCTTATTGATCGTCGATTCTTGGACGCCACACCTGAGATTTTTGAGGATGATGCGCTGACACCATTTTTGTTGGATCGCTGTCATATCCTCGAAGTGCGATGACACAAGTTCTTTTGCTTCATTTCCTGTCACCTTACGTGAAGAAAGATCTGGCAAAAGGTCATACAGGAAACTGTGCAAGATGTCATCATCACTACAAAGACGATCTTTTCTTGCCTTTGGCATCTTGAACTTGTTCACGTAGTAAACTGTGTACGGATCGAACGTTGCAATGAACGCGTCCTTCAGGAGTTTGTTTTTGACGTGAAGTTCGAGGATTTCTCGCTTTGCATTGCTCCCCGAGGTGCCTTCAAGCTCTTCGAAGATTTCGATTACACTATCACTCATAATTCTAATTTACCATCATGCAATGATGCTTTGCACAATTTGAGAATGATATCATTCTTTTTGTGAATGTCTTCAAATTCACACTTGATGACAAGTTTCTTATCGCCTAACTTGATAGAATACGTGTGTCCATCATGACGTGTGAACTTATTTTCTTCAATGCTACCACCAACTTCCGTGGCATAACAATGAAGAGACATCTCGATTCGCTCGAAAAATTCGAAAATTTGACGTTGTTCGTCACTGCGTTCTTTTCGCGTTTTGGTACTCATCGTATTTTCTTCCCATACTTCGGTTTTGGGATTTGACCCTTTCCTGCGATCCAGTCATCAAGATCTTTGACGGTGTACCACCCGAAATTGTTTGAGTCTTGTTCCACTGGGTTCAACCAAAACACGATTGAACCATCTTTTTCTCTTCGTGGGGAAAGCGCGAAGAACATACGATTTGCCTTCTTGAGGCGTTCTTCAATGCCAGTCGCCGCGGCATCTTTCAAGAGTTTTTCACGTTCAGCATCGGCGTTTTCCCAAGCCTTTTTGACTTCATCAGACAGCCGGCTTGTGATTCCGATCACGAGTCCTGCGTTCTTGAACACTCCGCCCCCGCCGAGCCATACAACTGCGTCTTTTCTCACCAACGCATCATAGATTTCGTGCAGCTCCTTGATCTGAGTTTTGTCCGTGCTGAATGCACCGAAGTCACCATCAGACCATGCTGTCGAAAGTGAATCTTGACGATAGAAATGAACGTCACTGGGGTCAGTAGCGAAAGCATAACGCTTGAGCCAAAATCCTTCGTATGCCTTTGTTCCATCTTTTCCCTTGAACCATGAAAGCTCACCAGGAAGACACGTCACCTGACGTTTTTGAACGCCTGTCTTCGTGTCATCGATTCCAAGTGCGCGAAGCGTTCCTTTGATCCCCCACTCGTGCTCTGCACAATGATCGGATCCCAAATTGATCGCAACAACTTCACCTGCATCGTTTTTGACAATGCTAGCATCGTATCCTTTTCTCATGATATCATCCTATGATTGTTGAACAATGACTTTCACTTCACATACAAATTCGTGGAGCATGAACGCAAAGCGTCGATCCGCAATTTGAGCAATTTCTCATCTCAACGTCTGAGATGCTAATGAACGTTGAACGTTGAACACCAATGTATCGAAGCGTTTCCCATTGTTCTTGTGTATAAGAACATCCACAACCACATTTTTTCGGCCATGTTTGTGCTTCGAGTTTTTGATCCACATGTCACCCGCTCATTTTGAAAACAGCACGTCAAAGCTTTCTGCGCTCAAGTGCGTTGTGATACTTTCGCCTTCGTCATTTGTCTGAATGACGTCGATTTCTTTTGTCAAATCATTGACATAAACGTTGAGCGTCGTACCATTGACAGGATCATAGTGACGAAGCCGTTCGTGCCATGTCCCAATGTGATCAGAAATGTAAGTTACGTTTTTCATGATTCATTCTATGCTTTGATCGCCAAACGCTCGTGACAAGGTGATCGCAAGATCCATCATCTGTTTCATGCTCAACATGTTCTTTTGTTCGGTGTCGAACCTAACGTTTCCCTTCGAAGACACAAAGACGCTAACGCCGCCTTCGTCAAAGACACACACCCAACGTTCGGCATTGAGTTGAATCACCTCACAAGACATGTCATTCACTCCACGTCTTTGAGAAGGATCTTCGCCGCTGCAATTGCAAAATACGCTTGATCTGGTGAAACACCTTTTGAAACGAGATCGTTTTGTACGTCTTCGTCGGACATCCCAAGTGAGATCCTGTGACGAGCCGATGAAATGATCTTTTCGACGTACCCGTTGTCAGTGTGATCTACCGTTGCCATTGTTCTAATCTAATACGTTTAGGAGCGACTTACACTGTTTCGACGCCACACTCATGTGCCAACTGCCGTTCTGCGAGTTCGCCCAAGCGTTGGTATTCAACCATTAACATCGTTGAAGTCATCAATGTTACTGCGTAAGACCCGATTTTGACGCCTCGGCGGACGCTTGGTCCTGTTAGCGTGAAACATGGTTCAATGAGCAAAATCATGTGACCATGCCTATCGGGTTTCGATGCTTTCTTGACAATCCAAAGTATCCCTTCGCCAGAGCCGTTTCCACTTTTAGAAATGTAAGAAACAATGTCTCCAACACGAATTGCTGGTTGTGTCATTGATATAGTCCTGCAAGATCGACAGCTTCAAACGGTGAACGAACGATCCCTTCTTTGACGTTCATCTCTTGTAGTTTTCGAACAGAAATATCTTCCAACGTTCGATCCCACAATTCTGTTCCCCATGTTTCTTCAACGTCAGAACGAAGCCACAACGTCACAGGTAGTTTTATGCCACATCTGCTCGCCGCAAGATGCCTATGCGTGCCACTCAAAAGTTGAATTCGACCATTTAACGGATATCCAACAAGCGCAGGCATATCGATGTTGAACCCGTTTTTTTGAAACTCTTCCTCGAGATCATCGACCTTTTTTGCATCATGTGCAGAAGTCATGTCTAATCCGTGAGGAGGATCACAATCATTGGGATCAATCCAAATAAAACATCGTGCTTTTCGAATGTTTTCATTTGTCATGATACAATCATAACACGTTAGCTTGACGCTTTCACAATTAGACGCTTCGCCGATTAAGCGCGTTTTCTATTTCATGTGATAACAAAGGAAGTTTAATCGCAAGTTCTTCATACACAGGCCATTTTTTCATCATCATATTGTGACATGCAACGTAGGATTTCATCCCTACGTCCTGGATTATGGACGTGTGTTCTTGCATCGCTGCGGGGTGAACTGAGCTGATGAATAAAACCCAATCACCTAAACGCTGATATGATTCAAAACGACCAGATTGTTTTGCTTGAACAAATGATAAGACGACAGACGTCTTAGACATGTCATCCTGGACGCTTTTATACTTCGCCAAAACTCCGACGATGTACGCTTTTGTGTCTCTAGAACAACTAACGTTTGTCAATTTTTCATCAAACCAATCGTTCAACTTGGTGATAAGCTCCATGCATCATAGATATCATGCACAGAGCCCACCGTTTCAAATCAGTCGTCTTCGCCTTCTTGCTTCTTGTTCCCCTTTGGTTTTTTGACAAAGGGCTTTGCATTGAATACTGTGGGCTGCTGCAGATCTTCTTCTTCATCTTGTTTGTTAATCAATACGACAACACCCGGAGTTGCTGGTGCATCAAAGTCGATCACACGTCCTGTCATCTCGTCAATGATAGGAAGAGGATCGATAACGACTATACCTTCTTGAGGATGACTCGCTGTCGCAACTTTTGGCATGATCGCAAGATATTCGTCTTCTGTTGGAGACGCGACGCCAAGTCGATTGCATGACTCTTTGAGGCTCTCAAACGTAGAGATCCCGTGATCGGTGATGTATTGTTTGAGCGATGATTTTCTGCGCTTGAGAAGATCTGTCAGTCGAAGCTTTGGTTGATTTGGCAAGTTGATCCTCGTCATGTGTACATTATACACCTTTCTTGTGATCTCGACGATCGGTCTCAACGACATGAAGAAGATCAGCAATTCCGTACTGAAATCCTGGTGATTTCGCGACTTCATCAATGCGTGATTCGCTTAGTTCAATGTCAAAATCTTTGATGATAGCTTCAGCAAACTTCCGCATGACACGTAGGACATAGTTACGCGCAGAAGAGTGATTCATGGAGAACCCCAACTCTGTCATTGTGTCAGCGATCTCGCGGTAATTGACGCCTTCATTTTCTACGACCGTTGCATAACCTCTGTTAACTTTGCTTCCACGTTTTAATGACATGTCATTCCTCTTTTCCTAAAGTGTGTATCTTTTTACCAAATCGCATATGTTGAAGGTCTGCCAATCGTTCTTCAAAGACTGACCTTGTGTCGTATTTTTGTTGTTGTGTTTGTGACGTCTTTACGCGTAAATTTTTCATTCGCGAAATCATAATGATGCATAAGATTATGTTCACAAATGCACAAAAAACATTGACGAACGCAGACACAACAAGCAAAACAAATGGATCCACGTCACTTACCCAAGGGATCTTTAAAGTGTCTTTCAGTTCGTTTGCTAATGAGATATCCGATTGCAACAGCCAAAATTCCCGGTGTTGATATTGCAGCAAACACTATGACCGCCGTCGTCATTTCATACCTTTACCGTGCATGACGTCATGAGCCTCAGCTTCGGTGATTGGATACGAGTTCGAGTCAGTATTGTCTTCGATCAAACCAAAGCGAAGACGCAAGATTGCTGCCTCTTTTGCAGTGAGATCATTGAGAACGTCACGAACAATTTCAATCAATTGCTTTTCTGCAACGTTCTTGAACGGATCTGCTCCCGCACTTTCGTCTTGAAGCCTGTTTTCAAGGGTATTTCCCTCTTGTCCTGCCTCTCCATTAAACGACTGGTTGAGAGAGATCGTACCACGGCCAGAATGGATCGTCGCATTGACGACCGTTTCACTTGCTCCAACAAGCTCAGTAAGTTCCTTTGTCGTCGGATCAAATCCTGTGTCTTCACGGAAACGTTCAGCTGCTTGAAGCATCTTACGTTGAACTGTTGCTGCGTGGGCGGGCAACCTAATCGTACGCTTACGCTTGAGAACGTATTGTCCGATCGCTTGTTTGATCCACCACGTAGAATACGTCGAAAAACGAAACCCGCGCTTCCAATCAAATCGCTCAATCGATTTCATCAATCCGATGTTTCCCTCTTGGATCAGATCTTCGATGGGAACGTTGTAGTTTTTGTATTGCTTTGCAATCGAGATGACAAGCCTCAAGTTGCTTTCGATGAGCTTTTTCCTTGCCTTCTTGGCAACTTCTCCACCTTTTTCGTATTCCTTGAAGAGCTCAACCATTTCCTGGTGCTTTAGTTGTGGATGATTTTTTAAAGCGTCAAGGTACGCTGACATCGTGCTGTGCTCAATGTCATTTGTCCCACGTTCTTTTCTGTGTTCGGTTTTGTCAAGTTTGACGTTGTTGTCATATTCTCTTTCGGCGTTCATGACAAGCGCTCCTTTAGATAAGAAGCGGCAACAAATGCAGAGTTGTCAAGATCAGCAGACGGCAAGTTGATCTCTTGTCTAGCCTGCTCGGCATCGAGCTTACGAAGCCATTTTTCATGCTCTTCGTGACGAATTTTTCTGATCTGTTGCTCACGCTTGACGTAAGCAAGTTCTTCATCCCACGGTCGGGTATCAAACCGCGCGCTTGAATCAATGACCTTTTCTCGATCCTCGTGCAATCGCCTTGACAATGAAGTCAAGTCATCATCAGACATTGTGGCGAGCACGTCAATGTGCGATATTTCAGGTAGCGGGATGGGATACCGATATTGGCTTTTGATTGCGTGAAACTGATTGTTGTTAAATGACTGCTGAGCTTTCGAAGTAACTTTCTTCAAGATGATCAACCCAAATTAAGAAGCATGTTTCCATGCGTTTCAACGGAATAAGCTAAGAAACATGAACACCACCGTTGGGGGCATTCATATCGTGTAGAACATAATCACTGCAAAATAAGATGTACAGGCCTAAAATTCACAGACGTTTTACCAAACATGAAACACAGGAACTGGAGGTGTACGAAGAGTTGCGTTACGATCCTTTTCAACAACCCACTTACCAGTCAGTGGTTCAAATGACCAAATAACGTCAGCAAAATGTCTAATTGAAAACGAAGTATAATTCGTACGCAGATCATGCTTTAGTGTCACAACATGAACTTCGCCGTTGCATACGCTAATGTAACCTCGAGGAATCATCAAAGCGTTGGTGATGTTCACCAACGCCTTGATTTCCAGCTCTCTTTCTTTTGTATACGTACCCGACATCAGCTTTTTTATTTCGCCGATGCCCCAACTAACATACCTGTTTCGTTCAACACCAAACATCATTCGTCTGTTGAGTCGTCGTCAGATCCCGGAGGACGACAGATGAAGATCACGTCATGATCATCGATCTTTTGAGCGATGGCTCCCCGCGGTTGGCACAGTTCTCCCGCCTTCTGAAAGCAATCTGCGACCTCACCGACACAGTGAGCGCGGTTAACCTTGATCCCTGGAAATGTCCAAGGAACGGTCGTGACAGTGACGCTCTCAACCTTGGGTGATGCGACGGGTGTTGATGTTCCACATGCAACGAGCATGCACAACGTTGAGACCAAAAATCCAATCCTTTTCATTGAAGCTCCTTTCAGACACACTGTGTCTGTTATAATGAACTTACAACACTAAAAGGTAATGGTTCACTCAATGCAACTTGGTAGAGGAGGTGGGACTCGAACCCACGTTGATAAGCCTGATTCAAAGTCAGGTGCAGTCGCCGCTGTGCCACTCCTCAACAATGATTTCCCTGTGTTCTAATTTGTTGGCGAGGTGGGACTCGAACCCACGAATGTCTGCGTCAGAAGCAGATGCAGTAGCCGCTGTGCCACCCGCCAGTGATGTCGCTCCGGACGGAGTTGAACCATCCACACCGCGCTCATGAAGACGCGGCGCCCTTCGGGAAGAGCGTTGAAGATCGTTACGGACAGAATTGAACTGACAGTCTCGCAGTAGCAGCCGCGCACCTGTTTTTCAGGGGTCTGTGTTTTGGACCTTTCCTAAACGTAACGATCGGCATGGACGGCAGGATTTGAACCTGCATCGAGGAGATTTGGAGTTTCCCATGTTAGCCGTTAACACCACGTCCATATGAAATTTGGCGGACACGACGAGATTCGAACTCGCATACGGGTGATAGACAATCACCTGGCCTCCCATGGCCCACGTATCCATTTCGTAAAGTTTGGGTGGAGCACCGGGGATTTGAACCCCGCGCCTCCTGCGTGCAAAACAGGCGCTCTACCAAATGAGCTAGTGCCCCAAACGTAAGTTGGCTCCTCGTTTACCGTCGAACAGGGTTACACTAGTCGCTGTTCAACCGGTGCAACGACGTGAATTAACACGTATCGGAACGTTGCTTGTCCGGATTTGTACGCCGATGAAGCACTTACGTGCCATGGCGTTAGGTGGGGGAAGATGGAGTTGAACCACCGACCTTCGGAGTAAACTTCCGACGCTCTACACTGAGCTATTCCCCCATACGATTACATCATACAATATCATTGTTTATTTGGTCATCCCGGTGGGACTCGAACCCACGATCTCTGCCGTGTCGGAGCAGCATTCTTGCCACTGAACTACGGGATGATTGGTGCATGCGGAGGTAATCGAAACCCCACGTGCCTGCTTAAAAGGCAGGTTTCTTCCACTTGAATTACGCATGCATATGCTTTCACATTCCGTCGAATCGAACAACTCCTCCGGCTTCGAAGGCCGGCGTGCATCCATTACACTTCCTCAACTGTTACTTGCATGGAGCGCGGGGATGGGATTGAACCACCGACCTCCGGACTAAATGTCCGGTGCTCTTTCACCTGAGCTACCCGCGCATGATTACCTCGTAAATTTTCACCTACCGTTAAATTCAAAGTTCAACGTTGCACGCTTACGTGCGTTGTGTTACTGGTCGTTAATGACTTCAGACAATTGACGCTATAAGTTGTTCGCATGTCTTGATCATTTTCGAGGGTGGTGCGGGAAGAAGGATTTTCACCTCCAATCTTCGGCCCCATGGCCGACGCTCTAAGTGTTGAGCCATTCCCGCATAACAACGTTTTCACATTCCCAGTTAAAAGCTGGCCGAGTTAACATTACTCCACAGAACCTGGGTTCTGGTTGGAATTGAACCAACATAGGTTATTTGTTACTTACGTTGCAGTCGGTCTGGTCGGATTCGAACCGACGCCGTACTCCTTAAGAGGGAGTCATGCTTATTCCGCTAACACCACAGACCGTAATCTCGTCATTCGACGATCGCTCACAGGGCAGGGATCGAACCTGCGTTCGGGTTTCCCCGTTACACGTTAACAGCGTGTTGCCTGACCTCTAGGCTACCCGTGAATGGTCGATGTCTCGAGTTTGAGAAGCATTGTTTTCCTGATGTGAAAATTGCTTGTAAGCTTCTCTGATGTTGAAACATCGTTGCTGGCGCGGTAGGATTCGAACCCACACTCTCTCGGTTAACAGCCGAGCGTACTGCCTTTCCTTACGGTTATACTACACGCCAATGGCGGAAATCTGCATGCAGATTTCCTGATCGACAACACATAGCTCCGTGGGATCGAACAAAAAAGTCCGACGCTGAAGTTGTGCAGTCTTTCTGCTCTCGAGGAAGGGTTCGAACCTTCGTCTTCGCACTTAAATGTGCGCGCTCTCCGTTAAGCTACTCGAGAATATAGAACACAGGTTGTCAATGATCAAAGGGTTGAACCCTTGTTCGGTGGGGCATCAAGGAATCGAACCTTGCGGGCCTAAGGCGAGTGATTTACAGTCACCCCCGTCTCCATTACGGTCTAATACCCCATGAATTCTGTCTTATTCACCGGTTCAGCTGATTTTGGGCTTCTTTCATTTCATCCACCCTTTCGCTGCTCCGGAAGCGTTTACGGAGCAACTACTCCGCACTTCACGTATCTTGAGCATACGCCCAATTGGCGTTCTGCTTTTTGTCTTTCTGTTGTGCGTAATTGATGAACATTTTCGTTTCCGTAACTTGCTTAAGTATACCAGGTATGCGTCAACTGTACACTGCGACTATTTTTATTTTTGTCGGGTAATGGAGACTCGAACTCACACGCAGCTTCTTTATCAGAAAAGCCAGGGCAACCCGCCCGTCTTACCCGCTGTCTTTAGATAATTTCGTTTTTCTATTTTTCCATCCGTAAGTAGGAGTTTGAGAATGACAATTTGGACACAGAAAACGTAAATTTGTTCGTTCTTGATTTCGATTATCGCCATCGATATGATCAACAGGAAGCGTCAAATGTTTCCCATTAAACATCTCTCCCTGTCCACAAATTTCACACTTATACTCTCTACCAATTTCTAACAAAAGATCGCGTAAATTCCCAGGTTTTTCTCTGTCTTTGACTAAGATCTCATCTACAGATTTTTGACGCCGACCTCTATTCCACGCATGACGCGTTCCATTTTTATATCCTCGATTTGGATCTCCTCCTTCGTGAACTTGCCAAATGTGCGCGCGAAATCCCTGAAGCTTAAATTGCCGAGGACAATAAGGACACTGATGTAATGTTAGAGCGTCTTTTACTGTCACACGTTCTAACTATATCCTCGTTCAGCGTCTCCGTACACACTTTCGTGCACTTTTTTCATTTTACCGGTGTTGAGTAAGGTTCGATCCAGTCAAAACGTACCCAATATCTCCCGACTGAAAACTTCACGAGGTACCAAAGCTCAGCCTGAGCGCCCAGTAAATTTTTGTTAGAAATCTTGGCGTACGATAGACTGTGTGCATCAATGTGCCAAGTGTGTTCTACTATGATACCTTTCGTCCCAGGAAGTATGTGTGCCTTGTGTTTCTCAATTTCTTGCCAGTCGCTATCTTCGACTTCGATCTTGTCAAAGACTTGCATATCACAGTTGTTGTAAAATTTTGCGGTGATGATGGTGTTCATCGGCATGGGAACCGTATGGCCAATGTGGTTAACAAGAAGTCGAATGTCAGTTTCTAGTTGTTTGTTGACAACTGTTACGTCCCAGTCTTTTGTGATTGTTCTTGCTTCTTTTGCTTCAGGTGTTAGATCGTAAAAATCATTCATCATCTTTTTCTTCACGTGGAACGACAGAATAACGACCTACGTCACCTTTGGGCTTCGGCGTAAGAACGCCGGGTAGTTTGATCTCACCGAACGGTGGTAGATTGGTTTCTTGAGTGACAGGTGAAGCGGGAAACATGCTGTTTCTTTTTGCGGCCCTAATCGCTGGTTGAGTCACACGCTCACGTTTTTCGTTCAATGAGAATTCTTGATCTGCACGTTCATTGATCTTGATCGTGGTGTTGCTAGGAGCACGTGGAACCATCAGTGCACCAACGAGCTCATCGGCAATTTTGACAGCTGCTGCGATGCGATCTTCTGGTGCGATGTCTTTCATGAGCTCTGCATTCGACAATGCAATTCCAGCAAACCATTCACGCAGTCCTGAACCGCTTGGTGGTGGAGGCGTCTCACGAGACCTCATTGATTCTACTGCGTTTTTGAGATCAAATACGACGTCTTTCATGGTTCATTTTACCATCAATAAACCATGTCGTTCACTGCAGTGTAAGATGTTTTCATGAAAAAGCTAGTGATACACACAACAGTCGATAAAAACACATTTGAATATGTGGAAGCGATGTGTACAATTGCAAAAAAGCTAGCGACAAATTCCAACGAACTTGTGGTCATTGCACACTGTATGGGTGAGATTATTCCTGAATTAGCGAATTCATCGCTGATCACAGAATCACGTTCAGTGAAGATGGACGTTGATGCGACACGAGATCCCAACAGAGGAACAAGCAATGATCATGCCTTGTGTATCATGGACGCACTGTCGATGACGTATGACGGAAACATTCACGTGATCGCAGACAGTGACACTGCATTGTTAGCAAGAGGGTGGGACGACTACATCAGAGAACGTATGAACGCCGGCGTTGGAATCATCGGTACAACGTACGAAGACCTAGGTGGATTTAGCTCTGGTTCTGGCATCGGACAGACGTACAAAAAAATCCCTAACTTCATCTTTGCTGCGTTGTCTCCTTTGCATGATTGGCGTGCTTTAAATGTGCTTCCTAACAAGCGCCACCGAGTTCGCATTGATACTCATGAGTTATCAAAGACGTACAACCTTCCCATTGGACAAGAAGTCTTTGGAGAAGCAGGTTGGCAAGTTCCACAATTTCTTCGTGATAACAACATCAGCTACGAAGGTTGGACACAACTTAAACCAACAAAGAATGCGATCGTTTTGAAAGGTTTGACAGACTATAGCGAGGAGTACCACGTTGATGGAAACACACCGTTCGTAGCACACCAGCGCGGAGGTAGAAAACACGCGTTCAAGCGCCATGAACTTTCAATTAACTTCTTCAATGCAGTAGATGCATACGTTGAAGAAGAGCTTCTTTGTAGTCATCGATGGTAAAGTCGATAGTAGTAATATCTGTACCCGCCGCTTGGCACATTGTATCGGTAGTAATGTCGATGAATCGTTGTCCCGACATATACATCAACGTACCAAAGTCCTGGTTCTACAAAAACTGCACCTTCAGGTGGCTCAGCATATGCATACGTGGGCTCAGCCATGACATACATCATGCAAGACGTTGATAACAACGTCGAAGCCAAGATCGCAGCGATGAACAACTTTCTCATAGCGTCTAAGTATTAGACAAGCATGACGTCATCTATGAGACAATCTTGCATGTATGAACCGGCATCAGACGACCAAAGAACGATGTATTCTTCGTACAGTTGTTTTTGATGATATTCAACGCTTAAAACAATTCCAATATCGCACTGAAAACTATTGATGCCATTCCATATGACAAGATCGCCGGGATAAAGGCCTCTTTCTTGTGCCAAGATCAGATATTGATCGACTGTCGCTTCACCACGCCAACGCTTTTTCCTCTTGTCAAGAAGATTGTTCACGACGCTGACAGCCCGAGGATCTGACGGGTACTTTGGATCATGCCTGACACCTTTTTCATTGTTGCACCTCGAACATGCGAGCGCCAAATTGAACATGTCAGATCCAGAGCCCCCAGCACACGTAGGAACAATGTGTTCGATCGTTGCGTGTGATTGTCCCGTTTCTCCCACGTGGATCGACGTATTACAGTGCAAACATCTGCCGATCCAACCAGATCCAGATCCAAGTTTTTCAAACGTTCGATCAGATTTCACGATCTCGAGTATCAATTCTTGGCGCGCTGTACCTTTTGCTCGAGGTGCAACAGCAATGTCATTCTTCTTTTTTCGACGCTTCACGATCTTTTCTATCCTCTTCACAAATCTTCGATGCCATATCACATGCTTCTCGAACGTTGTCAATTGCGTCAATGATCTTTTGTGGTGCTCCTACAACGATCATGTCGTTTGCAATTGTCTGAATCATTGCACCGATCGTTAATCCTCCCATCATGACTTCGATCGGGTCATCACTCACCCTAGAAAATTGCTTCTGAACCATGGTGATCAAAAAGTCTCGAAGCTTCTCTCCATCCAACCCAGTGGCTTCAGAAAGTTCTTCAATGCGTGGCAGAACAGTGGGATCTTGTATTTCGTCTGACATTTTGGTATCATACTTCATCTTGTGAACTTGATCACAACCCGCCCGGAAGATCTTCTGCATCTTCGACGTTGGCATCTTCTCCACGAGCTTCCGTACCTTCTTCACCATCAGCTCCGGGTGGCGTAGCATCAGCATTGTCTGCCGGCGGTTTGAATCCCATATACTCAAGTGGATCTTCGGGTCTGAATGGATCTCCGTTTGTTCCCATCCCCGCGCCGGGAGCCCTGTACCATGGTTCGGGTGCATTTGGTCCTGCGATCCACTGATCCGTTCCTATATCATAATCGTAATTGTAAAATCCCTTTGGTTCAGCGATCGGATCCGTACCGCTAGCACCTGCAGGGTTTTCAACCATGAGCACCTCACGAATCAATCGACGTAAAACCTTGATTTGAACCTTCACAGATCGTGTTCTCCCGGTTCGCCTAGACCCACGTCTGTTCGAAGATGCGACGACATTCCATCATTGTCTCCATCTCCCTCAATCCGAGCATCAGTTTCATCAATGTCTGACGGCGCAGCTTGAGACGTCGTGTTCGTCGTAGAGATGGCTTCTGCCAACAATGCTCGAAGCGTCCCGAGAGTGATTCTCATGTCACTAACTATTGTCGTCGTGCTATTAGGGATGCAGACAAACTACATCAAGAATCGGCATGAGAGCCCATGAGGGCGTCGTTCTACCAGGCACTTTTTTCGTAAGCCACACGCGTTGGTCGTCGTGGTTCATGTCAGACAATTTCTTGTTGATGAACTTGTTTGCCTCGATCAATGACATCGTGCTTCGAGTCTGGTTGCAGTTATAGTGAGAAGGAGCGATGTTCGTGGTACCCTTTCCTCCTCCCATGCTGTGAGGAACGACGTGCTCTTTGGTGATGCATGCTATGTTTTCAAACTGATGCCCACAGATCACACAACACCAACCCCACTTTTTAGCGAGTTTGATGTATTGGATTGCATTCTTAGTAGAGAGAACGTTTCTGAACATGTTCATCACAATGACCTAAATGCCCAACACATGTTCGTGCCTAAAACGCTTAAAACATAGACGCCTTCAGAAATTGAGTTGTCATCGTACGAGCAGTACGTCATAACAAGTCTTCCGATCTTACGTCTCTTGATTGAGATCGTTCGATCGTTTTCTTCTTCGTTTTCTTTATCGATCGTCCAAGCGTACATTGTCTTGTGGTGCTGCCCAAAATCGTGTGACTACGATCACGCATGCCGCTCCGACGAGGAGCGAACTAAACTCAACACGATATCCTTCGCTTATGATGACATGTTGAAGCGTAAAACACGCAGCCAACGTCACCAATGTGCGTATGCCCAATGTAAAAACGTTTTCGTAAAACCAACGAATCATTTCAAATTGCGTTCTTGACCGCCCAAAAAAGGAGCGCGCCGCCGAACAACAACGCAATTCCCAAAGGTCCAGAGAACAAGCAAAGAATTGTAGTGAAAGCAACCAAACAAATCATCGCAGAGAGTAAAACGCCCCTTGCAATCTTCACACGCAAAGGTTGATCAGTCGCCAACAACCATGAAAGAACCAAGAACAATGTTTGCTTGACGTGTGAAGCGAGGTACATAACCTTGGGAAGCAAAGGCTTCACTGCCTTGACAACCTTTTTCTCAACAGAAATCGCTTCTTTTTTGAGAACATCAACTTCTTTCACAAGGTTCGATGTTTTTGTTTCACGCTTCTTTTTCGTTCGTTTCATGTCAGATTTCTTGCCCATGTACGTTAAATATGGCCCTTAAGACTTCTTGGGACCGCTCTTCGACTTGCTGGTTCGACCGATACCGAGCGGGGCCTTTGCAGTGTTCGCACGCTTGTTGAACGACCACATCTCAGCCGCCGACTTTGCCTCATCACCCTGTTCGCCACGAAGAGACTTCTTTACGAACTCTTTGAGCGAAACATGCTCATCGTTCGGAACACGAACCTTTTTCACTTGACCTTCGTCACCGACCTGAACTTCCTTTCGAGAAAAACACGTTTTGTACCATGCAGATTTGATCACTCCTTCACGGATCGATCGACCGTCATGGGTCGTAACGCGGTTATAAACGATGTGGCTCTGCGGCTTCCTGTCACTCATTTTCTTTTTTCTTTCGTTTGTGCAATTTTTGCACGTTTGTCAAAATCAATCGTTGTAATTTTCGTTTGAAACATCACCTTCGCATCGAGAACGAACATAGTTTCCCATATCATTTGACGCTTTCAGCCACGCCTCAATTTTGATTGCCATCTGCTTATCGTATTGCTTTACGCTCTCGATGAATTCCTTCGACGATAACATCGTCGGGCTTGACATGTCATTGCACTCAACGTAAAACTTGATTTTGCTTTCATCAAAACCGTACGTGTTTGCTAACATGGTACACATCTTTTTGAAACATTTCTTAGTGATCATGATCAATTTGTAATCCATGACTTGGCGTTATTTCACCGTATCACACAAAATTCCGAAGAATCGAACCATCCAGTTGACCCGTTCACAATCAAAAGAAATTCATCGATCATCTGAGCACTTCCCCATGGGTCTTTGTAGCTTTTCAAGCATACAACAAGACCAATGTCATGAACAGATATTGTAACCGCAGGCGACCAATCGTAAGATTCGTTTGGAGACGGATAACCAGAAAAACGATATCCCGCAATTTCTACATTGTTTTCAAGATCCTGAAGGCGAACAAGATCGCCAGAAACGATCTTTTTTCGCTTCATCGCCACTAGGTAATGTCAAGACGCAAGGCGGGGCGACTTCCCTTTCGGGCGATCACCGAACACGCTACGTTCAACGAAGAAGGTCGAGAAACCGTGATGAGATCGTCAAGTTCTTCACGAGTCATGACGACAGTGTCTTCATCATCCCAACCTTCAGGAGCGGCTTCTGTACCAGTCGGCGTAGAAACTTGAACTTTCATCATCATCAACGTCCAGTGTGAATCGCGGGAAAGACGCCGGAAACAGGGATCCGTCCGGATCCTTTGCACCACATGCAAGTCTTCACGGTGTAACGCGTTCCCGACTCGAGCGTCAGCGTACCTGATCCCTCGCATTCAGGACATGTCTTTGCAGTCGGTGCATCTTCGAGATCGAGTTGAGAAATGTTTACTAACTTCATGCAAACGTCTCCTCGTCTGTCACGCTTCCCGCGTTGGGAGCTGGCTCGGGGATGTACACACGAAAACCAACCGAACACTCAGGATCGAAAAGCTTCTTGCTCAGCTTGGTGCGCCCAGCTGAAACAGATCGACCGCTTTCGCTCCAAAAGACTTCGCATTCGTACTCGGTGCCAAGGTCTTTGAGGGGACGAACGTATCGATCGCGATCCATCGTATCAAAGTAAGTCGTTCCGATCATTTTCATTTTCCTTTGAAGCGCTCGTTTAGAGCGGTGTGTAAGTCCAGTATAACACAAGGTTCATCACATTTCACATCATCGCAAAATACGAATGTCTTTTTCGCTAAACCATCCTATCGATCCGTTCACAAGCACAAGAACTTCTTGGTCATTCTCCCTATTTGGTCGCGCGTTCTCATCAAAAACGTCAGCTTTTATATCAATGACGATACCAATATCACGCCATGACATGTTAGCAACTATATCGAATCGTTCATGTGTAGAACAACCAACGACACTTCGAAAAGTTGAATCTGACTTGACGACAAGATCGCCTGTTTTCATTCGACTTTTTCCAGGTGTTCTAACAAGAACCACCCAATGCCATGACAGGTAAAAATGCATGCCTCATCTGGATCGTCGCTTGAATGATTTGCAAAACACAAAACAATTCCAACATCATTTTCTGACATAAACGTCGTCATTGGATTTGGCATCAAATGTTCATTGACACCGTGAATATTGGGATTAAAATTACGTGCCGGGCCCGGACGAGAAGTTCCAAAGATCTGATCTGATATTGCGCGATAAAATCGTTTTTGCCCAGTCACGAGCATTCCTGTCAAAATCTTCATGTCACTTTTGCGTTAGGATGGCCCATCCAAAATCGGCTTTCCTGTCAGCAACGATCTTGTCTTCAAAGATCATCTTCACTGAAGAACTTCTTGCACGATTGCACTCTGCAAAGAATGCTTCCCATGCCTCTTGTTCGGTCATTTTTTCGAAGGCTTGTTATCGACGACAATGACGTAAGCTAGTGATGATTTTGACATGTTAAAGAACATCATACACCGTGTCACTGAGAACGTTCACAACTCGTGATGGTGGATTCCACCATCACGATCATTCTAGCATCACGTGATGTCATCAGGAGCCAACGAGACAAGGTCTATCTCACCTGTCTTCCAAACGTAACCAACGCCTGCACTTGACAAGACAAACAACCTTTCGGTGCTGAACATGTTTTCGGCGTGAGTTGAGACAATGAGCAACGTCGTTCCCTCGTTAAGCGTAACAGGCGGGAGCACCCGCATTGTGTCACGGTACGCCGGCCACAATAACGCTCCGAACCTTCTTACGATAAAGATCTCACCTGGTTCTGAACGCTCGGAGACAAATGTCTTGATCACCTTAGGTATCGTACTTTTTCAGGTGTAATGGTTCACTTTGAAGCATCAGTGACGCGCATTGCAAGCTGTTCAACGTGCATTACGTCAAAGACAAACCAAAAGACGACTGCTTTTGCGACCAGGAGACACTTTTTTGCTAGCGAGATCAATGTTGAAAACATGGTGATTCTAAGTATCAGACATACGAAAAATAGAAGGAACACAATCATCAACAGACATTGAGAGTTCATCAATACGTCCAAATGCTGTGATGACACCAATAACAACGATGTCATTACCTGTGATGCGTTTAAGTTGAACAGAAAGCACTAAATCATGTGTTATCTCGGGACGCCGCTTGGGTCTTTCATCGAAAATCCATACCGCAAGATCGCCCGGTTGTAACTTGTGAGCGCGCTGCTCAAATAAATGAATTACACCTGACATCGTAGCACCGTTGCAAGAAATTTTTGTCCATCATGAACAGTTTCAGAAACAAGCCTTGATCCGTGAGAGCTGATGTTCAAGTACGTGATGTTACGTAACCACAAGCGAACAGCTCCTGGATTATGGACAACACGAGCCAATGATACTTGACGTCCCAAGACGTCGGCATGTATTCCCAGTCAGGTGAGTGCCAGATGACAACGTCTCCCGGCATTAGGCTCGTCGCTATGACGTCATTAAGATTCAGATTCATACAAACCTGTAGTAACCGCCGTGGAGCTCCTGATTGTAGTGATAAATGTAATCGAACAATCGCGCTGCTCCGTCTGCGTTTAGCACCTCGAGGAACGTCACCGTGACAAAATCTTTGTTGTCAGGCTGCGACGGCGTTCCTGTTAACACAGAGATGGTAAGCCAAAAACCTGAATGATCTCCTGATGATTCTTTCACAATCGATCCGGTTTTCCAATATGAGACATCACCAGGCATCATGGCTCCAACAATGTTCCGTTGGAATTCCAGGTCACATATGCTAAGCTTGCCTTGCATCATCATCCCCGGCTTTCGCGCAAGTTGCACATCTTCATCTGTCCGCGCCGGAGCGCACCTTGCGACGGCGGGCGTCGTGCTGCGTCCGGCTTCTTTCTTGTTTTTCTTCTTCATGCTTTTTCGAACCATGCCGTATCAGACCAACCGGTCCCGTGATCACAAACCACGAAAAGATGCTCGCGATCTTTGTTTTTGTACAGGACCTTGTGATGGATCGTGACCGTTTGGATCACAAGAAAAACCAGGCTAGCATCGGCAACAAACGCCGATGACTCATGGTGACCATAGGTGGGCTTCTTCCTAAGGACGACCTTTTCGATCGATGGAATCAACCTCACGAGGTCTCCGGGAACGATCGTGCTCACTTGCATAGTTTGGACAACCAAAAATTAGAGATCCAACCCGCTCCTCTAGTACAGACGACATAGACAAATTTCGATATGCTACCCTCAGACGTCTGCAAGTTAGCGGTGGCAACCACGAGCACAAGATCCGTCAATTTGATGCCACAAGAAACGTAGGCATCAGAAGTATGATCCGGATCGATGTCTGTCCAAAGAATCAGTTTTTTACTGCTAATCTTACTCGATCCGATTGCAAGGTCGCCCGGAACAAACTTGTTTCTCTCAAAGATGAAATTCTTCATAATCACACATCAGGAACGAGTTCGACCCACCGGGAACCCAACCAACCGGCTTGTCCTCGATCGTTTAAAACGAACAGTTCGTGTTCGTTAGATTCGAGGCCGAGTCTCTGTCTATGACAGGAAGAGACGACAAACAAGAGACTGCCATAGTTGGTGCTTCCTGCCTCATTTTGCAACGATACGTCGGTCAGGTCCGTGTTCTTCCACAGCGTCAGTTCATAGATCGTCATGACAAGGTCGCCAGGCATCGGAACTTTCTTCACGTTTACAACCGTGCTATCGTCATCGTGTTCAGACGTCTTACGTTGTACCGTGAGATGCGTTCTTCACACGAGTCAGGCCAGACGACAACGATGTTACCATGACCGTCGTTTGCAATCACAAGACCGACAGCAAAAAATTTAGCATTGAAATCGCGCGCGGGAACTTCGCCGTTTTTCAACATCTCTAGAAATCGATCAGGCTTGATCGTCGTGTATCCGAAGCCATCGAGCGATCGCCTTCTCGCGATCTGCGTTGCAAACAACATTGCACTACCGACGGGCCACGTATTCTGATCGTGAATGTCGATGTCTGGATTGGTGCTAGAGCTAGTTTTCTTCAAGCTATCCTCGATACAAGGTTGTGAATCCCAAGATAGCTTACCCTATACGTTGAAAACCGACTTGAGTCTCCGGCTGGGATCGTCGAGCCCCACATGATCACGATCTTGTCTACATTAGGTTGATTAGAGACAGAGACGACGATTCCGTAAGAAAATGCTTCTTCGTCGGTCTGTGGTGAAAATATCGATTGACCAACCAAGCGTCTGACGTCGTAAGAAACGAGAGCACCGGGAACCCACGTGTTCATGTCGGTCACGGGCCACTTTTTTGTTTCTTTAGCTTTTTTCTTCTTTTTCGTCATCTTCTTTGCGCTCAAGTTTACCTCGTTGCCTGATTTCTGGCATGAACATCGGATCAGCAAGACGATCGTTGCAAGGAGAGCAATGCATATGCATGCATACGGAGACCACAACCACAACATCACGATGCCGAACAGAACGATCAGAACTGAGCCGCCGACAGAGCAAACGAGGACGACTGGTATTAAGACCTCGAGAATGCTGTGTGCAATCAACGTGAGAACTGTTTGGGCGGGCAACTTCTTCTTTTTCATTTTTGTCTGTGATCGTACGTGCTGTCTGTCATGTCAATGACGACCTTTATCGCGATGATTACGCTCATCATGACAGCAGGGGCGACCCACCATGGGTAGCGATCGGCCAATGCCATGAGTCCGACGATGATTCCAAAAAATCCACCGCCTAAGACAGCTATCACAACAAACATGCCCAGTACTTCGCCCAGGCTTCTGACCGCGCGCCTCAGGATGACGTTTTTCTTTTTCTTGTTTTCTTTCATGGCATTGTAACATGCATACTTCAGAGGCGCGCCCAGTTGCACAATTTTTCACGTGATTTTCGTGCACGAGAATGCATCGTAAGGATCTGTTTGGACGTGAAAAAGTGCACGTGATTTGCGAATGGGTCAAG
>VFSW01004677.1_pt1 | contig 20403 bp, 14 predicted proteins | sample 5358111 | NCBI WGS metagenome assembly VFSW01 (sample SAMN11554181, study PRJNA540505) | mine drainage metagenome | isolation source: sediment from site ElyBrook_90M | place: USA: Ely Copper Mine, Vershire, VT | collected 2017
CCAGGGGCCGACGGCGCGTTTTTGCAACTGGCCGGTGCGCGGGGCGCGCTGGGCGAGCAGCGGCGGCGCGAGATGGATATGGATTTTGCCGCCATCGACGAATTGCGCGGCGATGGCGGCCCGGAACGCAGGCGCGTTATAGAGGCGGGCCACCTCATACTCATCCTTGTAAGCAAGTAATTTATAGAAATTGCGCGCAACCGCCTCGGTCAATGCGGTCGAGCCGGGGCGCAGGCGGGATTCGGCGGCGCGCATCTCGGCCAACAGCGGGCGGTAGGGCTGAGCGTAGGCGGCGTTATGGTAGGCTATCAGTTCGCTTTCGAAGCGCTCGATGAGTGTATCGAGATCGGGTGCGGCTTCGGCTTTTTTATCGGCGTTGGGCAATTTGGCGAGCACGGCGGACAGGTCGAGGCAGGCAGCGCGGCCCCAGGCGAAGGCGGCGAGATTGAGATTGACCGCTTGATTATTCACCCGGATCGCCTGTTCGAGCGACTCCCGTGACACCGGCACTTTGCCCAACTGCCACGCATAGCCCAGCACGAATAAATTGGTCGCAATCGCATCGCCCATCAGGGCGGTGGCGATCCCTGTGGCATCGAGCGTTGCGAGCTGCGCCTCGCCGACCCGTGCCGCGATGGTTTGGCGCAGGCGGCGCATGGGGAGTGAAAAATCCGGATCGCGGGTAAAGGCGCCGGTAATGGTTTCGTGTAGATTGACCACGCTGGCGGTATTCTCGCCAAGGCAATCGAGGGTTTCATGCTCGCCGGCGACCAGCGCATCGCAGCCCAACAGCAAATCGGCGCGCCCTTCTGGCACCCGCAGCGCCTGACCCGTGCCCGCCGCGCCGCCGAAGCGCACATGGGACACCACGGCGCCGCCTTTTTGTGCGAGGCCGAGCACATCGAGCACCGATACCGGCAGGCCATCGAGATGTGCGGCCATACCGAGCATGGCGCCGATGGTGACCACGCCGGTGCCGCCGATCCCGGCGATCACCACGTTCCAGGGCCGATCCAGGACAGGGCGCACGGGTTCCGGCAGATCAGTCGGCGCGGCGGCCAGGGTTGCTTCGGGTTTGCGCAGGCCCGCACCATGCACCGTGACAAAGCTGGGGCAAAATCCATCGACGCAGGAGAAATCCTTGTTGCAGGATGATTGATCGATGGCCCGCTTGCGACCATATTCGGTTTCCAGCGGCACCACCGAGACGCAGTTGGAGGCTTTTGAGCAATCGCCGCAGCCTTCGCAGACGCGCTCATTGATGAAGGCGCGCTTGGCGGGATCGACCATGGTGCCGCGTTTGCGCCGACGGCGCTTTTCAGTCGCGCAGGTCTGGTCATAGATTAGGGCGGTGGTGCCGGAGAGGGTGCGGAATTCGCGCTGGACGGCATCAAGATCGCGGCGATGATGGATTTTTACACCGGGTGCCAGATCGGTCACCGCTTGATATTTCTCCGGCTCGTCGGTGACGATATCGATGCGCGCGGCCCCCTCGGCGGCGAGCTGGCGGGTGATTTGTGGCACGGAGAGCGGGCCATCGACATGCTGGCCGCCGGTCATGGCCACGGCGTCGTTGAACAGGATGCGATAGGTGATATTGACCCCCGCCGCGATGGACGCGCGGATCGCGAGCAGGCCGGAATGGTGATAGGTGCCATCGCCCAAATTGGCGAAGACGTGATTTTCTTCGGTGAAGGGCGATTGGCCGATCCAAGCGACGCCCTCACCGCCCATATGCGAGAACACATCGGTCGACCGGTCCATCCAGGTGACCATGTAATGGCAGCCAATGCCGGCCATGGCGCGGGAACCGTCCGGCACTTTGGTCGATGTGCTGTGCGGGCAGCCGGAGCAAAAATGCGGGATGCGATGAGCGCCGAAGTTCAGCGCATTCGCGCCATCGATATTGGTGCGCAATTTGCCTAACATATCGGCGCGGGCGGGACTCGGCATCAAAGCCTGGGCGCGGTCACCCAGCGCGAGCGTGATGTCGGCGGCGGAGAGATCGGATTCCGGCTTGAGGAGGGTGACCCCGCGATCATCGGTTTTGCCGAGCACGCGCGGTGCCGTGGCGCTGCCATAGAGAATGGATTTGATTTGATTTTCGATGATCGGTTGTTTTTCTTCGACGACGATAATTTCTTCAAGGCCGCGGGCAAAATTGCGAATCACCTCGGGCTCAAGGGGCCAGGTCATGCCAAGTTTGAGCAAACGCACGCCGTCCAAGCCGAGATCGCCGCGCGCCTGCTCAACATCGAGGAATGATTTGCCGGCCGTGACAATGCCGATGCGCGCACCCGGCGCGGGCTCGATCAGCCGGTTGATCGGGTTGGCACGGACAAAATCGAGCAAGGCCGGATAGCGCAGACGCAGCACCCGCGCTTCTTGATCGAGGATCGCCTCGTGCAAGCGCATCGAGACCGAGGCGGGATCGATATCGGGCATGACGATGGGGAGCGATTCGGGGTCGGTGGTGATGGAGGCCGTGCAATCGATAATTTCTTCGACGGTTTTAAAGCCGATATACAGCCCGGAATGGCGCGACGCCGCCCAGCCATAGAGGCCGAGTTCGAGAATATCGGCGATCGAGCTTGGTGTCATGACTGGCACGCCAGCGGCGATCAAAGCCTGTTCGCTCTGATTGGCAATGGACGAGGATTTGGCCGCGTGATCATCCCCCGCCACCACGAGCACGCCGCCCAAGCGGGTGGTGCCGGCATAATTGGCGTGCTTCATCGCATCGCCGGAGCGATCCACCCCGGGGCCTTTGCCATACCACATGGCGAACACGCCATCGCGCTTGGCACCGGCGAATAGCGGGGTCATTTGACTGCCCCATACCGCCGTCATCGCTAAATCTTCGTTGAGACCGGGCTTGAACACGATATCATCGGCATCGAGCATTTTTTTCGCGGCGAAGGCCTGCACATCGAGCCCCCCGAGCGGCGAGCCCCGATAGCCGGAGAGAAACCCTGCGGTGTTAAAGCCATGGGCCCGATCACGCCGACGCTGGGTTAGCAGTAAACGGATCAGCGCCTGGGTGCCGGTCAGGATCATCCGCCCCGAATTGGCTTGATACCGGGCATCACGTGCAAGTTCGGCGGTCTTCATCAATGGGTTCCCCGTAAAATCATCACGACAGGCAGTGCCCTGCGCGCAACCACGCATCAGGGACAGACTGAATATGCCGGTTTGATCCTGAAATTACGAGGAAAATCCGCGAAACTTGCCGACCAGATCGCGGCTGATGGGGAATTTCCGGATACTGCTTGGCGAGCGGAAACGCGACACAGCGGGTCCTGTCACGGTGCAATTCGGCGAAATAAAATTACGTTTGATTTTGTGCAGCGCCGAAGGATAGGGCGATAATGCGCCCTATCTGGGTCTAAAATCACGAAAATGTGATATTAGACCCAGATAGCTTTAGGTTGGGTCATTTGACCCGACCTAAAGCTATATTGATCGAAAAAAACAAACTTAGAGCGCGTCGTTGTAAAACGATCGCGCTCTAATCAGAGAACGGGTCCTGCATCAAAATCGTATCGTCACGCTCGGGGCTGGTGGAGAGCAGCGTCACTGGACATTCGACCAGCTCTTCAATGCGCCGGACATATTTGATCGCTTGCGCGGGGAGTTCGGCGTACGACCTTGCTCCGCGAGTCGAGCTGGTCCAGCCTTCGATGGTCTCGAAAATCGGTTCGGCCTGCGCCTGAGCGCGCGCGCCAGAGGGCAAATGCCGACTTGTTACGCCATTGATCCGATAGCCGACCCCGATTTTCAACGCTGGCAGGCCATCGAGCACATCGAGCTTGGTCAGGGCGAGGCCCTGAATGCCGCCGACCTTGACGGCTTGGCGCACCAAAGCTGCGTCAAACCAGCCACAGCGGCGCGGGCGGCCGGTGACGGTGCCAAATTCATGACCCCGCTCGCCCAGCAATTGGCCGGTTGCATCGTGCAATTCGGTTGGGAACGGGCCGGACCCAACGCGGGTGCAATAGGCTTTGGCGATGCCCAGCACACGGCCGACCGCATCCGGCCCGATCCCGGCGCCGGCGGCGGCTTGGCCCGCGACAGTGTTGGAGGAGGTCACGAACGGATAGGTGCCGTGATCAACATCGAGCATCACTGCTTGCGCGCCCTCAAACAGGATGCGGGCATTCTCATGCCGTGCTTGGGCCAGACGCTCCCAAATTGGTTCGGCATAGGGCAGAATTCGCGGCGCTAAAGCCAGCAAATCGGCGAGCAGCGTCGCCTTTTCGAAGGTCGGCGCGCCGAGCCCGGCGAGCAGCGTGTTGTGATGCAGCAACAGCTCATCAAGGCGCCAATCGAGCGTGTCCGGCTCTGCCAGATCGCACACCCGGATTGCCCGGCGCGCAACCTTATCCTCATAGGCGGGGCCAATCCCGCGCCCGGTTGTGCCGATGCGCCGTTCGCCGCGCGCGGCCTCACGCGCACGATCGAGGGCGGCATGCACGGGCAAAATCAGCGGCGCATTATCGGCGATCCGTAACGTCTCCGGCGTGATCGAGAGGCCTTGGGCACGAATTCGATCGATTTCGGCGAGCAATGCCACCGGGTCGATCACCACGCCGTTGCCGATCAGGCCGAGTTTGCCGCGCACCAACCCCGAGGGCAGGAGCGATAATTTATAGGTTTGATTGCCCACCACCAGCGTGTGTCCGGCATTGTGCCCGCCTTGAAACCGCACCACGATGTCCGCGCGCGAAGCGAGCCAATCGACCACCTTGCCCTTGCCCTCGTCACCCCATTGGGCGCCGATAATCGTGACATTGGCCATGGTTTATACTCCTGCAAGATCGGTGATGACGCCATCGCGCCAGAGATGCGAGCATCCGAGGCGGTGGGCTTCGTGAACGAGATCCGTTTCCGGGCTAAGACCGGCGATGGTGGCGAATCCCTGCGCGCGCGCCGCAGCGCCCGCCTCGACCGGGGCTGCGGCGGGTAGATAAAGCCGGGCGCGCAGGATGAGCGGCGGTGCGACGCGCAAGGCCGTATCGGGATAGAGGGTGATGCCGGTGGCGGATTCGCCATTATCGCAGAGATAGCGGCCACCCCGCCCCAACTCGACCTGCCGACCGGGGGCAAAAATCGTGACCGCCGCGCCGGTATGATAGCGATAGCCGCGAAACTCCACCGGATCGATGGTGACGCGCAACGCAGGGTCGGCGGCGGCGATACAGGCGACGATTGCCGAAAGACGATCCGCATGGGCGCGGGCCAGCGGCGGCAACTCAATTTGCGCAATCATATCGAGCGCACGGGTTGCCACGCCGGCGGCATCGAGCAATGTGCAGAGGGAATTCGCCCAATGGCCACCGTGCCGGGCGATCGCGGCGGCGTCTTTGCGATCGAGCGCATGGGCGAGTTCCGCCTGATCGGCGGCGGCAAGCGCGTCAGTGCCGATCAAAGCCGGGATCAAGGGCGGCATGGTCAGATCGATACTCATTGAAGGGATACCGGCGGCGCGGAGTGCATCGGCCGCGACCAGGATGGCCTCGGCATCGGCTTGCGGTAAATCCGGGCCGATCAATTCAATGCCGGCCTGCGATACTTGCCGCTCGGGCGCCATTTGGGTGCCGCGCACCAACAGGCACGGCCCCGCATAGGCCAAGCGCAGCGGGCGCGGCGCGCTGGCCATGCGGGTGGTGGCAATGCGGGCAATTTGCGGCGTGGTGTCCGCCCGCAGCCCCATCATGCGCTGGGATTCCGGGTCCATAATCCGGTAAATTTGCTCGCCAAGTGCCGCCCCGGCGCCGGAGAGCAAGGTGGTTTCGAATTCCACCAAGGGCGGTTGCACGCGCTGATACCCGTTCAAATCGAACCGGTGCATCAGGGTTTCGATCAAATGCGCCTCGCGGGCAGCGTCCGGCGGCAAGGTGTCGCCGAACCCAGCCGGCAATAATCCGCGATGCGGTGGCAAATCTTCGGTCATTTTGGTCTTTCCAGCGTTACGCGGCCTCATACCACCAGCGCCGCCTGACGCCAAACCAACCGGTATCAACGAAGGCCCGACGGCGCAGAAACTATTTGGCAAATCATCCGCGCCATGCTTACTTAACCACAACCTAAGCGAGCATTACTATGCTGTTCAACACGCCGGCATTTATACTGGTCTTTCTGCCGCTCACGATACTGGGGTTTGCCGTTGCCGGACGCTGGAACCGCCGGGCGGCCTTGTTGGTTTTGCTGCTGGCCAGCCTGGTTTTTTACGCGTGGTGGCGGCCGATATTTCTACCGTTATTGGTGGGCTCGATCATAACCAATTATGGGCTGGTGCGGGTGATGCGGCGCTCAGCGCATCCGCGCGGCTGGCTGATTGCGGGCCTGATCGGCAATCTTGGCCTATTGGGGTGGTTCAAATATGCCGGGTTGCTGGCCAATACGGGCGCGGCGCTGCTGGGGCATGGGCCGGTGCATCTCGATATTATTCTGCCTTTGGGCATCAGTTTTTTTACCTTCCAGCAGGTGATGTTTCTGGTCGATTCGTATCGGGGCGAGGTGCCACGCTGTGGGATGCTCGATTACGCCTGCTTTGTTGGGTTCTTTGCCCATCTGATTGCCGGGCCGATTGTGCGGCCGGGTGATATTATTCCACAATTTGCCGAGCATGACGGGCGGGTGCATCAGGCCAATCTTGTTGCGGGGGCCGAGATTTTTTTGCTGGGCCTCGCGAAAAAATTGGTGCTTGCCGATAGTCTCGCCCGGTTTGCCGATCCGGGATTCGGCGCGGCGATGGCCGGACATCCGCTCACGCTGGTCGAAGCGTGGTTCGCCTTACTTGCTTATGGGGCGCAGATCTATTTCGATTTCTCTGGCTATTCGGATATGGCGATTGGCTTGGCACGCATGGTCGGCATTGCATTTCCGTTGAATTTTCGCAGCCCCTATCAGGCCCGCGATATCAGCGATTTCTGGCGCCGCTGGAACATCACTTTATCGATGTTTTTGCGCGATTATTTGTATATCCCGCTCGGCGGCAATCGGGCCGGCGAGGGGCGGCGCAATGTCAATCTGCTGATCACCATGCTGCTGGGCGGGTTATGGCATGGCGCGGCCTGGAGCTTTGCGCTGTGGGGCGGTTTGCATGGGCTGTATCTGATTATCCATCATCAATGGCGGCGCACCGGATGGCGGTTGCATCGCTGGCTGGCCCAGTCAGTGACGATGCTGGCGGTGCTGCTGGCCTGGGTGCCGTTTCGAGCCGGATCGCTGGCATCATGCACGATCATGGCACGCGGCCTGGTTGGACGTGACGGGGTTGCCTTGCCGATGATGCTGCTCAAAGCCTTCCCTGCTTTGCACGCGATCGCGACACCCGTCGCGGTGCTGCCTTATCTCGGGGCTGCGCGCACATTGAGCGTGGTGCAAGGAGGCGCTTTGCTCGCGCTGGCGTGGGCGATTATTCTGCTGACACGGGATGTGCATTCGCTATCATTGCGGGGGCGCAATGCCGCTTTGATCGCTGGATTTGCCTTTAGCCTGCAAGCGTTATTTTTTGCGCCGTTTGCGCGACCTTTTATCTATTTTCAGTTCTGATGCGCCGCTTATTCTTTTGCTGTGTAACCTCGATTGCACTGTATCTCATCGGCTTTGCGTTTGTGCTGCATCGACCCTTGTCGGTTGGGTTGATCCGTTTGGAGATGCAGCAAAAATTGGCGCGCGGTGGCCGCCTGCCCTCGCCAAAGATTGTGATTTTGGCTGGATCGAATGCGCCCTATTCGCATTCCTGCCGCGTGATTGGCGCAATGCTGCATCTACCGTGCGAAAATGCCGGGATCGCCGTGGGATTTAGTCTTGATGATTTGTTTGCACGCTGGGCGCCCCTGCTGCATCGCGGCGATATTGTCTATTTGCCGATGGAGATCCAGCAATATGATATAACCCGGGCGCAAAATGATATGTCCGTCGATAGCACCATGTTGTTTCGCGATAATCGCGGACTGCTGTGGCGACTGGGGCCAGGACGGGCCTTAGCCAGCGCGTTTTCCAACAGCTTTGCCGATGGGCTCGAGGCGGTGGTTGAGATGCTCGCCCACAGCGCAGGCTATGGTCATCGGCGCGCAAGGCTGGCGGCGCAATTTGATCGGCAAGGTGATCGAATCGGCACCAGCCTTTTGACCGCTGATCCCAAATTCCTCGCCTTGCTGCATCGCCCAGAGCCGTCATCGACAGCGATCCGCGACGGCTATGACCGGCGCGTTATCGCTCGCTTCGTGCGTGCCGAACATGCAGCGGGGGTCTTGATGATTGGCGGATTACCGACCGATTTCGACACGGTGCCGCTTTCGAGCGCCGATATTGCCGCAGTAACAGCGACCTACACGCGAAATGGCGGGTTATTTTTAATCACCCCTAACCGTAGCCGATATCCGCGCGCCGATTTTTACGACAGCGAGGACCATTTAGCCCAGCCTTGTCAGTATCTTCAGTCAATTACCGTGGCGCGGGGGCTGGCGCGGCTCATGCATCACTCAGTTAGCGCACCAACCGCCTCGATGGAAAAATTGGACCAAACATGCCCGTCGGGTGGGACGGTCATCGCTCTGGATAAGGGCACGGCACGCTGACGGACGATGTCCCGATACTGAAATCGATACGAAATCAGGATCGGGACAGGATGTGCATCAGACCATTTTCTTGAGCGACGGTGAGGCTTTGAACCGCACAGTTTTGCCAGCCTTGACCTTGATTTCGGCGCCGGTACGCGGATTAACGCCCTTGCGCGCCTTGGTTTTACGAACAGTGAATGTGCCGAAGCTGGGAAGGGTGAACTTGCCTTCCTTTTTCAGCTTTTTCACAATCTCTTCGATCAGGTCGGTCGCGGCACGATTCGCGGCGACGCCGGTGATTTCGGCCGATTCTTGAATTACCTGAGCAATAAACGCTTTCGACATGGGTGAAAGCCCCTCTCTGTGTCCGATCCGATCGTGGTTCGCCCTCGATGCGGACGCCGGTTTGCCGGCGGGTTGAAGATTCTTGCGCAGGCATCGGGGTTCGATGCGGCACGCCCGATTCTTCTAGCGATTCGCGCAGGTTTTGAATAGGGGGATCAAAATGAAATTACAGAAAACCCATAACGACAATCGCACCGATAAAAGCGACGCCGCCGACCGCAATGGACACCCAGCCGAAGGATTTGATGTCGGTAATCACCGACACCGAGGCCAGAACAATCGCAATCTGCAAAGCCCCGACGGCAAGTTCCAGCCAATGATAGAGATGTAACTTATGATCGCGTTCGCGCGTTTGTTGCTCGGCTTGCTGGCGCAATTCGGCTTTGCCGTTGCCATTGGTGGAATCGGAGAGATTTTTTGCGGCTTTCTGACTGGCGATTTTTGCCGCCTGGGTGAGCGTTGGGTCATTATTCAGCCGGGCCAACGCCGCTAAGGTTTTGGCTTCGCCTGATGCTAATTCGGCTTTAATCGATTTCGCCTGGTAAAAATTCCAGGTGTCGTTCAATTGGATTTGTTTAGCGATATAATCGTTCTGCGCCGATTTTTCGCCCATCTCGCCGATGGCGAGGCACGCCGCCAAAATGCCGATCAACAGACCCATCCGCTTCGCATGATCGTTGGTCGGATGTTCCTCGATATGTTTGTGACGCTCCAACGTCTCGGTCGCGAGCTCGGAGGGTTCCATGATGATGATGACCTAAAAAACGTAAATTGTGGGAGATTTTGGGCCGGTTGGACCAGCGAATGGTGCCCAGGGGCGGGATCGAACCACCGACACTACAATTTTCAGTCGTATGCTCTACCAACTGAGCTACCTGGGCACTGGGGGGAGAAATAGCCGAACCGGGCGCCGCCATCAAGCCGTCATGATCACCCAATTCAAAATGACCCCTCTTGCGTTGCAACGGCGAAGGCGATAGACGCGCAATTGGGTCACGTCCCCCCACCGGGACGCTTTATCTTCTGAGAGGGAGATCAACCATGTCTGTGCATGCGCCAATGCCGCCTGCGATCCGTCCAGCCAATCCTCATTTTTCATCTGGCCCTTGTGCCAAGCGTCCTGGTTTTACGCTGGAGGCCTTGCAGGGCGCTTTATTGGGCCGCTCGCACCGCGCCAGCAAACCGAAAGCAAAGCTCGCGGAAATTATTACCCGCTCGCGCGACATTCTCGGCCTGCCCGCCGATTGGCGACTGGCGATCGTCCCTGCCTCCGATACCGGTGCTGTCGAGATGGCCCTCTGGTCAATGCTGGGTGCGCGGCCGGTTGATGTGCTCGCGTTCGAAAGTTTTTCCGAGGCTTGGGCAACCGATGTGCTCAAGCAATTAAAGCTTGCTGATGCGCGGGTGCTTGCTGCCCCCTACGGGCAATTGCCCGATTTGCAGGCGGTCGATTTCAACCACGACGTCGTTCTGGCTTGGAATGGCACCACATCCGGCGCGCGCATCCCTAACGGTGATTGGATCCCGGCTGATCGCGCCGGGCTGGTGATTGCTGATGCGACCTCAGCGGCTTTTGCCATGGCGCTGCCTTACGACAAGCTCGATGTCGTCACTTGGTCGTGGCAAAAAGTGCTGGGCGGCGAGGCCGCGCACGGTATGTTAGCGCTCAATCCACGCGCGGTGGAGCGGTTATTGACCTATAAACCAGCCTGGCCGCTGCCGAAAATTTTCCGCATGACATCGGGCGGAAAACTAACCGAGGGCTTGTTTGCCGGTGAGACGATCAATACCCCCTCGATGCTGGCGGCCGAGGATGCGCTCGATGGGCTGCGCTGGGCCGAGGGCATCGGCGGTCTGCCGGCGCTGATCGCACGGTCGGAAGCCAATCTTGCCGCGGTTGCCGATTGGGTCGCGCATAATGACCGCGTCGCATTCCTGGCCGCCGACCCCGCGATTCGCTCATGCACCTCGATTTGCCTCGTTATCGCGGCACCCTGGTTTGTTGCACTCGATCATGATGCGCAGGCTAAAGCCGCGAAAAAAATTGCCGCCTTGTTGGAAACCGAAGCCGTTGCCTTTGATATCGCCGCGTACCGTGATGCGCCGCCGGGCTTGCGCATTTGGGGCGGGGCAACCGTGGATACGGCCAACATCACGGCGCTGTTGCCATGGATTGACTGGGCTATTGATCGGGTTGGCGCTGACGAAACGAGCGCGCGATGAAACGCCGTTATGCGTTGGCCGATTTGGTCATCGATCAAATCTTCGGTCGCAAATGCTCTCACAAGCATTCCGGCTGTTGGGGGATTAGCCGCCACATCGTTGCGACCGATTGCCCAACATCCTGTCACCCGTCGCACCTATAATCGCATCGCCGCCAGCCATTGCTTGGCCAATTGAAATTGACCCTTTTTCCGTGAGGTTTCCGATGCCTAAAGTTCTGATTAGCGATAAGCTCTCCCCTGCCGCCATCGACATCTTCAAGCAGCGCGGCATTGAGGTTACGGTCAAACCCGGCCTAACGCCTGCTGAATTGCGCGAAATTATCGGCGAGTTTGATGGGCTTGCGATTCGCTCGGCGACCAAAGTGACCCGGGAGTTGCTCGATGTGGCGAATAATTTGAAAGTCATCGGCCGCGCCGGGATCGGTGTTGATAATGTCGATGTTAAATCAGCCACCGCGCGTGGTGTGGTCGTGATGAATACACCGCACGGCAACGCGATCACCACTGCAGAGCATGCCATTGGCATGATGTTCGCCCTTGCCCGCGACTTGCCCGCTGCTTCGGCTTCCACCAAAGCTGGCAAGTGGGAGAAAAACCGCTTCATGGGTGTGGAACTGACCAATAAAACGCTGGGCTTGATCGGCGCTGGCAATATTGGCTCGATCGTGGCTGATCGGGCGTTAGGGTTGAAAATGCGGGTGATTGCCTATGACCCCTATTTGACCGAATTGCGCGCGACAGCACTCGGCATCGAAAAGGTCGAACTCGATGTGTTGTTAGCGCGAGCCGATTTTATCACGCTCCATACGCCGCTCACCGAGCAGACGCGCAATATTCTCTCCCGCGAGAGCCTCGCGAAAACCAAGCCAGGCGTGCGCATCGTCAATTGCGCGCGGGGTGGTTTGATTGACGAGGCGGCACTCTATGATGCGCTGGTAGCGGGGCATGTTGTTGGTGCGGCGCTCGATGTTTTCGACATTGAACCTGCGACCGAGAATAAATTATTCACCCTCGAAAACGTGGTTTGCACGCCGCATCTGGGCGCCGCCACCACCGAGGCGCAGGAAAACGTGGCTCTACAAGTGGCCGAGCAGATTAGCGATTTTCTGCTCACCGGTGCGGTAACCAATGCCATCAATATGGCTTCGGTATCGGCCGAAGACGCGCCGCGTTTGAAGCCCTATATGGAGCTTTGCCAATTACTCGGTAGTTTTGCCGGGCAACTGACCGAGGCCCGCCAAGGGGTGATCGAGCGGGTTAGTTTTGACTATGAGGGGGCGGCCGCCCATTTGAATCAACGGCCACTAACGGCGGCCTTGCTCGCTGGATTATTGTCACCCCTCACTGAGGCGGTGAATATGGTGAACGCGCCCGTCTTTGCCCGTGATCATGGCATCGATGTTTCCGAAACCATCCATGATCGTGACAGCGAATACCAAACGCTCATCCGGATTAGCGTTACCACAGGCAAACAGACGCGCACTGTTTCCGGCACCTTGTTCGGTGGCGCCAAGCCGCGCTTGGTTGAGGTGAAGGGCATCAAGGTGGAGGCCGATTTTGGCCGCCATATGCTCTATGTCACCAACCAGGATAAGCCTGGTTTCATTGCCAAATGCGGTGCTATCTTGGCCGATGCCTCGATCAACATCGCAACGTTCCATCTCGGTCGTTCGGCGGCGGGTGGTGATGCCGTGTGCCTCATCTCCGTCGATGAGGCGTTGTCGGAAACGGTGCTCACCTCAATCCGCGCCTTACCGCAGGTGATGCAGGCGACCGCTCTCGCTTTTTAGGATATTTTCAGGCGACTTGCTCGCGGGTCGCGGCAAAGCGGATCTCTGGAAACCGCTCTTGCGCGAACCGTAGCGACCAGGAATCCCGCGCCAGAAATACCGGCGATTCGTCACGATCCAAGCCCATCGCTGACTGATTGGCATCGATGAACTCTTTGAGCCGCTTGGCATCATCGCAACTAACCCAGCGGGCCGTGGAATAGGGTGCGGCTTCGAACCGGATTGGGATTTTATATTCGGCATCGATCCGCGCCGCTAACACATCGAGCTGCAAGGCGCCCACGACACCGACGATCCAATCCGCCCCCTGCACCGGGCGGAATATTTGCGCGACGCCCTCCTCGGCCAAATCCTCTAGCGCGCGGCGCAACTGCTTGGCGCGCATCGGATCGGTCAACACAATGCGCCGCAAGATTTCCGGGGCAAAGCTCGGAATCCCGGTAAAGCGCAGCGCCTCACCTTCGGTGAGTGTGTCGCCCACGCGCAACGACCCATGATTGGGAATGCCGATAATATCGCCCGGATAGGCTTCTTCAGCGAGCGAGCGATCACGGGCGAAGAAAAAGATCGGCGCTTGCACGGCCATCGCTTTGCCGGCGCGGACATGGAACAGCTTCATACCGCGCTGAAATTTGCCCGAGCAGATGCGGGTAAACGCAATTCGGTCGCGATGGTTCGGGTCCATATTCGCCTGAACCTTGAACACAAAGCCGGTGACCGCGGCATCCGATGCGGCCACCGGGTGCGGCTCGGCGCGCTGCAGGCTCGGTGCCGGCGCACAATCCGCAAGCAGGGTCAAAAGCTCGGCGACGCCATAATCCTTCAGGGCACTGCCAAACAAGACCGGCGTGAGGTGGCCCGCACGAAACGCCGCCAAATCAAACGCGGGGTAGGCGCCGACCAGTTCAACGGCATCACGCAGTTCGGCCATTTGCTCGGGCGGCACCGAGACCGGGGTAAAAACCTCGCCGTCGGGCGATTGCCGCCCGATTGGCAGATTGCGGGTGATATCCCAGCAGCCGCGAAACAGCCCGCCCATGCCAATCGGCCAGACCAGCGGACACACATCCAAAGCCAGAGTGCTGGCAATTTCATCGAGCAGCGTAAACGGGTCCTGACCTTCCCGATCGATTTTGTTGATGAAGGTGATGATGGGGATGTCGCGCAGACGGCACACCTCGAACAGCTTGAGTGTTTGTGCCTCGATGCCACGCGCCGCATCGATCACCATGACCGCCGCGTCCACGGCGGTGAGCGTGCGATAGGTATCTTCCGAGAAATCCTGGTGCCCTGGCGTATCGAGCAGATTAAACACCACATCATGCCAAACGAACGTCATCACTGAGGAGGTGACGGAAATGCCGCGCTGCCGCTCGATTGCCATCCAGTCTGATCGGGTGTTGCGCCGATCGCGCCGGGCTTTGACCATGCCAGCCTCGTGAATGGCGCCCCCGAATAAGAGCAGTTTTTCAGTGAGTGTGGTTTTGCCCGCGTCCGGATGGGAGATAATCGCAAATGTCCGGCGCGGCAGGACCGCTGACGGGTCAGGCGCGTCGATGGTCGGGGTTATGGGCGCAAGGGCGGGATCGCTCGGCAGATCGTTCATCATGGTGCCTGCTATAGCGAGCACGGGGCAGATTGTGTAGGGAAGCAGCGTGACCCGCTCGGCCATCCTGCCTGCACCATTGTTCATCAGCTCGGCATTACACCGCCAACCGGTTGCGACGCCGCCGCATCCGCTCGCCGTTCTGCGCGCGCCGCTGGCGGAGGATTTGGCCCGTGCGCTCGGCTGGTTGACTGACCAACAATGCCGTGCGGCGCCGCAAGCAACGCGTGCGGCACTCGAACGATTTCATTCACCGGCTTATCTCGATGCGCTGGCCCAGGCGGAGACGCTACAAGATTTACCGGCGGCGGATAAACGGCTTTTCGGTATTGGCGTGGAATCGAACCCGATTCATCCGGCGCTGTATCGTCGCCCGGCGGTGGCGGCGGGCGGCACCATGCTCGCTGCCGAGTTGACTGCGGCTGGCGGCGTGGTGTTTTTTCCATGCGGCGGCAATCACCATGCGATGCCAGCGCGTGCCAGTGGCTTTTGCTTTATCAATGATGCCGTGCTCGGGCTGATGCGCTGGCAGAGTCTGGGACTGACGCGCATCGCCTATGTTGATTTAGATGCCCATCATGGCGATGGCGTGGAAGCAGCCTTCGCTCATCAGCCCAACATTCTGACGATATCGGTGCATGAGGCTGGCCGCTGGCCGCGCACTGGCGTGGCGAGCGACACTGCGCAGGGCGTGCTCAATTTCCCGGTTCCGGCTGGGTTTGATGATGCTGGCTTCGATCATTTGCTCCATGCCACGATCATCCCCGCTCTTATCGCGCATCAACCCGAGGCGATCATGCTGCTCCCAGGCGCCGATGCTTTGGCGGATGATCCGATGGCGCGACTTTCGCTGACCAACCGGTCGCTCTGGCGCGCCCTTGCTTCTATTCGGCCGCTTTGCCCAAGATTGATCGTGCTCGGCGGCGGCGGCTATAACCCTTATGCGGTGGCGCGATGCTGGGCGGGGCTATGGGCAATTTTGACCGGTCAGCCGATTCCAACAACGCTGCCGGGTGCCGCCTTGGACGTTCTGGCCGGAATCCGCTATTTTCGTGCCGAGGGACGCAACCCGCCCCCACGCTGGCTGACCACGCTGGCGGACTAGGCTTGCCGTTTCGTTGCTCTGTGCCCCCCGTTTGATGACAAAGGATCGCCCGATGCGCCGCCGTTTCGCTCCCCAAACCGTTTGCTTCGCCTTCGCCTTGCTAACCGCGACCGCTATCGCTGTCAGCGCCGCGCCACCTGCGATGGCTTCCATTACCGGACCGCAAGCCAAGTTATCAACGGAAACGCTGGTGATCATGGATCAGCATGGCAAGCCGCATAAATTCACCGTGGAGTTGGCCACAACGCCGAAAGAACAGGAAATCGGCTTAATGTTTCGCAAAATTATTCCGGCCGATACGGGCATGTTGTTCACCTGGAACCCACCGCAAGTCTCGGAAATGTGGATGAAAAATACGATTGCGCCGCTGGACATGGTGTTTATTGGCCCGCATGGCACCATCCGTCATATTGATGAGAACACGGTGCCGCAAAGCTTGAAGGTGCTTTCAAGCCACGTGCCTGTTGCGGCAACGCTGGAGTTACAAGCCGGGATCACCGCCAAATATGACATTGATGTCGGTGATAAGGTCGTTGCACCGCAATTCACCAAGTGAAATCATCCGCGACCGGCGCCGCTTGAGCGGCACCGGTGCGAATACTTAACCGACTTTCACCTGCTGATCCAACTCTGCGGGGTAAGCGACCACACTATTGAGATGGATAACCAGGCGACTCGCTCCGGCGAGTAATTCAGCGGGGATGGCGGCACAACCATCGGTCCAGCGATGATCATCTTCGTGATTATGCCACCCAAAGCACAAATCCGCGCTATCAATCGGAATCGGGATCGCGCCTCGTTCGGTGATCAGTTCGAGTGCCGCAATGTCAAGCCCGAGCTTGCGCCAATCACTGGAGTCTGCCGTCCATTCCGCGGGGACGACGACACGCGAAAATAGCAGCAAATCATTACTAATTTCGGGAAGTATAACTTCGTAGCAGGCCGCACTGATCGCTTGCACCGGTAGCGTGCGTCGATCGGAGAAGACGCGCAAATGGCAATCATACGTCACGCCGCGCAAGCCCAAACGGGCGATGACACGTGAACGGATTGCTGATACTGTCGGTCCGCGCTCGGCGAATGGTGCGCAGCCTTGCGTTTCGCGAAAGCTTTGGGCGTGGCCGTTCGGATGCAGTGACACGGCCCCCCCACCATTTTCGAAAAACCCACGATTACCCGTATCCAAGTATGATTCCACTGTCAGTGATTCGGCGTAGATCACCGCGTGCTGTGCGAGCTCAATATGGTAGTAGTTGAAATGGCTACGACGCACCTGCACAATCGACCGCCCATTGATCAACGCTTTGGCAGGAACCAACAATCCGTCAAGATAGATCGCATGATCGGGCGAGATAAACAGGTCACGGCATGGAACGCCGTCCGCAATTGCGCTCGCAGCAATACGGATCGGCCAGACTGTCTCTGGCGCGGCATGGCGCTGTGCATTAATCCTGCGCCGCCCCACCCATTTAATCGGCTGCAGGCTTCCGCCCTTGGTGACGGCTAAATCACCTTCCTGGAGATCTTCGATCGCGCGCGGGCCAGCGCTCGTTTGAATCTGGGTTCCTTCGAGAAAGCACACTGTAAGATCGACACCTCCATTGGCGTCTGGCGTCACCATGAATTCATTAGGGCTGAATGTGCCATTGGCCAGCACAATATCACCGACCACCGATCCAGTTTCATTTTCCAGCGCAATGGTGCCGCCAGCCGCTGGCCCAAGCAACCCTTGATTCTGCGTGAATACTGCTTGCGTCGCTGTGCTGATTCCTTTGAGTTCAATCGTATCACTTGGGGCAAAATTGTTGATCGAGTCGAGCAATGAGAGGTTCAGACGTGGATCAAGTATCACCTTGTCATTGGCTCCAAACAAATTGATCGTCTGGATTAGTGTAACGCCGAGCAACTGCGATCCAAGTTCTAACGTCCCATTGCCGCTAATTGAACCATTCGAATCTTCGCCGAGATTATATGTTTCGAGAGCAGATATACCGACACTTGGATTGAGGAATTCACTCGCGCCATTACTGATATCAGTGGTAAATGCAGTACCCGCACCCAACAATCCGACAACGGCTGCAGTGATCGGGGGGCCAGAAGTGCCCGGGCCTTCGATATTCACCGTTCCGATTGCCGAAACGTCAAGTTCGTAAGTACCTGAAGTTGAAATTTGCCCTGCACCCAGCAGACCAATCGTTACGATTGTTGCGCCTGACATCAACATCTCCATTTTTTATAATCATTTATCATGATAGGTAGTAATTTTTTCTAATTAATCATAGCGAACCACTACCTCCGATGGAACATAGCACAGCTTATGATAGAGTCGAACACATTATTATTTTTTAATGTGCATCCGCAAAGTCAATCGGACCGTGCCATCTGCTTATCTCAAATAACTTGAAATAATTTCGTCTTCAAAAAAATGTGAAGGCGTGTTTTTTGCTCATAGTTATCGATGCAATCGATTGATATGTTGTTTCTGCAATCATATTTATCCGAAATTATTGCGATATACCGATATTCCGGCAAAGCACGATGCTTAATATTTCTAGAAATGACCGCAATGTCCAGTTCTGTTTACGTTTGGTCTGCTTAAGGCATGCTCTGGTGATGTCGTGATAAATCAGGTACAAGTTCGCGATGAAGTTCGTATTTTTGATTTTTGCTCTCGCTGCCGCCTTGGTAGAATTACTCACCGGCACATTCTATCTGGCCGCCGTCGCGGTCATCGCCCTGATCACCGCAGGCCTTGGTTTCATTCTGCCGGATGACGCGCTGATCCTGGTATTTCTCGCGGGCAGTTTGGCGGCATTGGCCCTGGTGCGCGAATGGCGACGTCGGCAATCGCGCAAGCCCGGCCTGCCGGACCTCGATGATGGGCAGCTTGTCACCATCGCAGGACACGGCGCACGTGCTGATCACGTCATCGTGACGTATCGTGGCACACGCTGGGACGGCGTGATGGTTGATGGCGCAGAGCCCGCAATCGGCAGTCAAGCGATGATTCTCCACAAAGCCGGCAGCGTTTTGCACCTTACCGCAGCCAACCGCACCGCAACCCCCACGCCGCCGCAACCCATTATCCCGTCATCGGAGCCTCTCTAATGTCATCATTCCTGGCGTCGCTCGTTATTTTTATCCTGTTGCTCTTGGTCATTTTGGCGACCTTACGCTCGGCTTTTCGCATTGTGCCGCAACAGCAAAATTGGTTGGTCGAAAGGCTCGGCAAATATCATCGCACATTGGGGCCTGGGCTGAATTTCGTTGGCCCGTTCATTGATCGGGTCGCTTTTCGCTTTGACATGCGCGAAGTTCCGACCGAAGTGGCGCCGCAAGTTTGTATCTCGCTCGACAATACGACCCTCACTGTCGATGGCTTTCTCTATTTGCAAATTACCGATCCGGTGAAGGCCGCCTACGGCTCGAGCAACCCGATGAACGCCGCTATGCAGCTCGCGCAAACGACGATGCGCTCGGAGATTGGCAAGCTGCATCTCGATCAGGCCCTATCCTCGCGGCAAATTTTGAATACCGCTGTTGCTTCGTCGGTCGATGAGGCGGCGGTGAATTGGGGGATCAAAGTGCTGCGCTACGAAATCAAGGACATCACCCCGCCGGCTGAAATTCTGCATGCGATGGAATTACAAATCACCGCCGAGCGCGAAAAACGTGCGACCATTGCTCGCTCTGAAGGGCAACGCCAGCAGCAAATCAATACATCCGAGGGCCAGCGCCAGCAGGAAATCAATATCGCCGACGGTCGTCGGCAAGCCGAAGTTCTCCGCGCCGAGGGCGAGGCGAAGGCCATCGAACTCGTTGCAACCGCCACCGCCGCCGCCATTCGCACGATTGGCGAGTCCGCCGTGACCGATGGCGGCATGGCTGCGCTGCAAATGCAGCTTGCGAAAGATTATATCAGCCAGTGGGGCAATCTAGCCAAGCAAGGAACCTCGCTCATCGTACCCGCTAATCTTGGGGATATCGGCTCGATGGTTGGCACTGCCCTGCAAATGGTTCGAACCGAAACCGCGCCGCGTCCGCCAGCACCGGCCCAAGGAACAGTGCCTACGACGCGTTAGGGTATCATCCGATCGGAGCGTGCTTAAGGCACGTCACCCGCGCAAGGCGGCTAATCCACGGTCGATATCATCGATCAAATCAGCGACGTCCTCTAGACCGACGGAAAAGCGGATTGTGCCGTCGGTAATACCGATCCGTTGGCGCTCTTCGGCGCCGATGCGCATATGGGTGGTGGTGGCCGGGTGCGTCACCATCGATTTGGAATCGCCCAGATTGTTTGAAATCGCGATCAATTCCAGCGCGTTCATGAATTTGAACGCCGCCGCCTGCCCGCCTTCCAACTCGAAAGTGACCAGCGTGCCGCCATCCGCCATTTGCGCGCGCGCCAGGGCCATTTGCGGGTGATCCGCCCGGAACGGATAAAGCGCACGACGCACGCCGGGTGCTTGGGCCAAATGATCAGCGAGAGCAGCGGCGGACTGGCAGGATTGCTTCACCCGCAGCGCCATGGTTTCCAAGCCTTTAAGAATGACCCAGGCATTGAACGGTGACAGCGCCGGGCCGGTGTTGCGAGTGAATGGCTGCAACACCGTCTCGATCCAATGCTTGCTGCCCAAAACCGCGCCACCGAGCACCCTGCCCTGGCCGTCCATATGTTTGGTCGCCGAATACACCACCACGTCAGCGCCAAACTCAATCGGGCGCTGCAACAGCGGCGTGGCAAACACGTTATCAACAA
>VFSW01004678.1_pt1 | contig 20402 bp, 20 predicted proteins | sample 5358111 | NCBI WGS metagenome assembly VFSW01 (sample SAMN11554181, study PRJNA540505) | mine drainage metagenome | isolation source: sediment from site ElyBrook_90M | place: USA: Ely Copper Mine, Vershire, VT | collected 2017
GGCGGTCGTCGCGCGGCTCACCGACCCGCAGAGCTTCTTCGCGGTCCCGACCGGCTCCTCGGCAGGAGCCCGGGGGCTGGCGCCGGGCACGACGCTCGTACCGATCTCCGTACCGGGCGCTACCGTACCGGGCGCGCCGGCGGGAAAGTCCGTGCCGGCGCCGACCACCCCCGCCAAGCCGATCACAGCCAAGCCCACCACCCCGAAGCGTATTCACGTGGGCGGCCAGGTGGAGTCCGCCAAGGCGATCTTCCGGCCCAACCCGGAGTATCCCCCGCTCGCCAAGATGGCGCGCATTCAGGGCACCGTGCGCCTGGAAGCCGTGATCAGCCGCGACGGAACCATTCAGGACTTGAAGGTGATCAGCGGCCACCCGCTGCTGGTTAAGGCCGCCATGGACGCGGTTTCCCGCTGGCGCTACCAGCCGACTTTGCTGAACGGCGAGCCCGTGGAAGTGGCAACGGAAATAGATGTGAACTTTACGCTGTCTGAGTAATGTCCGGTTCAGAAAAATCTTTGAGGAGGATTAGCAGATTATGCTTGCAGCCCACTTGATCAAACTTAGCTTCTGGTTTTTCCAGGAAGAAGCGTCCGTCGGCTTTGACCCCATCAGCATGTGGCGGTCCATGGGCTGGCCGGCGCGCTTTGTGGTTATCGTTCTTTTCATCATGTCCGCCTGGTCCATCGGCGTCATGATCGACCGCTGGATCGCCTACCAGGCAGCCCGCAAACAATCCCGCTTGTTTGCCCCTGCCGTGGCCGGCGCTTTGAAGGAAGGAAAGATTGACGAGGCCATTGCCATTGCCGAGCAGAACAAGCGCAGCCACCTGGCCAAGGTTGTTACCGCCGGTTTGCAGGAGTTCCAGGCGCATCAGGTTTCCAAAGACATCTCGGGGGAAGAAATTGACGCCTCCCGCCGCGCCCTTGACCGCGCCGCCGCCATCGTCCACGCGGAGCTGAAGCGAGGCGTTTCCAGCCTGGCGACGATCGGTTCCACCGCTCCCTTCGTGGGACTGTTCGGCACCGTGCTGGGCATCATCCACGCGTTTCAGGGCATTTCATCAGCCAAGTCAACCGGCTTGACGGCCGTCGCCGGCGGAATTTCCGAAGCCCTCGTCACCACCGCCATCGGCCTGTTTGTGGCCATCCCCGCCGTTTGGGTCTACAACTACTTCAGCGGCAAAATTGAGTCCTTCGACGTGGAGATGGATAACTCTTCATCGGAGCTGATCGACTACTTTATCAAGCGCTCCGGAAAGGGAAAGTAATCACATGGCTTTCAAGGCGAAAGCTCCCGGTACCGTTTCGGATATCAACGTGACGCCCCTGGTGGACGTGATGCTGGTGATGCTGATCATCTTCATGGTGATCACTCCCATGTTGCAGAAGAACGTCAGTGTTGACATGGCCAAAGCGCAGAACGCCAGGCCGATGTCCGACGCGGATAAAGATGACGCCGTCGTGGTGGCGATCACGCGCGACGGCAAAATTTTTCTGCGTAAAGACGAGGTGACCGCTGACACGCTGACCTCCAAGGTGAAGGACGTGCTCTCTTCCAAACTGGACAAAACGGTTTATTTGAAGAGCGACGCCCGCGCCAAGTACGGCGACGTGACTTCGGTGATTGACGATCTGCGCGCTGCGGACGTTCAGGATCTGGGCCTGCTGACTCAGAAGGTTGAGCCGCGGCCGGGACTGACGCCCGCAAGCACACCCACAGCTCAATAGTCTTCAGGATGAGCTCGACCTGGGTTCATCCAAGGAGGGTAATACTATGGCCATGGCCGTTGGCGGTAAGGGCGGGGCGATCGGCGATATCAACGTCACCCCGCTGATTGACGTACTGCTGGTGCTGCTGATCATCTTCATGGTGATCGTGCCGACCATTCCCAACGGATTGGACGCTCTGGCGCCCCAGTCCAACAAGGATCAGAAGCCCGACCCGGAAGTGGTTGCCCGCACCGTTGTGGTAACCATTGACGCATCCCGGCAGGTGGAGATCAATCAGACTCCGGTCGACATTCGGGATCTCGGCACGCGTCTGGAAGACATTTTCAAAACACGCAATGACCGCGTTATGTTCGTGAAAGGCGACCCCACTCTGCCGTTCTCGGCGGTGGCGCAAATTATCGATATTGCCCACGGTGCGGGCATAGACAAGATCGGCCTGATCACGAAGGCGCTAGAAAACCAGTAACCCGATTACGGGTTTGCGGAGGGCATGCGGATGAGAACGCACAAGCTCGCGGCCTTGTTGGCTGTTCTGCTTCTGGCGGCACTTGCGCCAGGGTGCAACAAACTGAAGGCGCGCGACCAACTGAACAAGGGTGTGCAGGCGTTTCGCAACGCCCAGTTCGCCCAGTCAATCAATCACTTTCAAAGGGCGGTCAGCCTGGATCCAAGCCTGATTAACGCGCGCTTGTACCTGGCCACCGCTTACGCCCAGCAATACGTGCCCGGCGGCGACTCGCCGGATAACATTAAAATGGGCAACCAGGCGATCCAGGCGTTTGAGGACGTGCTGAAGATGGATCCCAAAAACACTTCAGCGCTTTCCAGCATCGCCCAGATTTATTACAACATGAAGGACTTTGACAAGGCCAAGTCCTTCCAGGAGCAGTTGCTTCAAATCGATCCCAACAATCCCGACACCTATTACTGGATTGGTGTGCTGGATTACTACCCCTGCCTGCAGAATCAAATGAAAATGCGCCGCGACCTGAATCTGCTTTCGCCCAAGGATCCCAAGCACCCGGACATTCTGCCAACGTTGCCTGAGAAAGCACGGGCGGCGCTGCAGGATCAAAACGGCGCGCTGGTGGACGATGGGATGAAGTCGCTGCAGAAGGCCATCGATCTGCGCCCCAACTACTCGGATGCCATGGCTTACCTGAACCTGATGTACCGCCAGAAGGCGGATCTTGAGACCGAGAGTTCAGCCCGCGAAGATGATTTGAAGCAGGCGGACGATTTGGTGCAGAAGGCGTTGGCCATCAGGAAGCAGACCGCTCAAAGCGCCAAGGCGGGCGCTTCATAGCCTGGGTTGTATCATTCGTTCCGGGAAAATATACTCCTCCTCTTTCACGTAAAAGGCTCTGGCAATGCGCCAGAGCCTTTTGTGTGTGTGCCGCCCCGCCGCCGGGGCCTAAAGGACCCGCGCAGGGGCGCGCCATCATCCCCGGCCGCACCTTGTACGCCAAATAGTGTTTGCGTTTTGCAGGCAAGCATGCAGATTCTTCGCCGCCGATAGCGCGGATCCGCAGAAACTCGACGTAGAACCCTGTTGGCATCAGAATCTCTCTCGTCGTCCGGAATGACGAGCAGGCGACGTCGCCCCGCCAGGGCGGGCTTGCGCGTGTTTGAGGGAGCGGCACTCCGCCGCGCTGCGCACGGAGCTAATCAATGCCGCGCTGATGAGTTGAGGAGCCTCTTAAAGCCCCGGAGGAGCGGCGTTGTTTAGCCCAGCGCGCAAGCGCTGGGATGGGCGGACGCCGGCCAACGAAAATAAAACGCTAACCAGCCCCGCAGGGGAGGCATAATGCCACGTCGGGAATCCTCGCCGCGCCGGTTGCGTCGAGTTTCTGCTCCATGATAGGTAGTCGAAACGCTACGCTTGCCCAGAATGACGGCTCGCTCAGGCTGGTAGCCTCCTTGTTGGATTTACTCTGGTCCAGTTTATCCGGACCCGGGGAGACATCGCTGTTTCATGACGTCACGGCACGGTGGGTGTGCCGTCGGTTGTTTGATGATGATCGCCGAAGACGCGGCAGGCAGGGGCGGGCTAAGGGCCCGCCCCGGTTATGTAAACGGCGGATGGCAGTTCCGGACTAATTCAGCAGCGGGTTGCGTTCAGGGACGGCCGCCTTGAAGGCGTCCACATTGGTCTTATCAACCCACGCCGTGCCGGTGTCCACCCAGCTTGGCAGCGGCGAGGCCGGAGCGTTGCGCCAGTCTTTGAACTGGTGTACCACGTTGTGGTGCAGATCATCCAGAAAGCGCAGCCCGTAAAATGCCATGGTATAAGGCTTCTGGGCGATGGTGCCGGAGATGACGCCTTGTGAAATCCAATCCAGCGTTTCCGGCGTCTTATCCATGGCCACGACAAAAATCTTCCCGTTCAATCCAAGGCGGTGAAGGGCCTCCGCGGCTCCAGGCCCGCCGGAAGCTTCCAGGCAGAGCACGCCGTCAAGCTTGGTTTTCTTCGCCAGCAGGGCGGATATCTGGTCATTAGCCAGCCGCGGGTCACCGGTATCGTTGTAGGTTTCCAGCACCTTGATTTTTGGATAACCCTTCAACACTTCCATGGCGCCCTGGTTCCGCTGGTCCAGATTGAGCTGGCCCGGAATGGACATGATCACAATATTTCCTTCTCCATTCAGCAGCGCCGCCAGATGCTTGGCGGATTCCTGGCCGGCCTTTACGTTATCCGTGCCGATGAACATCACACGCTTTGAATCGGGCGCGTCGGAATCCGCGCAAATCACAGGAATACCCGCGCTGGTGGCCTGGTCAATGGCTGAATTGAACAGGTCCGGCTTGGCGGGAGAAATCAGAATGCCAGAAGGATGCGCCGCCACCGCTTTCTGGAATGCATCCAGCTCGTCCATGGGTGAATAGGAAGTGGGGCCTTCCACATCAACCTTGACTCCCAAAGCACGCCCGGCATCCTTGAATCCGGCTTGCGCTTCCTGCCAGTAGGGCAGCGAAACATTGGCAGCGATGAAAACATATTTCTCATTTTCATCATGAAATGGTTTTTGGCATGAGAATAACAAAAGGGTTGAGGTCGCAATCAGCAATCCTATCCCTGCCTTTAGTTTCCCTCTCATAAGCCTCCTCGCTCAACGCAGTCGCAACAGTCTTTCTGAAATATGTTTTCAGAATCCTATCCGATTACATTGCCAGCGTCAAAGGCTAAGCGCCGGGCGCGGAAAATTTCAATCAGCGGTGCGGCGTCTGTCCATCGCCTTACTTGATAGGCCGGGCCGCGTACCCTAGAATAAAGATACAGATGCTGGAGTTTGCTGAACTCGAGAAAAAAGTACAAGCGTATCGCCCGGCTGGCGACCTGAGTTTGCTGCAGCGGGCCTACGACTTTTCCGCGCGCGAGCACCGCGCCCAGAAGCGCCTCTCCGGTGAGCCGTATCTCTTTCATCCCATTGAAGTTGCTACCATACTGGCGGATATGAAGCTGGACGTTGTTTGCCTGGCCGCCGGTATGCTGCACGACGTGGTGGAAGATACCTCAATAACCATTGACCGCGTGCGCGAGGAGTTTGGCCCGGAAGTGGCGCGCATTGTGGAAGGGGTTACAAAAATCAGCCGCATTGAGTTTTTCACCCCCGAGGAAAAGCAGGCGGAAAACCTGCGCAAAATGGTCCTCGCCATGGTGGATGACATTCGCGTGGTGCTGGTGAAGCTTGCGGACCGACTGCACAACATGCGCACCCTCGACTATCTGCCGGAAGAGAAGCGGCAGCGCATTGCGCGCGAAACGCTGGAAATCTACGCCCCCATCGCGCACCGTCTGGGCATGGGGAAAATGCGCGGCATGCTTGAGGATTTGGCGTTTAGGTATCTTGAGCCGGAAGCCTACGAAGACGTTAAAAAGGCCGTGGAAAGCCGCCGCAAAGTGAGCGAGGAGTTCCTGGACGAGGTGACCGCGCAGGTGCGCTCCAAAATGGAAGCGCACTCGATTCCGGCGCGCATTGAAGGGCGCATCAAGCGGCTGTACAGCATTTACCAGAAGCTGAAGCGGCAGCAGATTCCCATTGAGCAGGTTTACGATCTGTTGGCCATCCGCATTGTTACGGACTCCATCAAGAACTGTTATGCCGCGCTGGGCATTATCCATAATACGTGGCGGCCTGTGCCCGGCCGCATCAAGGATTTTATCGCCATACCGCGCCCAAACTTCTATCAGTCCCTGCACACCTCCGTGATCGGTCCGCACGGCCAGCCCTTTGAGGTTCAGATCCGCACCGAGGAGATGCACCGCCTTTCCGAGGAAGGCATTGCGGCGCACTGGAAATACAAGGACGGCAAGCCGATCACGCAGCAAGATGAGGAGCGCTTCGCCTGGCTGCGCCACCTGGTGGAGTGGCAGCAGGAGATGCGCGATCCAGGCGAGTTCCTTTCTACGCTGAAGATTGACCTATACCCGCAGGAGGTTTACACCTTTACTCCCAAAGGCAAAGTAATTGTGCTGCCGCGCGACGCCACGCCGGTGGATTTTGCCTACGCCATCCACACCGAAGTGGGACATCGCTGCGTGGGCGCCCGGGTGAACGGCCGCATTGTGCCGCTAAAGTACCGCCTGCGCAACGGCGATATTGTGGAGATTGTTACCCAGGCCACCCACGTTCCCAGCCGCGATTGGCTGGCCATGGTGAAGACGTCGCGGGCGCGCAACAAGATCAAGCACTGGATCAACGTGGCCGAGCGCCAGCAGGCCATTGACATTGGCAAGCGGCTGCTGGAAAAAGAAGCGCGCAAGTACAATGTGCCGCTCAAGGAGATCAGCGAGGAAGCGTATCATCAGACCGCGGCCGACTATGGCTACCGCCTGGCCGAGGATCTTTTCGCCGGCATCGGCTATGGCAGATTTCCCGCGCGCCAGGTGCTGGCAAAACTTTCGCCTTCATCCAATCTTGAAGCCGAGCAGCACCCGCGCCTGAGCGGCATGCTGAAGCAGGCCCTGGGCATTAATCGCGACGTCGCCATCCGAGTTCACGGCCACGATGACCTGATGGTGTACCGCGCCAAGTGCTGCAATCCGGTGCGCGGCGAGCCCATTATCGGCTACGTAACGCGCGGCAAGGGCATTGCCGTGCACGCCAAATCCTGCCCTAACGTGCAGAACCTGATCTATGACTCCGACCGCAAGATTGACGTGGAGTGGGGCGGCGCCAAGTACAGTTTGTATACCGTTAAGCTGACGCTAAGCACGGAGGATCGCCGGGGAATGCTGGCCGAGGTTACATCGGTGATCAGCGGCGTGCACTCCAATATCCAGAACATTGAGGCGCGCACGGGCGATGACCGGGCCTCAATCGAAGTGACGCTGGATATTGTGGACGTGCAGCACCTGGAAAAAATTATGAGCTCGCTCCGCAAGATTGACGGCGTTTACCAGGTGCGGCGGGTGATGAATCCGTAAGCGTAAACCCGCTTCGGCGGGTGCGCCGGGCTTCAGCCCGGCCGTCATTCCGGGCCGTGTTTTGCGGCGCGGAATCCCGCACTGTAGCGCCGGTCTGTGACCGTCGGGGTTTTTCTGACCTGAAATCCGCTGTTTACAGAGCGCGGCAACAGCGTAAAAATTCCGCCTTATTTTGTGATCTTCGGAAGTTGGGTGGAAATGGAGGGGTTTACTTCGCCACCTTACCGGCGCGGATGCACGCCGTGCAAACCAGCAGCGACCGGCGCGCGCCGTTCACCATGGCGTGTACCTGGCGCAGGTTCGGCAGCCAGCGCCGCGGGGTTACATTGTGGGCGTGGCTGATCCGGTTGCCAAACGTCGGGCCTTTTCCGCAAATTTCACAAGCTCGTGCCATGTTTAAAAACCTCGCTTCAATCCGCCCCTGAATTTGTCCGGGCGATCCGCCTGTAGTCCGGCCGGCCATGGGGCGCGCAAAACCTGATCATATCAAAATTTCCGCGCTCCTGGAACCCTGAATTCGCATCGCGCCCAATGTCAGGCCCCGTAAAGCTGCTCAATCGCAGCCAAATTCGTTTCGGTTCGTGGCCCTCATGCCGTTTCAATCCACCTGAGGGCCAATTATTCATTTTTTGCTTGGTTTAATTGCCTCTCAACCGTACAATGCGCGATGACTCGCGCCCGCTGAGTCGCCCTGTGGGGGGAGGGTTTCCTATGAAGCAATTATCTCAGTACCGTGCATCCGATGATTCCGAGCCAGTTCTGGCTGGCTATGAGTTTTGACCGCGCCAGCGTTGTGCTAAACGAGAAGTTGAGGGTGAGTGTGCCAGCTTCAAGGGCAGTAAGGCTTGCAAGCCCCACTGTGCAGCCCCAGGTGACGGAGCAGGATGGCCAGCGGATCTACCAGTGGCAAACGAACAATCTTAAAGTGGAGGAAGCGAAGTCTTCTGGTGCGAAAAAGGCCCAACCCGCCGACATCGCTGTTGGTCTGAGTTAATCGCATTGCTCCTGGCGGCGGCTTTGCGCCGCCATCTTTCCATCCCGGCATGACGAGGCCAACCACCGCACCACCCTTCTTAATCTGCAATCTCATTAAAATTGCCCGCCGCCAGGTGGCGGGGAGCCTCCGCTGCCGGGGCGCCGCGGCTTTCTGCTTCCTGGGGCCGCGATATGGTTCCAAATCGCGCATCCCCGCATAAATAGCGGGCCTTGTAGCTTAGGTCCCTGGGCGGGCGCGTTGAATCGTGCACGGGTTTTGGCCGTTATGCCCGGTTCTTCACGCAGGCTTCCGGCGCGCTCTTGTGCTCCGGATACCGGATTCTAATGTTCGGATCGGGGGAAGTGACGAAAGAGGGGTAAGGAACAACCGGCGCGTCGCGACGCGCGACGCGCAGATCGAATATGCCTTTCCGGCAGAGAACAAGTCAACTTATAAATTGTCTAAGACGTATGAGACACACACAACGCCTACAATCCATACGCCGCCACCATCGGGGCAACCGGGCAGGGTAGATGCGCCAGCCGCGTCAAGGAACAGAAACCCGGCGAGGAGCCCCAACGCAGTGCCGATGCCCAAGCGAAGAACGAACATGGGACCTTACCTCGGCGGGAGAAGCGCCGCAGCCTCTACCAAGCCGCTTCGTTAAGGTCCGCGCAAGAATTTATGACCCATTGGAGAAATTAGAGAGACATGCGCCGAAGCGTTTTGATTGCGGTTGCCAGCCCATTCAACATCCCCCGCCTAGTTTTATTGAGTTCAGGCTGGAATGGTTTGGCTGGCGCTGAAACATCAATCCTCATATTCACCAGGTCAAAATTCACTTTCATTAACTCAAAAAGTGCCGAATTAACAGCTAGCTCGCTTCTAAATCTTCGCCAGATCAGAAGTATGTTGATATTCAACAGGTTTAAGAATATTCCAGCTGCTTCCATCGAAATGCGGTAAACGACCTGCCGAGTTACGGGCGCAGTTTTGTCGAGGTCTTTGAGGAGGAGGAAGATGTCAACCACTATGCCGGAAGGCGGGATGAGCCATGGCGACTGGACGACGCGCCTAACCAAGCTGCCCACTCTCTGGACTCGCTTTTTCGGCTGGTTTGGTCCAGGGGTTGGCCTAGGCTGGTCAACGCGGACGCCGACGAAAGCCGGTAGAACGGGCGCTGCCAATGTTGCAATGATTAGTGCTACCGTTAGCCAATTTCCAGTCGTCATCTGTTTGTCGACCTGTCCCCCGAGCAGAGCAGGCACCAGAGCTGGCGCAGCGCGCCGACTCTGCGCTTGAGCGAGCACAATCTTCACTGTGCGCAGGATAGCACAGCTTCGTCTGTTTCCCAACCCTGGAGCGAGGAGTCACGCGTTGCGCTAAAGAACCTGCCGGGTCGCATGCGACCGGAGCGGGGCGCGGGGACGCCCCTCGACATGTCTTCTACGTTGATGTCCTCATCAATTTCCGGCCAGCGAACGCCCTCGCCGATGATTTCCCAATGCGCCCCCCGCCGCGGCTACCTGTCGCCTGCTTGCTAATGAGCCGTGCGGGCGATACAGCTTTCGCCCTGCGCCAGCCAGCAATTCGATCCGAACCGGGCCGGAGAACCGGCGCGCCCGGCCTTACGGCAGCAACACGATTTTGCCGTGGGCGCCGGGCTCCATCACGGACTTGTGGGCGCGGGGCGCTTCCGCCAGCGGCAGGCGCAGGCCAATTACCGGGCGCAGCGAGCCATTTTCCAACCCGGCGGCCAGAGCGGCGTGGATGCGCGTCATCTCTTCCGGAGGGGTGTTGAACAGCACCATGCCCAGAATGGCGGCTTCTTTCGCCATCACGTCGCGCGGGTTGATTTCAATGCGGCCGCGATTACCGATCACCACCACAGTGCCGAAGGGGGCGAGCATAGCGAGATCTTTTTCCAGATTCACGTTGGCCAGCATTTCCAGGATAATCCTCGCGCCCCGCCCCTGCGTCAGGCTCATCACTTCGCTCAGGTAGGCCTGGTTGGTGTGGTCCAGCGCGTGGTGCGCGCCCTGGGCTACAACCAGTTCGCGCCCCTTGGCGGTGCCCGCGGTGCCGATTACGGTTAGCCCGCCGGCGCGCGCCAGTTGCACGGCGGCAATCCCCACGCCGCCGCTGGCGCCGTGGATCAAAACCGTGTCGCCGGGCAGGGCGCGGGCGCGTTGGAAAAGAGCGCGATACGCGGTGGCATAGGGAACGCCCAGCGCCGCGCCTTGCTCAAAGCCCACACCTTCGGGCAGGCGGTAAATCTGGCTGGTTTTGCAAATCGCCTCCTCGGCATAGGTTCCGGTAACCGAGCCAAAGGTATAAACGCGCTGGCCGATGCGCCAGCCTTCCACATCTTCACCCAACGCGTCTATAATGCCGGCGCCGTCAGTGCCCGGTGTGTAAGGCAGCGGCGGCTTCATAGCGTAGGTGCCGGTGCGGATGTACGTTTCCACGGGATTGACGCCCGCGGCGTGGATGCGCAGGCGCACTTCGCTGGCGGCCGGATGAGGTTGCGGAACGTCGGCCACACGCAACACTTCCGGTCCGCCAAATTCCTGAACTTGAATTGCTCGCACGGTTTTCTCCCAAGGGTTGGTGGATTGAACTGCGGAAACAAGGTGGCGAGCAAGCCTGTAAGCCGAATTCTGTGCCCGCCGAAGCGGGTGGCGATCATTCCTCTAGCCCCGTCATTGCTGGCGGGGTCCAGCGACCTACCCGGGAGTTGCCTGCCGCCTCCGCCAGCGTCCGGGTTGCCCCGAAGGTCAGCAGAAACGGCATTGCGGGGCGGGCAGCCCCTCCTCCCCTATTTGGTCTTGCTCCGTGTGGGGTTTACCCTGCCACAGGCATCACTGCCTGCGCGGTGCGCTCTTACATTAAGTCCCGTTGCCGGGGCCGCACCTTTTCACCCTTACCCGCTGCTGACCGGCCGGAGACCGGCCGGCAACACAGCGGGCGGTATATTTTCTGTGGCACTTTCCTTACCGAAGGCGTACGGCCCGCCAGGCGGGCTTCCACCTTCAATCCTCGCCGTTAGCGAGCACACTGCCCTGCGGAGTTCGGACTTTCCTCCCCCCCGCCAGGCCGCCCGGCGTTTCCACCCGGCTGCCCGAACGAGGCAGCGATCACCCGGCTTGCTCGCGCAAGTGTATGATAGTCTTGATGGCACCTAGGGTCAATCGACAGCTCAAATAAACACTCCTTCCAGCCTGCCGCTTCCAGGCGCAGGTGATGGCACAGAGCCATAGAGTGTTTTCGGGCGTGTGGCCTTTTAGCCTGCCCCAACAAAGATGAACGACTACCGGCTAATGATGCAATTCGATTCAGGAATGGAATATCCGCGCGCGCCGCGGTTGAGCAGCGTGGTTCCGGCACAACGCGGGATCCGTAGCGCGTGGCTGCTTGGCGGATTCTGCCTGTTTGTACTTGCACCAGGACTCCGGCGGGCTTATGCAACGCCGCAGGAAGCGCCTTCCGAAGTTACACCCAACCCTCAGGAACTGCTGGGCCAGGCGGATTCCATTTTGCAGGAGATGAGCGCTATCACCGGGCTGCCCATAAAGTCTCCGCTGAAGAAGAGGCTGTTTTCGCGCGAGCAGATCCGGCCGCTGCTCGTCGCCAAATTCCACGCCGATTACACGCCCAGGGAGATTCACGCCGAGGAAGCGGCGCTGAAGGCTTTTGGGTTGATCCCGCCGGAATTTGACCTGGAGCAATTCTACCTGGATCTTTACACCGAGCAGGCGGCCGGCTATTACGATCCTGCCCAGAAGACCATGTTTATCGCAAATTGGGTGAAGCCGGATATGCAGCGCATGGTGATGGCGCACGAGTTGACCCACGCCCTGCAGGACCAGAACTACGATCTGGAGCGCTTTATGCGGGCGATGAAGAATGAAGACGACGCCTCAAACGCGCGCCTGGCTGTGGTTGAAGGCTATGCCATGGCCGCGATGGTGCAGTACATGATCAAGCCTGCCCGGATTGAGCAGATGCCCTCGCTGCGCCAGATGATGGACCTGCAGTTGAACCAGGACCCCAAACAATTTCCGGTGTACGCGCGAGCGCCTTTCTTCTTCCGCTACCAGGCGCTGTTCCCCTACGCGGAGGGCGTGGGCTTTGTGCAAAAAGGGCTGCAAATAGGTGGCTGGAAGCGGCTTAATCTGCTCTTTGAGAAGCCACCGGTCGACACTCAACAGATTTTTACTCCCCAGGATTACTATCGCGGCCTGCCGGTCGAATCCGTTGCGCTTCCCGCCGCCACCCCGCTCGACCGCGTGCCCGGCGCCACGCGCATCACCGAGAACAGCATGGGCGAGCTGGGCTATTATTGCCTTTTGGGCCAGTTGGCGAACCAGGACGAAGCGCGCTCCATTTCGTCCGGCTGGGTGGCGGACCGCTACGTGGTTTTTCAGGGGCCGTCGCCGCAACACTATGCTCTGCTGGCGCGCACCCGGTGGGCCAGCGCCGACGCGGCGGGAGATTTTTTTGATGCCTATTGCAAGATCCTTTTGCGTAAGTACCCCGGCCTTGCGCCGGGCGCGCGCAACACCGCCACCCATTTTTCCGCCGTTGGCGCCGGCGTCGCGGTGGTTGTGATCCGCGTTAACAACGAATGCCGCTTTGCGGAGGGTTTTCCACCGGCTGAATTGAAGTCCATCTCACAAGGGTTGGCATCCTTGTAGCTGGCGGCAGTTTGCCGGTGCAATTCCGACACTGCAACATCATTTACCACAACGAAGGAGACGGACACTATGGCTGAGGTCAAGGAATACACGGGCATTACGCGCGGAGCGGTCGATTGCCTGCGCAATGACTTGAAGTCAATGGGCATCAACGCTCCAGACGGCGACAACATGATCATTGAATATATGGGAGTGAAGCTGCAGGTTGCATACGCAGAGCCCGGCCAGAAGCTGGACGTGACGATCGTGCAAAAGCCCGTTTTTATTCAGGATTCCATGGTGTGGCAGTTGCTCGATGGCAAGATCCAGAAATGCAAAACGGTGTGACCGCGGCAAGCGGGAAGCAGGCAGACCCCTGTTTGCGCCTCGCACCGCTGATGTAAAGCTCAGGTGCCTCAGGCGGGTCGCGTTCAAAGCGGCTACTGCTTTTGCAGAGAGGCCTGTAGGTTTCGCTCCAGCGCAGAGTAATCCAGGTTCAGGTCGGATTCAAGCAGCGCTTCGAAATTGGGTTGCTTCGGCATATCCTGAAGCAAGCTGCGAATCTGGCCCATGCCATAAGTCTGGCGCAGATATTCGACCGCCAGCAGTGACTTGGCGTAAGCCAGGCGAGCCTCATCCGTCTGCATGTGCATAAACGAGCCCTGCAGATTCTTCAAGCGCGGGGCGCTATCTGCGGAAAGCCGGGCTAGAAGCGCCTGCGGCAGTGAAGCCGCGGTTGCTCCTTCCTCCATTTGCGCCAGCCCCTCATTAAACCACACCGGGCAGCGGTCCATGGTCTGCGCGTGGACGAAGGAGTGTGTGATTTCGTGTTTGAGCACGCGCAGCAGGTCAGGTGTGACGGAGGTCAATCCTGAAACCGGCAGACGGATCTTGCCATCGTTCACCGCGCCGGACCAGTCCGGCGAACGGGTAATATCCCGATAAGCCTGGCTGGTGTAGAGCAGCACAGTAATCGGTTCCTGCGGATAAATGTTCAGGTCGGTTTCAATCCGCTGGTAAATGTCTTCCATTTGCGGCAGCATCTGGTTGGCCAGTTCCTCAACGGAGTTGCCGTCGTAGCGAAGCAGAAAATGCTCGCTGCGCAGTTCCTGATACGCGCCGGTCACGTTCTGCTCGCGCCGCACGCGTTCCAGCGCCTTGCGCAATTCGGGATTGTCGTGCAGGGCCAGCGCCTTCTGCCACTCGACCGTGGTTTGGGCAAGGTCCTCTTCCGAGTAATAGGCGGAGCCGAGCAGCATGGGAATATCGGGCGAGTTGGGATGCTGGTCCGCCGCGGGCAGCAGCAGATTAATGGCCTGCCACGGGTCGCCTTGCTTGATCAGCATGTAGCCCAGCCCCACTTCGAGCGATAGTTCGCCGGGAACCTGGTCAAGGGCATGGCGGTACTTTTGAATAGCGCCATCGGCGTCGCCGTGCTGTAAAAGAAATACCGCTGCCTGCTGGTAACCCATTGCCAGCCGGTGCTGGTTCTCAGGCGTTGCCCCTTCTTCCAGAGCCTGGTCCAGTTTGGATAAATAGGCCTCGTCCACCGCGCCATCACGCACCACGGGAAGCGCCGAGTCCGCCCCGGTTGCCATGGCGGGCGGCGGCAGGGCTATGGGCTTTCTGCTTTTGGCGGGCGCCTGCGCGCTCTGGGAGGGAGGCTCCTTTGAAGTCTGAATGTGGTCAATCAGGTCGTTGGATATTGCCACTTCGCCGCCGCCAAGCGAATAGTACGTGGTTGTTTTGTCGCGCCTGACCGATGTCGCTACAATCCGCTGGCCGTTCTTCAAATAGATAACGTCGGCATTTGCCGCAATCGCCAGGGGCAGCAGAAGCGCCGCCGCGCACAGCGGCGCGCGCAGCATGGAAAGCCCGGAATGACGTTTCCGCAGAGGGGTTGGCCGGTGCTGGATTTTGCCGTGCATCGGAATTATGGAGAATCGAGCGGCGCTTCGGCCGCATCTCGAGCCTGCGTCGCGCCCGGCTGCAAATGTTACCGCCAGCTTGGCCGGTGATCCGGCGCCAAAGTTCATGCGCGAGCATGGCGAAGGCTCTGAGATTATCGGCCAAATCCAAATCGCCTTTGAACCGGCCGGTTGAACGTTCGCCCGCGATGCTTGTGGCCGTTTAGCCCGGCGGCCAGTGGAACTGCCGTCCCCCCATCAGGTGTAGATGCACATGGAACACGGTTTGGCCGCCCCACTCGCCATTATTGATCACAGCGCGGTAGCCGCTGGCCAGGCCGCGCTCCCTGGCGATGCGCGCAGCCGCAAACAGAATCCGTCCCAGCAGGGGTTCGTGGCTGGCCGTTGCATCCGCCAGAGTGGCCACGTGCAGCCGCGGAACGACCAAGATGTGAGTCGGGGCCTGCGGATTCCGGTCTTCAAACGCCACAACGCTTTCGTCCTGGTAAACAAATGTTGCCGGAAGGCTACCTTCAACTATGCGGCAGAAGATGCAGGAATTGGTCATGGCTCACCTCGCGGCGCCAATTACATTGCCAAAAAGTTGCGAAGCACACTCAATCCCACGGCGCCTGATTTTTCAGGATGGAACTGGACGGCGCAAATGTTGCCAATACTGGCTGCCGCTGCAAATCTCTGCCCGTATTCGGTGGCCGCTATCGTTTCCGCCGTGAGCGGCCCGTAGTAGGAGTGGCAGTAGTAAACAAAGCTGCCGGGCGCGATACCCTGAAAAAGGGGGCTGGCCTGCGGAAACTCAAGCTGGCTCCAGCCTACATGGGGAATTTTGAATACCCCTTGGAAGCGGCGCACCTGGCCGCGCAGCAAGCCAAAGCCCGCCACGCCCGGCGCCTCCTCGCTGCTTTCATACAATGCCTGCAAGCCCAGGCAGATTCCGAGGAATGGTTTGCCGTCTTGCAGCAGCTCCAGCAGCGGCTGGCGCAGGCCTGTGGATTCCAGATCCTGCATCATCTGCCGAAAGTGGCCCTGCCCAGGCAGAATGACTTTCTCCGCGGCCGCCAGCTCCGCGGGCAGCGCGGTGACCCTGGCCTCGCAGCCCAGAAAACGCAGCGCCTTCAGCACGGAGCCGGTGTTTCCGCCCCCGTAATCCACCAAGGCAATCACAGCAACCCCTTTGTGCTGGGTAATTGGCTTTTCAGCCGTGCATCGCGCGAGCAGGCGTAGCGCAAGGCGCGCGCAAACGCCTTGAACATGGCTTCTACGGCGTGATGGCTGGAGCGCCCGTAGGCCACCTTTAAATGCACATTGGCGCCGGCGCTGGATGCGAAGCCCTGGAAAAAATCCTCCAGCAGCTCGGCTTGCAAATCACCCACCAACCGCACGCGCAGCGGCGCCTTTATCACCAGATAGGGCCTTCCGCTTAAATCCACCGCGGCAATGCCCAGCGTTTCATCCATCGGCATCAGAAAATATCCCGCCCGGTTTATACCTTTTTTATCGCCCAGCGCCTGGCGCAGCGCCTCGCCCAGCACAATGCCCACGTCTTCCACGGTGTGGTGCTGGTCCACATCCAGGTCGCCGCGCGCGGTCAACTCCAGATCAAAGCCGCCGTGGCGGGTGAACAGTTCCAGCATATGATCAAAGAACCGGATGCCGGTGGAGATGGTATAGCGTCCCTGCCCGTCCAGATTCAACTTGGCGCGAATATCCGTCTCCCTGGTATTGCGATGCACGGTGGCTTGTCGTGTTTTTTTCATGCCTTCTTTCCCTTCAGCGGGGTCACCAGGTCCTGCCATGCCGGCGCGCCGCTGGCTGGTTCAAATCTTTTAAGCAAGGGCTGCAGCGCCTTCAGTAAACGCGCCATTTGCGCGGGCGTACCGATGGAGATGCGCAGGTAATGGCGCAGCAAGGGATGCCGTCCCCAATCGCGCACCAGAATACGCTGCTGCCGCAGCAGGCTGGCAATTTTGCCCGCCTGCTTGCCGGCGCGCACCAGCACAAAATTTGCGGCGCTGGGCACATGGCCGATGCCGAGCGCGTCCAGGGTTCGGGAAAAACGGTCGCGGCTGTCGCAAATCTGCGCCGCGTAGCGCGCCGCGCCTCCGTTCAAGCGAATGGCCGCCAGGGCTGCCGCCACCGCGGCGCTATTCACGGCATAAGGGCTGTGGGCGCGGCGCATCCACGCCGCAAGCCGCGAGTTGGTAAAAAGAAAACCCAGCCGCAAACCCGCCAGCCCGAAGGCCTTGGAAAATGTGCGGCCAACAATCAGATTGGGGTAGCGGCGAATCCACGGCAATATGGTTTGGCCTGAAAAGTCGAAGTACGCCTCGTCAACCAGCACCAGAGCGTTAGCGGCGGCTCGCAAAATCTGGCGCAGATCGTCCTGGGCGATCAGCGTGCCGGTGGGGTTGTTGGGATTGGCAAGCGCAATCCAACGCGTGCGTCGGGTGAGGGCGCTGGCAATCGAATTTGCGTCCAGCCGCATGCCGCTGGAATACTGCACGGGGCATGTGCGACCGCCGGCAATCTGCTGGTAGAACTGATACATTGAAAAAGTGGGTGCGGGAATAATCAGCTCATCACCGGGCTCAACAAAGGTATCGCAGATCAGCTTCAAGGCGTCATCCACGCCGTTGGTCAGCAGCAGTTCATCGGGCCGCACACCAAAGTAATCCGCCAGCGCCTCGCCGGGCCGCTCGTATTCCGGGTAGAGCGCCAGCGATTCAGGCGCCAGGGCCCGGCGCAGCGCCTTTACCAGAGCCCGAGGCGCGCCCACCGTATTCTCGTTAAAGTCCAGGCGCAATTGCCCGGCGCGCCCTTCGAGCGGGGCGCGATAAGGCTCAAGCTGTCGGATTGCTTTACGAGGATTGATCATCCTGCGTCCTTACGCGAATGGAGTGGGCGTGCGCCTTCAGGCCTTCGGCTTCGGCCAGGGCAACAATGGCGCAGCTCAGCCGCCGCAAGCCGGCGCTGCTGAGCCGCTGCACGGAGAGGGTCTTAACAAAATCCGCCGCGGTCAAACCGCCGCGCAGGCGCGCCACGCCGCCCGTAGGCAAAATGTGATTGGTACCGGAAGCGTAATCGCCCGCCGCCACCGGGCTGTAGTCGCCAAGGAAAATCGAGCCCGAAGATTGGATGTCCGGCAAATATTTTGCCGCGCTGCCCGCCAGCGTCAAATGCTCCGGCGCCAGTTCGTTTACCACCCGAACGCCTTCTTCCATATCGCGGGTCAGGATGATGGCTCCGGCGGCGGTGATGGACTTTTGAACCACGGAATTGAACAGGTGATGGAGCTTTTTCCGCATGGCGCTTTGCACCTGCCGTGCCAGGCGAGAGGAGGGCGTTACCAGCACCGCCATGGCTTCGGGGTCGTGCTCCGCCTGCGCTACCATGTCCGCCGCAATCCACAGTGGATTGCCATCCCCGGCGAGCACTGCCAGCTCCGACGGGCCAGCGACCATATCGATGCCGCAATCGCCCGCCACCAGCCGCTTGGCGGCGGCGACATATCGATTGCCGGGCCCCACAATCTTATCCACCCTCGGCACGCGGCGGGTTCCATAAGCCAGCGCCGCAATAGCGTGTGCGCCGCCCAGGCGGTAAACCGTGTTTACGCCCAGCAGGCTGGCTGCCGCCAGAATGGCCGGCGCCGGGCGCGGAGTGGTGATCACTACTTCTTTCACGCCGGCCACCTGCGCCGGAATCACGCTCATCAGCACGGTGGAGGGCAGCGGAAAGCGCCCGCCGGGAATGTAGCACGCCACGCGCTCGAGCGGACGCACGATCTGGCCCACGGTTACGCCCGGCGTGGTTTGCGTCCGCCAGGGGTGGGGTAACTGGCGCCGCGCGGTGGCGCGGATGTTTGCCGCCGCCACTCGCAGCGCTGCCATAAATTCGCGAGGCACGCTGAGGCGAGCCCCGGCAATTTCCGCTGCGCTCACGGTAAATCCCTCGCGCTCCAGGTCCACACCATCCAGGCGCTTTGCCAGGCGAATCAGGGCCGCATCGCCCTCGCGCCGCACCAGTTCCACCAACCGCCGCGCCGCCTCGCCGGCATCGGCCTGCCGCTTGTGCCTTGCGGCAAGAAACTGCGCCAGCTCACGAGTGTTCCTGCTCTCAATAATTCGCATCGTCACATTACGATCTTGTTTAAAGGATATTCCACAATGCCCTGAGCGTTGGCGGCCTTCAGGCGCGGAATGATTTCGCGCACCGTCTTTTCTTCAATCACGGTATTCACCGCTACCCAATCAGATTCGCTCAATTCCGAAATCGTGGGCCGCTTCAGCGCCGGCAGCACGGCCAGCACGGTGGCCAGGTCCTGGCGCCGCACGTTCATCATCAAGCCTACTTTGCCCGCCGCGTCAATGGCCCCTTTCAACAGCATCACAATGTTTTCCATCTTGCGGCGTTTGGCTTCGTCGGCCCAGGCGGCCTGGCTGGCAATAAATTTGGTGTTCGACTCCAGCAGGGTTTCCACAATACGCAAGCCGTTGGCGCGCAGTGACGATCCGGTTTCCGTTACCTCCACAATGGCGTCAGCCAGTACCGGCGGCTTTACTTCCGTCGCGCCCCAGGAAAATTCCACCTTCGCCTTCACCCGATTTCGCGCCAGATATTGCTCCGTGACTTTCACCAGTTCCGTGGCAATAATTTTACCTTCCAGATCCTTCACGCTGTGAATCGCGGACTTTTCCGGCACAGCCAGCACCCATCGCACTTTGCCAAGTGTCTGCTTGGCGTAGACCAGGTCAGCCACCTCCACCACGTTGGCGCCATTTTCCAGCACCCAATCCAAACCCGTCAGTCCGGCGTCCAGCACCTGGTCTTCAACGTAGCGCGCCATTTCCTGAGCGCGAATCAGCATGCACTCAATCTCTTCATCGTCGATGGAGGGGAAATAGGAGCGCGGATTCACGGTAATTTCAAAACCGGCGCGGCGGAACAGTTGCAGCGAGGCTTCCTGCAGGCTGCCTTTGGGGATGCCCAGTTTCAACTTCATCGTTTTTCTCCTGAATAAACCTGATCGGGATCAAAATCGCGTTGCGCGATCACCTGCACGCCGCCGTCGGCAGTGACGCTGCGGAAAAAGCAAGACCTGTAGCCCAGGTGGCAACAGCCAGCGCCGGCCAGTTCGGCCAGCACCAGCACGGCGTCCTGGTCGCAATCAATGCGCACCTGCTTCACCACCAGACGGTGCCCGGAGCTTTCACCTTTAACCCACAGCTTCCGCCGGCTGCGGCTGTAAAAGGTTACGTAGCCGGTGCGCAGGGTCAGGTCATAGGCTTCCTGGTTCATGTAGCCCAGCATCAGCACTTCGCTGGTTTTAGCGTCCTGCACAATGGCGGGTATCAGCCCGTCCTGCAGTTTTAGTTCCATAGTCGGTTTCCTTTTGCCTGCCCGTCCCGTTGGCAGCCTAAAATAGAAAACCCGCTGGCGGTTATTTTCCAGCGGGCTGGTTGCTTTTTGCTTTGGAATCAGGATTAAGCAGGCGCCCGCCTGTGAGTCTTATGGTGATGGATGGCGTGATGACGGTGCGTGCGTGCAATCATGATTAAAAGTTGAGGTTACACTGCGGGTGCTTCAGGTGTCAACCCTAAGTTGCCGGCCCTGTCAAGCCTCTTTAGAAATGTCCCCTTTCTTACCTCGTTAGAAGTGTCCCTTTT
>VFSW01004679.1_pt1 | contig 20398 bp, 17 predicted proteins | sample 5358111 | NCBI WGS metagenome assembly VFSW01 (sample SAMN11554181, study PRJNA540505) | mine drainage metagenome | isolation source: sediment from site ElyBrook_90M | place: USA: Ely Copper Mine, Vershire, VT | collected 2017
ACGGCGCGGCCATAGCACATCCAGTGCCCCGGTGCACGGTCCGCCGCCACGAGGCGTGCGCCCGCCACCGCCGCCGGCCCGGTGGGGACCGCCGCGGGCGACGACGAAATCATTGCGCCGCCGACGGCCGCGGCGACGCCGCGGGCGAGGTATGCACCGAATCGCGATCCCATACCCGCCACCTCAGACCAGCATGCAAACGGACTTGAGTTCCGTGTACAGGTCGAGCACCGCGCGCCCGTGCTCGCGGCCGACACCCGAAGACTTGAACCCGCCGAACGGCATGTTGGGGTCGACGAGATTGTGACAGTTGACCCACACCGTGCCCGCCTTGATCCGCGGAATCAAACGATGCGCCGCCGACAAATTGTTCGTCCAAATGCTCGCGCTGAGGCCGAACGGAGAGTCGTTCGCCGCCTTGACGACCTCATCGAGGTCGTCGTACCGCTGCGCGGCGACCACCGGCCCGAAGATCTCCTCGCGCACGACGCGCATCCGCGGATTGCAGTTCACCAGCACGGTCGGCTTCACGAAATAGCCGGGATGAGAAACGGCCTCGCCGCCGGCGACTACGGTTGCACCCTCCTTCTTGCCGGACTCGATGTAGCTGAGCACCCGCTCTTGCTGTTCCTTCGAGACCAACGGACCCATTTCCGTCGCCTGTTCGAGCCCCGGCCCGAGGCGGATCGAACTCGCCGCGCCGCACAGACCCTCGACGACTTTGTCGAAGATCTTGCTGTGAATATAGAGCCGCGATCCCGCGGTGCAGACCTGTCCCGAATTGAAGAAGATCGCCATCGCGGCGCCGCCGACCGCGGCGCCGACATCGGCGTCCGGCAGCACGATCATCGGCGACTTGCCGCCCAACTCCAGCGATACGCGCTTCATCGTATCGGTCGCGCTCTTGTTGATGATCTTGCCGACCTCGGTCGAACCGGTGAACGCGATCTTGTCGACGCCCGGATGAGCGACCAACGCGGCGCCGGTCGTCTCGCCGAGCCCGGTCAGGATGTTGACCACCCCGGGCGGGAATCCGGCTTCCATGATCAACTCACCCAGCCGCAGCGCCGACAGCGGCGTTTGCTCCGCGGGCTTCAAGATACAGGTGCAGCCGGCGGCGAGCGCCGGCGCGAGCTTCCACGCGGCCATCGCGAGCGGGAAGTTCCACGGCACGATCTGCGCGACCACGCCGACCGCCTCGCGCGCGACATAGGTATGAAATTTCGCGCCCGGGATACCGCCGATCGACGTCTGCATCGTCGTCCCTTCGATCTTCGTCGCCCAGCCTGCCATGTAGCGGAACCAGTCGCGCGCGCCCGGCACGTCGATGATGCTCGCCATGAAGCGTGTCTTACCGTTGTTAAGGCTCTCGAGCTCCGCGAGCTCCGCGGCATCGCGTTCGATCAAATCCGAGAGCTTCCACAAGATCGCTTCGCGCGCCGCCGGCGTCATATCAGCCCACGGTCCGGACTCGAACGCGGCGCGTGCGGCGGCCACCGCGCGATCCACCTCTTCCTTGCCGGCGTCGGCGACCTGCGCGATCTCGCGGCCGGTGGCCGGATCGAAAACGGCAATCGTCTTGCCGGAGCGCGAGTCGACCCACTCGCCGTTGATCAACAGGCGCGGCTTTCGCGCGACGAAATCTCGCACTTTGTTCGAGGGATTCGGCTGAGCGGCAATCGCATTGGACGAGGCGTTCACAGTAGAGTCTCCACGGACGTTGGCGGTGGCTTTTGAGGCATCCATCAGGCGCCAAGCGGCCGCCCCCAGGCTCGACTGATGAAGAGACAAGACTCGATCAGGAGCGAACCTGCCGGACGCCATTGCGCCGCAGGAGCGCGCGAAAATTCTGTACCATCGGAGCCTCGGCTCGCCTGCGCGCGGCGCGCTTCAATCGACCGGGGTCTAACAAGCATGAAAATCAGCAATGGCGCCTGGGCGCCGCTGTTGGCCGCGCTGAGCCTCTGCGGCCCGGCGCACGCAGCCGTGCGCATCGTCATTGGGCCGACGCCGATCATCGGCGGCGAAGCCCGCGCGTCCCGCGACATCACCGTGATCAACGACAAACTCGCGTTCGCACTCGCGCTCGGAACGCCTCCTCCCTACGGCGTGCCGCGCGGCGCGATCGTCGACGTCGCGCCGGTGCGCGCAGGCCTCGTAGGGCACGACCACGTCGTCTTCGCGGACTTCATACCGAACGCCTGGTCGGCGTGGCCGAACACCTACCAGCGCGTTCGGATCCTCGAACGCGGTCCCGCGCAAGTGGTCATCCGCACGCGGCGCGATTGGGGCAAGGTCAGGATCGAAACGACCTACACGCTGCGCTCGCACTCGGACTCGATCGCGATCCGCACGACGATGCGCAACGATGGCACCGAGGTCTTGAAGAATTTACTGTCGGGCATGACGCTCTGGCCAAAGGGCGGATTTTTGTTCGGCGTGCCGGGCGTGAAGCCGAGCGTCGCCAGCGGCGCCACCGGGGCGCTCGCGGATCGCGTGGTCGCCTATGACCGCCATTGGACCGTGACGCTGCATGCGCCGTACCTCGATCACCTCGCCAATGAATCGCGCGACCTGTTCCGCATGCATACGCTCGCGCCCGGCGCGACGGCCACCTTCACCGCGCGCCTGCAAGTCGGGTCGAGCTGCGACCTTGCGCCGGTGGTGCGCGCCGACATCGCGCACTTTCATCTGCCGCCGGCACGGGTGCACGGCGCCGTGCGCACGTCCGGCGGCCGCGCGGTCGCTCATCCGGTCGTCGTCGCCCTGAAGCAGGGCCACACCTATGCCTGGACCTGCGGCGACAATGGCGCGTACGCGCTCGACCTCCCGGCCGGTGACTACTCGATCTATGCGACGGCGAAGAATTATTCGCAATCCGCCGCGCTGCCGCTGCACCTCGGCGCCGGCGCCGATGCGACGTTCGACTTTGCGAGTCTACGGATGCCCGGCCGCGTCCGCTTCGCCGTGACCGACGCCGCGAACGGCGCCGGGCTCGACGCCCGCATCGTCATCCGCAAAGGCGTCAAACCGGCGGTCGAATTCCTCGGGCGCCGGACATTCTTCACGCAACTCGAGCGCCGCGGAGTCGCTGATTTCGCGATCGCCCCGGGCCATTATGTGTTCGCGGTCGCTTCGGGCGGTGGGTTCTTGGGGCCGAGCCGCGACGCATCGGTCGATATCGCGCCCGGCCGCACGACCAATGTGAAGGTGCGCTTGCCGCGGCTGTTCGATCCGCGCACTCGCGGCTGGTATTCCGCGGATCTGCACCACCATGCCGATCAGGCCGAGGCGGTGACGCCGCCGGCCGATTTGGCGCGCTCCCAACTGGCCGCGGGCCTCGATCTGTTGTTCGTCAGCGATCACGACTCGACCGTGAATCATGCGGCGCTTCAGCGCATCGCCGATCGCCGCGGGGTGGCGTTCATTCCATCGATCGAATTCTCGCCATCGTGGGGACACTTCAACGCCTATCCGCTGCATCTCGGCGAGCAGCCCGGCATCGATATCGGCACGGCCACGGTCGGACAGATCTTCGCCGCGGCGCGGCGCATGGGCGCGGTCGTCGTACAGGTCAATCATCCGTTCATCCCGTACGGATATTTCAAGAGTCTCGAGCAAGGCGTCGCGCCGGGCGGATTCGATCCTGCGTTCGATCTCGTCGAAATCAACGCCGCGAACTTCTACGACGACGACAAAGTTGCGCATGCCGTATGGGCGTTCTGGAACGCGGGGCATCGCTATTATTTCAGCGCCGGAACCGACACCCACGACGTCTGGAACGAGGTGTCCGGGCGCGTGCGCGCCTTCGCTCATCTCGACGGCAAACCGAGCGCGCTCGCGTTTGCCGAGGCGATGCGTGGCGGCCATGCCTACGTGAGCTACGGGCCTCTGGTCTACCCGTCGGTGATGTTCGGCAGCGACCTGAAGGTCAAGCCCGGCGCGGCGTTCACGCTGGCATTCGATTTCGTGTCGGGGGCGGGCTTTAAGCGGGCCGGGCTCTTCGTGCGCGGTGCGGTGGGCGCTAGGAAGTCGTTGGCGGGGGCGCGGGGGCGCGCCCACGCCGAATTCGCCGCCTCGGCGACGCAAGCGACCTGGTTTTCGCTCGTCGTCGAGGATCGCGCCGGGCACAAGGCATATACGGACCCGATTTGGGTCGATCCCGTGCGCAATCCCTTTTAGACGGCGCCAACGATAGGCGGCGCTAAAGCTCCGCGAGCGGGTGGCGATCGCCGGGCGGGACGCCGTGAAAGAACGCATCGACCATGGGCCGCGTGACCTCTTCGATGCGCGCGGGCCGCCACTGCGGCCGGTTGTCCTTGTCGACGATCAGCGCGCGTACCCCTTCCAGGATGTCGCCCTGCGCGAAGCATTGGCGCACGAGGCCGAACTCCATGCGGAAGCAGTCGGCGAGGCTCAGCCGTTTGCCGAGTTCGAGTTGCCGCAGCGTCACCTCGAGCATCGTCGGCGAACGCCGGCCGAGGAGTTGCGCGGTCTTCTCGGCCCAGGCCCGCCACTCGGGCTGCGTCTCGGTTTGCAGGGATGCGAGGATCGCCGGGACGCTGGATTGAGAGAAATGCCGATCGATCGCCGGGCGCAGCGATTCGAGCGGCGCCGGAGCCGGCGGCGCATCCGCAAGCGCCCCGATCGCGGCAATCACGTCTCCGTTCCAATCGCCGCTCCAGCTGATGCCCGTCATCGCCGTCTCGAGACGCAGGACCGAGGCGCGCGCCAGATACAGGTCCGCCAAGCGCGCGTACACGGCATCGCTTGCGCGTATCTCGCTGCCCGTCAACGCAAGGTAGACGCCGAGCGCGCCCGGCAAGCGCGAAAGAAAGTAGCTCGCGCCCACATCCGGGATCAAGCCGATGCCGACTTCCGGCATCGCGATGCGCGTGCGTTCGCCGACGAGGCGCAGCGACGCACCCTGCCCGAGCCCCATGCCGCCGCCCATCGTGATGCCGTCGAGCACGGCGACCAACGGCTTCGGATAGCCATGCAGGAAATAATCGAGCCGGTATTCTTCGATGAAGAAATCGAGGTACGAGTCATCGCCGCTGCGATGGCTCTCGTACAGCGCACGGATGTCGCCGCCGGCGCAAAAGGCCTTCTCGCCCGCGCCGCGCAGCACCAGCGCGCGCACGCCGGGGTCCGCCGCCGATGCGCGCAGCGCGCGGCCGAGATCCCGGATCATGGCGAACGACAGCGCATTGAGAACCGCCGGGCGGTTCAGCGTCGCGAACATGACGCGATTGCGGACCTGAACGTCGATATCCATATGCGCGCACCGCCCTGCGCGGATCAGCCGTTCGTCCACCGCGGCTTGCGCTTCTCGAGGAACGCGTTGACGCCCTCGCGCTGATCGGCGCCGTCGAACAGGTCGACGAAGCGTTCACGCTCGAGGCTTAGCGCCGCGCCGCGCGGCGTGCCGCCGCGCGCCTCGTGAATCAGAGTCTTGCAATATTCCAGCGCGCGCGGGCTCAACTTGAGAACCCGCTCGGCCATCGCGGCCGCCTGCGCGAGTGCGCGCCCCGGCGCCGCGACCTGTTCGACAAGGCCGATCGAGAGCGCGGTCGCCGCGTCGATGCGTTCGTTCGTGAGAATCATGCGCTTCGCCCAGCCCTCGCCGACGAGCCACGGAAGGGTCTGCGTCCCGCCGCCGCACGGCAAGAGACCCACGGACGCCTCGGGCAAGGCCATCGTCGCACGCTCGTCGGCGATGCGACAATCGCATGCCAGCGCGCACTCGAGACCGCCGCCCATCGCATAGCCGTTGATCGCCGCGATGACCACCGGCCGCGCATTCTGCAGCGCTCCGAACGCCTCGCCGAAGCGCTGCGCCAGCAGGCGCGCGCGCGCCTTGTCGCCATCCGCAAAGGACTTGAGATCGGCGCCGCCGCTGAAGAACTTGTCGCCGTGGCCGGTGACGATCACGACACGAACGGCCGGGTTGCGGTCGAACTCACCCACCAACGCCGTCAGCCGAAGGAGCCCCTCGGCGGTGAACGCGTTGGCGGGCGGATTCGCGAGCGTCACCTGCGCAACGTGTCCGTCGATCGTGCATTCGATCATGGGTTCATCCTCGGCCGCTTCAGCTCTTCTTGTACATGTTGATGATCGCGGAAAAGTCCAGGCCGCCCGACCCCTGAGCGCTGAACAGCTGATAGAGCTGTTGCGCGGCGGCGCCGAGCACGACCGCTTGGCGCGACTGTTTCGCGGCATCGGCCGCGAGCCCCAGATCCTTCAGCATGAGGTCCGCGCCGAAGCCGCCGCTGTAGCCGCGCGCGGCCGGCGCGTTGTCCAGCACGCCGGGGTACGGATTGTACGTATCGGAACTCCAACAGCGGCCGCTCGAGGTGTTGATGATCCCGGCGAGCACTTTCGGATCGATGCCGAGCGCGGCGCCGAGGCTCATCGCCTCCGCGACGCCGATCATCGAAATCGCGAGCAGCATGTTGTTGCAAATCTTCGCCGCCTGTCCGGTGCCGGACGCGCCGCATCGCACGATCGTCTTGCCCATCTGCGCGAGCACGGGCTTGATGCGCTCGAACAGCCCGGGCTCCGCGCCGACCATGAACGTCAGCGTGCCCGCTTCGGCGCCGCCTGTGCCGCCGGACACCGGCGCGTCCGCCATCGGATTGCCGTGCGCCACCGCCCGCGCCGCCACGGCGCGCGCGCTGTGCGGATCGATCGTGCTCGAATCGACGAGCACGACCCCGGGGCGGACGCTCGCGAGAATGCCGCGCTCGCCGCCGTACACCGCGTTGACGTGCGGCGACGACGGCAGCATCGTGATCACGAGGTCGGCGCCGGCGACCGCGTCCGCCGCCGAATCCGCGGCCTTCGCGCCGGCGGCCGCGAGCGCATCGACGTGCGCGCGCACCACGTCGAACACGGCGAGCGCATGGCCGGCTTTCAATAAGTTGCGCGCCATCGGCGCGCCCATGTTGCCGAGGCCGATGAACGAGATTTTCATTTCAGGCTGATCGTCGTGTTCACGCCGCCCGTGGTCGCAGCGTCGTCGAACCAGCGCGTCGTCACGGTCTTGGTCTGGGTATAGAACTGCACGACTTGCTTGCCGTAGGGGCCAAGGTCGCCGAGCTTCGAGCCCCGCGATCCCGTGAAGCTGAAGATCGGAACCGGCACCGGTATCGGCACGTTGATGCCGATCTGGCCGACATCGATCTCGTTTTGGAACTTGCGCGCGGCGGCGCCGCTCTGCGTGAAAATGCCGGTGCCGTTGCCGAACGGGTTGTCATTGGTCAACCGAATCGCTTGGTCGAGCGAATCGACGGTGATGATCACCATCACCGGCCCGAAGATCTCGGTCGTGTAGATCTTCATGTTCGGTTTGACGCCCGAGAATATCGTCGGTCCGATGAAGTTGCCCTGCTCGTAACCGCCGACCTTGAGCGCGCGGCCATCCAGTTCCAGCTTCGCGCCCTCTTTGATCCCGTCGTCGATCAGGCCGAGAATCCGGTTCTTGGCATTCTTGGAGATGACCGGCCCCAAGTCCGTGCCCGCCTCGGTGCCTGCGTTCACCTTCAATGTCTTCGCCTTGGCGACGATGTCCGGGATCCAGCGCTTCGTCTCGCCCACGAGAACCGTCACCGACGTCGCCATGCAGCGCTGTCCGGCGGCGCCGAAGGTCGCGCCGACGATCGCGTTAAGCGACTGCTCCTTGTTCGCGTCGGGCATGACGACCGCGTGATTCTTCGCGCCCATCATCGACTGGACGCGCTTGCCGTGCTGCGACGCCAACTGGTAGACGTGGGTGCCGACCGCGGTGGAGCCGACGAAGGATACGGCTGCGATATCGGGATGCGTGCAGATCGCATCGACCGCGCGCTTGCCGCCGTGGATGATGTTCAGAACGCCCGGCGGCACTCCTGCCTCGAGCGCGAGTTCCGCGAGCAACATCGGCGTCAGCGGATCCTGCTCCGAGGGCTTGAGGACGAAGGTGTTGCCGCAAACGATCGCCATCGGAAACATCCACAAGGGAATCATCGCGGGAAAATTGAACGGCGTGATGCCGGCGCAAACGCCGATCGGCTGCCGGATCGTATAAGTGTCGACGCCGCCGGCGACGTTCTCGGCGAACTCCCCGAGCTGCAGCGTGCCGATCGAACAAGCGTGTTCGACGACCTCGAGGCCGCGGAAAACGTCGCCCTCGGCGTCCGCCAAGGTCTTGCCCTGCTCGGCGGTCAGCGTCTTCGCGATGCGGCCCATGTTCTCGCGCACGAGCGCCTGAAGCCGCAGCATGATGCGCGCGCGCGCCGCGAGCGGGGTGTTCTTCCAGGTCTTGAAGGCCGCCTTCGCCGAGGCCACGGCGGCCGCGATCTCCGCATCGGTCGCAAACGGCACGCGCGCGAGCACTTTCTGAGTCGCCGGATTGACGACGTCTTGCCACTCGCCGGCGGCGGATTCGACGAAGCGGCCGTCGATCAGCAATTTCACTGTCGCGACGGCCTCGTTCAGCTGCGCGGATGCGGTATTCATTTCCCTATTCCCCTCTGGTCTCGGTCAGCTTGCGTGCAATCAACAATCGCTGGATCTCGCCCGTGCCCTCGTAGATTTGCGTGATGCGGGCATCTCGATAATGCCGCTCCACCGCGTACGCCTCCAAATAGCCGTAACCGCCGTGGATCTGTACCGCCTTGGAACACACGCGCTCCGCGGCCTCCGAAGCATACAGTTTCGCCTGGCTGGCTTCCGACAAGCAAGCGAGTCCCGCGCTGCGCGAACTCGGTCGCCATATGACCGCTTTTGCCTCGGGCGCGGCGCATGCGCCGACCGCGCAATTATAGAATCTGGCAAAATGGCGCGACATGCCTTAGACACGCAAATTCTGTGAGCGAAAATGCAACACGCGGCGCCGTGGCGGCGGACGTTGATGCAGCGCAATCCGCGCAATAGACCACCGGGAATCGGTTCATGAAGAAATTCGGGCTCGCCGCTTGCTTACTCACCGTATGGCTCATTCACACGAGAGCCGCGCAAGCCGGGATCGTCGATGCGCCGGGCAAGGACCTGCGCGTCTCGCTGATCACCTACGGTCCGGGCAGCATTTACTGGGAGCGCTTCGGCCATGACGCGATCGAGATTCGCGACACCGCGTCGGGACAGGCGGTCGATTTCAATTACGGCGTCTTCGATTTCGATGAGCACGACTTCTTTCTGAATTTCGCGCGCGGCCGCATGCATTACATGATCGATGCGGAGCGCAACGACGTCGACGAACGGGAATACGCCGACACCGGGCGCTCGGTCACGCGACAGCGGCTCACGCTCAAGCCTGCGCAAGCCGTGCAATTGCGCGACTTCTTGCTGTGGAACTTGGAGCCGCAGCACGCGCGCTATGACTACGATTATCTGGTCGACAACTGCGCGACCCGGGTCCGCGATGCCCTGAACGCGGCGCTCGGCGGTGAGATCCGCCGCCAAATCACGGCGAATCCCGGCGCGATGACCTACCGTCAACAGATCACGCGGCTGATGAGCGCGCAGCCGTGGCTCATGCTCGCGATGGACTTGGGGCTCGGCCCGTCCGCCGACCAGCCCTTGAACGGCTGGCAGGAGAGCTTCCTGCCGAAGGAACTGCAGCGGCAAGTGCGTACGGTTCGCATCAGCGACGGCCGCAACGGCCTGGAGCCGCTGGTGCAGCAAGAGCGGATCATCGCGCCGAACCGGCTGGCCGAGCCGCCGCGGACGCCGCCCGATTTGCGCCGGCCGCTGCTGCTCGCGGGCGCAGCGTTCGCGGGCTTGATCCTCATGACGCGCAAGCGCTCACGAACCCTCTACGCCTTGGCGGGCAGCCTTTACCTCGCCGCCGCCGGATTCGTGGGCCTCGTGCTGCTCGGCCTGTGGACGCTCACGCTGCACCACGCGGCTTGGGATAATGCGAACTTGCTGCTGTTCAACCCACTCGCCTGGGGCCTGCTGCCGGCGGTCCGGCGCGCGAGCCGCGACCTCGGGCCCTCGCGCCTGACCCAGGTTTTGGTTGCGGTGCAAATCGCCGCCGTTCTGATCGGCGCATCATTGCACCTGTGGCCCGGCGTCGTGCAGCAAAACCAGCCATGGCTGCTGTTCGCGCTACCCTCCTGGGGCGCGCTCGCATGGAGTTTTCGGGCGGCGAAGGAGCGCGCTTGAATTCAAGGTCCGGCGTCCTCATTGACTGAAGCATCTTGGGGCCTATCAGGGCGGGCCGTTGGTCATGGATGCATACCGAAGAAAATCGTGGATGTGGGCGGAAGCCTGCGCGCTGCTCGACGAGGCCGAGCGCCGCCACCGCCAATTTTTTGAATTGCTCGGCGGACCGGCGGCGCAACCCGCGTGGGAGCCGCCCGTCAACGTATTCACGGACGGAGCGGAGGTTCACATCATGATCGCGCTGCCCGGGGCCCCGGCCGAGCAGGTCTCCGTGCAGCTGACGCCGGCGGGCCTGCAAATCGACGCGCTCGTGCCGCCGCCGACGCTCGGTGTGCGCATGAACATCGTGCGCTTGGAAATGCCGTACGGCCGGATGCGCCGCCGCATCGACCTGCCGCCGGGACGGTACGCCGTGATCGAGCGCCGCCATGATCACGGCTGCCTATTCTTGCGGCTCACGGGGCCTGCACGATGAACACGAACACGAACGAAGCCATGCCGGAAACGCAACCCGCCGAGGACGTATTGATCATACTGCCGGTGCGCAATATGGTGCTGTTCCCCGGCATCGTCCTGCCGGTCTCGATCGGTCGCGCGCGCTCGGTGGCGGCCGCACAAGAGGCGGTGCGTACGCAGCGCCGCGTGGGTTTGCTGCTGCAGAAGGACCCGACCACCGACGACCCGGATCCCGAGGCGCTGCACGGCGTGGGCACCGTCGCATCGATCGTGCGCTTCATCACGGCGGCCGACGGCGCGCACCACTTGATCTGCCAGGGCGAAGAGCGCTTCACGGTGTTGGATTACGTCAGCCGCGATCCGTTCCTGGTCGCACGCATCGAAACCCATCGCGATGCGGCGACGACCGACCCCGAAATCGAGGCGCGCGGATTGAATTTGCGCGAGAAAGCGCTGGAAGCGGTGCAGCTGTTGCCGCAGGTCCCGGGCGAACTCGCACATGCAATCCGCGCCATCGAGTCGATTCCCGCGCTCGCGGACATGGTCGCGAGCTTCATGGATTTGAAAGCCGCGGAAAAGCAGGAAATCCTCGCCACATTCGATTTGAAGAGCCGCCTGGATCGCATACTCGATCTGCTCGGCCGGCGCGTCGAGGTGTTGAAGGTCTCGCGGCAAATCGACGAGCGGGCGCGCGAGGCGTTCGACGAGCGCCAGAAGGAGGCGGTGCTGCGCGAGCAGCTGCATCAAATCCAGAAGCAACTCGGCGAAGGCGGAACCGCCGCGGCCGAAGCCGAGGAGCTGCGCAAGGCGATCAAGGAGGCCGGCATGCCCGCGGACGTCGCCGAGCATGCCGAGCGCGAGCTCGCGCGCCTCGAGCGCATGTCGGAATCGGCCGCCGAATACTCGATGATTCGCAGCTACCTCGACTGGCTGCTCGCGATGCCCTGGTCGAAGCTCGACCCCGAACAGCTGGACATGGAGCGCGCGCGCCAGATTCTCGACGAGGACCATTACGGTCTCGAGAAAGTCAAACGCCGGATATTGGAATTCCTCGCGGTGCGCAAGTTGAATCCTTCCGGCCGCAGCCCGATCCTTTGCTTCGTCGGACCGCCCGGCGTCGGCAAGACATCGCTGGGACAGAGCATCGCCAAGGCGATCGGGCTCAAATTCGGACGTGTGAGCTTGGGCGGCGTGCACGACGAGGCCGAGATCCGTGGACACCGGCGCACCTACGTCGGCGCGCTGCCCGGCGCCATCGTCCAGGCGATCCGCAAGACCGGCCGCCGCAACGCGGTTTTGATGCTCGATGAGGTCGACAAGCTCTCGGCGAGCCATCAGGGCGATCCGTTCTCTGCACTGCTCGAAGTGCTGGATCCAGAACAGAACGATACGTTCCGCGACAATTATCTCGGCGTGCCGTTCGATCTGTCGAAGGTGCTGTTCATCGGCACGGCGAACGTGCTGGATGCGATTCCGGCGCCGCTGCGCGACCGCATGGAGGTCATCGAACTTACCGGCTACACCGAAGAGGAAAAGCTCGAAATCGCGCGAAGGTACCTGGTCAAGCGGCAAATCCACGCGAACGGCTTGTCGGGGACGCAAGTGCAGATCTCCGACGAGGCGCTGCGCCTGGTGATCGTCGAGCACACGCGCGAGGCCGGCGTCCGCAATTTGGAACGGCAGATCGGCGCCCTTCTGCGCAACGCCGCGGTGACGATCGCCTCGAACCGGGCCGCGAGCGTCGCGATCGGCGCGGACGACGTGCCGCGTGTCCTCGGCGCGGCGCGCTATGAAAACGAAGTGGCGCAGCGAACGTCGGTGCCCGGCGTCGCAACCGGCCTTGCCTGGACTCCGGCGGGCGGCGACATCCTGTTCATCGAATCCAGCCGCGTGAAGGGAACCGGCAAACTCATCCTGACCGGCCAACTCGGCGACGTCATGAAGGAAAGCGCGCAGGCGGCCGTCACGCTGGTGAAGTCGCAGGCCGAGCGCCTCGGAATCGACCCGTCCGCGCTGGACGGATACGATCTGCACATCCACGTACCCGCGGGCGCGATCCCGAAGGACGGCCCGAGCGCCGGCGTCGCGATCACCGCGTCGCTCGCCTCGCTCCTGTCCAAGCGCACCGTGCGCGCCGACGTGGCGATGACCGGCGAGATCAGTCTGCGCGGCATCGTGCTGCCGGTCGGCGGCATCAAGGAGAAATGCGTCGCAGCGGCGCGCGCAGGCCTGCGCACGGTCATTCTGCCGGCGCGCAACCGGCGCGACTTGGACGACATACCGGAGAGCGTGCGCGCGAAGCTGGAATTCGTCTGGGCAGAAAAGATCGACGACGTTCTCGCACGCGCATTCGACGAGTCCTCGGCGCATCTCGCCGCCGCGTAGCAGCCGCGCTGCGCGTCCCGCGCCGGCCGGGCATCATTCGGCCGCGTGCTAAACTGGCGCATCAACCTAACGAGAAGATGGCCGTATGCAACTGAGTGAAGTTCGCGCGCTCGTCACCGGAGGCGCATCGGGCTTGGGGTTCGCGGTCGCGGAGCGGATCGTGCGGGGCGGCGGCAAGGTTGCGCTGCTCGACGTCAACGCGGCGCAGGGAACTCAGGCGGCCGCATCGCTCGGTCCGCATGCAATGTTCATCGCGGCCGACGTGACCGACGAGAACGCGGTCGATCAGGCGGTCGGCCGCGCGGCGGAATTCTTCGGTTCGCTCAACGCCGCCGTCAATTGCGCGGGCATCGGCACTCCGGCACGCCTGGTCGGCAAACAGGGCCCGATGCCGGCGGCGTTCTTCCGCAAAATGATCGAGATCAACCTCGTTGGAACCGTGCTCGTCGCGAAGGCCGCGGCGGTCGCGATACAGAAGAGCGCCGCTAACGGCGACGGCGAACGCGGCGTGATCGTGATGACCGCGTCGGTTGCGGCGTTCGATGGACAGATCGGCCAGGTCGCCTACTCCGCGTCGAAGGGCGGCATCGTCGCGATGACGCTGCCGCTGGCGCGCGAACTGGCGTCCTCCGGCATTCGCGTGATGACCGTCGCGCCCGGATTGTTCCTGACGCCCATGATGAAGTCGCTGCCGCAGGAGGCACAGGACTCGCTCGGCAAGCAGGCGCCGTTTCCGCCGCGACTGGGCCGGCCCGAGGAATATGCGGCGCTCGTGTGCCATATCTTCGAGAACGCGATGCTGAACGGGGAGACGATTCGCCTGGACGGCGCGATCCGGATGCAGGCCCGCTAGCGGGAACCGATGGAAATCCTCAAGACGATACTGCGAACGCTGATCCTGCCGCCGGCCGCTCCGCTGCTGATCATCGCTTTGGGCGGGCTGTGCTTGCGGCGGCACGCGCGGCTCGGATTGGGGCTCATCGCGGTCGCCGCGGCGGCGTTGTGGCTGATGTCCTTGATGATCGTCGCGCGCCCGCTCGAGCGGCTCGCCGAGCATTACGCGGCGCTCGACCCCGGCCGCCTGGCGGCGACGCGCGCGCAAGCGATCGTGATCTTGGGCGGCGGCGGCCAGCGCGCCTACGCACCCGAGTACGCGGGACCGGCCGCGGATGCGCGCCTGCTGGAGCGCCTCGCCTACGGCGCCTGGCTCGCGCGGCGCACGAACCTGCCGGTCCTGGTCACGGGGCGGCGCATCGAGGCGGCGGCGATGCGCGACACGCTCGTGCGAAATTTCGCTGTCCGGCCTCGATGGGTCGAGGATCGCGCGTACGATACGTTCGAGAACGCGCATAACTGCGCGCGCATGTTGAGTATGGCCGGCGTGCACCGCATTCTGCTCGTCACCAGCGCCGCCCATCTGTGGCGTGCAGCGCACGAATTCACCGCCGCGGGATTCGACGTCATTCCGGCGCCGGTGCACGTCTGGACCCCGGTCGAGCCCGAGCCGACGAATTATCTGCCGACCGCCGAGGCGTTGCTGGTCTCGAATTCGGCGCTGCACGAATTGATCGGCGAGCCGGTGCGCGAGTTTCTCGCGTGGACCCGGCTGCGCAGACAGTAGACGTTGCGCGAGCCTTGCGGCAATCGACGCGGTCTATCGGCTCCATAGGCAAGATTGACTTCTGTCGGATGTCCGACCGGCGTAGGCTGATGAACATGGGCGGCGCTCATTTGTGCGGCCGATATCGGCTTTCCCTGATTGCGACCGGACCGATATCGATTCAATGTGACACTTCACCAAGGAGATTCGACATGCAACTGAAGGGCAGCAGAACCGAAAAGAATTTGAAGGACGCGTTCGCCGGCGAGTCCCAAGCGAATCGCCGCTACTTGTACTTCGCGGCCAAGGCCGACGTCGAAGGATTCAACGACGTCTCGGCGGTGTTCCGCTCGACCGCAGAGGGCGAGACCGGGCACGCGCACGGCCATCTCGAATATCTCGAGGTGGTCGGCGATCCGGCGACCGGTCTGCCGATCGGCGCGACGAAGGACAACTTGAAGTCGGCGATCGCCGGTGAGACGCACGAGTACACGGACATGTACCCGGGCATGGCGAAGGCCGCGCGCGAGGAAGGCTTCTCGGACATCGCGGATTGGTTCGAGACGCTCGCCAAGGCGGAGCGTTCGCACGCGAATCGTTTCACGAAGGCGCTCGACTCGCTGTAGGCGGCGCACGGTCGGCGTCCGCCGAGCGGCGCGCGCGCCGCTCGGTCGGACAGCTACGGTTTTTCTACGGAGTAATGGCATGACCAGCGGCAACGGCGGCCCGGGCTCGCGCGAAGGCGGCCTCGGCGCACCCACGCGGCATCCGGTGGACTGGAAGAATCCCCAGTTCCGCGACGAAGGCTCGCTCTACAAGGAACTCGAGCGCGTCTTCGACATTTGTCACGGCTGCCGGCGCTGTTTCAACCTCTGCAATTCGTTTCCAACCCTGTTCGATGCGATAGACGCGTCGCCGAGCGGCGAACTGGACGGCGTTCCCAAACGCGCCTACTGGGACGTCGTCGACCATTGCTACCTGTGCGACATGTGCTACATGACCAAGTGCCCGTACGTACCGCCGCACGAGTGGAACGTGGACTTTCCGCATTTGATGTTGCGCGCCAAGGCCGTGAAGTTCGAACGCGGCGAAACCTCGCTGCGAGACAAGGTGCTGTCGGCGACGGATCTCGTCGGCTCGATTGCCGGAATTCCGCTCGTCTCCTCGATCGTGAACGCGGCGAACCGCTCGAGCATGGGCCGCAAGCTTCTCGAGGCGACCCTGGGCGTGCATCGCAACGCGCCGGTTCCCGAATACCGGAGCGACACGTTTCACCGCCGCGAAGCGCGCCGCGCGAAACCGCCGCTAACCGCCGTACCCACCGCGGAAACGCGCGGTCAGGTCGCGATCTTCGCGACCTGCTACTGCAACCGCAACGAACCCGACATCGACGCCGACCTAGCCGCCGTGTTGGAGCACAACGGCATCGCGGTCGCGACGACGCAAGCGGAGAAATGCTGCGGCATGCCGAAGCTCGAGCTCGGCGACATCGAGGCCGTCGAGCGGTTGAAGGACGCGAACGTTCCCGAGCTCGTGCGCTTGATAGACGCGGGCTATGACATCGTCGCGGCGATCCCATCCTGCGTTCTGATGTTCAAGCAGGAGCTGCCGCTCCTGTTCCCGGACGATGCGCTCGTGGGTAAAGTGCGCGATCACATCTTCGATCCGTTCGAGTATTTGATGCTGCGGCACAAGGCGGGACTGCTGCGCACCGACTTCGCGCGCGAATTGGGCAAGGTCGCCTATCACGTGCCCTGTCATTTGCGCGTCCAGAACCTCGGCCTGAAGACGCGCGACACGCTGAAGCTCATTCCGGGCACGACGCTCGAGGTCATCGAGCGCTGTTCCGGCCACAATGGCACCTATGCGGTGAAGAAGGAATTTCACGAGACCTCGATGAAGATCGGCCGGCCGGTGATGGAGCGCGTCGAGAAGGCCGAAGCGGCCTGGTACTCGAGCGACTGCCCGATGGCCGGACACCAGATCGAGAACGGCATCGCCACGCACAAGCCGCCGACGCACCCGCTGTCGCTGCTGCGCCTGGCGTACGGAATCTGAGGAGCAGACCCATGCCAACGGACGGTAGCCATGCCCCGACCGCGGCGGCGCCCGCGGCCGGCTTGAACCCCAAGCGCCAGCTGCAGCCGGGCGACCTCATGACGCTCGAGGCCTATGCCCGCGCGCGCGCCGATTTTCGCGCGCGCATGCTCGAACACAAGCGGCTGCGCAATGTGGCGGTGGGTCCGCATACCACATGGTGCTTCGAAGATCGCCTGACGGTGCAATATCAGGTGCAGGAGATGCTGCGCGCCGAGCGCATTTTCGAGTCGGATGCGATCCAGGAAGAGTTGGATACGTACAACCCCCTGATCCCCGACGGCACCAACCTCAAGGCGACGCTGTTGATCGAATACACCGATGTGGAGGAGCGCCGCGTCGCACTCGAGCGCCTGAAGGGGGTCGAAACGCGCTGTTGGCTGGGTGTCGGCGCGCAGAGGTGCTACGCGATCGCCGACGAAGACCTCGAACGCGAGAACGAGACCAAGACCTCCGCGGTGCACTTCCTGCGCTTCGAACTGAGCGCGAGCGCGCGCGCCGCGGCCAAAACCGGCACGCCGATCGAACTCGGCATCGACCATCCCGCGTACCACCACTGCGTGATGACGAGCCTTGCGACGAGCGGGTCCCTGGCCGCCGACCTCGCGTGAGCATGCCGCCGCCCAGGTAACGGGCGCACGGAGCCGATCCGGATGCAATACACGTCACTCGGTGCGACAGGCCTGCGGGTATCCGTCGCGGGCCTCGGCTGTGGCGGCAACAGCCGCTTGGGGCTGGGCCGGGGCAAGTCCGAGGCGCAGGCGATCAAGCTCGTGCATGCCGCGCTCGAGCTCGGCGTCACGTTTTTCGACACAGCCGAAACGTACGGCACCGAAGCGGTACTGGGCAAGGCGCTCGCAGCGGCGCCGCGCGAACGCGTGGTCATCTCCTCGAAGAGCCACATTCTGGATGATCGGGGCAATCCGCTGCCGAGCGCGGCGGTCGTGCGCAATCTCGAGCGTTCGCTCGAGCGTTTGTCGACCGACCACATCGACGTGTTTCATTTGCACGCGGTACCGCCGCGGCATTACGACTACGCGCTCGAGGAACTCGCTCCGGCGCTGTTGCGCGAGAAGCAGCGCGGCAAAATACGCCATCTCGGCATCACCGAAACCCCGCCCCGGGATCCCGACCAAGCGATGCTCACGCGCGCGCTCGACGATCCGTGCTGGGAAGTCGTGATGCTCGCGTTCCACATGATGAATCAACGCGCGCGCCAAACCGTGTTTCCACGGACCCAAGCGCAAGGAGTGGGCACGCTGTTGATGTTCGTCGTGCGCAATATATTTTCCCGAGCGAGCGCGCTGCACGCGCAGCTCGCCCAATTGGCGCACGCCGGCAAGGTGCCGCCGGCGCTCGCGCACGACACCGATCCCCTCGATTTCTTGATCCGCGAGGGCGGCGCATCGAGCGTCATCGACGCCGCCTACCGGTTCGCGCGCCACGAGCCGGGTGCGGACGTGATTTTGTTCGGCACGAGCGAAGAGGCTCATCTGCGCGCGAACGTCGCCTCGATATTGAAGCCGCCGTTGGCGACGCCCGCTGTCGACAAGCTGCGCGCCTTGTTCGGTCATCTGCGAGGTGTCGGTCTCGATCTGCCGGATTACCTGCGTGGGCCGGGCGCATCGCCGGCGTTTTGACCCGGCCGCCGGCGCCGCAGCGCCTGCCGGCAAATTTGCAGTGCATCAGGTTCCGAGCCCGCCGCGTTGCCGTTGCGCGGTTCGGTCCGATAGCGCCGAAATTTGTCGATATTTCTTACAGTTCGAACCGGAGACACTTGTTCATTTTTATAATATCGTCATTTATCAATAATTTACGAATTATGGCTCGAGATTTGCATGGTTTTAGCCATAGAACTCGCCTACTTGGGCGAATGTGAAAGGAACTGGAAATGAGGCACCTCAAGCGATTCGCCCTTGCCGCCGCGGCGGTCACGGTGATCGGCGTCGGCTCGGCCTCCGCGAGCGCCGTATTGTCCGATAATTTCAACGGCGAGAATGGCGGGGTGCCGGTGCTCAACTATGCGAGCTTCACCAATTGGACCGTCTCGCAGGGCAGCGTCGATCTGATCGGCAACGGCTACTTTGATTTTCTCCCCGGCAACGGCCTCTATGTCGATATGAACGGCAGCACCAGTCAAGCCGGCCAACTGACATCGAAAACCGTTTTCGGGCCCGGCAGCTATACGTTGTCTTTTGATCTTGCCGGAACTCAGCGCGGCTACGATGGAATCGTCAATGTCAGCCTGGGTTCGCTCAACCAGACCATTGATCTGGCCTCCGGCACCGGCTTTACCAACGAGCTGTTCAATCTCACGATCTCGAATCCTGGCGGCGCTGCGCTGGTGTTCACCAGTCAGAGCTTCGACAACCTCGACATGGGCGCGCTCTTGGACAACGTGACGCTGGTAACCGCCGGGAACAACGTCCCCGAACCCGGTTCGCTGGCCCTTCTGGCCGGCGCGCTTGCGGGCCTTGGTCTGGTCCGGTGGCGCCGTAAGGCCGCCTGATCTCCATAGCCGGCTCGAGAGGCTTGCCCCGCAGCGCCGCCTGCGCCGCGCCGCTCGCACGGCGCTTGTCCCATGATCGTCGAGAAATTTTACAATTGCGCCGCCCGAGCGCCCTAGCGTTGTCTTGCAAATAACTGATTTTCGTTTTTGCTCAATTAGTTAGACGAGAGTTAGACAAAATCCCGTCCGCTAGCACGTTCATTGCATGAGCTTTTGGCACGGGCTGCATGAAATAACACAAATCAACGAAGAGAGGGACTTATGCGACCGATCAAGCAATGCTCAGTGACACTTCTGTTCTGCGCGCTGATGGCGGCGGCGCTGCCTGCCGCCGCAACCGTCTGGACCGGAACGCTGTACTACACGAATTACACGGGTGGTCAGAACGTCTGGGACATCAACTACAGCTACAATGACGTTACGCAAAATTTCTCGCTCGCGCCGGCGCACAATATCGCCTCGACCAATGGGGCCGACGGCATCGTATTTGCCCCCAATGGCAACCTGCTGATCGGCGGCCAGGGAAGCGGCAACGTCTACGAACTCAATCCGACGAACGGGTCGCTGCTCAATACGCAGTATACGGGCACGGCAAACTATCACCTGACCGTCAATCCGAACGGCACCCAGGTGTACACGAGTACTTTCATGGGACCGCTGGATACGCTGTCTCTACCGATCGGCTCCGGATCGACGACGTCTGCGCTCACCGGTGGCGACACCGGGGTCACGCAGATCGCCTTCGGCACCGGCGGTACGGTGTTCTACGTCAACGGCAATCCGAACTGCTGCGGTAACCTTGGCACGATCAATCTCTCAACCGACGTTACCAGCCAACTCTATAGCAACGTTTTGCCTGCGCACGGATTGATCTTCGACCCGTACACGAATCTCATCACGATGTTCGGTGACGGCTCCACCGGGACGATGAGCGCGGCCGACGGATCGGGTCTCAAGACCGGTGTAATTAACGCTGGCTGCAACTTCGACCAAGGCGCCGTCGACGGGCATGGTCACGCCCTCATCGCCGGCTGCGACTCGATCACGTTCCTCGATTACAGCACGAGCCACGACATCACCAACCCTAATTACTCCACGATAATCGGTGGCTTCTCTGGCATCGACGACGTTGCGCCGCTTGCCGGGGCAGGCTCGAACCCGCAGCCGTCGGTTCCCGAGCCGGCGACGCTGGCGCTGCTCGG
>VFSW01004680.1_pt1 | contig 20395 bp, 18 predicted proteins | sample 5358111 | NCBI WGS metagenome assembly VFSW01 (sample SAMN11554181, study PRJNA540505) | mine drainage metagenome | isolation source: sediment from site ElyBrook_90M | place: USA: Ely Copper Mine, Vershire, VT | collected 2017
CCCGGCCATGAGCGCGGCGGCGCCCGAGGCAACCGCCACTTGCTGCAGCAGCAGGCGGCGGGTCGCGGTAAATTTCTCGTCTGGCATCGATTACAGTCTCCCGAATTACGCGACAGTCAGCGGGTCGAGTTTGAGCGGTCCCGTGCTGTCGCCCAGCTTTTCCATCGGCACGCCGGCCTTGTCCAGAATGGTCACCAGCAGATTCGCCATCGGTGTATTCATTTTGTAATCGAGATGATAGCCGGTCTTGAACTTGCCGCCCAGCTTCCCGGCCAGCAGCACGGGCAGGTCCGAATGGCGGTGCAGATTGCCGTTGCCCATGCCGCTGCCATACATGATCAGGCTGTGGTCGAGCAGAGAGCCGTCGCCATCGGGCGTGGCCTGCATCTTTTCCAGCAGGTAAGCCAGCATTTGCACGTGGTAAGTATCGATGCGGGCTTTCTGGGACATCAGATCGGGGTCGTCGCGGTGATGCGAAATCAGGTGATGCTGACCGGGAATGCCGATCTCCGGGTAAGTGCGTCCGCTCAGTTCCCGGGCGACGATCATGCTGAAAACCCGCGTCAGATCGGCCTGCAGCGCAATAATCTGCAGATCGAACATGAGCTTTATGTGCTGTTCGAACGAGGCCGGGATGCCGATGGGGCGATCCGGCAATGCGAGGTCCTGAGCGGTCTCCTGCTCGGCGCTCTGGATGCGCTGTTCCACCTCTCGCACGGAGTCGAGATACTCGCTGAGTTTCGACCGGTCGCTGTTGCCGAGGCCGGCCGCGAGCGAGTTCGCCTCCTCAGCCACCGAATCGAGGATGCTGGCGTTTTTCTGCGCGCGCGCGAGGCGCTGGGCGCTGGTGCCGCCGTCGCCGAAGAGCCGTTCGAACACCACGCGAGGCTGATTCTCGGTCATGTTCGGCTCGGTCGGAGAGCGCCAGGAAACGGTGTTGACGTAGAAGCAGTCGCCCACGTCGCAGGCGCCCTGCGACGGCGAGTCGACGGTCAATTCAAGGGAAGGAATGGGCGAGTTCCGGCCAATGACACGGGCCGCAAGCTGGTCGGCCGTGGTGGCGAGTTTCACCTCAACGCCGGGACGCGTGCGGTCGTAGGCGTGCACGCCGGTGAGCCAGGCCGCGGAAGCGCGCGTGTGATCGCCGCTGCCATCGCCTTTGGTGTCGGCTTCCAGATGCGACAGGCCGGTCAGGATGTTGAACTGGCCATTCAGGCCGGCCAGCGGCTTCAGATTGGGCGTCAACTCAAAACCCTTGCCGATGGCGGTGGGCTTCCACTGATCGAAGATCACGCCATGAGACGCATAAACGAACCCAAGGCGGGGAATGCTCTTCGTCGATTGCGCGGTGAGCGCCGGAATCATGGAATCCAGCAGGGGCAGCGCCATGGAGGCGCCGAGGCCCCGCAGCACCGTTCTGCGCGACAAGGATTTCCGGGTAACGAACGTCATGGATTCTGCCCTTTCTGCACGATTTTTCTGGTCTGAAACGGAATGCTGCGGGTGACGCCCAGCACGAGGTCGGAAAATTTGTAGTCGCCGGCGGCGGCATCGCGCACAATCGCACGAACGGCCGGAGCGTCGAAATACTGAATATTGCGGCCCACCGCGTACATCAGCAACTTCTCCGTAATGGCGCCCGCGAAACGTTCCGGGTCGCGCAGTATCAATTGTTTCACGCCCGCCATGCCATCGACTACCGTGCCGTCGGTGAGCTTGCTCGATACGTCGAGCGGCTTGCCCGCGTCCTCGTCGCGCCACTTGCCCACCGCGTCGAAGTTTTCCATCGCGAACCCGATGGGGTCCATGCGCGCGTGGCAATTCGCGCAGGCCGGGTTCGCCCGATGCAGCACCATCGCTTCCCGCAGAGAAAGCGCTTCCCCGGTTTTATCGCCTTCGGTCTTGAGCGAAGGAACGTTCGGCGGAGGAGGCGGAGGCGCGGACGCCAGCAGATTCTCCAGCACGTACTTGCCCCGCAACACGGGCGAGGTGCGCGTCGAATAGGACGTCAGCAGAAGCACGCTTCCCTGCCCCAGCAGCCCGCCGCGAGGGCTCCCTTCGGGAAACGTGACCCGCCGGAACTGGCTGCCGCGGATATTCGGAATGCCGTAGTGCTCGGCCAGGCGCTCGTTCACAAAGGTGTAGTTGGCCGTGAGCAACTCCTTCACGCTCCGGTTTTCCCGCAGAACGCTGTCGAGGAAGAGTTCCGTTTCACGCTCGAACGACTTGCGCAACCCCTCGTCAAAATCGCGGAACAGGAACAGATCGGGAGCCTTGACCTCCACGTCGCGCAGATAGAGCCATTGCGCGGCGAAGTTCGTCACGAGCGATTCCGAACGCGCGTCGGCCATCATGCGCCGGACCTGTTTCTCCAGCACCGCCGGGTCCTTCAACTTACCCGCCGCGGCCACGTTGAGCAGTTCGTCGTCGGGAATGCTGCTCCACAGAAAGAACGAAAGACGCGAAGCCAGTTCCAGATCGCCGATGGGATACACCGATCCCGGAGCCGCTCCGGCCGGATCGCGTTCAATGCGAAACAGGAACTGCGGACTCACCAGCAGGCGTTCGAGAGCGGTCTGAATTCCGTGTTCGAAACCGCCATCCGCGCGCCCTTTTTCGTAAAACGGCAGAATTTTCGCTAAATCGGCATCCGTAACCGGACGCCGGTAAGCCCGCCGCAGCGAAGTGGACAGAATTTCCCTCGCGCAGGGCAGTTCGTCGGCGGCATTTTTCGGATGGCAGGTGAAGATCCGTTCCCGGCTGGGGGTATCGCCCGGCCCCGTGGCATTGAAAGGACCCCGGATCGTGACCGTCTCGATCGCGGGTTGCACTCCACGGCTGCGCTGCCGGGGACGCAGCGTGGCTTCGTCGAGCGCTTCCGTATGCTGGACGAACGTGACCCCGATCGACCTCGGCCCGGCCTGGATCGGAATCCGGAACTGGATCGGGCCGGCCCCATGTCCGCCCCGCCCGGCAGCCGCAATCGGGAGCAGAGCTTTTCTCTCGCCATCCACATCGACTTCCAGCTGCTGCGGATCGCGGACGGCGCCGGCCAGGTCCACCTGAATCTCATACTCGGCGTTCAGCGGAAAGTAGCTGCGGACCGCGATGCCGCCGCGCGTTCCGAGCGGCAACCCCTCCACGTGCGAATTCTGCGGTTGCTCCAGAGGCAGAGGGAGAATGTTGACCATCGCCGGCATCGAAGGATCGCCCACCGCCATGCGGCTGATCTTCCCCGCCGTATCGAGATACCGTTCCATGACCACCGGGGAGACATACAGCAGATCCGCGATGTTATCGAAGCCGCTGGCGGAGTTATCCGCCGGGAGCAGGAGCGTGTAATCCATCTCCTTCGGCAGGTTGTCCAGACCGAGAAGGTCTCGTATGGAGTTCTTGTATTCGGTCCGTGTAAGGCGGTGCAGGTTGGGCAATTCGCCCGGGTTCGGATTGGCCGCGGCCGCACGGTCGATCCCGTTCTCCAGGTACGACGCCACCCGATCGTAAGTGGCCCGATCGGGACGAGGCATTCCGGTGGGCGGCATCGTCCTCGCCCGCAGCTGGCGGATCGCCCGCTCCCAGAGTTCGGCGTTTTCAGACAGACCGGGCACGGCGGGATCGATCGTCACGCCGGCCGTCTTCAGAGCGGCACTGTGGCAGGTAACGCAGTACTGCCGGAAAGTGGCCGTCGCCGCTGCCTGCGACTGCGCAAGCCCGGCCTCTGCCAGAAGGAACCCGAACAGGAGGACGATGAATCCGCGCTTTTCACGAGACACCAGTACGCATTATATGCAAAAATGCAATCGGTGTCTGCCCAAACCACTCGCAAAACCGCATGGATCGTTCCGGGACTATTCGCAGCCGGCCTGGGATTATTAACGGCCGGCGCAGGCTTCGCCCAAACGCCGCTCCCGGATGCAATCGCCAGGGGCGACACCGCAGCCGTGCGGTCGCTCGTGGCCCGGAAGGCCGATGTCAACGCCAAAGCCGCTGACAGTTCGACGCCGCTCCACCTCGCCGTCCGGGCGAACGACTTCGAAATCGTGAATCTCCTGCTCGACGCGGGCGCCGACGCCAAAGCCGCCACGCGGTACAACATCACGCCCCTCTCTCTGGCCGCAACCAACGGCAACGCCGCCATCGTCGAGCGCTTGCTGCGCGCGGGCGCGGACCCGAACGGCAAGTCCGAAGAAGGCCAGACCGCGCTGATGAGCGCGGCGCTGAACGGCAACGTTGAAGCCGTCAAAATGCTTCTGACCCATGGCGCGCAGGTGAATGCAGTCGAGCCTTATAAAGGCCAGACGGCGTTGATGTGGGCGGCGGGCGAGGGCAATGCAGCCGCGGCCGCGATGCTGGTGGAGTTCGGCGCGGATGTGAAGGCGAAATCGAAGGCCGGGTACACCGCGTTCCTTTTCGCCGTGCTCAACAATCGCATCGACGCGGCGAAGACGCTGCTGAAACTCGGCGCCAACATCGAAGATCGAGCGCCGGACGGCGCCACCGCGTTGAACATGGCCACGGTGAACGCCTTCTACGATCTGGGCTCGGTGCTGCTCGATCTGGGCGCGAATCCGAACGCCACCGATCCGCGCGGATCGGCGCTGCATACGGTGGTCTTTTTACGCAAACCCGGCACATCATGGGAAGCGGCGGGGCTCGCTTCCGACCCCGAGACCGTGCCGCACCCCACCGGCAACGTGTCCGCCCTGCAGTTCGCCACAAAGCTGCTCGAAAAGGGAGCGAATCCCAACGCGCGCATTACGTGGAAAGAAATGCCGATGACCAAGGGCCTGGGCATCACGCGCAACCCGCCGGATATCAATCTCGGACGCCACCATCTGAGCCTCGTGGGCGCTACGCCGTTCTATTGCGCGGCGCGCAACGGCGATGTGGCGCTGATGAAACTGCTGGTCGCTCACGGCGCGGACCCGAACCTCAACACGACGGTTGGGGTGACGCCGTTAATGGCTGCGTCGGGCCTCGACTATTACGAAGGAGAGAGTCCCGGGCCGCTGACCGGAGTTCCCGAAGCGGAGCGGCTGGAGGCGGTGAAACTGGCGCTCGCGCTGGGCAACGACATCGACGCGCACACCCATTTCGGCGACTATCCAATGACCGGCGGCGCTGAATATACCCTGCTCGATTACCCGAAGAATATGGACGATCTGCTCAACCTCGGCGTCGGCGATCCGCGCTGGAACGGCATGACGGCGCTGCACGGCGCGGTGATGTCGAACCAGCCCTCGCTCGTCCAGTATCTGGTGGACCGCGGCGCGCAGGTGGATGCGAAAAACACGCTCGGCTGGACCCCGCTGATGATCACGAAGGGCATCTTCATGGCGAATTCAAGGAAGGAATTTCCCGCCGCCGCGGAGATTCTGAAGAAGGCGATCGCGCAGCAGGGCTTGCGTGCGGGTGCGCAGGAAGCGCCTTCAGAGACAGGACGCAGAACTCCCGCTAGCTCGCTCCGCGGCCCGAAACCACCTGCGGAATCGTCAGCAGAATAATCTTCGCATCGAGGCTCAGCGACCAGTTGTCGATGTACTGAAGATCGAGCCGCATCCATGACTCGAAATCCACCCGGTCCCGCCCCCGCAGCGCCCACAGGCACGTCAGCCCCGGGCGCATCCGCAGCCGCCGCCTCTGCCAGTGCTGGTATTGCGCCACTTCCGTCGGAATCGCCGGACGCGGCCCCACCAGCGACATGTCCCCCTTCAGCACATTGAAGAGCTGGGGCAGTTCGTCGATCGACAGCTTGCGCAGCCACTTGCCGATCGGGGTCAGGCGCGGATCGTTCGGGATCTTCATCGCGATGTCCTTCGAGTTCAGGTGGATGACTTCATGGAGCCGCGCCTCGGCGTCCTCCACCATCGAACGGAATTTGTAACAGGTGAACGTCCGGCCGTTCAAACCGCAGCGCACCTGCCGGAAAATCACGGGCCCCTTCGATGTCAGCTTGATCGCCGCCGCCGCCGCTGCAATCAGCGGACTCAGCAGAACGATTCCGGCCGCGGCGAGCGCGATATCGATCGCCCTCTTGGCCAGCAGCAGCACTTCGTCGGCCGGCGCGCCGGAGAACGTCAGCAGGGGCGTGTCGCCGATCTGCTCAAGATCCACGTAGCTGTTGATCTGCGGGAAGAAATCGACCGCAATGCGGCTGCACACGCCTTCCTCGTCGCACCACTGGAAAATCGGCTCGAGCGCCGGCAACAGCCGGGAATCGACCGCAAAATGGATCTCGTCAATGATGAACCGCCGCGTGAGCCCCGGCCGCAGTTCGTCCAGCGGAAACACCGGGTACGTTCGTTCGAGCCGGATCGTAGCCGGTGGCGACAGCTCTTCGGGCGGCGCAATGAAACCGAGGATGCGCACGCCATGTCCGTGGTATTCCTCCAGACCGCGCGCCAGCTTCTCGGCCGATGCCCCCACGCACACGATGAAGATGTTCCGCTCCACCCCCAGCTTTCGGCTGATGAAGGAAACCAGATTACGCGAGGCGATGCGGAACCAGATCAGGCAGAGCCAGCTCGTGCCGATGAACAGACTCAGGAAGAACCGGCTGATATCCAGCTTGGTTGCAAAGACGAGAACCACCAGCGTGAGGCCGCTCCATCCCACCTGGCGGAACGAATCGCCGAGGATCACGCGGATGCGAACCGACTCCAGCTTGCCGTAGACGTCGAGCCAGTACCCGAAGACGACCCACGTCGCCACGCAGAAGCCGAGCAGCGGCGTCATGACTCCCCGGGTGAGAAAAAACCGGTGATCGAACGGTAAAAATTCCCTGACCCGATAGGCCAGCAGAAAAGCGGCGGCCGTCAGAATCGCATCGGCGAACCCAAACAGAATCTTCAGTTTACGTCTTCGGCTTTGGAACATTTTCGGGGCGTGGCCGCCGCCACTCAGTATACTGCGGAATGGGCCTTATCCACGCTGACCGGAGCACTTCCACGCTGACCAGATCAGCCTTGCGATACGCGGCGATCGCGTGGACGGCGTGCGTGGCTTATCTGTCCTTGCATCCGTTCGGGCAGTACATTGGCTCCGGATCGATCGCTCACCGAACCGGCCACGTAATCGCTTTCGGGGTGCTGGCGCTGCTCCTGCTGCCGCTCAGCCGCACCGGGGGACAGCGCGCACTGACGATTTCGGGCGTCATCGCCGTGGCGATGGCAACCGAGATGGCTCAATGGCTGCGTTTCCGCCAGCCTTTCGAATGGTGGGATGTTCGCGACGACGGGATTGGCATCCTCGTTGCTTGGGCGGCCGTTCGCCTGATCCGCATTCGATGTACATTGCGGGGTTGACATTGCGTACATTGGGGTCTATACTTCGATTATGGCCGCCACGATAACCAAATTCCGCAAAGATCTCTTCCAGCTTGCCGATCAGGCGCTGAAGGGCGAATCCGTGGAATTCATCTATCGGGGGGTTGTGTTCAAGGTGACGCCCGAGAAGAAGCAGTCGAAGCTGGAGAAACTGTCCGGCCAGCCCGTGCTGGCGCCCGGTGTCGATCTCGAACAGGCAGGCAAGGAACTGCAGGCGGAGATGGAAGCCGAGTGGCTGAAGGACTGGTCGGAAGAGAGTCTGGGCTGAGGCATGGGCTGAGCGGTGGTCGCTTATCTCGACACGCATGTCGCGATCTGGCTGTGCGAGAACAATACCCGCCGGCTGAGCGAAGCGGCGCTCGCCGTCATTAACGAGCACGATCTTCTCATATCTCCAGCGGTCCTGATCGAGTTGAACTTTCTGCTTCAGATCGGGCGCATCGTGAGAGCGCCGCTCGATCTGGCGAAGCAGCTTCGGATGCAGCTCGGTGTCCAGGTGTGCAATCGTTCGTTCGCCGATCTGGCTGAGACGGCTCTGTTCGAGAGCTGGACGCGCGATCCTTTCGATCTGCTGATCGTGGCGCATGCGAAGGCAAACAACTACGCGCCGCTCGTCACGCAGGATGAAAAGATCCGCTTCAATTACCCGAAGGCTGTCTGGTAACAGCCCGGATACGGTCTTCAGACCGATAAAATACAGAAGTCAGGGGATAGTCATCCACCCCAAAACGGCTATATACTAACTGCCAGCGGAGGAACGCGATGAAATACCACCTGGCAGTCGGGCTCGTGCTGGCGCTGGCTCCAGTGTTTGCGGACGCTCCCCCTTCAGGGGCGCCTGTGCTAATGGATCTCAACGTCGTCGCCGTGGACCAGCACGGGGAGCCGATAACCGATCTCACCGGAGACGATTTTTCGATAACCGACGCGGGCAAGCCTCAGAAAATAGTATACTTCCACCACGTGGTGGCGCCTCCACGGCAGCCGCCCGCGCTCGCTCCGGGGGAGTTCTCAAACCGCAGGGCCACCAGTGCCCGGCACGCCACGGTCATTCTCTTCGACTTGATGAACGAACGTTTCGGCACACGGGGCAACGCCGCGAACGAGATTGTTCGCTACCTCGGGCGTCTCAACGATCCCGGCAACCTGTATCTGTATTTCCTGACGCTGGATGGCCGCCTCACTCCGGTCCGCGGGTTGCCTGGAGCGGAGGATCGGGCTTCCTCGCCCGGCGACGCTCCCTGGACGAGCCGGATCAAGCCGATCATGGACCAGGCAATGCGCGCCACCGCGCAGCTCAGACCTGTTGACGTGGATGTCGCCATTCGAGTCCAGCTCACTTATCGGGCGTTGAGCACTCTTGCAGGGGAACTGTCCAGAATTCCCGGCCGCAAGAATGTTGTCTGGATAACCGACGGAGTACCCATGGAGCTGGGTCCGCGGCGTTCGGACACCGGCGATTACGTGGATTTCACGCCCATGTTGCGACAGCTAAGCGAAGTGCTTCACCTTGCCGGGGTTACGATCTATCCGGTGCGTCAGATCATGCTGGGCAGCACGGATGCCCCACCCGACGGCTCCAGCGGTCCGGGCGGAGGAAGCGACGGCATGGAAAGTGTGGCAACCCTCAACGAGTTCGCGCGCATGACGGGAGGGCGGCCGGATGGAGGCAAGGACATCGGCGCGGCCGTCAAGCAGGCGATGAGCGATGCCCGCACCAGCTACCAGATCGCCTATTACCCGCCGGAACGGAGCTGGGATGGCAAGTTCCACAAAATACGGGTCGTCTGCAACCGCCGGAACGTCCGCATCCAGGCGAGGGAGGGTTACTATGCCTGGCCTCGGGTACCTGAGGAGGAAGCCCGCCAGGCCGTCCAATGGGCCGAGGGCGTAGCTTTCGACGCAGGTGAGATCGGCTTGCGCGGTTCGCTGTCGCCGGATCCGCAAGACAGCCATGCCTCGAAATTCGAGGCCCATGTCGATGCCCAGGACATTACGATGCCCAGCGCCGACGCCGGCGGGTACGCCGGAAGCCTCTGGCTATCGGTGGCTAGCTACACGGCGGATGGCAGGATCAGCACTTCCGCCATTATGCCGCTCAATCTGCATTACACCGCCGCGGACCGCGACAAAGCGCTGGCGGACGGTATCGGTTTCGCCCAGAGCATCAAGCTGGGCGATGAGGCGAAGACGCTTCGCTTCGTCGTTTTCGACTCCGGCTCGGGCGCCATCGGATCGCTGACTATTCCGGTGGGGCAACCCGGGCAACAACATCCGCCCGGTAACTGACCGTATCCGCGGAGGGGAAGTCCGCGGGAACGGGCTGCGTGACTTTTCCCGTTGCCGCCCATTCCGTGCCGCGCTGGAAGGTCGCGATGAACCCCACGCAGCTGAGCGCGTCGATGTCGTGCCCCAGCGTCGTGTGAAAGATGCGTCCTTTCCCATAGGTCAAAGCCATCAGGATGGGCTCGTCGCGCCCCGTGCCGTTGTTGGCGGGGTCGGAGTATGCGGTCGCGAGCACCGTCATGTTCTCGCCAGGCCCGCGCAGGGCGGCGTACAGCTCATCGCGCTGGTGCATCCAGACCCTGGGCAATCCCCGCACGATGGGGTGTTCCGGCGCACGGGCGGTCACCCGGAATGGAAGCCGCGCGCCGTGAGACCCCGCGCGCCCAGGCGAGGAATCCTGAACCAGCTTGCCGTCCCGGTAATACCAGAAAGGTCCGGCCGTCCCGGTCCGGTTGCGCCAGCCGCCCACGCCGGTCATTTCGTTGTACGCTTTCCAGCCGGGGAAGGCGTTATCGGCGGCGTGAACCGCCACTACTCCGCCGCCGTCCTTCACATATCGCTCGAATGCGGCTTTCAATCCTTCCGGCCAGTCGGGAGCGTCGTAGTTGAGCACCACGGCGCCGTACTGACCGAAATCCGGTGTTGAAGGCGGCATGGTGACAACGTCCACCTGAAACAGGCCCGTTTCCTCAAGCTCTTTCTTCAATACGGGTGTGGTCAACTTCCAGGCGTGATACGAGCCGGCGCTCTCGCCGTCGAGCAGCATGACGCGGATCGGGGCGGCGCTCCAGACCGGAAACAGCAGGCCCGAAAGCAGCAACCCCGCGAATGCCAGTCTTCTCATTTGTCGCCCCGGCTCAATCGATATAGTATCGCTTCACCCGCGCGCCGATCCCGCACAGCACGTTGTAGGATATCGTCCCCGCCGTGCGCGCAATCTGTTGCGCATCGAGCGAGACATCGCCTTCCTGCCCGAGCAGCGTGACTTCATCGCCCGGCTGCAGTTGGGGGGAATGCGTAATGTCGATGGTCGTCAGATCCATCGAAACCGTGCCCACGATCGGCGCGAAACGCCCGCCCGCAATCACTTTGCCTTTGTTGGACAGGCGGTGGGGAACGCCATCCGCGTACCCGGCCGCCAGAACCGCGAGGCGCATCGGGGATGCGGCCACGAACGAACCGCCATAGCCGATCTTCGCGCCCGCCGGCACATCCTTCACCGCGATAATCCGGGTCCGCCAGGAGAGCGCCGGTTTCACCGCGAGCACCGGCGGCGGCGCGTGCCCGCGCGCGGGCGAAACATACCCGTAAATCGCATGGCCCGGCCGCACCAGAGAGAGCCAGGAATCGCGCCTTGGATACGCCAGCGCATTCGTGCTGGCGAAGTGCATGAGCGCAGGCTGCACGCCGCGCCGCGCCAGATCGGCCCACATCCGGCTAAATGCCCGGATCTGCGATTCCGTTTGCTCCGACGTAAAATCCGCCGCCGAGGCGAAATGCGACAGCAGGCCTTCGACGCGTACGTGGCGCAAAGCGAGGACGGTTTGCGCGATTTCGGCCGCGCCCGCGCACGTGCCGAGCCGGTTCATCCCGGTATCGAGCTTGAGATGGACTTCGATCGGCTCCGGCCCGGCGCCGGGGATCGCATCGAAGCGGCGCAGATCGTAGAGCGAGTGCGCCACCGGCGTCACGCGGTACTCGCGCAGCGCCTGCTCCTCCCATTGCATCACGCCGGCCATCGCCAGAATGCGGCAATCGATCCCCGCCATGCGCAATGCGGCGCCTTCTTCGACCGAACTGACCGCCAGCCACCGCGCGCCTTCCGCGCACAGGACGCGCGCCACCTCAACCGCCCCGTGGCCGTAGGCGTTCGCCTTGACCACGCCCATGATCTGAGTGCCCGGCGCGGTGGCGTCCCGCGCGGCGCGATAGTTCGCGGCGATTCGGGAACGTGAAATTTCAACGTAACAGCGGGCGGCCTGGGACACGATTCAAGCCTATTCTCTCAGGCTCCGCAGCAGCGTTTCGTACTGCGTCGTCACGGCGTCCCAGTCGTAGCGTTCGCGCGCGCGCCGCGCCGCCTTTGCGCGCCAGGCATTGCGGTCGGCCTCGCTCATCCGCAGCACTTCGGCGATGCGCGCCTCCAACCCGGCTTCGTCCCTGTACGGAAGACCGGCGCCGCCGCACACCTCCGTGTTCTCCGGCGTCTCGAAGTAGAGCACCAGGTTGCCGCGGGCCATGGCTTCAATCAGCGCGGGGTGGGTGCCGCCCACCTCCGTGGCGTGAATGTAAGCGAAGCACCAGGAGCCAAGTTCCTTGTATCCCAGTCCGTAAACGGCGCCGGGCATGACGATCCGGGGATCCCGCGTATCGCGCACGCGGCGGATGTATTCGTGCGCATGGGGCGCATCGCCGATGAGAGCGAGCTTCATCGCGGCGGGCGTCCGCTCGAACGCCTGCCGCACTTCGAGCGCGCGATTTTCGGGCTCCATGCGGCTTACGTAGAGGAAGTACTGGAAAGGCTCCAGCCCCAGCGCCATGAGCGCGCCCTGCGTTTCGGCGCGCGCGGTATCGGCGCCATAAGGGATGAACAGAGAATCTTTGCGATAGCGTTGTTTGTAGTATTCGCGAATCGCCTCCGCATCGGTTACGAACCGGTTCGGCAGTACGGTCGAGAGATACTCCGAGCACTGGTACCAGGCTCGCGCGAACGCGTTCCACTTGCGGCGCCTGCGCTCGATTCCATCGACGTTCAGCGCAACGGGTATGCCCGCGAGACGCGGCAAAATCGTGAATATCGCATTGGCCGCATTGCAGTAGAGAGCCGCATCCACGCGGTGCGCGAGCAGGTGGAGCGTCGAGACGAACGTATGCGCCAGCGTATCGAGATACTTATGGTGGACGGTAGGCAGGTCGACCAGCCGGACCCCGCGATATTCCGTGAAATCGTGGACTTCGCGGCAGTAGACGCGGACGTCGTGGCCGCGGGCCGCGAGGCGCACCGAAAGCTCTTCCGCGAACGTCTCGAAGCCGCCGTAGTTCGCGGGAATCCCGCGCGTTCCCAGAATCGCAATACGCACGCTAACGCCGCGTGGCTTTGGAGCGAACCGGCGACGCGGTGAACTTTTTCGGCGCCGGCTTGCTGACCGGCTCGAAGCTGAACCAACTCGCCATGTACTTATCGTCGACGCGCTGGCGCTGCATGATTTCCCGGCGCTTGGCCATCACGCTCTTCCAGTTTCGCAACAGGAAGGGAAACGCTTTGAGCGACGTGTGCTCCCAGACCAGACAACAGGCGACCACCACGATATCGCGCGCCGTGATGGAGAAGAAATTGCGCCGGTAAAGATCCCAGCGCATGTTCTTCATGCGCAGCAGGAAACGATTCTTCACCGAATGCATGTTGATTTCGGCCGGAAGAGCCCGGCGGTTCCCGGGCAATGCCTTGCGCACGTGATAGCCCTTGGCGTAAGGCGCATAGAGGCATTTCCAGCCCAGCAGCTGCGCGCGCCACGCCACGTCGGCGTCTTCGCGATAAACGAAGAAATCGGCGTCGAAAAACTCGCCGCCGATGGAAATATCGTCGATCGTTTCCCGGCGGTAGAGAGCGGCGGCCGCGGTCGCCCCGAAGACGTATTCGTAATTGCGGAAGTGCCCGTTATCCACTTCGAGACTGCCGCGGTCGAGGTGCCGCAGATTCGGGGTGAAATAGATACCGGTCGAATCCACCAGCGGCTCTTCCGGAAAATCGAAAGTGGAACTCATGGTGAGAAGCTTGCCGCAGACGGTGCCGACCTTCGCATCCAGATTGCCCGCGTTGACCAGGGCTTCGATAAAACCCTGCAGCAGCAGGACGTCCGGATTCAGCGTCAGTACCCATTCCGCGCGGGAAAGGGCGATCGCCTGATTCTGCGCCGCGGCAAAACCGATGTTTTCGTCGTTGTAAACGATCCTGCACCGGTCTTCGAACGGCTCCAGAATATCGACCGTGCCATCCGAAGAGTTGTTGTCAATAACGATAATGTCCTTGAACGGATAACTCTGTTCGAGGACCGACTCAAGGCACTTCTTGATGAAGCGGCCGCTGTTATATGTGACTATGGTTACCGAAACAAAGTCGCTGCGGGACATGTACGCGCGGGTCTGCTCCACTCTTCAGATTTAACTCTGTTCGTTTCAGACAACACTCACCCTTATACTTCCCCGAATCCGAATAGCCGGCTAAGGGCAAGGCCAATCACACCGCCGTAAACTGCCAAAGCTCTCAGGCCGTCGCGCGGAAACCCCGTCATCGCGCGCAAGGCCGCACCGATCGCCACGGCCACGCAAATCGTCCTAAATGCCGTGGAACGATAGTGTTTCGCCGCATACTTAAGAAGACTACCATACCAATATCTCTCGCGTTTCTCCAGCGAAAGAGTGCGAATTGAGTGCGATCCTGTATGTTTCGCAACGCTTCCACCGGTGTAAAACGTACGAAAACCAGCCGCCTTGAGCCGGGCGCAAAAATCCACATCTTCGAACCAGACGGGCCAGAATCGTTCGTCGAAGCCGGCGACCGTTTCCCACGCGGATCGGGAAAACATCAGGAACGCGCCCGCGGGCTGATCGACCGGCGCTGTCGTCATAGGGTCCAGATCCCAGCAACGGTAGTGCCAATTCACGGGGTTCCCTGGCCAGAGCCGGTTAATCCCCAGAACCTCCAGAACCAGAGCCGACGGCGTGGGCAGATTCCGCGCCATAAATCCGCGCTGCGGCTTGCCATCGGCGCCGAGCATCAGCCCTCCCGCGGCCCCGGTCAGGGGGGTATCGAAACCGGTTCCCGGGGTATCGAAGCAAGAGATGAGCGCATCGAGCCCGCTCACCAGATGCGCGTCGGGATTGAGTAAAAGCACCAGTGGCGCGGTGGTGGCCCGCACCCCCTGGTTCACCGCCGCGGCGAAACCGGCGTTGGTTCGATTGGCAATCAGGCGCACTCCGCGGCGCGACACTTCCGCCCCGGCGCCATCCGTGGAGGCGTTATCCACCACCAGAACTTCCACATCGGGAAGTGCCCGCAGGGCGTCGAGGCACCCGCCGATTTCCTTCGCCGAGTTGTAGGTAACGATGACAATTGCGACACGGGCCATGTGTCAATGCGCCGCAGTCAGCCGGAAATACCAGCGCCAGTAAGGGCCGGTCGCCCGTCGCCGGATCTCGCTCTCGGACGCCAGCAGGAACGCGTACAGGTCCGGCGAAGGCCTGCCTTCCAGCCGGAAACCGCGGAGCCCGTCGAGTTTCCCGCGAAACCAGGCGAAGGCTCTTCCATGCCGCAGGGCGACCAGCCCCCAGAGGATCTGGCCGGCCACGATGGGCCAGAAGCAGGCGCGGAAAAGAGCCCGGTCGTAGTGGCGCGAGATCAGCAGCAGCTGGTTTCGCGAAATCAGCCGCACCACGCGCGGACTCCACCGGCCAAAGCTCGCGCTGCCGCGATGCCAGGCGATGGCGTCCGGGATATAGAGGCCCCCGAATCCTTCCCGCACGCAGCGCAGCCCGAGATCGACATCTTCGAGATAGGAACCGAAGCTCTCGTCAAATCCCTGGAGCCGGGCGAGCACGTCCCGGCGAAAAATACACGCGGTTCCCGGGGCGATCGCGATGGGGGCCGGCCGACCGCACGGGGCAGGCGCCGGTTCGCCGTGCCCGGCGCGCCAGGCGCACGCGGCGCGGCTGACCAGATCGTAGGCGCCATCGACCGCGCCGCGATCGGCCGCGTCGAGGATGGTCCCGGTGGCGAAGCTTGCACCGCCCGCGCCCGCCATCAGGCGTTCGAGCCAGCGGCTGTCGAGTTCGACGTCGCTGTTGAGGATGGCGACCCATTCGGTGGCGGCCGCCTGCCAGCCGCGATTGACGGCGCGCGCGAAACCCGCATTCCCGCCCATTTCGATCACGCGGCAGCCGTTTGCGCGGGCCAGCGCGGGAGCGCCATCGGTGGAGGCGTCGTCCACCACCACGATTTCCGCGAACGGAACCGTCTGCGCGCGCAGGGTGGCGAGCAGACGCGCGAGAAGGTCCGCGCGATTGTGAACGGGGATGACCGCCGTGACCGAAGCTGACAACACAGTAAACTGTGATTGTAATGAACCGCTTCCCAGTATTGGCCCTTTTCGCGTCCCTCGCGTTCGCGCAGGCCGCTTTTCCGGCAGATTCAGCCCCGCGCACGGTCTACCTTTTGCCAATGGCCGGCGGACTGGATCAATACCTCGCGCAATGGCTGACCCGCACCCACGCGATGCAGGTGACTACCGATCCGAAACTGGCCGATACCGTGATGACCGACCGTCTGGGTGAAGCCTTCGAACAGAAGATGGCGGAGTTTCATCCGAAAGCCGACAAGAAAGCGAGCGACGACGCAACCGGCAACGCTTTCCGGTCCAGCCGGGGGCGCGGGACGATGTTTCTGGTGGACGCGAAGTCGCGCCAGGTGCTGTGGTCCGATTACGAAAAGGCGCCTGGCGACAAGACGGACGCGAATCTGAACCGCGAAGCGGAACGAATCGTGAAGAAGCTGCAGGCGGCCTCAATAAAGTAACGTCAACGCCGCTGACGCGTGACGGCGCCGGCCAGCATTTCCGCCAGACCGATGGCGCCAATGCCGAGGATCAGATGCAGCGCTTCGACGACCCAGTGGCTCGATCCCGGCATCAGGCCGGATTGCGCCGTGCCGATGTAGAGCGTCGCCGCCGCCCATAGCACCGAAACGATCGCCATGGGAACCTGCACGCGAGCGCTGCCCGCGGCGAGAGCCAGGATGATGAGATACACGGCGACGATGGCGCCGAGCGTCATGTGAAGGCGCAGCGTTCCGGCAAAACCTCCCTTCCAGAGCAACAAGCCCAATATGAGAGCTCCCGCTCCCGCGAGACGAACGCACCACCTGGCCAGATTGATCATAAAGAGGCTTGTAAAGCTCGATTCTACGATGGACGCTCCATCGCTTCGAAAGCATCACTTCAGCATCGCTTCGAACGATACCGAGCGGTTGATGGCGCGGTCCCAGTCGGTGCTGCCCGCGCGCAGCGGCGCGGTGTTGCCCACAGCCACCGGAACCAGCGCGCTCCGCGGTACGCCCTGGGCCACCAGCGCGTCCTCCACCTGATTGACGCGGGCGAGCGACAGTTTCTCGTTGGTCCCGGATTCTCCAACCTCGTCCGCATGTCCGATGACGCGGATTCGCGCGCCGGGGCCGAGGCGCAGCAAATTGCCGATGGCGAGCGCCAGTTCGTCAATCCGGTCCGCCTCCGCAATCACCACCTTCGAACTGTTCGTGTCGAAACGGATGAGCTGCTTCCCGATCCGATCCACGTCCGCGGCGAGTTCGCGCCGAATGGCGAAGGGCGTGTTGAGCGAAAGGTACGGTTGCCACGCGTACTGGACTTTGCCCGGATCGAGATGTTGCGCGCGCAGCAGATCGGCGGGGTCCGGAGCGAGCGGGTCTTTGAGCCCGGAGACCACCCAATACGACCCGCTCCGCTGAATGCCGGTGACCGCAATGCCGGGCTCGCGCCGAAGCGCGTCGAAATAACGATTCCAGCGTGCCTGCGTATACAGCCCCCACCCGGCCAGAGCCAGCAGGATGGCGGCGATCGCTGCGATGAAAGGCCAAAGCCGGGCTTTCCTGCGCCGTTCGGGAGCCGACTGGCCCAGCAGGCAGGCCTCCAGAAACGGGCGCGCGGGCTCGAATACGCTCAGGTCGTCCTGTTTGAAACCGGCGATCTGGCTTCGAAGCGCCTCCGCAATCCCCTCCGCCGCTTTGCGAAAGACCTGGCGGAGTTCCGCCGGAGCCGTCCCTCCCACGGCGCCCACAAAGAGGAGCCCGGGCGAGTAAATCAACCAGAGTTTGAAACGCCCGGCGTCGATGGTCTCCAGCTCCTGGCCACCCTCGGCGAACGAATCGGAGAGGAAGTCCTGAATGGCCGTGAGCATGCCGGAGATCATGTCGGCATCCTTCAGCACGGCCCCGCGCGCGGCCACGTGCTGCAGCAACAGGCCGCTCGGGCGATGAATCAGGAAAACCTGCTCCACCGAGTAGAGCAGACTCCGGGCCAGCAGAATCTCCGTGAACGGCTTGCCGCTCACGATCGATTCGATGCGCCAGCGGATCGAGCGCAGAGAGGCGCTCTTTTCGACAATCTGGTTCAGCGTCTCCGCGAATTCGCGGATAGCCACCGCGATCGAGGTGCGCAGCGCGGGCCCCATGATGGGGTAGATCGCATCCGCCAGCTCTTTCGGATTCTTGCGGACCGAGTTGGAAAAGGCCTGTTCGAAAACGGGCTCAAGCGCGCCCCGCAGGGCTCTCGATTTCGCGCCGCGGATGGCTTCGGGAAGCACCTCCGCAAGGTCGGCCGCCCGGCTGGGGGGTTCGGCGACCCGCGCCTCGAGACGGGCCAGTTGTTCGAGGTCGGGGCCGACAAGCAGTTGGCGTAACTCGCTCAGTTCGTCCGAACCGGCTGCCGCCCGCTCCGGCATGCTACGAATCCGCGCCGGGTATCTGGAACTGATCGCTGAGCCGCAGCGCTACCTCGGTGAAGAGCGACGCCAGCGCGGCGCGGTCGGTTTTGCCGTCGCGCAGTTCATGCACGCGCTTCTCGAGGAGCGTGGCCAGTTCGTCGTGCCGGGCGTGAATCTCGTCGCTCAGATCCCGTGCCTGCTGCAGGAGGGAGTTGCGGAGATCGCGCTCGACGCTGTTCCCGCGGTCGTCCAGATCGCGGATGCGGCGGCTGAGCGTATCGGCCAGTTCCTTCAACTCGCGGGACTGCTGGCTGCCGGCGTCGGTACGCTCGTCGCGCTCCGTCTTGAGCCGGGCCTGCAGCGTCTCGAATTCCTTGTGGATGTAACTGTCGAGTTGTTCGAAGCGGCGGCGGCTGGTCTCGCGGATCTCGACCGTCTCCTTGATCAACGTCTCCTCCAGCCGCGCGAAGCGGGATTCGTAGTCCCGCATCTGCGTGCCGAAAAGAATGTCACGGATCTTATCGACATTGCCGGCGCCTCCGCGCAGAACCTGTGTCGGGGTTTGCTCTGGCTGCTCTGCTGGACTCATGGGTGAATTCTCCTGCGCCTTCGGTCCGGGGACGACCGCGGGCTTCATCATTTTACGTGGCTGCATCGTCTAACCTCTTATGCCCGGCTCTCGTCTGACTCGCTTCGCCTCCGGCCGTCGGACGTCATCCAATTTACTCTAATTTGTCTACTCTAACTCGACCGTATTCACGTAGCGCGCAAACTCCTCCAGGCTCTCCCGGACAGCGGCCCCGTCGGACCGGAGCGCGGCTTGTTCCATCGCGGCCCCGAACGCGGTCAGCCCGGGGAAACCATAGCCCAGTCCCGTGCCGTGCATGTTGTGCGCGAGTTTCCGGATCGCTTCGAAATTCGCGGTTTCCAGATGCTCGCGGTAAATCGCCACCTCGGCGCGCCGTTTTTCGAGATAGGCGGGCACGATATCTTCCATGCCTTCCTCTGCGCGAACCGTGTTGGAAGCTATGCCCGAAGGCGCTGAACCGCAGTACTTCGCCAGCGCCGCGATCAAAGTCCCGCGGCGGATCGGTTTGGTCAGAAGCTCCGTGAAGCCGGCCTCGCGCGCCTTCACCGCCGTATCCGCGAACGCGCACGCGGTCAACGCAAGCACGGGCGCCGGTGAAGCGCCAGTTTTCTTTTCGATGCGGCGGATCTCACGAACCGCCTCGTACCCGTCCATCACGGGCATTTCGACGTCCATCACGACGATGTCAAAGGGGCTCGTTCTGAATAACTCGACGCCGGCGCGGCCGTTCCCTGCGTTGTCGATCGTGGGATGGAATCGCTTCAGGCAGGAGGCGATCAGGACCTGGTTGTCTTCGGAGTCATCCACCAGCAGAATGCGCAGCCCGGCGGGCAGCGTCTCCATTTCACCGGGCGAGGATTGCGGGGCGCTCCGCTCAGCACCGTCGCCCCGCACCTGAAACCGGGCCGTGAAAAAGAAGGTGCTGCCCGCGCCAACCTTACTTTCCACCCGGATGCGGCCGCCCATCAGCTCCACCAGTTTCCTCGATATATTGAGGCCCAGCCCCGTGCCGCCGAACCTGCGAGTGGTGGAACTATCGGCCTGGGTGAAGCTCTCGAAGACGATCTCGAGTTTGTCTTCGGGGATTCCGATGCCGGTATCGGCGACGGCGAAGCTCAAATATCCAGGCTCGCTGCTTTCCGGATCGCGTTCGACCGTCAGCTCCACCCAGCCCCGTTCGGTGAATTTGACGGCGTTTCCGAGCAGGTTGACGATCGTCCGGAGGAGCCGGTTCGGGTCGCCGATGAGGTGGCGCGGCACGTCCGGCGCGATCGTGTGGCGCAGAGAAAGACCTTTCGCGGCGGCGCGCGCGGCCACCACTTCCATCGCCCGGGCCACGGTGTCGCGCAAATCGAACTCCGCCAGTTCCAGCTCGACCCGGCCCGACTCAACTTTGGAAAGGTCGAGAATATCGTCGATCAGGTGCAGCAGCGAGTCGCCGTTCCGCTCCAGGATCTCGACGCATTGCCGTTGTTCGGCGGTGAGCGGAGTCAGCGCGAGCACGTCGGCCATGCCGATGACGGCATTCAGCGGCGTGCGGATCTCGTGGCTCATGGCGGCGAGAAAATCGCTTTTCGCACGGGTGGCGTTTTCGGCCTCCAGACGCTTCGCTTCCAGCGCCCGGCTCAGGCGCTCCACCTTGTCTTTTTCCAGTTCGAAATTGTGGGCCAGCTGCTGATAAGTGAATAGCGCCGGGGGCAGGGAC
>VFSW01004681.1_pt1 | contig 20391 bp, 17 predicted proteins | sample 5358111 | NCBI WGS metagenome assembly VFSW01 (sample SAMN11554181, study PRJNA540505) | mine drainage metagenome | isolation source: sediment from site ElyBrook_90M | place: USA: Ely Copper Mine, Vershire, VT | collected 2017
CTGTACGAGGAGCCTCCGCCCGGCCTCGCGAAAGCGAGGGTCGTGACGAGGCCGAGGCCGAGCACCGCGAGCATGCACGGCGCCAGCCGCGCGCAAGCTGCCCGCCTCATGCCATCACCGGCGCGTCGGGTAGCTCGTTCACGTCGTCGGCGGCATGGGGCAGCGCCCCGGAGCGCGCAGGGCCGAGCGAACGTACGCCCGCCACGAAGGCATCGAGGTCCGGCCGGCGCTGTACGCTCGCTTCGAGCGACCGCGCCTGCGTCTCGAGGAGCTTCGCGTCCACCCCGACGTCGGCCACGACCTCCACGCGCCGCTCGAGCATCGACACGAAGACGAGGACCCCCGTTCGCCCCCGCGTCCGCGACACTCCCTGATCCACGAACGCCGACCTCGCCGCCATGCGCACCTGCTCCGAGGCGCGCTTTCGAGGCAAAAGCGCGCGCTTGACGGGGCCCAGGCTCGCCGCGATCACCGCGGCCGCGAGAAACGAGACGGCGACGTCGAGCGGGATGGCCTCGTCGGGGATGGGCTGCGGATGAAAGACGAGAACGAGAAGGACGGCCATCGCCACCACGGCGCCGGCGCCGAGGTCCACCTCGCGCCACGGGGCCGACGCGCGGCGCACGACCACGACGAACTCCGCCGCCGTGTGCGACTCCGCGGCGGCGACCGCCTCGCTCACGCGCTTCTTCGCGGCGTCGGTGAAGAAGGATGCCTCGCCCATGGCTTGCCATGCTACGGGACGCGGCCGGTCGACCGCCACCGCCCTCATCGCGCTCTTCGTGTTCTTCGCCGTCACCGCCGGGAGCCGGGAACCGGTTGTGGCTTCCGTGGCAAAGCGAGTTCGAGTCAGGCCGGCGTCGCGACCACTACGCGGCTGGTCGACCCCCCTTGGGGCGCTATCCTCGACTCCATGCCGCATCGTAATGCTCGCCTCCAGGCTGCCGCCCTTCGCCTTGCGGCGGAGCGGCTCGAACGTGGCGAGGCACTCGCACCCGCCCTGGCGGACGCGCTGGACGACGAGATGACCAGGCAGGCCGAAGAGCTCACGGCGGTAGAAGCACACGAAGGACCGATTCCCGAGTGGATGGCCGAAGAGCTGGACCGCCGCGACCGGGAAGAGGCCGGAACCGAGGAGGACGGCGAGCTCGTCATGGCTCGCCTCCTTTCCAAGTACAGCCGACGCCTCCGGTCCGCGTGAAGCTCAGGATCCGCTCGGCCGCAGCGCAAGACATCGACGAGGCGGCTGGCTGGTACCGAGAGCATTCGGTCGATCCTCGCGTCGCGGTGCGCTTCCTACTGGAGATCCATTCCGTCTTGGAGCGGATCGCCGAGTCGCCGCTGGCGTTTCCCGAGGTCCATCGGGACATTCGGAGATGCCGCGTGCTGGCCTTCCCCGTGTACTCCGTCTTCTACCGCGTGGTCGCCGACGATGTCGTGATCACGGCGGTCTTTCACGGACATCGTCGGCCCGCAGTGTGGAGGGGACGCCACTGACGGCAGCGCGGCCCCTGCGAAGAAAAACGCACCCCTCCGGTCGATCGGCCAAATCTTCCAGGCCCCGCCGGCCCCGAGCAAGCCCTTGCTGGAGCTGCAATACGCGACGAGCGGCACGCTCCGGGTCCTGCTCGAGAACACCAACCAAGGCGGCAGCGCCACCTTCCACGATGTCGGCACCGTGACCGGTGGCTCGACCTTCACCTACGAGCTCTCTCTCTCGGGCACGACCATCGCGATCACCCTCAACGGGACGGCGAGCACCTTCCCTCTGCCATCCAGCTTCGTCGGCGAGTCCTTCTACTTCAAGTGCGGCGATTACGATCAGACCGCCGTGGCCGGCACGCCGGGTACGACGCCCGGAACGGTCGTCAAGGTCTACGCCTTGAACGTCGTCCACCTGTAGCCTCATGAGGGTGCCCGGTGAGCTCGACGTACTAAACTAAAGGAGCGAATAGGCCGGGCTGGGGGGTGAGGTTTTGCCCGCAGGCAGCTGCTCCCGATGCTTCCGCCACTGCTGGCGCCGTTGCTGCTTCCACCGCCGCCGCTGCTGCCGCTGACGCCGCCGCTGCACGCGACGAGCGACGCGGCTCCGCCTGCGACGGCGACCGAGGTACAAAGTGCGATGCGGAGAGCGCCGGCGGAGAACGGCGGAGGAGTGCCTAGCAATCGCTCACCCTCGCCGGCAAAATCCGCTTGGACTGAAACCACCGGGAACCGTTCCGCCGCGAAGACCGCATAGGTGACCTCCCGAAGGAGAGACCTCTCGTGTCCACGGGCGTCAAGCGGTGTTTTCGCAGCCTGGATCCACTACCCTTTAGGGCACTGCTTAGCTCGAGAGGTCCCCGATGCCCCTGCTTCGTCGCGTTGGTTCCTTGTCGCTGTCTTTTCTGGTGGCGCTCCTCCTTCTGGCCGGAGGCTGTGGGCGTAGCGACCTCGCGAGCTACATCGTCGCGGTCGACGGAGGCTTCGAGGCGTCCATCGACGCCGCCGACGGCGAACCCACCGACGCGCCTTTCACCGACGGCTGCGCGGGCCTCGTCTGCGGGGGAACGTGCGTGAGTCCGCAGACGGATCCGCACAACTGCGGCGGGTGCAACATCGACTGCGGGCAGGGCGAGTGTTCGCTTGGGAAGTGCGTCCAGAACGGCTGCGCACCGACGCTGACCGACTGCAACGGGGCCTGCGTCGACCTCCGGAGCAACTCCTCCTTCTGCGGATCGTGCAGGACGGCGTGTTCGGGCGGAGAAGAATGCTCGGCCGGCAAGTGCGTTTGCGCCAAGGGCCTGAGGCCGGCGTTTTGCGACGGAACCTGTACCGACCTGATGTCGGACCCGAAGAACTGCGGAGGATGCAACCTCGCCTGCACGGGCAGCTCGGTCTGTAGCGGCGGTCAGTGCGCCGCGACGTGCGGCCCGGGCCTCTCGCTCTGCAACGGCGGCTGCGTCAACGAACAGAGCGACGACTACAACTGCGGCGCGTGCGGGCTTGCGTGCGGCGGAGGCACGTCTTGCCTGAACGGCGGCTGCGCTTGCCCGGCCGGGGAGAGCCTCTGCAACGGGGCGTGTACCAACACGCAGACCGACCCGCTCCACTGCGGCACATGCAGCACGACCTGCCCGGGCGGGGCGGTGTGCTCGAGCGGCACGTGCACGACGACCTGCAGCCCGGGGCTTTCGCTCTGCGGCGCCTCGTGCGTCGACGAGCAGTCGGACAGCGCGAACTGCGGGGGATGCGGGATCGCGTGCTCCGGCGGGGAGGCTTGTCAGATGGGCGTGTGCGTGTGCCCGAACGGCGGCACGCTCTGCAACGGAGTCTGCACGCAGACGCAGAGCGACCCGAACAACTGCGGCGCCTGCAACGACGCGTGCACCGGGAACGCGGTCTGCTCGAACGGGAAGTGCGCGACGCAGTGCGCGGCGGGCCTCTCGCTCTGCAACGGCGGCTGCGTCAACGAACAGAGCGACGACGCCAACTGCGGGGGATGCGGGAGGCAGTGCGCCGGGGGCACTTCGTGCACGAACGGGAGCTGCGCCTGCCCTGCCGGAGACACGATGTGCGGCGCGTGCACCAATACGCAGAGCGACCCGAACAACTGCGGCGCATGCGGTACGGCTTGCACGGGCGGCGCCGTGTGCTCGAACGGCATGTGCACGATGACCTGCGGCCCGGGGCTATCGCTCTGCGGGGCTTCCTGCGTCAACACGCAGACCGACGACTCGAACTGCGGGGGGTGCGGGCTCGCGTGCTCGGGAGGCGAGACCTGCCAGATGGGCCAGTGCGCGTGCTCCGGCGGCGACACCGTCTGCAACGGCACGTGCACCAACACGCAGACCGACCCGAACAACTGCGGCGCGTGCAATGCCACGTGCCCCGCGGGCCACGTGTGCTCGCAAGGCCAGTGCGCGACGACGTGCTCGACGGGTCTCACGAACTGCAACGGTTCTTGCGTCGACACGCAGACGGACGCGGCGGATTGCGGTCGGTGCAACTTCGTCTGCCAGACGAGCGCTACCTGCTCCGGCGGCTCATGTCAGTGCGGCGCCGGTCTCGCCATGTGCAATGGCCTTTGCACCGATCTGCAGATCGATCCGCGCAACTGCGGAACGTGCGAAATGCGGTGCACCGGGGTGGAGCAGTGCAGCGGCGGCACGTGCATCGCCGGCTGCTCCACGGGCCTCACCGCATGCGACGGCACGTGCCGCGACCTCGAGAGCGACAACCGAAACTGCGGCACGTGCGGCAACGTCTGCCCGGCCAACGTAAACTGCATCAGCGGAACCTGCGCGTGCCCCTCCGGCGAGACGCAGTGCGGTCGCGTCTGCGACAACTTGCTGACGAGCGGAAACAACTGCGGCGGGTGCGGGAACGGCTGCCAGACGGGTTACGCGTGCAACGTCGGGGTGTGCTCTGCCAATTGCGGGGCCGGCCTCGCCCGGTGCGGCAACAACTGCGTCGACCTCATGACGAGCAAGATCAACTGCGGCTTCTGCGCGCAGATATGCGCAGGCAATCTCGTCTGCATGGCCGGCCAGTGCACTTGCGCTCCGGGTACGACCGACTGCAGTGGCGTCTGCGCGGACCTCCAGACCAACCATGCGAACTGCGGGACGTGCAACAACGGGTGCCTCGCCGGGCAGACGTGCGTCAGCGGCCAGTGCGAATAGTCCTTCGCTCTCCTCCCGGGGCGGGGGGTGAAGTTTATCGGGTCTCCCGACTCCGACGCAGCGGCGCGATGTCGCGCACGGCTCCGCGCGCGGCGCTGGTCGTCATCAGCGCGTACGCCTGCAATGCCGAAGAGACGTAGCGCTCGCGGTTCGGCCGCCATGCGTCCGCTCCGCGCGCCGTCATCGCGTCCCGCCGCCGGTCGAGCGCCGCCGCGCCGACGAGCAGGTCGAGCCTCCTCTCCGGGATGTCGATCCGAATCCGATCGCCCTCTTCGATCAGAGCGATCGCTCCTCCCTCCGCCGCCTCCGGGGACACGTGGCCGACGCTCAGGCCCGCCGTCCCGCCGCTGAATCGGCCGTCCGTGACGAGAGCGCACGCCTTGCCGAGCCCTTTGCCCTTGAGAAACGCCGTGGGGTACAGCATCTCCTGCATCCCTGGCCCGCCGCGCGGGCCTTCGTACGCGATGACCACGACGTCGCCGGCGCCGCTCCGGGCCCCCCGGATCGCCTCGCCGGCGGCCTCCGGCGCCACGAAGACGCGCGCGCGCGCCGCGCACCGCCCGCCCGACTCGTCGACGCCCGCGGTTTTGACGATGCACCCGTCTTCGGCGATATTTCCGCGAAGCACCGCCAGCCCGCCGTCGCGAGCGTACGCGTGCTCCACGTCGCGGATGCAGCCCTCCTTCGCGTCGTCATCCGGCGCGTCGAAATACGTGTCCTGGGAGAACGCCGTCTGGGTACGAACCCCTCCCGGCGCCGCGAGCCGACGCTTTCTGGCCGCCGCGGTCGCCGACGGCCGCCGGACGTCGTTGGCGTCGATGCCGTCGCCCATCGTCCGAGCGTGGACGGTGCCCGCCGCGCGATGGATCAACCCCGCTCGATCGAGCTCGCCGAGGATCGCGAACACGCCGCCCGCCCGGTGGACGTCCTCCACGTGGTAGTGCGAAGACGGCGCGACCTTGCAGATGTTGGGCACGTTGCGCGAGAGCCTGTCGATGTCCGCCATCGTGAACGAGACCCCCGCCTCGTGCGCGATCGCCAGCAGGTGCAGCACCGTGTTGGTCGAGCCTCCCATGGCAATGTCGAGGGCCATCGCGTTCTCGAACGCCTCGAACGTCGCGATGCTGCGCGGCAGGACGGAAGGGTCTCCCTGGAGATAATGGAGCTTGGTCATCTCGACGAGCCGGCGTGCTGCGTCCTCGAACAGCTCGCGCCGCATCGCATGGGTGGCGAGCAGCGTTCCGTTCCCCGGCAGCGCGAGGCCGAGCGCCTCGTTCAGGCAGTTCATGCTGTTCGCCGTGAACATGCCGGAGCAGGAGCCGCACGTGGGGCACGCGGATTCTTCGATGCGCGCGAGCTCGTCGTCGCCCACGGCGGCATCGCTCGAGGCCACCATCGAGTCGATGAGGTCGAGCTTGCGGACGATCGGCTTGCCGTCGCGGTCGCGCGTGCCTGCGATGCGTCCAGCCTCCATCGGACCGCCCGACACGAAGATCGTCGGGACGTTCAGCCGCATCGCAGCGAGCAGCATCCCCGGCGTGATCTTGTCGCAATTGGAGATGCAGAACAGCGCATCGGCGCAGTGCGCGTTGACCATGTACTCGACGCTGTCGGCGATGAGATCCCGGCTGGGGAGCGAATAGAGCATCCCGCCGTGCCCCATGGCGATGCCGTCGTCGATGGCGATCGTGTCGAACTCGACGCCCCAGCCCCCGGCCTCGTCGATGACCTTCTTCACCTGCTGGCCGACGTCGTGCAGATGAACGTGTCCCGGCACGAATTGCGTGAAGCTGTTGGCGATCGCGATGATGGGCTTGTCGAAGTCGCGATCGGACATCCCGGTCGCACGCCACAAGGCGCGCGCGCCGGCCATGTTGCGTCCGGAAGTCGTGGTGCGGCTGCGGTAGCTTTTCATCGGCGGAGGACCGTAGTCGACAGCCGCGCAGCCGCCAACGACGGCACGAGTGAGCCGTTTTCGAGCCGCGGCGCGACTTCGATGGGGTGACCACCACCCCCCTCGTCGCGCGAGCGCTCTGCGTCTGTTCGCTGCCGCTCTCCGCCATCTTCTTGGGTTGCGGTTCCTCCCCGCCCAGCGCGAGCACCTGCCTCGGAAGCAGTTGCGCGGACGGCGGGGGAGAGGCGGGCGCCTCGTCCCCGATGACCGCCGACGCCACGACCGCGGACGGACCCGGTCCTGACGCGGAGGGCGCCGCCGAGGGCGGCATGGGAGACGCTGGCGCGACGCTGGACTCGAACGCCGTGGGAGACGGGCGCGCGACGCTGGATTCGAGCGTCCGGGGAGACGCCTCCACGCCCCCCGCCGGGGGCGCGACTCCGCGGGTCGTCGCCTACGTCAACGTCGTGTGCGGCTTCGGCGACGGCGCGCGCGGGGGAGAGTGCCTGGCCTCGCCGGATCCGACCGTGAACTACGTCCAGCAATGGGAACAAGCAGGCACGAGCCCCGTCACGCACTACATTTTATCGTTCTTGTCGTTCTCGTCGCAGAGCACCGACATCCAGACCGACCCGGGCGAGATATGGAAGAACGGCGGAGGGAGCACGACCGATTTCACGCTCGACGACGGAGTGAAGGCGGCGCTCGTCTCGGCGAAAACCCATGGCAAGAAGGTCTTCCTGTCGCTCGGAGGGGAGGTCGGCTCGAGCGGCTTCCTCGCGTGGTGGACTGCGCTCGGGGGCTCGTCGGGCGTGGGGGCGATTCGGCAGAAGCTGCAGAGCGCGGCGGACCGGTTCCAGCAAGCCAACGGCTTCGCGGTCGACGGGTTCGACGTCGACATCGAGCTCGGGGGGGCCTACGCGGTCGGGTCCCAGGATTACCTGTCGACGCGCGACCTCATCAACGCGGTGCCCGAGTCGTTCCTCGTGGCCTTCGTTCCGCAGATCGGCAACGGCCTTTGCGCCGCGCCGGTGAACGGCGACCCGCTGACCCCCGCCCAGACGCTCGGCGGGGAATGCGCCACGTCGTCGAGCGACAGCGACAGCGCGTGGTCTCTCGCCCAGCTCGACACCGACTGCAAGCGCGCCGACGGGACTCCGAAGCTCGATTACTGGGGCATCCAGTACTACAACGCCGGACAGGCCACGTGCTGCGGCGGCGGGCCGGACACGGCGACCGCCGTGGAGAGCGTCTGGCAGAACTACAAGAACCTCGCGAACGGCTGGCCCGCCTCGGCGGCGAACGCGCCGTGGCCCGGTCCTTGGCCGGCGTTCGGGGGGCTCGGCGCCGATCGACTCGTGCTGGGCAAGCCGGGGTGCCAGGGGTGCGCCGGGAGCGACTACCTCTCCCTTTCGGACATGCAGAGCGTGATCGGCGGACTCGATGGCAAGCTGCACAAGCCCGCCGGCGGGTTCCTCTTCTGGGATCTCGGGCGGCTGTTCGGCAACACGGGGCCCGAGTGCGTCTCGGGAACCTGCCAGCCGAGCTGGGGCACCGGCGGCGACGTTCGCGGCAACCTCGCGACCCTCAAGGCCGCCATGGCCGGCCTCACGACGGCGCCCTGAGGCCCGTCGCCCGGGCCCGCACCCACAGCGCTCGGCCCCCCCTCTCCTCCGCCGCGGGCCCGGTCTCGCTCCCGCAGCCCCCGCGCCGTCCCCCCGGCGACCCCGGCACGCGACTTCATCCCTGCGGGTAGCTCGTGAAGGGCCACGCCTCTCCCGCTCATCCCCCGAGCATTCCGCTTGAGACCCGCGTCTCTCTGCTCGAGACCTTGGTCTCTCTGCTGGAGAACCTCGTCTCTCTGCTGGAGAACCTCGACTCTCTACCTGAGACCCCTGTCTCTCTGCTTGAGACCATCGCCTCTCTGCCGGAGAGCCTCGCCTCGACCACGACACCTGGCCCGTCAACGACGACGGCGCGCCTTCCCAGATGACGCGCGCGCTCTTCCACGAGTTTCCTCGGGAGGAAGGCGACGCAAGACCGGTTCGCCATCGGCGTCATCGAGCGCGTCAAGCGCGGAACCTGGCCGGCCGAGGTGGACGAGATGGTTCGAGAGACCCACGGGCGGGTGCTCATCACGACGGCGCTGCTTCGATCGCCGGAAGGCATGCGGCCGGGGTTTTCCACCGTGGCGGCGAACGCCATCGACGACCGCTCCAAGGCCAAAGAGCAGCGTGAACAGCGGAACGATCGGCCCGTCGACGTCGACGATCGTCCTGCTTGGAGACCCCGGGAGTTGCGCGGTGGAAGCCTCGCCTCCTCCGCTCGGATTCGTCGCACATCCTGCTTGCACCGCTCGCTAGCCTCTCAGTCTCCGCCATCGCATCCCGACACCCGATCGCCCGTGCACGAGATCAATCAACCGATCAACGTCGGCGGCGTCTTCTTGACTTCCCGAATACGCAAAATGAATCTGCCTCATATCCGGGCTATTTTTGAACATAAGATTGGTCTCACGTCTGACCATCTTTCCGATGACTCGCCGCGCCGTTCGACCGGCCGCTTCCGGGTACACCACACGCTCAATTTCGCCAGGGCGCCAGCCCTCCGCTTCCATATTCGTCCATTCGGTGTCTTGGCGCACGCGCAAGCGGATTCCACCCACGCGCAGTAGCCACTCGTTGCTCTCGCCAAACTCCTTGCGTTCCTCGATCTCGATGGGCTCCCGGGACTCCAGTTCGATAGAATGGTAACAGAACAAATACACACCAGCATGGTGCTCTACACGGGCCCCCTGCGCGGCATCCCGCGCCCATCCAATGTCGCACCGATAGTCGGGCACGTAAGAGCACGGGTGCTTCGTCTCCACGGGCGGTGCGCCGGCGTCGATCGGCGCCGAATCGGCGACTCGGCTCGCTGAGGTGTGTCCGTCACGGCAACTGAGGACAGTCACAGCGACAGCCACGCTCAGGAGCGGAACCCTTACGGGCACGGCGGGTACCATGGGTTATTGCGCATGGCCTGTCGTATGTCCCGCGCGGTCGGCTTTGCTCCTGGAGGCTCTGAATGACGAGAACGCCGGCCGTCACTTGCATTGCCCGTTGCCCGGGTGGCTGCACACCGGCGCGCCGAACGAGCCCGAGAGGTGATCCTTGGGGAACGTGAGATCGAACGTCCCCGTCACTTGGGATGCATCCGCCTCGCTGATCGTCACCGTTCCAGCCGTTGCGTTCTCGCTTGTGCCATTGCACGATTGATCGATCACCTGCGATTGAACCTGGAGCGACGTCCCGACGTCCGTCTGTCCGACCAAGACCGACCCGGCGACGAAAGAGAAGTAGAGATAAGTCGCTCCCGGCTTCGCGTTCGACAGGCTGAAAGCACATATCCCGGCGAAATCGGCGAAGACGATGTCACCCGAATAGGAGACAGCATCCATCGGGGTGAATGTGCGCCCCTGCAGCGTCCCTGTCACCGTGACGGAGCCCGTCGCTCCAGTTCCCCCGTTGGAGCCGCCGCCGCAACCGCCGATCATCGTCGCGATCGACAGGGCGGCGACGAGCGCGGACCTCATCGTCTTCATTGCCACAAGGGATATCATGACCGCGCTCGCACCGAGAAAGATTGCTTCGGGGCGCGAGGCCGGGCGTCTCGTTCCGCAGGCAGGTCGAACAGCTGGGACGGTACATCGCGGACTTCCTCGCGCCCGAGGCGCGCCTCGTCGTGGAAGTCGATGGCGATTACGACGAGCGTGCCGAGACAGGAACAGGAATAGCTGCTCCGGAGCTGCTGCGACCTCAGACATGCTATTGGCCACTCTTGCCCGATGATGGTTCCCTCGGGTCGCCTGCGCGTCCCATGAGGCGGCGCCAACCCTCAGAACGTGCACACCGGACAAACCGCCCCCGGCGTCCCCCCGTCGAGCAGCGTGAACGTGCACGAGTGGACGGGAGGACCGCACGTGTCGCCGCACACGTTCGAAGGAAGCTCCCCTGCGTCATCCGGCGTGGTGCCCGGCTCCGCCAGCGGCCGGGCGACGCTCGCCTCGAAGTCGCACGTCCAGTTGACCTCGGGGACGGGCGTGCAAGCGCAGATCGATGCGGCGGCAAAGAGCGCGACGCGGGCCCTCATGGTATGCATCTACTCCATGAAGGCCGGCGTCTGGAACCTCGGATTCGGCCTCTTGGCCCTCGTCCTCGGCCTCACCGGGAAGTTCAGCCTCATCGGCACGAGCAGCCCGTATCTCCTCGCTGTCGCGGGGGGAGCGCTCGCCACGTGGGGCGTCGTTCAAATGCTCCGCTCCAAGCGGCAGTAGCAGCCTCAGAGCCTGAGCAGCATGCGCTGCCCAGGCTCTTCATGGTCTTGTGCCGCCCCGCCTTCAAGATCGGCGGCTGTCGGCTCGCCTTCGGCGAGACCTCAGACCCACATCCCTCGATACGGGCTCCCCCAGCGCGGGATGCCGCCCTCGAGGAAGCGCGCGACCTTCTTGCGCTGACCCTCGTCGAGCGCCTCGGTGATCTTCTTCAGCGCCTCCACGAACGAGACGCGAAGCTGCGCGGCAAGGCGATCGTGACGGTGGAAGGTCTCCTCGAGCGAACCGTCGTCCACGAGGCCTCCGGAGACGACGTGCGCGATGTCCTCGCGCGTCTGGCGCGCCTCGTCGCGCACCGCGCGGCGGTTCTCCCGAAGCTCCTCGATGGCGGCGACGATCGCCTTCTCCTGGCCGGGCGTCGTCTCGAGGCGCTCGAAGAGCGCGCGGAGGAACCATCGAGGGCCGCCGCCCCCATGCCATCCGTGCCCAAATCCCCCGCGACAACCCATGTCGAGACTGCCTCGACCGCAGGGACCTGCACCGTACCCGCAACCCCAGCCGTGATGCCGGCGGAGAGCTTTGACGATCCCGACGGCGACGACCGTACCGATGATGAGCCCGATCATGAGTGCCTCCTTTGGTGGCGCATGGGGGCGCGCCTCGCGCCTTTGTGCCCTTGTTAAGGAGATACGATGCACACGAAGCCCAAACGCGCGCGCCTCGGGTGAAGATTCGTGAAGGCCGAGCCTTTACAGGAGCCTCACCATCTCGAACGCGTCTCGCTCCGGCCCGAACGCCGTCGGGGGGTAGAAGTCTTTGAGGAACCTGCGGACGGTGAAGTGCTCGGCCTCGTAGAGCGCGATGGCCGCTCGGTTCTTCACCGACACGTGCAGAACGGCGAGGTGAAGGCCGCGAGCACGCGCCGACGCCATCGCGACCCGCACGAGCTCTCGTCCGACGCCGCGCCGCTGGCAAGCGCGGTCGACCGCGACCCCGTCGATCTCGATGCGCTCTCCGACGATCCGCCCCGCGAGAAACCCCTCCACCCTCCCGTTCTTGTCCGCCTTGCCCGACTCGCTCTCCGGTCGCGCGGCCCACACGACGGCCGACGCGGGGCGCCGGCCGAAGCGGGCGCTCTCGTACGGAAAGGCGTCGGCGTCGATGGCGATGCACTGGGCCGCAGCGACGATGTCCCCCTCCTAGAGGAGGTCGACCGTGACGCCGCTCAGCGCGCGCGCCACCGCCAGTCCTTCACTTCTGGCATGTCGTCGCCGTGGGCACGAATGTATTCGTAATGCTCGACGAGCTTGTCGGCCATGCGCTGCCGCAGGTACGCGCAGCGCGCTCCGAGCGACGGGACGCGGTCGATGGCCATCTGCACGAGGTGGTACCGGTCCAGGTCGTTGCGGACGACCATGTCGAACGGGGTCGTCGTGGTCCCCTCCTCCTTGTAGCCGCGGACGTGCACGTTGGAATGGTTGGCCCGGCGGTACGTCAGGCGGTGGATGAGCCACGGATAGCCGTGGTAGGCGAAGACGACCGGGCGCGTCGTCGTGAAGAGGTTGTTGAAGTCGCCGTCCGAAAGGCCGTGCGGGTGCTCGCTCGGCGGGACGAGCTTCATGAGGTCGACCACGTTGACGACGCGGATCTTGAGGTCCGGCACGTGCTCTCGAAGGAGATCGACCGCGGCCAGCGTCTCGAGCGTCGGCACGTCCCCCGCGCAGGCCATGACGACGTCGGGCTCGTCGCCCGCGTCGTTGCTGGCAAAGTCCCAGATTCCGATCCCGGCCGTGCAATGCTTGACGGCCTGGTCCATCGTGAGCCACTGCAAAGCCGGCTGCTTTCCGGCGACGATGACGTTCACGTAGCCGACGCTGCGCAGGCAGTGGTCGGTCACCGAGAGGAGCGTGTTGGCGTCGGGCGGGAGGTAGACGCGGATGACGTCGGCTTTCTTGTTGACGACGTGGTCGATGAAGCCCGGATCCTGGTGGCTGAAGCCGTTGTGGTCCTGCCGCCAGACGTGCGACGTGAGAAGGTAGTTGAGCGACGAGATCGGGCGGCGCCAGGGGATGGAGCGCGTCACTTTGAGCCACTTCGCGTGCTGGTTGAACATCGAGTCGACGATGTGGATGAACGCCTCGTAGCAGGAGAAGATCCCGTGCCGGCCCGTGAGCAGATACCCCTCCAGCCACCCCTGACACTGGTGCTCGCTCAGCATCTCCATCACGCGCCCGTCGGGGGACACGTGATCGTCGATCGCGAGGGTCTCGGCGACCGACGCGCGCGACGTCACCTCGAAGACGGCGTTCCACCGGTTGGACGCCGTCTCGTCGGGGCTGAAGATGCGGAAGTTCTTCGCCTCGTCGTTGGCCACGAGGACGTCGCGGAGGAACGCCCCCTGCACGCGCGTCGCCTCGCCCATCGTCGCGCCCGGCGCCGGGACGCTGACGGCGTAGTCGGTGAAGCTCGGCATGCGGAGGTCTTTGCGGAGCAGTCCGCCGTTCGCGTGGGGGTTCGCGCTCATGCGCCGGTCGCCCTTCGGCGGCAGCTCGGCGAGCTCGGGGACGAGCCGCCCGCGATGGTCGAAGAGCTCATCGGGCCGGTAGCTCTTGAGCCACGCCTCGAGGAGGGCGAGGTGCTTGCTGTCGTGGTCGATCTCGATCGGGACTTGGTGCGCGCGGAAGGTGCCCTCGATGGGGACGCCGTTGATCGTCTTCGGCCCCGTCCAGCCCTTGGGAGAACGGAGCACGATCATCGGCCAGATGGGGCGCTTCGTGAACCCGCGCGCCCGCGCCTCCTTCTGGATGTTCGCGACGGCGCCGACGACGTCGTCGAGGGCGGCGGCCATCTGCTGGTGCATGACGAGCGGGTCGTCCCCTTCGACGTAGCGGGGCGCCCAGCCGTAGCCGCGCAGGAGCGCGTCGAGCTCCTCGTGCGGGATGCGCGCGAGGACCGTGGGGCCCGCGATCTTGTAACCGTTCAAGTGCAGGATGGGCAGGACGGCGCCGTCGCGTACGGGGTTCAAGAATTTGTTCGAGTGCCAGCTCGTGGCCAGCGCGCCCGTCTCCGCCTCGCCGTCGCCCACGACGCAGAAGACCAGGAGCTCCTGGTTGTCGAACGCGGCGCCGAAGGCGTGCGAGAGGGCGTAGCCGAGCTCTCCGCCCTCGTTGATGCTCCCGGGCGTCTCGGGGGCGACGTGGCTGGGGATGCCCCCGGGGAAGGAGAACTGCCTGAAGAGGTGGGCCATGCCCTCCGCGTCTTGCGAGATCGTCGGGTACACCTCGCTGTACGTCCCTTCGAGGTAGGTGTTCGCGACGATCCCCGGGCCGCCGTGCCCGGGGCCGGTCACGAAGATGGCGTCGAGATCGCGCTCTTTGATGACGCGGTTGGCGTGGAGGTAAAGGAAATTGAGCCCGGGCGTCGTGCCCCAGTGCCCGAGAAGACGCGGCTTGACGTGCTCGAACCGCAGGGGCTCGCGGAGGAGCGGATTCGCGAGGAGGTAGATCTGGCCGACGGACAGGTAGTTCGCGGCGCGGAAGTACGCGTCCATCGAGTGAAGGAGCTCGCGGCTCAAGGGATCGGTCATGGGCAGACTCCGCGGGGGGTTTGGTTCTGTGAGCATGAGTGGCTTTCGCCGAGGACGCGAAGGGTGTGGCGAACGAGGATGGCTTCTTCGTCGGTGTGGATGACGCGCACGGTGCAGGGGCTCGCGTCCGCGGACACCACGGCGGCGTTCGTTTCGTTGCGCCGAGGGTCGAGCACGACGCCGAGGTGCTGCAGCCCATCGGCGATGCGGGCGCGGACCCCCGCTGCGTTCTCGCCGATCCCGCCGGCGAAGACGAGCGTGTCGAGCCCGCCGAGCGCGGCGGCCATGGCGCCGATCGCCTTCTTCACCTGGTACGAGAAGACGGCGACGGCATCGGCGGCTCGCGTGTCGCTGGCCGCGCGCCCCGACAGGGCCCGCATGTCCGGGCTGGGCTCCGACAGGCCGAGCAGCCCGGAGCGGCGGCTCAGGAGGTCGTCGAGAGCGTCGGCGTCGAGGCGCTCGCTTCGAAGGAGGTAGACGAGGACGCCCGGGTCCATCTCGCCCGAACGCGTGGCCATGGGGACGCCGGAGTTCGGCGTGAACGCCATCGTCGTGTCGACGCAGCGCCCGTCGTGGAGCGCGGCGAGGCTGGCGCCCGCCCCGAGGTGAGCGAGGACGACGCGCGATCGAGCCGCCTTCCGACCGGCGACGCGCTCGAGCTCCTCGGCCAGATACTCGTACGAGAGGCCGTGAAAGCCGTAGCGGCGCAGGCCCCGGGCCTCGTAGGCGAGCGGGATCGGCAGGAGGCGCGCCACGCGCGGAATGGTCCGGTGGAAGGCGGTGTCGAAGCTCGCGACCTGCGGCACGCCTGGAGCCTTCCGCAGCATCGCCTCGATGACCGCGATCTCGGCCGGCAGGTGCTCGGGGTCGATGTCCTGGATCCGGCGGAGCTCGTCGAGCACGTCGCCGGTCACCAGCATCGGGTGGTCGAGCTCGGGGCCGCCGTGGACGACGCGATGACCGATGCCGGCGAGACCGCCGACGAGGTCCGTCCCGGGAGCGACGGAGGCGAGCTCCTCGAGCGCGCGCTCGAGCGCCTTCCCATGGTCGGGCACGTCGATCCCGATGCGGCCGATCGTGCCCGACGCGAGGCGCGCGGGCGCCGAGCCGCCGCTCGACTCGTACAGCGCGAACTTCAGGCTCGAGGAGCCGCCGTTGAGCGTGAGGACGCGAGCTTGGCCCATCCCGAGTGGGGCGAGCCTAGTGCCGCTCGACGGGACGGAACTAGCGCAAAGTCGAGACGCACCGGCGCACGTGCTATTTCGAAGGCGTCCGATATGGCGACCACCGAGCACAAGCGCCCCTTTTACCTGGTGCTTGCCCTGCTCGGGGCCCTTGCCCTCGGTATCCATGGCGCGTCCGGCGGGTGGGCGCTCATGACGCTCTACCGCGAGAGCATCGACCCGACGGCGGCGGGGCAAGGCATCACCGACGAAAGCGACCGCGCCCTGGCCGTCTCGCGCTTCGACGCTTTCCTCGTCGTGCACGACAGAGAGAGGAGCATCGCCTGGCCCAAAGGCGTGGCCGGGATGGTCGTCGGCGTCGCCGTGACGCTGTTCGCGATGCGCGCGCTGGGCCGGCGCCGAGGGGCACGCGCCCTCCTGGTGCAGCTCGTCGTGGCGCAGGCCGGGCTCGACGTCGCGAGCCACTGGCTTTTGCGGGACGTCGAGCAGGCGGAGGTCGCGGCAGGGCTCGCGATCGACGTCGGCCACGCGCGCGATGCTTTCCCTGATCCGCTGCGTGCGGAGCAGAGCGCCGGCGCGCTGGCCCGCCTGGTCATCCCTGCATTCGTCGGGCTGCGCATCCTCGGGTGCGCCTTCGTCGTCATCGCGTTGACACGGCGGCGCTCGCGCGACTTCTTCGACGCGCTGGCGGCGGCGGTCGAGGAGCGGTAGCGCGCGATGGGGCGCATCCATCGCCTCCCGGAGGACCTGGCGAATCAGATCGCCGCCGGAGAGGTCGTCGAGCGGCCGGCCAGCGTGGTGAAGGAGCTCGTGGAGAACGCGCTCGATGCGGGCGCGACGCGGGTGAAGGCGGAGCTCGATCAAGGGGGGGTGTCGCTCGTGCGGGTGGCCGACGACGGGGCCGGCATGGACGAGGACGACGCCGTTCTCTCGCTCGAGCGCCACGCGACGAGCAAGATCGTCCACCGGGACGATCTGTTCGCGCTCGAGACGCTCGGCTTCCGGGGCGAAGCGCTGCCGAGCATCGCCTCCGTGGCCAAGCTCACGCTCGTCACGCGGGCGAGAGGGGCGGCCGAGGGCGTCGAGGTCGTCGTGCACGGAGGGGGAAAGGGGCGGGCGCGCCCGATCGGAGCCAGCGAGGGGACGAGCGTGGAGGTGGCGGACCTCTTCTTCAACGTCCCCGCGCGGCGGAAATTCCTCAAGTCGACGGGCACGGAGGCGGCGCACGTGAGCGAAGTGATGCTCCTCGCGGCTCTCTCCCGCCCCGACGTCAGTTTCTTTCTGGTGCGCGACGGGCGCACCGTACGCGAGTGGCTGCGCGCAGCGAACCGGCGCGAGCGCGTCGGGCAAGCGCTGGACGGCGAGAGGCTGGAAGCGTGCACGGGAGAGCGAGGCCCGTTGCGGATCGAGGCCTACCTCTCGGCCCCAGAACGGGCGCGCGCGGGAGCCGTGGGGTTGCACCTCCTCGTCAACGGCCGCCCGGTCCGCGATCGTCAGCTCGCGCGCGCCGTCGCGCAGGCCTACGGGTCGGTGCTCGAGCCGGGGCGCTACCCGGTGGGAGTCGTCTATCTCGATCTGCCGGCCGATCAGGTCGACGTCAACGTCCACCCGCAGAAGGCCGAGGTCCGCTTCGCCGAAGGGCGCGCCCTCTTCGATGCCGTCGTCAAAGAGCTGCACGCCTCGCTCGGGCGCGCCTTCCACCTCCCGTCGCTCCGCGCGCGCCCGTGGGGTGCGTCCCGTTCGCCGTCGTCGCCGGCTTCGAACGATCCCCTTGCCGCTCGATTCGCCTCCGATGCCGGCGGGGACCCGTGGAAGCTCGCTTCCTCCGACGGCGCGCAGCCGCCTCCCGCCGAGTCCCTGGCCGAGAGAACGACGCTGACGTCGCTCTCGTCGGCGCTCGGCCAGGGCGAACCGCCCGGTCCCGCTTCGGGCCCGGAGCCCGTGCTCTTCGACGGCGTGGGCTTCTACGCATCGCTGGAGTTCCTCGCGCAGGTACGGAGTACGTTCCTCCTGTGCTCGGGCGCGGACGGCCTCTACGTGCTCGATCAGCACGCGGCCGCCGAGCGCGTCACGTTCCATCGGCTGCGGCGTTCGTTCGCCGCGAGGGCCGTGGCGACCCAGCGCCTGCTGATGCCTGTCGTCGTCGAGCTCTCGCCCGCAGAGGCCGCGTTGCTCGAGGAGCACGCGAGCGGGGCGTCGGCGCTCGGGGTCGAGCTCCGAGCCGTGAGCGCGAGCGCGATCGCGGTGCACTCGGTCCCGACGATCCTCGCGCGCGCGAACCCGGAGCGAATCGTGCGCGACCTCCTGGCGGAGCTCGGGCGAGCCGCGAAGCGCCCCTTCAGCGACGCCGCGGACCTGGCGCTCGCGACGATGGCGTGCCACGGGAGCATCCGCGCGGGGGACGCGGTCTCGCGCGAAGAAGCGACTTCGCTCCTCCGCGCCCTCGACGAAATCGATTTCGCGGGCCACTGCCCGCACGGAAGGCCGGTGATCACGCGCATCGGCTACGACGACCTGGAGCGCCGTGTCGGCCGCTGACGCAGCCGTCGCGGTCCTTGCCCACTCTCCCGGCGACCTCCTCGTCATCGTCGGCCCGACCGCGAGCGGCAAGACCGCACTGGCCGTGGAAGTCGCCGAGAGGATCGGGGGCGAAGTCGTCAGCGCCGACAGCGTCCAGATCTACCGTGGGTTCGACGTCGGCTCGGGCAAGCCCACCGCCGAGGAGCTCGCGCGGGCGCGCCACCACCTCGTCGGATCACTCGACCCGCTCGACCCGGTCGACGCCGCTTCTTGGGCCGAGGGCGCGTCGAACGCCATCCGCGACATCCGCGCCCGAGGGCGAGCCCCGATCGTGTGCGGCGGCACGTTCCTCTGGGTCAAGGCGCTCCTTTTCGGGCTTGCCGAGGCCCCCGCCGCGAGTCCGGACCTTCGCGAGCGCCTGCGCCGCGAGGCCGAGGCGGAAGGCCGCCCCGCGCTGCACGCGAGGCTGCGCGAGGTCGACCCCGAGAGCGCCGAGAGGTTGCACCCGAACGATTTGCTCCGGGTCAGCCGCGCGCTCGAGGTCTTCGAGCTGACGGGAAAGCCGCTGAGCGCGTGGCAGCGCGAACACGGCTTCGTGCGCGTGCGCCACCGGGCGAAGCTCGTGGCCGTGTCTTGCGCGGCCGAGACGCTCACGGAGCGGATTCGCCGACGCGCGCGGGCCTGGCTGGCGCAGGGATGGACGGAAGAGGTGCAGTCGCTGATCGGCCGCGGGTATGGCGAAGCGCGCGCGATGGGAAGCGTGGGATACGCCCAGGTCCGCGCGATGCTGGCGGGCGAGCTGCCGCGGGCCGACCTCGAAGAAGCCGTCGTGCGAGCCACGCGCGTCTTTGCGCGAAGGCAGCGCACGTGGCTCAATCACGCGGACGTGCAGTGGCTCGAGGCCGGGTAGTTCCGCAGCAGAAGTCCTGCCCGATTTCCGCTAGAGGGACAAGCTGGCGTCGAGGAGCGCGGCGAAGGTCGTCGGAGCGAAGGTCTTGGCCTCGGCGACGACCTGCGCCACGGCGTCGCCCGGCGGCAAGTCAGCCTGCGTCTTCTCGGCGCGGAGCGCGACCGTGGGCAGAGGCACGGAGCGGGGGGAAGCTTCCCTGACGCCCGTGATGTCGCCCCGGTCTTCTTCTTCCGACGAGACCGCCGGCAAACGCCCGGACTCCGGGGGCGGCGTATGGATCGGAGGTGGCTCTTCGGCTCCGAACGCCATCTCGGCCAGGCGCTCTTGCGCCTGGACCGCCACGGCACGGCGCGAGGATACGGGAGCCTCCTCGACGACGGGCTCCTCGACCACCACCTCGACCTCCGGTTCCGTCTCCGACGCCGCCCTCGTCTCCTCGCGCGGCTGCGGCATCGCAAGCGGTTCGTCTAGCTCGAGCGGAATATCGAGATGGGACTCGGCGGCCGGTACGGCATCGGGGGCCGGTACGGCGACGATCAGGCGCTCGCGGCTATCGGAGGTCTCGGCCACGGTGGCCTCCGCTCCCACGGCGGCCGTGACCTCCACCGGCACGTGTGGAGCCGGGGCCGGAGCGACAGCCGTAACCTCGACCGTCCTCCGGGGCTCGGCAGCCCGTGCGCGAATCCGCATCAGGAGATTCTCGAGCTTCGCGATGACCTCTGCCTTGCTCACGATTCCCCCCGGTGGAGCTTGCCGAGGGCCTCGGCCCAGTCCATGCCGGCGGCGATCCACCCACGCACCCGAGCCGTCCCCTTCTCGCTGCCCACGAACAGCCTCGCCGCAGCCTGGTCCCGCGAGAGGAGGGTCGTCCAGACCTTCCGCCCCGAGGCTGCCTCGAGCGCGGAGGCGATGACGGGAGCAAGCAGCGTCCCCGCGAGCGGCGAGCTCTCGACGACGATCACCAACGCGCGCCCCCAGCGCTCGACCGCGAGAGCACCCACCCCGGCGATCGCCGCTTCCCCCGCGAGCTGCGTGACGAACCCCTCGATCGTCGCATCCTCGGCGCCCTCCATGCGAGCGGCGGCCCGCTTTCCGATCGATGCGCCGAGGCCGCGCCCGAACGCATCCACGGCCTCGGGCGAGGCGGAGAGGACGACGTCGTCCAGCGCCGCTGCCGGGACGAGGAGCACGCGTTCGTCGTCGCGACCCGCTGAGACGCGCCCGCGAGGCAGATCGAAGCGAACGGCACGCGTCGGATCGAACGAAGAGGCGGACATGCGGTTATTTTGCAACTTTATACGGGCGCGCCAAAGAATGTGTC
>VFSW01004682.1_pt1 | contig 20390 bp, 16 predicted proteins | sample 5358111 | NCBI WGS metagenome assembly VFSW01 (sample SAMN11554181, study PRJNA540505) | mine drainage metagenome | isolation source: sediment from site ElyBrook_90M | place: USA: Ely Copper Mine, Vershire, VT | collected 2017
GACCGAACCGAGCAAGTCCCCCGCCAAAGGCCAGAAGCCACAGCACTAAGGTCTAGTACGCGACAAGAATTTCGCTGACCGTCGGATTGACCGCGCGCAGTGCGGCGTCGGCGGACGTATATTCGCGGTCCGCGGGCAAGCCTCCGATTGCCGAGGCGGAGGCGGTCGACGCCGCGCGAAGGCTGATGCCGATCTTGCAGCCTCCGGCAGGCGCGGCGAGGGTGCCGCCATTCCAATTGCTCAACGTCGCGACACTGTTCTTGTCGAAGCCCGACAGCTTGAAAGGTTTGCCATTGAGTTGCTCCAATTCCGCCAGCGTCAGCCCGAGATGGAGTTCGCCGGGGGCGGTCCATTCGGATGTTCCATTGATCACGATGAGATGGGTATCGCTGCGGCTCGACGGTCTCGACCACCACACCTCCAGACGGTGTTTGGGGTCTCTCGCGAACAGCACACTGGCCATGGTCTTGCCGCCGGTACCGCCATCGACCTGCGTGAAGGTGACATTCCTCGACTGAAATGCCTTGGCGAGCTTAATCTGGTTCGAGTCGCGCCCGAACACGCCGCCGCACGTCACGACGAAGGGTGTGCCGGTCCGCGGCGTTATTCTGCCAGCCGCGCGTGGTTCCCCGACATCCTCTGCTCCGCGGCTGGCGGCACGCGAGCGGCTCCCGTGGCTTGGCTCGTCAACCGCCCCGGGCATCGGTTGAATCATTTGCGATGGCGCCAGTTGATCGGATGCGTCGAGGTCGGGATCGTGCTCAAAGGCAGGAGCTGCGGTTTGCCTGCGTTTGGGCTTTGCCGGTTGGCCCGACGCAGGCGTGTCGACTTCGTCGTTCATAATCGAAGGTTGTGCCGACGACTGCGGAGGCTGCTGCGCTGAAAGCGTTTGGGCCGTCGCCACGCTCAGCCCGATAAGCAACGCCGCCTCGATCAACCGTCGATACATACTTCCGCCGCCTCCGTGCGCGCATCGGCAATTTAACATAACATAGCCGGCGAAATGTTGGCCGCGGCGTTTTGGTGAAGGACACTGCTGCCGATCGCCGCATCGTCGTACCACGGGGAAAACGCACCGTGCAGCTTCAGCAAAATACCGAGCGCATCCAGACGACTCACATCGGCAGCCTGCCGCGGCCGCATCATCTCCTCGACGTCATGAAAGCGAACTACAGCGGACAGCCTTAAGACGCGGCGGCATTCCAGGAAGCCTTGCGCAAGGCCGTGGCCGACGTGGTGCGCGAGCAGGTCCAATGCGGCGTCGATATCGTCATCGATGGCGAATTTTCCAAGCCATGCGCGCCGGAGCGGATATCGCCACGCAAAAGCTTTGGGGATAAAGCCGAGGCCTAGTGTGTTGCCGATCTTTGCAGCCGTGCCGCAATACGGTTGGCTTCTGCGACGTCCTCAGCCGTGTTGACGTTGAAGAACGGATCAATCGGCGCCGCCGGCCATGCCGCAATGGCGACGCCGTGCCGCGCCGTCCAGTTCTCGACTTTGCGTATCCCCTCGTTCAGCAATGCATGCCGCAAATCCGCGCGTAAGCTTGCCGGCCACAGCCCGACGACCGGATGTCGCCGTTGCGCTGAAACCGCGCAGGCGAGCGGCTTGTGGTCCTCGATGCGTGCGCGATGCAGGCGCACGACCAGGTCCGGTGGCAGGAACGGACAGTCGTTTGGCGTGCTCACGATCCATTCAATCTCCGGCGCATGATCGGCCGCCCAATCGAGTCCGGCGAGGATACCCGCAAGGGGGCCCGGAAAATCGGAGATGCTGTCGGCCACGACACGCAGACCTGCGTCGGCGAAGCGGCTCGGATCGCCATTCGCGTTGAGGATCACTTGACTGCACTGAGGAACGAGAGCGGCGATGACGCGTTCCAGAATGGTATTTTCACCGATGCGAATGCGCCCTTTGTCGCCGCCGGCCATGCGGCTCGCGCGGCCGCCGGCGAGGACGAGACCGAGACTGGCTGGGATGTTCACGCGCGCTTCGTTTTATCGTGTGCCGTGCCGCTGCTGCCGATTTTCGGCGACACCGATGGCCAGCGACGCTATGTTAAATAGACTAAGCTCTAGCCCCCAGCCAGAGGCCAGGCTTGATGAAGGCTGGACATTTGTTGATGTTGATAGCGGTGCCGGTGGCGACGTGCGCGCTTGCCGCGCCGGCTGCTGCCGACTCAGTTCACTTGCGAACGATGCCGCCGTTCAAGCGCAGCGACAAAACCTGTCTGAGCATCCATTACGACGGCGACGCGGCCTATTGGCTCAACCACTGTCCATATCCCGTATCGGTCCGCTGGTACGACGAAGCCAAATGCCAAAACTGGAGCTGTCAGGATGAAGTTCCAGCAAACACGCGGTCGACCGCGGCCATTTCAAGGCACGCCAGGTGGTGCGAGTGTCCGGGCTCGCTTACGACGTGCAACCTAACGCCCAATTCGTGCCGCTAGGACGCGCGGGCTGGGATCGTCATCTGGCACTGCTGTTCGGGAAACCCTCATCCGTGAGAAATCGTCGAAGGGTCCGGGATTGAATTTCGGCGCGGACGAGATTCCTCACATTGACCAACAGCCGAAATTGATGTGATCAAAAGCCGGGTCGCCGCGGTGTCGGCAACAGCAGGTGGTGCGATGCAAGTTGAACCGACGCCGGGTCGGCCACGCGGCGCAACCGGGAAATCGGCGCGGCCGGTTTCGTTGACCGATCGGCCGTTTGATTTGCCCGGCCCGGTTCCGCTGCGGAAATCCTATATCATCGCGTCAACGCCGCGATGCGGCAGCGCGTTTCTCAGCACCAGGCTTTGGGCGACGGGTGTCCTCGGCGCTCCCGCAGATTATTTCGGGCACCACAAGCCGATCGGAGCCAAGATGATGGAGCGTCTCGACGCGTCATCGCCGGCTGACTATCTCGGCAGGTTGCTGGCGTGCCGAACTTCGAAAAACGGTGTTTTCGGCATGAACGCGGAATTCGGCGACTTCGAGGAGGCATTGCGTCGCTTCCCGGAAATGTTGGGTACGCTTTCGCCGGTCACCTACATCTATCTCGATCGCGCGGATCACGTGGTCCAAGCTGCATTCATGGCGAAATCCGTAAAGATCGACGGTCTGCCCGCCGGACAGCGAAAGCAAAAAGCAGCGTTACGGTACGATAGAGATCTGATCTCCAAATGGCTTGGCCGGATCGACCGACAAAGGCTCGGATGGCAGCGTTGGTTCGAAGCGAACGGGATCGTGCCGTTCGTCGTGGACTACGAAAGCTTGATTGAGAAGCCGGCCGCCGTAGTCTCCGGCATCGTCGAACTGCTCGGCGCCCAAAGTGACCAGCCGCAAACCGTTCGCGTCGCGTTGGCGGAAAAGCCGAGTGATCGCACCAGCGAGGAGTGGGCGGCGCGTTTCGAGCGGGAAATTCGGAGCGGGATCGAACTCCGCGACGTCGGCACAGCCAAGACCGCCAAGCCGCGGCCTACCCGCACGAACGACGAACGCGGGCCTCCCCATATTCTCGACCGCTATAACGCGATCAGCGGCACCGCGCTTCGTCCGCCCGCCGCAAAGCGTTTACGCGATCGCTACGAGGTCATCGTTGCCCGCAACCGTGCCTTGTTCAAGGATTCCCGGGTGCTCGATCTGCGCAGCGGTGACGGGCGTTGGAGTTTCGCTGCGATCGAGGCGGGCGCTGCTGAGGTGGTCGGCGTCGATAGTAAACCGGAGGCGGTGGAGGCCGCTCGGAATGCTTTTATCAAAATTGGCGTAAAGCCAGCGGCCTACCGGTTCGTTAATTCGAAGCTCTTCGCCGCATTGAAGGACTTCAGACCCGAGACTTTCGACGTTGTGCTGTGTAGGGACGTTTCGGCCGACCCGCACTTTTTCTTCAAGTCCCTCGCACGACTTCGGCCTAAACACATCATCTTGGATACCAGAATTGCCGACCGAAAGGAACCGATCGTCATCTTCAGAGCGAATCAGCCGGACCAACCCGGTTCGAAAGCCGGCTTACAGTCTGCCTCTCTGATTGCTATCCCCAATGAGGCGCTGATCAGGGCACTGTGCGGTCATTTCGGCTTTCGCTGCCGCGCGGTCGACCCGCGCAACGTCAGCGACGAAACAGATACCGGCGCGACGGGTGACCGGCGTCGCACTTACATTCTCGATCGGGTCGCTGCTCCCCTGGGCCGTCCATCTTGAACGCCCCCCTGCGGATGGCTACAAGTCGCAAAACCGGCGGAGCGTGGCCTTCAGGGGGCGAACCTGCAATCAGGAAATGTGGCATCGATCAGTCGTCGTTTGTGAAAAGCATTCCATAGCTCTTGCTGTGGTGGAGTGGAGCCGGCGCGGGTTGCCGTGCGTTCTGCTGCACGGTTTCGGGGATGCCGCCTGCGTATGGAATCACTTGGCGACGCGGATCATGCCTGAGTTCCGCGCCGTCGCCATAGACCTGCGGGGGCACGGCGATTCGGATTGGGATCCCGAGACCAGGTACGACGTCGAAACGTTGACCGCTGATCTGAGTAAAGTCGTAGCACTGTTCGGCTTCGAGCGACTGGTACTGATTGGCCATTCCCTCGGCGCGGCGGTCGCGATGCGCTTTGCGGCCGAAAACGCCGCGCGCACGGCCGGTCTGATCATTGTGGATTTCGGGCCCGAACTCGACGAGGTCGGCGTCGACCAAGTCGTGCGCGCCTTTGGCGAGATGCCGCGGACTTTCGCCTCGACTGAGGATTATGCTGATTGGCTGATTGCCCACCGTCCGCTTGCCGATCCGGACCAGCTGCGGCACCTTGCGCGATGTAGCCTGCGCCAGTCCCCGCAAGGCTGGCAACCCAAAGCGGACGCGGCACTTGCGACCAGCTCGCAGATCAGCAGACTCGAGGCGAACGGTGGCCGCTACCACCTTCCAGAGCTATGGCCCGCCCTTGAGCAGATCAAATGCCCAAGTCTCGTCATCCGCGGTATGGGGTCCGGTGTTCTGCCCTCGGATGTCGCTACGCGTATGGTCGATCAGAGGCTCTCGGCCGGAAGGCTCGCGACTATCGCCGGGGCCGGGCATGCCGTCATGATGGACAATCCAGGCGAATTCACCAACAGCGTCATCGGCTTTTTGTCCGATATCGTCGCATGATGATTGATCGAACAGAAGGATACCTCGTCTGGACATGGTCGGCCCGATCGGACGCTGAAACTGGCGGTGCTTGACCGGCAACGGAGAAGGCTCGGATTTCGATGGCTACAATATGCGGGTGAAACCGGCTGGCGACGAAAAGCCGGTGCGCTTTGTGCTGGACGAGCGTCTCGACTTCAATCACTTCGTCCCGCTGAAACAATCCTACATCGTCGCGTCGTCCTATCGCTCGGGGAGCAATTATTTTTGCTGGGAACTGTGGCGAACCGGCGTGCTTGGGGCGCCGGTGGAATTCCTGAATCCTTACGACGCGCTCCCGGTCCTGATGAACCGCTTCAAGGCGTCGTCGCCAGCCGATTACATCGCTAAGCTCGTCCAGCGGCGCTCATCGAAGAATGGTGTCTTCGGCTTGAAAACCCACAGCCATCATTTCGAGGTCTTCCTCAAACAATATCCGCAGCTCCTGGAGGCGTTGGCTCCGGTAACATTCATCCACATAAACCGCCGGAACAAGCTCGCCCAGGCGGTGTCCATGGCCAAGGCGCTGCAGACCGACTTCTGGACGTCGCGCATCGAAAGCGAACGGCCGCCTTTGCAGTACGATCGGGAGCTGATCGCAAAATGTCTCGAAGAAGTCGAGCAGCAAGAACTCAAATGGCCGCGATGGTTTGAAGCGCACAATATCGAGCCATTCCGCGTGGTTTATGAGGACCTGATCGCCGACACGCCAAAAGTGATTCGCAGCATCGTCGAGTTCCTCGGCGTTGAGAACGACGAGCCCGACAATGTTCTTGTTCCACCGACCAAGCGGCAGGGTGACGGAACCAACAGGGATTGGATCGATCGGTTCGAAAAGGAAAATCAGGAACTCGGAAACGGTCAGCCCGGCGACGCCCGGAACGGCCGTGGTCTCGCCGGCGCCGATGTTCGCGCTTCACAGAGCGGCCCAGGTCCGGGCGAAGCGAAGGCGCATTTCTTCGATCGATATGAACAGTTTACTAAAAACTTGCCGGTGGCGCCCGACACGGCAACGGGCTTTGTCGGGGTAATCCGGGCACGCCATCGCTACGAAGCCATTATCGCGCGCAATCGCGAGATGTTTGCCAATGCCCGAGTTCTCGACCTCATGGGTTCCGACGGCCTTTGGAGCCTGGCGGCACTCGATGCCGGAGCCGCGCAAGTCGTCCGGTTAGAAGCATCGCCCGGCGAAACAACGACACAAACTTTTGAGGAATATGGCTTCAAGGCCGGGTCGTATCAGGTCGCCGGCATGGCGATGCTTGGTGCTTTTGAGCCGGAGGCATTCGACGTCATTCTGTGCCAGAGAGTTCTCGAGGAGTCCGATCCGCGCGATTTTTTCCAAGCGCTGCATCGGCTGCAGCCCAAGTATGTCATACTTGATACTGAGATTGTCCGCGGCAGGGGGGCGCTGGCCCGCTTTAAACTCGTAGCATCCGAGCAACCCGCGCCGGAGGCGGCGACACGATACGCGACAGTAACCAGCGGCCCAAGCCACGAGCTGATCATGCTGCTGTGCGAGTTCTTTGGTTTTCAATGGCGTCGTATCGATTGGTACTCGTTCGGGATCGCCAACTGGACCGGTGTCCACGACTATCAGCGCGATGAGCGCCGAACGTATGTGCTCAATCGTGTCGCCCACAACGACGGCGATGCCAAACCACTTGATCGGCAGTCTTAAGGATTAAAAGAGCGCGATGGACGCGTCCGACGCTTTGCACTTCTTCGACCGTTACGATCGCTTCGGATCGCCCGAAGACATTCGCTCGCATTATCGCTATGAGGCGATCGTCTCGTGCAACAACGAGCTGTTTCAGGACGCGCGCGTCCTCGATCTGTACAGCGGCGACGGGCGCTGGTGCATGGCGGCCCTCGATGTCGGCGCCGCGCTCGTCGCGGGCGTTGATCCGTCGCCGGAGGCGGTCGAGACCGCGAGGTCTGCGTTCATCGAATACGGCATCGACACCCAGGCCTACCAGTTCACTGCCTCGGACATCAACGCGGCGCTTCGGACAATGCAACCCGGCATGTTTGATCTTGTCGTGTGCGCGCGGTCTTTCGAGTTATCTGATCCACGGGTGTTCTTCAGCCAAGTCTATCGCCTCGAAGCCAAACATGTCATTTTGGATACCGACGTGAGCCGCGGCGAAGGGCCAATCGTACGTTTCGAAGTCAAGTGGCTTGACGCTCCGACGGGAGCGCCGCAGCGGGGCTCGATAACTGCCACTCCCAATCATGAGCTGATAGTATTTTTGTGCGAATATTTTCAGTTCGGTTGGCGCCAGATCGACTGGCAGACATTAGGCATCGCCGACTGGACCGGCGCCCATGATTATGAGCGTGGCCGCCGCCGCACCTACGTTCTGGAACGGCTCTAGCGACGGCGGGCGCGGCCTGCGCCTATTTTGGGGCATTGAGATCGGCGATCAGACCTCCGCACTTGGCTCCGGTGCCGATAAGCTACAAGCGGAAAGCCGCGAACGTTCCATTTCGATCGGATAGCAATGCAACTCCTTCGTCTTCTGTCGCAGATTTCAGCCTTGATGCTGGTGACCGCGATCATCGCCAGCGTGCTCAGCGGCTTCGCGGCGATGGGCGCGCTGATTTGCGTATTCGAATCGCTGCGTTCCGGCAACGTACTGTGGTGGCAGTTTGCTTTGGCGGCCGCATTTGCGGTTTTGATCCGGGAATTTGCGCGTGTCACGCTCGCTCGACTGGCCACAAAATCGGTTCTACGTCTACGGCGGCGCTTTGTCAGATCGGTTCTGCACGTCCCGCTTTTGGATCTCGAGCGGATCGGATCGACGCGACTGCTGGTGGCTTTCACCAGCGATCTGACCGGCGTCGCCGCCGCCGTTCGCAGCCTCGTATCCCTGTTCGCCAGCTCGGCTTTTCTGCTGGCCTTGGTAGCGTACCTGGCGTGGCTCTCGGCGGAGCGAGCCGGCGTTACGACGATCCTGCTGCTCATTTGCATCGTTGGCGCCGTCTGGGCGCGCCGGTTTGAAACCCAGCAGCGCCGTTCGACGCGAGAAGCTTGGGACAGGGTTGTTCACGTCTACAACATGCTGCTCGACGGTGTGAAGCAATTGAAACTCAACCGGCAACTCGCCCGCCATGTGTTGCGTTCGTTCGAGGATCGCGTGCACGACCAAATGCAATCCGGTGCAAGGCGCAGTCGGTCCTTCGACATCGTCGGCAACTGGGTGCAGATAATGTTTTACGTTATTCTCGGCACCGCCGTGTTCGGGCCTTTCGGCGACACCGACCTGCTGCGACGGGGATACGGCTATGGTCTTCTGGCGCTCCTGCACATTCGGGGTCCGCTCGCTTCCCTGATTGCGGACAGCAGAATATTCGCCGACGCTTCCGTGGCGCTGCAACGCATCACCGACCTCGGACTGGCGCTGGCGAGGGATCAGGAAAGCGATACGGTTCGCCACGTACCGGTGCCGGCAGGTCAGTGGCGAAGCCTCGTTTTAGAAGGTGTCGTTTTCAGGTACCAAAGTGAAGGTTCGCCGGACGTATTTGCGCTGGGGCCGCTCGACATGACGCTTCGCCCCGGCGAAATCGTTTTCGTGGCGGGCGGTAACGGCAGCGGCAAGACGACGTTTGCAAAGCTTTTGACCGGCTTATACCCGCCGTCGAGCGGAACCATTCGGCTCGACGCTACCATTGTCGAGGAGCAAAGCGTTCGCTGGTTCCGCAGCAAGTTCTCCGTGGTATTTGCCGATTTCTGCCTGTTCGAGGGCGTTGCCGATCTGCGGCCGAAACAAGTGGCTCAAGAGGCCGAGCGGCTTGCCGTTCGATTGAAGCTCGAACAATGGATGTTATCGACGCCGGAATCTTCCGGCGCATCTGCGACTCTGTCCTCCGGCGAACGCCGCCGTTTGGCGCTGCTTATGGCTCTCCTGGAGGACCGTCCAATTCTGGTTTTCGACGAATGGGCCGCGGACCAGGATCCCCGCTACAAGGATCTATTCTACAAGGAAATCCTTCCCCGGATACGCGACTCGGGCAAGCTCGTCGTCGTGATATCGCACGACGAACGCTATTTCCAAACCGCCGACCGTGTGCTCTGGCTCGAGCGCGGCAAACGGCCGATCTGGAGAACACCCTCGTCCTTTGCAGGGTCTTTGGAAACCGCGGCTGACGCTTAACGGAAGAAGTGGCGGCCCGATCAGAACGGATTTTTCCCCTATATCTGAACTTGCAGAGGCACTACTCGCGTTTTCTGCGACGCCCGCGGCGGCGGGAAGGCGAGCCTGGCTGGTTCCGGTTCCAAATGCTCGTCTCGAGTTTCCATTCGTCGTCGACTTTGCGCCATATGAAGACGTATTTGCCCGAAATCTCCCGTGATTGGGGCTGCGCGGCCTGATCCGGGTTATCACTGCTGCTGTCTTGATCGCCGCCGGCCCGGCCACCGGGACCAACCAACATGCGGAGCGTGCCGATCTCGCGAACGACGTTGCCACCGAGCGTCACCGCGCTGTCGGTATCGAACTTAAGCTCGCGAATCCGATTGGAGCGCGTCCAGAACGACTGAATTTTGCTTTTGCCGGTGATGATGTTGCGGCGGGGAGGCAGCATAACCGCGTCATCGGTGAACATGGCGGCCACCGCCGCGAAATCGCGCGTCTTAAGCGCCTCGACGAATTGTTTGTTCAACTGTTCGGTCATCGCAGACTGCGCGACGGGCATCCTGTCCTCCTGTTGGCTGGTCGAATAATTTGCGGCGTATCGGTAACGGGCGTTTCCGGAAAGCTGTTACACAAGCCGTGACGAGTGAGATGCACCGGTGATGTTCGCTACGTCCGTTGAACGCTCGCCATAATGAAATGCGGCTGGCGGCCTTATCTTTGCTCCGCGCTTTGCATTTGCCCCTCTGCCGCTTGGCAGTTCCTGGCGCCATGGCAGTTCTGGATCGCCTGAAGCGTTGCGTGTAGCGAAGCCCGTTCGGAGCCGGGAAGGGCGGCGAAGGAATTGCGAAGTTCGTAAGGATCTGCGGAGAGGTCATGGTATTCTTTTTCGCCGCCGGCATATTCGACGTAAAGCCAGTTCGATCCGCGAATTGCCTCATAGCTCGTGGGATTGCCGTTGCGCAGCGTGTATCGCCAGCCGCCGGGTTGACCGCCATCAAATCCGCCGGGGGGGCGCAATTCCATCATGTCGGGTTCCACGGGATTAGGGCGCACCGGTCCATGATGTTCGATCAGCGCGATCGTCCGCCAGCCGGCCGGCTTTTGGCCTGCCAGGAGCGGCGTCAAACTGCGGCCGTCGACCCCCGCCGGCGCAGCGGCGCCGCCAAGTTCGGCGAAGGTCGGGCACAGATCGATGTTCTGGGCGATTTGATCGATGGTGCGCCCGGCAGCAACGCCGGGTCCGGTCACGATGAGCGGCACATGAATGTCCGTATCGAAGGCGGTCATTTTGCCCGGCAGGAGACGATGCTCTCCCATGTGGTAGCCGTTGTCGGAGCTGAAGACGAAATAGGTGTTGTTCTCTTCGCCGATCGCGGCAACGGCCGCCTGAATTTCACCGATCATCTTGTCGACCGCGAGTACCGATTGGGCCCGCAGACGGTACTCGTAGTCGATGAAGCCGATTTCGTTGCCGGCAAGTGCGGGAAGCTGGCGCAGCCAACCCACGGCGTTCGCGTCGGGCGCTGCATCGAATGCCGGCGAGCGCGGTGCCCGAAGTCCGGGCAGCGCGTCGGCATCACGCGGCGCCGGAGTAGACGGCCGGTGCGGGGCGAAACTCGCCACCTCGATCATGAATGGCGACCCCGCTGATTGTTTGATAAAACGCACCGCGCTGGCCGAAAGGACATCCGTCAAATAGTCGCTCGCGCTATTGCCGTACCGGGTCACGCTGCCGTTTCGATTGAGGTCGTAGTTGAATTCGCGATAGGCATTTCCGGCCACGACCCACAGCCTCCAACCCGGGGCGACGGGGTCTTCGGGCTGATACATATTCAGGTACTTGCCCAGCATCGCGGTGCGATAGCCGGCGGCCGACAACGCCGTTGCGAAGGTCGTCCGGTCGTTGCCGCGGTTGACGAAGGCACGATAGCCGCCATCCCAGCCTTTATTTTTAAAAATTCCGGTGTTGTGCGGATATTGTCCGGTGAAGATCGAAGCGCGCGACGGGCAGCACAGCGAATCGGTTACGAAATAATTGGAAAATGTGGCGCCGGCTTTCTGCATTTTGAGGACGTGAGGCATAAACCTCACCAGATCCGTCGAAAGATCGTCGGTGAGAATGAAGACAATGTTCGGCCGCCGGCCGGCGGTGGGCGCCTGCGCTTGTTGCGCCGGCTGCGACCATGACTGCGAAGACTGCCAGGCGACGAACAAAATTATCGCCGCTGCCGCTTTCGCGATTGTGCGCATCATTGGCGAATTCTCGTGAAAGGCGGAGTGCCGCACAGCCCTACTGCACAGCCACCGCAATCTTCGCGATTTTGCGACCTACAGAACGTCGGCGTACGGTTAGGCAGTGCTCTCGGATACGAGCTTGCCTTCAATATTGGCGGCGAGCGTGGCAACGGTCGGGTTCGCGAACAATTCTCGCGGCTCAAGCGCGACCTTATACTTGTCGCGAATTTTCGGCAGGAGCTGCAAACCGAGCAGCGAGTGGCCGCCAAGCTCGAAGAAATTGTCATCGCGGCCGATCGGTGTAATCATCAACAGGTCACTCCACAACGCAGCCAATTGCGTCTCAAGATCGGTCGCGGGCGGCTGATAGCGTTGGGCGAGCGCCGGACGAGGATAACCTTTCGGTTTGACCGCCGCTTTTGCTGGCCCTGCGGCGCGGGCCTGCCCCGGCGCGCCGGTCTCTGCCCGTTGGAGAGGCGGCGTGCGCGAGGCCCGCACAATCACCTGAGGCTGCCTTGCCACCAAGGCCTGGCCGAAGGCGTAGACGCCGTCCTTGCTAGTCAGGCCGTTGACCTGCCTGGCCTGACCGGGACCGGCCCGATGCGTATCCACCGCCATCCCGACTTCACGCCAATTGTCCCAGTTGATCGAAATCGTCGGCCATTCCGCCCGGCCCCAATTTCGAATGGCGCACGAATCGAGATACGCGTTTGCCGCGGTATAGTCCACTTGTCCGACGCGCCCCCAGATCGCGCTGGTCGAAGAGAACAGCGCGAGAAAATCGAGCCGCCTCCCGGCGAAAACCTGTTCCAGCACGGCCAGCCCGAGAATCTTCGGGCGCAGGACCTCGTCCAGCTCTTCGGTAGTCTTCAGGCCAATCGGCGTGGTTCCGGGAACGCCGGCCGCGTGGATCACGCCGTGAATTTCCCCGAATTTATCGTAGGCGGCGCGCACCACCGTTTGCATCCGCGACAAATCGCAGACATCCGCCGTGCCGAGCATTACCCGCCCTCTGGCAGCTTCGATCTTTTCGATGCTGCGGATCACACGCAGGAGGCGATTGTCGTCTTTGGACGATTTGGCTGCGATGCCGCTCCACTCTTCGCGCGGCGGAAGCGGCGTGCGGCCGGTCAAAATGAGGTGCGCCTGATAGTTCTCGGCCAGGTGCCGCGAGAGCGCGAGCCCGAGCGCCCCCAGCCCGCCGGTTATCAGGTAGACGCCGTTCTTGCGCAGAGCCGCGTGCGGGCTCCGCATGAGGAATGACGGTATCCGGTCAACCGTCCGCGACCAGCGCGCGTTGCCGCGGTAAGCGGTGACCGAGCTTTGACGCGGCTCGGCAAGATCGGCGGCGAGCTGCCGGGCAAGCGCTCCGGCGTCGGCCGGCGCCGAGCCAACGTCCACGATCCGCGAATTCAGTCCGGGATACTCGTGCATGCCGGCGAGGCACGGTCCCATCGGCAGCGCCATCATCGGATCCAGCGTTTCGGTTCCGACGATCTCATATCCATCACGTGTAACAATCGTGAGGCCGATCTTCTCGGCAGCCGTATGCCGCGTCAGCGACCGGATAAGCGCAATCGGCGCGTTGATCTTGTCATCAACTTCACGTTTGTACTCTGATGCGACCCTGTTGGCGGCGCGCGGGCGCGACGGGTTGCAGAAGTACACGACTCGCAGCCGTTGATCGGCGGCCAATCCTTTTATAACCATCGAACATAGCTGGTCGACGTCGGCTTCCTGATTGGGGTCGCAGCTGAACCAGCCTTCGCCCAGCTCGGTAAAAACCGGCCCTTTCTTGATAACGGTTACCTTGTCGCCACGCGCGCGCAACGCTTCCGCGAAATGCTGGTCCAAATCCTCACCGGCGATGAACGCCAGCCAAACCAGCTTGGTTCGATCAGCCGTATCCGTCAGCGCCGAGTGTTGCACGCGCTTCCAGGTAGCCGTCTCTACCGTATAGCTCGGTCCGGTACGCACCGGCCGCTGTGCGGCGACACCGCCTCGGCCGGCAATTCGCTGCTGTGTCGGCTTCGACTCGGCAGCGTGTTCTTCGTCGAGCACCCAATATCGCTTGCGTTCGAAGGGGTAGGTTGGCAGGGGTCGCTTCAACCGGCGTTCCTGCGCGTAGCGCCGGTTCCAATCGATCGGCGCGCCGAGGACCCAAAGCTCCGCGGCGGCGCGCAGGAAAGCCCGTACTTCTCCCGCGCCGCGCGCGGACGCGTGCGCCAGAGACGATTGAACCGTTGCCTCGCCGCCCAGCGCTCGCGCCAAAGTGCCGAGGCTGCGGCCTGGACCGACTTCGAGGAAAATCGATGGCGTCTGTTGATTGATGCAGCACAGTCCTTTGTGGAACAGCACCGGCGCGCGCATATGCGAGCCCCAGTAGGAGGGATTCGTCGCCTGCTCGTCCGTGATCCATTCGCCGGTGACGTTGGAAACGTAAGGCAGTTGCGGCGGTTTGAGGCTGATACCGCGCATCACCTCGATGAAAGGACCGACCGCGGGCTCCATCATCGCGGAATGAAATGCGTGCGACGTATGCAACAGCGTGGAGGAAATCCCCTTCTCCGCGAGCTGCCGCTCGAGCGCCGCGATCTCTTCGCGCGGTCCCGAAGCAACGCAGGCGGTCGGGGTATTAATCGCTCCGAGTGAAACCGATTTCGGAAACAGCGGTTCAACCTGTTCGGCCGGACTCATTATTGCGAGCATTGCGCCGGCGGGCATGCTCTGGATCAGTCGACCGCGTTCCGCTACGGCACGGAGCGCGTCTTCAAGCGAAAACACCTCGGCGAGGCAGGCGGCGACGAATTCGCCGATACTGTGACCGAGGGCCATGGCCGGACGTACGCCGAAACTCATCCACAATTGCGCCAGGGCATACGAGACTGCGAAGATGGCGGGCTGTGTATACCGGGTATTGCGCAACAGCTGCTCGGCTTCCTCGACTTGATCGCCTTCCGGATACAGCAGCCTGCGCAAATCCACATCGACGTGTTCGCGCAGAAGCTCGGCACATTTGTCGAACTCGCGGCGGAACACCGGCTCTTCCTTATAAAGCTCTCGACCCATATAGATGTGCTGAGAGCCCTGGCCCGGAAACAGAAATGTAATGGGCTTGCCGGCAACGCCGCGCAGTCCGCCGACCGAGACGCTCGGGTCGCCCGACTCGAGGGCTTGCGCGGCGCCCTGCGCGTTGGCGCAGACCACGGCGCGGGCGTGAGCATAGAGTCCGCGCCCGGTCGCCAGCGTGTGGCAGACGTCGGCGATATTTTCCTCGGGGTGCTCGCCGAGATGTCGGGCCAGTCGTGCGCAGGCGGCATCGAGCGCCGTAGCGGTCTTGGCCGAAACGATCGCCACATGCATGCTTTTTGCCGTGGGATCGGAGACCGGCTTTGGCGGCTCCTCGATAATAATCTCGGTGTTGGTCCCGCCGATCCCGAACGCGCTGATACACGCGCGCCGCGGCCCATTGAGCGGCCATTTCGTCAGTTCGGTCGGAACATAGAAAGGCGAGTTGGCGAAGTCGATTTTTGGGTTTGGTTTCTCGAAGTGGAGACTTGGCGGAATTTCACCGGTCTTGACGCAAAGCGCCGCTTTTATCGTGCCGGCGAGTCCGGAAATCGTATTCAGATGTCCGACATTCGACTTAAGCGAGCCGACGCCGCAGAACTGCTTTCTGTCGGTCGCTGTTCGAAATACCCGCTGCAGTGCTTCGATTTCGATCGGATCGCCCAGCGCGGTTCCGGTGCCGTGGGCCTCGACATAGCCGATCGTGTCCGGAGAGATATCGGCCGTCGAGAGCGATCCGGACATGACATCGTATTGGCCTTCGACGCTCGGAGCCGTATAGCTGCCCTTGGTCGCGCCGTCATTGTTGACGCCGGTGCCGAGAATCACGGCTTGAATATCGTCGCCATCGGCGATCGCTTGGTCGAGCCGCTTCAGAACCGCGATCGCGACGCCGTCCGCAAATACCGTACCGCTGGCGTTGGCGTCGAATGCCCGCGTGTGGCCATCCCGTGACAGGATACCGCCGTCGACAAAGTGATAACCGCCCTTGCCGCGCAGCCAAGAGACCGACACGCCGCCGGCCAAAGCCAGGTCGCATTCATGCGAGAGCAGGCTCCGCGTCGCGAGGTGGAGCGCCACCGTCGAGGTCGAGCACGCGCATTGCAGCGTAAAACTGGGCCCGCGCAAGCCGAGTTTGTAAGACGTTCGGGTCGACAGATAGTCCTTGTCATTACCAATGACCGCCATCTGCCTTTCGACGCCGATCACCGATCTGTTGGCCAGGATCTGATAACCGTAGAGGGTCTGACCTTCGCCCGCGAACACGCCGATGGAACCTGGGTAGCGCGCCGGGTCGACGCCGGCGGTTTCGAGCGCCTCGACCGCAGATTCGAGAAATACCCGCTGCTGCGGATCGATGAACTCCGCCTCGCGCGCGCTGTAGTTGAAAAACGCGGCATCGAACAGATCGAGCCCTTCCAACGGCGCGCCGGCGCGAATGAAGGTTGGCAGTCGCAGCACCGCCTCGGGAATACCGGCCTTGCGCAGCTCGTCCTCAGTGAAGAACGAGATGGATTCAACTCCGTTCTTCAAGTTCGACCAGAACTCATCGACGTTCTTGGCGCCTGGACAACGAATTACCATTCCGATGATGGCAACCCGCGAATTTCTGCTGATTTGGCTGTTGCTTATTTCGTCCACTGATTTCCCTCACACCGCGGCGTAGTTTTTAAGGTTGATCGCTCCGGAAAGAACCCATGGATTGCATACCCCATGCCGTTCGATTCTCCTGTGATCCGGAACACATTCCGTTTCTGTGTCCAACACAGCTTCGCGGCGCCGACAGATGGGTCACTTGCTCAACAGATGGCTCATCCTGCTTAAGCCGGTTAGTGCCCAATTTCAAGGCAACGCTTGCGCTCTACCGCTATCCTTTGACAAATATGAAATAACAAGTGATGAAAACGTGCGCCCGCGGTTTCGCGTCATCCGCGAATGACGCCGCAGCGAGCGCGGCGCCGAGAAAACGCCGCGGTGCCGGACTGCGATTTGCGCGCCGAATTGTCATCCCCGGGACCGAATTCGAAGAAAGTTCACGATACTGAGAGATTCTCTGGGGTCACGGCGCGCGAACTCATGCGCACGACACCAGGATGGTGCCCGGCGGCGACCGAAAGGACGTGTTCGTCCGTTGCCGGCAGGATTGCAAATTGCCACGCCGCCGCATGATCGGTTGTGCCCGGTTCAAACGTGATGCGGATCGGTTCGAACGCGAAGGCAAACGATTTTAGCGGCGTGCCAAGCCCGGTGCCAATGGCTTTGAGGTAGGCTTCCTTCAAAGTCCACAGGCGAAAAAAGCACAGATTCCGCTCGGAGACGGGTACCGCTCGCAATAATTGCACCTCGGCTGGTGCGAAATATTCTTCGGCCATCGCGAAATCGGCTTTCCGCGGGTCGATCCGCTCGACGTCGATACCGACGACACCGCGCGTTGCGACAGCCGCGGCCACAAGGCCACGCGTATGCGAGAGGCTGAACGGCCGTTCACGGGACCGGTTATGCGAAACGATCCTTGGCTTGCCGTCGACGTCGCTCGCGAACCGCCACCGGTGTGCGGGCCAATTCAGGCAGGATGACAGCATAGACCGCAGCAATGCATGCGCGGCGATAAATTCCCGCCGATCAATCGAGAAATGAAACCGGTCCGCGCGCTTGCGTTCTTCCTCATCCAGTATGACAAGCCATTTGCGTAAATCGCCGGGCCCGACGGCGTCGGTAGCCATCCACCAGACAGCGATCTCATCGTCCGCCAGTGTCGTGTCTTTAGTCATTGGACGGCAAGTTACATGGCGTCACCGCGCCGGAAAACTACAATGCCGGAGGAGGGGATGCGTCGTCGCCGAGTTAGTGGTGGCGGAACGCCGCGGACTACTACTCGCGCTCCTGCCCCTCGCCATCGCGGAAACGGCGCGCAATTTTGCGACGCTGGAGCCGCGGGCGAGGTTTAAGCGGCCGTGTGTCGGCTTTTCCCCGTCTGTCGGCGGCAGGAAGCCTGTCGTCGCCCGCCGGCGGCTGGCCGTGACTTGTACCGGGTTTTGGCGAAATAGACGCCATCAGAGCCTCAATCTGCTTCGCCAGCATTTCGCGGTTTTCACCGCGCGCCTTGGCTTTCTTGAGCACGGCCGCCGCCTCCTCATGATGGCCAAGCTCTTTCAGGACGGCGCTCAGTGCAAGGCGCGGAGCAGCGTTTCCGGGCGCCAGACCTACGGCCTTCTCCAATAGTGGCCGCGCTTCGCTCGTTTCGCCGGTGCGCAGATGCAATTGCGCCAGCCGGTATGCCGCAACCCAACTGTCGGGCTTGAAGTCCAGCGCCCGCTGCAATTCGGTCTTCGCCCCCTCCATATCGCCGCACCGTTCCAGAACTGTGGCGAGCAATAAACGCGCGGCGATCTGCTCGGGGCTCTGTGCCAGGACCGTCCGCAGCCGGCCGACCGCCTCCTCATAATTGTCGTTTTGCGCCAGGATACGGCTCAGTCGTCTTTGTGCGACGCCGCTCGAAGGATCGATTTCAGTCACCTCCTCATACGCACGTATCGCTGCGTCGTAATCGCCCAACGCTTCGCGCACACGCGCCATAAGGATTTTCGCCCGAGCCGATTTCGGATCGCGCCCCAGCGCATTTTGGCAGCACTGCATCGCCGCCTGCAGGTCGTTCTCCTGGAAATAAACCCGGCCGAGCCCAATATGCGCCGCGACGGCATTTGGGTTGGCCTTGATGATCTTCGCAAACGTCGCGCGGGCCGCCTCCAGGTCGCCAGCCTTGAGATGCTCAAAGCCCGCCAGCAGCCCCTTGTGCGGGAGTTTGTTAGGACGCGGGTTCGATCGCGGAACGGCTCGTGCCATCACGCAGCGCTCTCTGTGCACCCAAATCGAAGCGTGCGGATGGCCATCATACTGAGCCCCTGTATCCAATCAACACAATGTGAGGAATAGGTCGTATCTACGTTCGCAACAATTGTCTTTAAACATTTCCGATGCCGCTTTGTTGGAGGCGGTGAGCCCCGGCAGTCCGACAGCTCTGCTGGTTTTCGGCTGACCATGTCGGGTTTGCAGAATTGAGAGTCAATCTTGCGCGACTCCGGCGGAGCAGCGCTAGGTGCCGCCTTCAAGTTGCTGTATTTGTACTGCGATTCTCGATATAGTTTTGTTCTAAGCTACGGACATCGGCGAGCGGCCATGCGCCTGAAATATCTGCTTATTCCGGCGGCATTGGGATTGATTGCGGCCGGCATCTATTTTTTCAGCCTCGACGGCGGATTCCTGGGTGGGCAGACGGCTAGCACCGCCGCGGCACCACCCTCCCGGCCGGCCAACCCTGCCGCAGAACGGGTCGCCGCCATGCGGGAAAAAACTGGTCGGGGGCTTCGCCGCCCACTTGGCACTGACGCGGTGCCGGTGATCGTGGCGCTGGCCCGGGTGAGCGACGTGCCGATATACCTTTCCGGCATAGGCACGGTGGTCGCCTACAATACAATCGATATAAAATCGCAAGTCGACGGCGTGATCTTGAAGATGAACTTCCAGGAGGGAGAGGACGTCAAAGCCGGCGATCCCCTGGTCATCATCGATCCGGAGCCTTTTCAAGCGCGGCTTGAGCAATGGCAGGCGGCCAAGGTGAGGGCTCAGGCCGAACTGGAGAATGCCAAGACAAACCTGTGGCGCTACCAGCAGCTGGCGACGCATGATTTCGCAACGCAAAAACAGGTCGACAATACGAGTGCGCTGGTCGAGCAATATACCGCCGACGTTGCCGAAGATGATGCCAAGATCAAATTCGCTCAGACCGAGCTGAATTTTACGACCATCAGGTCTCCTATTAATGGCCGCACCGGCATTCGCCACGTCGACCCGGGCAATCTCATCCGGGCCGAGGATAACAAGAACATTGTCACCGTCGTACAGTTGCAGCCGATCTACGTGATCATAACCGTACCGGCGACGGAGCTGTCGGCGGCCGGAGTTTCGCTGGGGTTGAGCAATTTGCCGGTTTACGCCTACGCGGAAAACGGGAAAACGCAGCTCGATCGCGGCAGTGTGCAGACAGTCAACAATGAGGTCGATCCTGCTACGGGAACGATCAAGCTCAAGGCGAGTTTTCCCAACGAGCGCTTCAGACTATGGCCGGGAAATTTTACTGATTGCAGAGTGATGGTGGAGAAGCGCCGGAACGGCGTAACCGTCCCGGCTGCCGCCATCCGTCACGGGCCGAAGGGCGACTTCGTCTGGCTGGTTCGGCCCGACAATACCGCCGAGACACGGCCGGTCGCGGTCAAGCAGACGCTCGGCGATACCACTTTGGTCGACCACGGATTGCAGGGCGGCGAACAGGTCGTCGTCCAAGGCCAGTATTATCTCCAAACCGGAAGGCAGGTGGAAATCGTCACCAAGGAGCCGGGTGACGAGTCCGAGTTATCCAGCTCCGAATGAACGTCTCTGCACCATTCATCGTCCGGCCCATTGCGACGACTTTGCTGATTGTCGCCGTCGTTTTGGTAGGTTTGCTCGGGTATCGAATGCTGCCGGTGGCGGCGCTGACGACGGTGGATTTTCCGTCCATTCAGGTTGTGACCGTCTATCCGGGCGCTTCGCCGGACGTGATGCAGTCCTCGGTCTCGGCGCCGCTCGAGTACCAGCTGGCGCGAATCCCCGGCCTCACTCTGATGACGTCGACGAGCTCCTACGGCACGAGCCAGATTACGCTGCAATTCAGTCTGACGCGGGACCTCGCTGCGGCCGGGCACGACGGCCAGGCGGCGATCAACGCGGCCACGGGCTGGCTGCCGGTGCCCGGGCTGCCGGCGCCGCCGAG
>VFSW01004683.1_pt1 | contig 20389 bp, 36 predicted proteins | sample 5358111 | NCBI WGS metagenome assembly VFSW01 (sample SAMN11554181, study PRJNA540505) | mine drainage metagenome | isolation source: sediment from site ElyBrook_90M | place: USA: Ely Copper Mine, Vershire, VT | collected 2017
GATCTGCATCCGTGTGCACGCGACGCTTCTGCACCACATCCAGCAGTTCAAGTTCAGCCCCCACGGGGCACTCAAGGTCAGTGGCTACCCCACCCCCTCGCCTTCCTTGTCTCTACCACCTTCCACTTACTGTGTCTCTGTGTCTGTGTCACCCTCTCATCCTTCTTCCCCGTGGCCCCGCAGCTCAAAGCAGACCTCAACGCCTATGTTGATTGCATCAGGGCGATGGAGCTCCCGCAGCTGTCAGACAGGTTCACGGCGGCGCAGGTGCGTTCAGGAGGCGGCGGCTCGAAACTGTGTGTGCCTCTTGACCATCGAGGTAGGAATTACCACTCAAATCCCCTGGCCCTTGCTCAACACAGGGTTTGGTCAACGTGCTCGTCGTGAGCCCCGATGCCGTGCTGCCGTTGGTGAATGGATCCTTGCGAATGGAGCATCGGGAGGCTCTCAAGGTGAGAGGATTGCCTGTCCTTGTTCCGTCGGACACACTGAACCTTGGATCCCTGGCCCTGCAGTACGTGAGACTGCGCGAGGACTTTGAAGAGGCAAAGGTCGAAGGACTCACGCTGCAGCAGCTGTTGGCAGCCGAGGGCGCCGGCAGGAAGGGGAAAGGGACGCCGGGAAAAGGTCCATGAACGTCTCTGCGTGATCTTGATCTCGATTCGGTGATCATCAGAGCGATCAACGGCGCAGCCTGCATCGCAACGAGCGATAAACGTTGCATCATATGCACGCACTACTTTTTGTTTTCTCTCTGCTCGCTCTCTCTGTCGCCCTTGATGACGAAGGACGACGAGATGCCTTTATCACTTACAAGGAAAAGAGCAGCGGTAAGTGGTGAATACATGCATGTAGGCGAGGCGCATGGCCACAAATGCTCGCTCAGCAGGCTCCGCGGCTTGCCGTGACAAAAACAAAAACTGCGAAAGCTGGCAAGATCTGCGGCACCACCCTTAATGAGGAATCAGGCATCACACGCATGCTCCCGCAGGGCCGAAGGCGGAGAGTGTGCAAAGAACGCAGATTTTATGAAGACCGCTTGTCCCGTGTCGTGCAAAGAATGCTCTCCCCCCGAGCTGGTTGGTCGAAGCTTCAAACTTGTCCAAGGTCCAATCTGAATCAGACTCCTCCACCTTCAGAATGCTGATTCTTTCCGGGGGCAACAGCTTCTCCTCAATACGTCAGAAGGAGAGGTGAGGGGCAGCTCGTGCGCTGTCGCTAAAGAGAAATGTCATCCGGGAGCAAAGCGCGATTTAGTCTGAGCAAATGTGAAAGGCCCCGCCTCTGCTGCCTTGGTTGTTGCCCTAAGATCAGGATCCGAATGCTGTTTGACAACGCACCTAGAAGCTGTGCCCTGGTGCTGGATCTAGCACACCAAGAAACGCCATGCGAAGGGTGTAATTTCTATCGGGTTGAGAAAGCTCCCAAGGTGTGAGGTCTGGACTTGCATCAAACTGACTAATCCTATCATCGCCACTACTATCACAAACCTTGTAGGAAGGCCCGGGTCCTCCGTACGGCCTGCTGCAGGGGAGCATTGCCGGGGTTCTCCGAAGCCTGCCCCCCGAGGGGAACAAACTGCCCATCAAGTGAGAGGATTAAAACATGAAACACTCTCCGTGCCCACCAAAAGTGCCTTGCAGGTATGGCCACGTGGCGACCATTGCGGGAACCGATTTCTACATCGCGTCGATGGATCACGCTGAATGGGGCAGCGCGCACACCGTGTAAGTGCACTCTGATCATTTTCAATGACGCTGATATTGCCCAGTCTGACACTCGTGCCTCTGGCGCAGTTGGGGAGAGGTGAGGTGGGCCACCTTCTGTTTGGCGAGAATCCTGCTATTGGCTCTGAGAACTTAGTGTTTTCCGTCCTCGGTGAGTCTCTAATGATTCTCGTCACACACATCGCAGGTCGAGGACATGTCTGTGGTCGAGCATATCCTTGACACCCTCTCATACCACGAATACAAGCACCCTGTCGGCACAGTGATGCGAATGGCTGATGTGCCTCTTAATTTCACACCGAGATTCAAATTTGAATAAAAAGATTTTCACGTCAAGATGTAAAGAGAAGAATTGCACCTCACTACCCGTAAGCAGCTCAGCGCTGAACAGGCGAGAGAGGCCACGTCCCGGGGGGCACAGTGTTCCGAGTCTTCAGCGTCCGCATGTCCGCTCCATATCGTGACGGCAAAGCCTTCATCGTGCCTTCCAGCTCCTGGACCTTGTAGCGCGCATCGGGTACGCCTGGAGCGAGCTGCGTGAGGGGATGACATGCACCCATGTCAAACATTGGCACACATATTCTAAGGTCATCGACATGCCTTTTGTCTATCGTAGGAGTCCCGATATTCTGTTTCATCTTTGAAGATCAGCCAAGCTTTCTTGCTTCCATCGAGCGGGGTCGTGTAGTGAAAAGTGGGGCACAGAGACATGCTGTTCTTGATGCCACGATTATCGATGCTACGATGGTGTCGTACACGTCGCATGCAACAACAAAACAATAATTACAATCATCTGCCCAATCACATGATGTCAAAGTCCATCAACTTCCGCATCTTTTTGAGCAAGAGTGCTGCACATCGCTCTCTCGTGGTCATTGCAACACGCTACCTCAGAGCCATTGTTTATCTATTCAATTTGCATACCCTCATCATGCTATGCATCTCTTTGCTCTCCGTCTTTGTTTGCCTGCGGTTCGGCATCACATGGAACATGGACTTCAGCCTAGTCGCCGTCGGGACGGTCTTCCCACTTACGTTCACGATACAGCAAGGTGTGCGAGATCATTCTGTGATTGCACAGCTCGCTGCATCTCATTCCCACGTGTTATACACAGCATACACGCGCAGAGAGAGAGCCACTGTGCTCATTGCAAACCTCAAAGCATCAGGTGAGGAGATAGCATTGTCCACCTTCCCCTCTCTCTTAGTGACTCGTTCGCCCTCTGCCCCTCCCTCAGTCACTGCCCTGTACTACATGCACCGCGATTGGGTGCGTTTTTCAGCAGCAGCTGCTTTGTTCTCTAGCCACTAGACCTACTCTGTTGTCATTGCAACAGGATCAGAGCGAGAACTATCCCATTTCGTTGGGCAACGACCAGAACAAGTGGGCAATCAAGGTCAAGGTGATCCTCGTAGAGTTGATGGTCGCAACGCGCAAACTGCTGTCGCGAAGCAGCGACCAGTTTGAGAGCGTTGCTGAGCAGCGTCTCGGTGCTGTGGAGCACGGCCTCTTTGATCTTTTTGAGCACGACATTGAGCTGTCTGAAAACAAGGCAAGGAGATGTCTAGCACAATCTTCTGTGGCATTTGTCAGCATCATCTCTTTGATCTAATCAAAATTGATCTCTGTCGCCCCACCGCTGATGTTAGGGCCGGTCCTTTGTCAAGTCTCTGAAGGAGCTTCAAATAAAAGACCCGAGCACTAGGCACCTGTCAGAGATCTATCGTGCGTTATCGATGCTGTCAGTGATGAACGAGCAACTCACGATGAAATCCGGGTACCAACGCGGAGGTGAGAGGTGCGGCGGCGGCTTCATTCTCAGGACTCCAACTCTGTGTGTGAGCCTTTAACAGGCGAGGGAGGCACGAGCCGCACAGCCCAATACCTCAGATACGTCATTTCCAACATCGAGGAGCTGCGAATGATAAAGCAGTACCGGACGCCTGCCATGATGCGCCACAGCTGCAGCATTCTCTTTCACATCTTTGCTGTTCTCTTGGTTGGTCTCTCGCCACGTGTCTCCCCGCTGCTCTCGAGCGTTCAACGTTGCGATTTCATTACCTCAGGCACCCTATTTCACGCATTTCTGCGATAGCTGGATCGCTCAGGGCCATAAAGCGACATCTTGTCCACAGGGCTATCTGGGGGGCGCATTTTACACCCTTATCATTATGCTGCTGCTTCACTGCGAACAGGTGAATGCATTTTCACGTGACCACAGCCGAGCTGTTGCCCTTTGTGATCCTGAAAAAGAGCCCGTTGAGGAGAAACTCCCCCCCCTGCCCGTTGAAAAAGGATATGGAGGACTGCTTCGCAGAGACCGGTCTCGACGATGTTTTCTTTACTCTGCACGAGGAGGTGAGAGGGGAGGGCCTCGGACTAACGACTGACTAAAGATCACTTTGGTCGAAGGAGCAGGGCCGCAGCTGACATTCTTTTGGAGATTTAAATACCATTCCGCTATCGACACTGAAGGTGGACGGCCTCACAAGGACGGATCACATCCTGGCCACGACGAGGAGCATGGACCGGATGGCGACGCAGATGGCCTTCCCCAAGCTGTCCATATCAAAGACGGAGTCGGCCGAGCTGCCGGAGCTGTCGCATGACGAACGAATCTCTCCCACAGTGCCACCCACAGCATCCTCTCTCGGTGAAATGGCGGGCGGCGGCAGGCTGCTGGAACGCGTTCACTCGAAGCTCAGCCCTTCGCTGCATACAATTCACTCTGGGACACAGCTCGACAAGGAAGAGGAGAGGGCGGCGCTGCTGAAGCAGTGAGCATACATCTTTGTCATGGCCAAGGGTTGTCGCTGGCGCCCGCCCGCCCATGGCTGAGGCAGAGAGACAGATCTTTATCCACTGATGATGATAGCGCTCGTCGCAAATCGTATCGCAGGGGCCAGGCAACATCAGGGCTATGTTGATAGATGATACTGATGATCGCATCGACATTTCACACTCTCAACTGCTCAAAATCGAGGGATGCAGAGCGATGAAGGAGAAGACGACGATTACGGCTCGCCTTTGGACGAGGAGGAGGAAGAGGACGAGGAGGATGCAGAGGAAGAGTACAACCTTCGCATGTTTGGCATCGCCAGAGCCCTCCCTGTCAGCCACGGCCCGCCCCCGGATATTCAAGCCGGTGGGCATGCATCCGTCACAGATGCCGAACGCATGAGGCATCATGGCGTATCGCCGGCATGCAGGTCCGCCTCAGACGGCCGAGGAGTACCTCCAGTGGGTGAGGCACGAAGCCATGCAGTGCCCTCAGGTGTTCACGGCCGAGATCAGCCCGGAGAAGCTTGCGCGGCTGAGCGGGCAGGCTGACGCTGCTGGGCGGGACCGCCTGGGGTACGTCGCGTTCATGAGCCAGTCCCGGTCGCTGGAGCAGGCGCCGACGTGGGCGGAGCCGAGCGCCAGCTGGGTCCGAGACTTTCTGTTGGACTTCCGGCAACTGAGGCTGCAGCTGGTCGAGCTGGCCGCCGAGCATGAGGATGGTGAGGCGATTTCGGGCGTGGATGCAATTCCCCCCCATCACAGAACTTGTGCGTTTAGAACTTTGTCAAGTAAAGCTTCCAGCATCTTGGGATTTGGAAGCATGGAGCTCGCTTTGCTTTGGAGGAGACGCTGCGATGCGGCAACAGCCTGCCGGGACGGCCATCGGGCCAGATCTGGATGCCCATGATGCTCTGATTGAGGCCGACGGATGCTCTGAAAATCAACGACAGCAGGACGTTGGGATCTACCAGCGCGTTTCGGGGCCGCTGCTCAAAACTGTGCTCGCGATGGACCAGGTGTGCACCAAAAAAGGGTCGAGGAGAGTTTGCAGCGTCAACTGGCCTTCCTGCCTCCCTGCGCTGACGCTTGAAATGAAGGCATCACCCTTGTCCCCAGGTGCGTGTGGTGACCCTCTTGACGTGGCTCGTCGAAAAGCTTGAGCGGATGCCTGCGATCAGTCAAAGCTCTTCACAGTGGCTTTTCTCCCTTGCCGCCGTGTTGGAGAAGCCTATCCATTGTGACACGGCGGCTGCTCTAAGGTGAAGGAGTTTCATCGGTCGCTCTGTCAGCCATTGAGCTGAGGTCTTCGCTGCAGGTTGCTCCTTCGAAAGTGCTGTGTCCTCAGGGCGGCGACAAAGGGTGGAGACAGCCCGCAGATCCCCACGCTCAACACCCTGATAGCAATTGCAGGTCGGGACTACGATGTGTCACTCTTCTCTCACCTAGTCGACAAGCCTTTCATCACTTGCAGGCGGCTATTTCAGTCAAGACGAGGCCCTGACCAAGTTGGTGGCCTCAGAGGATCTCCCGTGACTGATGCCGTCTCTCACGCATACATCATGTATTCCTTAAAATTGCATTTCATTTAAGTTTTCTTCGCTTTTCCCGCAAATATGCCATGACCTGATCCCTTTGATTCTTCCTAATCATCCACGGGTGATGGACCGCAAAGAGGATGTGCGATCTAAAGCCTCTGCGCCAGCTGCTGTGGACGGAAGTCGCCTGCCGCCCAGCCGGTTGAGCCGTCATATCACGATCCTCTCGCCGCCCCTCGCGAGAGGGGACCTCCGCTGTCTCTCTCGTCACGATGGCTTTCGGATCTTGATGGACTCTGGCTTCCTGGCCAGAGTTGGACTTTTGGCAAGAGGCCGCAGGAACTCGTACCGGCCCTTCAACAAGGTCCCTGGCAGCGGCGTTGCTTCCGACGCCGCTGATGCTTATTCCTTCAGCAGCGCTGACACCAACTTTTGCCGTACCGTATTCGATGCCATCGTCAGTTCCAGTTGCCTGTCCAGGAGCACAATCTTCCCCTGGTACAGTCACCGGACTCCTCGATGATGAGGAGGGGAGGGACGAGGATGTTGGGAGCAGGGACGATGCTGTCAACGGAGCAGCCAGTGTGACCGGCTGAGAAGGTTCTGCAGCCAGAGACGCTGGCTTCTTGCTGCACGTAGCCGATGTGCCAAGATAGAGACGGTTGCCGACGTGATCAACTTCTTCTCCCCCAGTGATGCCATGGATGCCCTCACTCCACAGCTCCTTGCCCTGCTGTCGCTCGATCGTGCCTCCTACGTCCTCGAATTCTACGTCCGGATTGGCTGCTTTCGCAGACCCCGAGCGATCAGCCGCTTCAGGACGTGCTTCCAGTTGAAGCTGAACATCTGCCATCTCGCAATCGAGCGAGCGACAGCTTTTCTCACTCAGTCCGTCAGCCCGCTCGTCGACCTTCTCCGCAGCAGCATCTTGTTGAGGTGGCGACGGGTCTTCAGCGCATGGCTCTTTGCCTTCAGACTCGGCCAGAGATTGAGCATCTGCGGTGCCTGCAGCTCTTTCGTCTGCCTGCTGCCGCTGATCACCGAGAGCCTTCGCATTCCCATGCAGCTCGCTTGCCTCTCGTTCGACCAGCTGCCGTGCAGCAGCGATGGAGACGAACGGCTGCTGGTTTCCGTGGTTGCACCACTGTGAACAGTGTTACTCGTTTACCTTATTGTGCGACAGTGCGAGGACTGTAAAGACCCCACCTTGCAGATCCGCACAATTGCGACGACGTTAAGCTGCGGCTGACCTTGGACCGTTCCCAAACCGCTCGAGCGTCTCTTTCGGCTTCTCTTGGACAGGTGCCTCAGCTCGATGCTGCAAAACGATTCGCTGATCAGCCATGACGTCGACTGCAGGCAGGCAACCAACCTGGACAAGCTGAGCGAGTTCAAGTGCACGCCGCATCTCTCGCACAGTTGCAGCACGGCCCTCCTGGCCACGGCGACGTCAGCGTTGTCCGCCGCCTGTGAGACGCATGCATGCATCATTTCGCACCGCAAGAGTGCATGGGAGTAGGGGACCGACCCGCAACGCCTGCGCCCCCATGTGCTTGGCGAGGTCGAGATTGAGATGTGCTAAGGCCTTAGAGGCCTCCGACAGGAAGGTGAAGCGTGCATGTTGAGGAGAGGCCGAGGCGGCGGACTTTCGACGCAGGGCGGGAGGCATCGAGAAGGTTCGAAAAAATGAACGCCATCGACACTTATGTGCAGTGCTTGCTTCGTACATCGCAGCGTCTCTATTCCAGAGGGAGGCGGGAACCCGGGTCAAGGTAGCCCGGATGCCGTGTTTCTGTCACGACAGAAAAAGTGAACGACGTTTCATGTCATTCCTCGCGTAGGTACACGTATGAGGGAGGGGGACGAGGACTTTTCGCGTCTGTAGTGCTGTACTTGTTCTGTAGCTTCGAATCAGTGGCTGTGACTATTGTATTGATTCTCTGTAGCCGCCTTATCTGCGCACGCCGTTGCGATTGGCGTTGGCGGGCCGCTTTAAATCGGTATTTGTGGTAGGTCTCTCCCTCTTCCTCTCTCCCAGCGCGTGCGTAACCATCGGCGATTTTGAACTCAGACTCGCTTAAGAGGCGGCGATGAGGCGGGCGACCTCGGACGCAAATGGCGCGTTAACCGAGCCGGGGATGATGAAGAGGCATCCCTCGCTTCCGACAAAGACGCGAGATGAAGACCCAGCAGCCTCAGCCCTCGCGATGTTGCTGGCGCCCGTCGCGGCAGCGCAGCTGCATCTCGTGGGAGGAGGCCGCAACATGGCAATCAGGAGGCGGAACAGAGTCGCGAATGCCAGTGCTTGTGACTTGTCGTCCGACCTCCTGCCCTGCGCGGAGACGCCCAAGCAGCGCAAAGAGAAAAGGAGCTTTGTGTCCACCGGCAACGGATGGGCGCCTGCAACGGCACCGGCAGCAGCAGCGACATACCCTGACTGCAACGCTATCGGATGGGATCCGTCGGCACACGGCAGCTCTCATCACGATGCTATCGTCGTGATGGAGGACGCCGACCTGGAGGACGAGGGCCGGTGGACCGATGACAGCAAGCCGATGCTGCTCGAGGAGTTCCAGGAGGACCTTGGCGGAGTGGACGACTTGCCGCCCGGGCTGCAGCTCATGGCCTCTCTCCTGGACGTGGAGACCTATGGAAGGGACCAGAACTCCGTAGAAGCCGACATTCTCAAGGCGCGCAAGAGCAGGCGTGCCTGGGCGCACTGCCGTGGCTTTGCCTAAGCAATGCGGCGGGCGAACCCCTAGGTTGCACCTTGTTCAATTTTTGTGCAGTTCCTACGTGTTTCAGACTTCATTGATGTGTTCTTTTTTATTGATGACATCCGTCCTAGAATCTTATCCTCTTGCTTTATTTTGTTTTGTTTTGGATTCCCTTGTTTTTTTCCTCCCACATCCCCCGTGTACTTCCATCCATCTGACAATGTTCTCAAGGTCAACTTTGCTTAACGACGACGATAATAGATTATATTGCCTATATCTGCCTTACCATCCTCAAACTGCAGCGATGATCGAGCGGATGCTTGCAATTAGGGACTCCAGCTCGGAGACCGCCGCATCCACAGGCAGTTGGTCGTCGCCCGCCCGTCCCGCCTCTTTGGCCCTTCTGGACGTAGACACAGAGCTCGGACCGGTGAAATGCGACGTGGCAGCCGCAGCTGTCCGACTGATGTCGCCGAGGATGCTGGGTCCGAGCGGCTGAGCTTCCTGCAGCATCCTGATAAAAGCGCCGACGGCGACGTCCCTCTCTGTTGCAAGGATCATCGGGGCTGCGAAAGCGATGATAACAATATTAAGATTCAATTAAACAGTCTGTAGGCAAAAAGCGTTCACTCACCTAGAGAGCTGATGGTGGATGGTATAAGCTGTGAGAGAGGCGGAGGCACACAACACTCGTCATCGCCGACGGCGCAGTCTTGCAAGAGGCCCGGCGCCCCCATGACGGACAATACGTCTCCGACGCTGTCCAGCGCAAACGGGAGAATGTCGGGATCGGAGGCTTCCGCCGATGGCGGCAGCAACAGGCCCTCGCATGCATCTCCGCTGCCACTGTCGAAGAACAGGCCGGCGTCGTCATGCTGCCCGCTACGGCCTTCGTCGGCCTGCCTCGTTTGAGCGGGTGGCTCGGGAGCGGGCAGCAGCTTCAGGCTCTTGGACATCGTTGCCATGCGAGACAAATGGAGATGCTGCTGCTGCACTTGGATGGGGTCCTAATATCAAACGCGAAAGAGGCGGCAAACGCAGGTGGTCAGGCGTAGCATCAGGTGGTCAGGTGTGGCCCTGGCAGGCATGAGCATCAACGCAAATCACACATAAGTGCGACCAGCGATGATTTGATAAGTGGCAGGCGCACCGTGGGGCCTACCTGGAAAGAAGAAGGTCTGAAAGGGTGGTCGTAGAGCTGAAGCACGATCTGGCGATGTTTCAGCAGTGTACCAGGGCTGCTGCCGGAAGGAGAGGGCAGGTCGTAGTATGCAGCGGCAGTGCCAGAGAGGTTGGAAGACTGCCGTCTGCTCATGGCAAACTGCGGGAAGAGAACAGCGTGGGAACAACGACGGGCAGCAGAGAAAGTAAGGCGATCAGCGTCATCTAGCGCCCGCACCTGCATCAGCGACGCCGAGGACTGCTGCAAGGAGGGCGTCATTGCAAAGGGCAGGAGGTTTCCTCCTCCTGGGCTGTCCGACGGGCGGCGGAGGAGCAGCGAGTACCGAGGTGAAGCCATGGACTGCGTGGGGGGGGACGCGATGGCGACGTCGCTGTCGCCTCCGGAGGAGCTGCGCCGCCTGCTGCCGCCGTGACTCTGGCGTGCGGCGAGACCTCGAGGAGGAGGAGGCAAGGCACCTTCGGGGAGAGATTCGCGGCGGCTCGAGTCAGGGTGATGGCCAGTGCACGCCAAAACGATTCCGCGATCCTCCTGCTCATGGCGTTGATGCTCTCTTCGGCCCTGCTCCCAGCCCTCGTGAGCTCCCCTCGATGCCTGAAGTTGGTCATGATCCAATCGATGCACAAAGTCCTGAAAAAGAGAGGGCGCGTTACGTTGCTAGTTTTTGCAGGGTTCAAGATATCAAAGAGAATTGGTAGCATGGCTTCTCCCCCCTCACCTCTGACTGCTGCGCCTCGAGCAGAGCCTGCTGCAGCATCCCCCTGTGGGCAGCCGGAGCCGACCCGGCAGCGCGCGGCGCAGTCAACGTTTCATCTTCACCGGTTCTGCCGGTTGCTGCATGGAAAACAGGCGTCGGATCCACCGGCTGGAATCCGCTTGCTTTTTCATTTGTCCCGCGGGCGAAGGGGCCAAGAGGCCTGGGTGGTGGTGGGAGCGGCTCCTGCTCCCCATGTGCTTCAGTGGAGAGTTGGATTTTTGGCTTGAAGTCATAGACGGTGTGAAGGTCAACGGCTGATTTTGTCCGTGCACCGCTCCTGCAGTCTCAGGAATTGATTTTCTAAGAGATAAATAAATACAAGACAGCCTCTCTTCCTCTCACATGCTGACGGTTCCGCTCGGCATCAGCTGGGAGTTTGTGACCTGGGAGCCCTCGGATGGATCTCGCGGACAGTCAGCAGCAGCCAACGGAACCAGAGGCACGTGAATGATTTCTGGAGTCGGAAGCATGGACCGAACCTCCTTGCTTCCCCATGACTGCCTGACGATGGCCGGCGTCCGCATCAGCATCTCCTCAGAGCGGCCGCCAAAAGAAGAAGGCCGGGAGGGCGGATGCGGATGGGAGGACGATCGCGGCGAATCGCGAATCGCTGTGGCCTGCCTGTACCCCGCGCTGCTGCGTCCGCCAAAGCTGGTGCCTGAGGATGACGGGCCTTGCCGGCCGTAGCTGGTGCTGTAGTGAGGCGATCGGCCTGCGGAGGCTGCAAGCGACCCGACGGCAGCGGCAGCAGCGGCAGCAGCGGCAGCAGCCACTGACCGCATGCCGCTGCTGACGCTCTTGGCCAAAGTGCTCGGTCCGCCCCCGCCGCTGCGGCCGCCCCTGGTGGAGGGCGAGGCATCCACGCTGGTCCCGCAGCTGTTCCCTCTCCCGCTTTGGTTGTGGTTGCCGATGCGGATGGCGGAGCTAGTGGACAAGTTGACGCCGGCGGGGCGGGATGCCGGGCTCTTGGACAGGTAGTCGGGAATGACTCTGGGCAGGGAGAGAGGCAGGGACGCCTGCGGGCGAGAGGGAGCGGCAGAAGAGAAGATGAGAGTTTCTGATGCCTTTTTTCACTATTGCAGTACAGTCACTATCACCATCACCATCCACTGTCCATCTCACCTCCCCTTCAGGATCCCCAATCATAATGGATTGGGGATGATAATCCACGTGAACGCTGAAAAATCCTCCTCCTGGGGTGTCGATCTGCATAAGAAGTACCCAGGGGGAGATTCTCGGTGGCCATTTTGTGCCAGGGCGCGTGTTTTGACCCGTTATAAGGAGGAGGAAACGCACCTTGGCAAATTCATAGCGCTTCAAACGATGAGACTCAGAGTCATCTGCAATCAGGTCTGATGATGAGACGGGGGTCCCGTTGAGTATTCTGTAGCGCATGACGGGGGCACCGGCGACGCCAAGGCGCTGCGTGCGAGCGCAAGGGAATCTGCCCTTGTTCATCATCCTGATTTCTGAACCGGAAGTCACCTCGAGATGCTCCCCCTTTTACCTTGCTGGCCTTGAAAGTCCTGTAGGCTGGCAGGATACGCAGCTGGCAGGAGAGAGCACGCGTGAGGACAATCTGCAAAGGGCATCGGAATGCTGCTGCTTTAGGGGCTGGGAATGGGTTAAAAAAACGATCGATTTCGCCTCATGCAACTCGCCATGCGCTTGTATATCGAGCCGTCATCAACGTAGGTCCTGCCAGACAGCGAGGACGACAACATAGCAGATGCACCGAGAGACTGCTGCTGCTGGTACTGCTGCAGGACCCATCGCTCGAGCAAGGTGCCTGCTTGGGTCAGATGTCGCGAGTGTGACTTCTCTGCTGTCGTCGATGACAGGCAACCTCACCTTCTGCCTGCTCATCTGCCGACGGTGACCCTGTGACAGATGCAGAGACCTGCGCATGTAACAGCGGCAGTTCAAGAAAGGAGTGGCATGCAAGCAGTGAATGGAGCACCTCGATGATGAGCGGGTTCGTGGTGTCCTTTCGCCAAGGAACCAGCTCTGCACGCGCGCTCTCCACCTCTTCAACGTCGATGTTGAACTGCGAGAGAGGCTAGGCGATTGAGCGAATTCGTTCGAGAGCTGAAGTCGTTGGCCTACCCATCGGCTCTTCCGTTGTTGCTGCTGCGCGGGCTGAGCGTCAGAGCTGTGAACGCGAGCAGAGAGGATTATCTGTGCGCAGCGCGACAGGCACTCGGCAGAGAAAACGGAGGCGTTGGACATTCGACTCGAATTCAGCAAAAATTTGCGTTTGCCGCTCTATCTGATGGGGCCCTAATGATTAGGGTTTTGTGCTGTAGGCACAGCATGGGTGTCCTCCACGTCCTGAAACACGATGCCACGGACGTACAGGAGCTGAATGCCACGGAGCGCTCAAGAAAGGCTACTTGGGCTTGAGCCATGTCATCGCCTTGCGTCGATCCATCCGTTCTGCTCTTCTCTCCTCCTCCGGCCCCGACCGGCGTGCTGCGACGACCGCCTCACAAACCTGTGCATCAGCGATCTCAAAGCACCCTCAACCTGAGCCTCGAGCCTTTCAGCGCTGCCGACTTCCTCCGCTGGTGCTGCTTCAAACGCGGCGTTGCTGCTGATGGCTGCAGGCCGCCCATCCCTCCCACCGTCGCCCGAAGCAGAAAGCTGCTCCAAGACGACGGCGGCCCTGGCCTGAGTCGGCGTGAGCATGTCGCGCGAGAAGTGCAGCTCCGGAACCCTACGGAGGTCCATGCGGCCGGCCAAGGCCGACCGCAGGCGTGGGGACAGGTGCACGAGGTCGGCCGCGCACGCCTGAGCCTTGTTGGGGAAACAGTCCCACAGGATCTCGACCTTGCGGCGGTCCTTGGAGAGTCGAACCTGTTCGCGCGCATGGAGTCATGGCGCATGATTATGTGATGTCTGTGCGTGTGCCCATCGTACCATGTGGATCGCCAAGCCATGCGCCTCGACCAGCCGATCCTTGAACGTGGCGTCGAGGTTGAGGATGTTGCAGATGTTCCTTTCGACGGTCGCAGCTAGCCTCCTCTGTCCAGCGGTATCGGGGGGTCTGAACGAGCCCGAGGGATGCCGGAAGTGGACTGATTCAGTGGAGGAAGATGCTGCAGAGCTGATCAGACGCCACCAACAGAGAGGCGCACGGGTCGGTCGCATGAAAATATTTAGGAGCATCGTACGCACAACGATGGCGGCTCGATTCGATCGACTCACAAATCACCGTATGCGGCGCACAGCAGACCCAGGCCGAAAGCCGTGCAGGTCGGCGGCCCTGCACACCTTGACACAGAGGAGAAAAATCATGCGATGCAGCGAGACACAGAGAGATCAAACGACATGCAGCGGCAGCGATGCCATGCTCGTGAAGCCCAGACGGCCATCTGCTGCAAAGGATTTCACCGAGAGCCCATGGTTCAAGGAGAGAGCCAAAACGTCGAGCGAGGATCAGGTCCCGAGGTGGGAGCACTTGGAGCCCTGGCGTTCCTCATAGTGAGCCGTGAAACAGGATTTTTCGCTTTTGGCACGACGAAAAGCGCTTCAAGGGAACGGGTGAGACGTCCTTGGCTCAGCGGGCGCTGGCCGCCATCGGTGGCCAGAGGACAGGGGGCAACGTCAAATCCTCCCCCGTGAACGGACCCATGGGCTGGCAGCGCAAGCATCAGTGGGACGTGCTGTGGTCGCCGGCGACGACCGCGCACAAGGCGTTTGAGGGCGAGGGCCTGCTGCCGGATCAGATGTGCTGCGCGGTCCCGGGCACGCAGAGCATCTGCAAGAAGAAACGCCTCGCTGAGACGCTGGTAGAAGCATACGGCGAGCGTGCGTTCGAAATCATACCCAGGCGAGAGCCTGTGCTGATTGAGTCAGCTGTTGACTCTTCTGCGAGCTTGCTGAGAAAACGTATCTTTCCTCATCCATCTCGAGGACCGAAGGACGTACAGCATCCCAAGGCAGGTCAAGCAATGGAGAGAGTGGATGAGGCAGAGAGAGAGCGCCGGGAGGTCGCTCTGGATGCTCAAGACGGCGCAGCACTTGGGCAAGGTCTGACCCCCCGCAGTTTGTCTGCTGTCCCTCGTCTGATCCTTCGCGAATTCATTTCTGTCATTGCTCAAGGGGTTGAAGCTGGTCCGCTCTAATGCGGCGATCAAGGAGGTGCTGGTGCGATACGAGCTGGCAGAGGCGGCCAAGAAGGCCGGAAGATCCAAGCAGGCGAGCTCAGTGAAGCGGCGTGGAATGAATTATACTTTGTTGCGGGGTTTAACGGAACCCCCCCCACGCAGGTCCGCCCATTCGTCGCCGCCCAGCAGTACATTGAGGACCCCCTTCTGATCAATGGCCTCAAGTTTGGAATTAGAGTGTGGGCACTGGTCACCAGCGTCGACCCGTTGCGTGTCTACATGCATGTCGGGGGGCTCGTGCTCTTCAGCGGCGATAAGTATGATCAAGCTTGCATCTCAAAAGAAGACGGCAGCGTGGGCGCGGTGAGTGCCACGATGCTGCTATGATCAATTTCACCAGGGGTTACCTGCATTTTAAATTTGTCACCGGCAGATACAAATTCTGCCGGTGACAAACTCTCACCGGCAGTCTCTCTTCTTCTCAGGGTCACGTGACAAACTACGCTCAGAACAAGGACGCCCTCGTGTGGAGCCTTGAGCAGCTGCGCAGCCACCTGGGGCAGGAACAATATGCAACCTTGCATCGGTGTGCTCCGACTGCACAAATCTTGGCCTGTTTCAACATCAACTAAAAAAACATCTTACCCTCTCTGCTGTCGCAGCCGGATGCTGAGCAGTTCGGCCATGACGTACGCCGCTGCGTTGGATCCCATGAGACGGGAGTGCACTCGGCTGAAAGTGCTCGGAGCCGCTCAAGGAACGGATCACCGATCCTCCAGCTGTTTTGAGCTCATGGGGCTTGATTTCCTAGTAGACAGCTCTCTCAAGCCATGGCTGCTCGAGGTTAACTCGACGCCTTCCCTCGCTGTGGAGCACAGTGATCCGACCGGTGGGGCAAGGGAGGAGAGAAGGAAGGAAGTCGACTGCCGACCCTCCAATTCAACTTTCCGTGAAACCTTCAGTTGAAGAAATGATTTACGAGGAGAAGAATAGGATGGTGGAGGACATCTTCAAGTTGCTGAGAATCACCAAACGCAGCTTCGCGTCTGCAGCACTGAGACACAGCAACGCATGGGTGCGTGGTACGAGCGAGAGTGAATGTCTTTTTCTGGCCTTGATCTGACAATCCAACCATACACGACGCTGTTGCGCAGCAGTGTCAGGATCAAGAGGAATCTGCTGTTGCTCTCGAGGCAATTCGAGCACAGATGGAAGGCAGTAACCTCTCATTAAGTAATGAAACGGTGAGCATCGATCATCTTTATTCCATCGAGTTGCCTCCGACTCCTTGAACTCCTCTCTCAGATCCTAGCAGCATTGACAGAATCAGAATTGGAATTGAAATCGAGTTCGGGGTTCATCGCACTGATGCCGTACATGGCCATGCCATCAGACAAGATCCCTTGGTCGGACATTGACATTTCCCTCCGCGAGTGGATGAGAGCGAGAGAAATGGCGGGCTAGTCTCAATCTCCCTCGGATCATTTTTTGAAGTACTTGTTCCACTCATGCGAGCATTTCTGTATTCATTCATCGATCCCTCATACAACATCTCTCTCAAGGAGGTCATCAGTCGCTCAGGATCAGATCAGTCGGACGGTAAAATCAAACGGCACTCACAACATCGCTGTTATCAGCTCTATTTCTTGGCAGGGGCGGGCTTCTTGACCTTGCCAGACTTGAGGTCGGCCTCGTACTTCTCCTTGGCAATCTTGATCTCGCCCTGTTGCCTGAAGAATAAGAGACACAGAGGTCGAGCTTGCTGATCACGTAGTGCACCCATGACAAACGGGGTTGCGCATCATTGGATTCGACGCTACATCGACAGCTTACTTGTTGTACCCATAAATGGGCGCAGCGGCGGCGGCGGCGAGCATGGGCAGCACCCAAATCGGCATGCCTGCAAAGTGGACGAGGCCATTACGATAGGGAGAGAGCAGCAGCAGCAGCAGCAGCGCCCTATTTGCTCACCTCCGCCGGCAGCGGGCTTGGCCTCACCGGCCTGTGCCCTGACTTGGCGGGTGTCTGCGAAGGGGGGCGGGGTGCAGAAGGGAAAGTCGCCCACCGTGCGCGAGCGAACGAGCGGGGACGCGACGGAGATGCTCGTTTCACTCACTGCGCACAGGCCTGTTGTTGAAGCCACCCGAGCCGGATGCCAGGGGTCCGCGAATGGTGAAGCCAGGCATGTTGATGCGAGATAATTAGTAGGGGAGCTGCGAGGGAGGAGGAGGGCGAACGAAGTCAGTCAGTCAGGGCCCTCCTTCGCTTCCGGTGATATCGAGATGCTCGTGAGGCAAATGTCAAGTCCTCCGAGGCCGATCATTTTCCACCGATGAATCGGGCAGAGGGCAACACATCGCAACCCAACCCCCTAGAGATGCACCTACGTTTCGGTCGGTGTTGACTGCGCAATGTGGGTCTTCACCAACGCCCACCATCCCATCAGAGTGGCAGGCAGGCACTGCACGGCGACACTACCCGCCAGCGCCTCAGGGGATTCTCATGGGAAGCAGTTCCTCCTAGAATAGGAAACGGGATTCACTTCTTGTGACTCACTCAAAAGGGAAAGAAGAAGAGCAGTAGGGTCGAGTGCCTGCTGGACTTGATCCTTCGCCGTAACGTTAATTACTTAATTCTGGTGGCGTACTTTCTCTAGCATGCCTTAGCAGGAGAAGCCGCCGGCTTCCAAGGCCTGATTCGTGTTTCTTTCCTCTTGAATTTGCTGTATGGCACATACTGACTGACTGAATGAAGCCTCGTCGTTCCAGGTGGGGAACCGAGCAACAGATGCGGAATCGTCTTTTTTACACGAGCAATAGCGTCGCCGGACATCAATCGCAACCGATCGACACGATTTTACTTGGCGGTGGCCTTTTCCTTAGCCTTCTGGAGCTTGAGGACCTGTGCAAGGGTGGGGAATACATGAAAGGGCAGGTCAAGTTGCCTAGCGAGGACGACAAGAAAGCATCGAGGGAGGGACTCTTTTTCGTGTGCATGCATCCCCGCGATCATATGCGTGTAAGCATTAGCAAAGTGTGTGCGAGAGCACGAGAGCATGCGAGAGAAGGGCAATTATCTTACCTTCTTGACGATCTTCTGCTCCTCGATCAGGAAAGCCCTGACGATCCTGCGACCGGCACAACGGAGTGGTAAATTAGACAGCTGTTGAGCATGCATGTAAATGCGTACAAGGGCATTAAGCATGCGACCCGACGACCCCATGCGAAGTGCGTCCTCTTGCATGGGCCCATTTCCCACGCACCTCTCGCGGACGACGGCATGCGACAGGCTTCCGCCGTAAGCGCGGTGCACCGTCTTGTTCTTCTTTGACAGGCGCTTGTCGCTGAGGTCCTTGGAGCGTTTTACCAGGGGCAACTGCGAGAGAGGGCGAGAGGTTTAGCGGCGGCGCAGATCAGATTCTCTCGCTCTCTCTCCCACGCACTCCGTTGAGCTTGGCGCCCGAGACGCCGCAGATGGCCGGGCTCGCAGCCTTTTTCACGTACTGGTAGATGAGCTTGCCCCCTGCGGAAAGGGCGCCGCGAGGTGAGAAGCAGGCATTTCGAGCTCTATATCACTCCGCCGCAACCTGGCGTCTTGACGATCCGCGTCCTGTTTGAGACGTTGTGGTAGGCGTGGCGCCTGCGAGAGGGGGGAATGGTGTTTTATGCGTCGCCCCCCGGAAAAAAAAGCTGCTCCTCTCGCCTTCGGTAGGTGAGCCTCTGGACCATTTTGGCTGCAGAGAAAGAGGCAGGTGCGTCGTCGCGAGCGACAAAAAGGAAAGGGCCTGCCTATGTTTTTTCCTCCGAAGCGAGCGAAGCGATCAATCAGACCGCCCCCTCATCAGCATTATCATACGTGCAACGTTTGAGGTCACTTGGAGGCCCCCACGAAGGCTGGCTCCCGCGTCCTCGCATCGCATCTCTCACTCGGGAGCGCTTCTGGGTGCAGCGCCTTTTTCGCGGCTTCGTGCCACCCTCCGTTAAGGGCGTTGCAACAGGGCCTTCGAACGCGACAATGAACAGGTGGGGTTTGCAGCGAACGCGCAATGAGGGACCCTCGATGTGGGTCTATGGGCTCACGCTGTTGACTGCATGTCAGGTACAAGGTGGTCAAGCAGCTCGGCGACGGAACGTACGGGACGGTCTGGAAGGCCATCAATAGGCAGAGCAACGAGGTGGTGAGTGGCTTACGGCATCATTCTCCCCATGCGACGACCACGTTATCGAGCGTGCATGTACCAGGTGGCCATCAAGAAGATGAAGCGGAAGTTCTACTCGTGGGAGGAGTGCATGGCCCTGAGGGAGGTCAAGTCGCTCCGCAAGCTGAACCACCCGTGCATCGTCAAGCTCAAAGAGGTCATTCGAGAGAACGACGAGCTCTTCTTCGTGTTCGAGTTCTTGGTAAGGAGTCAAACGCCTGGATAATCAACGGCCTCCGATCGTTGTACACCCGACCCTCCCTCTGCGGCAGGAATGCAACCTGTACCAGCTTACGAAAGACCGCGACAAGTACTTCCCCGAGTCGCGCGTCCGCAACTGGTGCTACCAAATCTTGCAGGGCCTGGCCTACACGCACAAGCAGGGCTTCTTCCACAGGGACATGAAGCCAGGTGAGCAATATGGCGCAGCTCGTGTTCTTGGCCAAACTTCTTCTGTGGAGCATAGAGAACACAATAAGAGGAAATCAGCATCTTGCCACCTCTGCCCTCTCTCCCTCAGAGAATCTGCTGGCAAACAAAGACACGGTGAAGGTCGCCGACTTTGGGCTGGCCAGGGAGATCCGCTCGCGGCCGCCCTACACCGACTACGTGTCCACGCGCTGGTACCGCGCGCCCGAGGTGCTGCTGCGGTCGCCCTACTACAGCGCGCCCATCGACATCTTTGCGATGGGCGCCATCATGGCCGAGCTCTACACGCTGCGCCCTCTGTTCCCGGGCTCGTCCGAGGCCGACGAGATCTACAAGATCTGCAGCGTGATGGGCACGCCGACGCAGCAGAGCTGGCCCGACGGGCTCAAGCTCGCGCAGGCGATGAACTTCCGGTTCCCGCAGTTCTCGCCGACGCCGTTCAGCAAGATCATCCCGCACGCGTGCCCCGAGGCCATTGACCTGCTCACGTCCATGTGCCACTGGGACCCCAACAAGCGGCCGACGGCAGTGCAGTGCCTGCAGCACCCCTACTTCTCCATCGGTGTCCGGCCTGCGCTGCCGGCGGCCAGCGCACCCGCGCCGACCGGCGAGCGCCCGAGCTCGCACTCGTTTGTCAACCCCGGCAAGGACGCCGGGACCAACCTCGAGGACCGCAACGGCATGAAGCAGCCCAAGCAGTGGGCCGACACGGCACCGCCGCTGAGGCCGCACCCGGACCACGCGCAGGTCGGCGACCAGAACTACATCGCGCCGCCGCCGCAGCAATCGGGCCTGCTGAGCAACATGGGCTCGATGAACAGGCAGGGCAGCGGCGTGCTCGGGCGGATGCTGCCGGCGACCAACCACTTCAGCAGCAGCGCGGGCAACCTCGCGCCGCTGCCGCTGCCGCTGCAGCGGCAACCGCAACCAATGGTGACGTTGGGAGGAGGAGGGG
>VFSW01004684.1_pt1 | contig 20378 bp, 21 predicted proteins | sample 5358111 | NCBI WGS metagenome assembly VFSW01 (sample SAMN11554181, study PRJNA540505) | mine drainage metagenome | isolation source: sediment from site ElyBrook_90M | place: USA: Ely Copper Mine, Vershire, VT | collected 2017
GACGAATTAAGCGCTCCCGGACGTCCGGTGTCGATGATCGACAAGGCTCCGGGGCCCGGGGAATTGAGTTCGGCCGAGATTGAGCGGCGCATCGAATCGAACCGGGCCTCCTTCTTGCGGCGCGCGCGCGCGCTGAGATCGGCCGCCCTGAAGGCCCTCTCCGCGATCGATGCGCAGGACGCCGACGGATTGATGATCGCCGGCGGACTTATAGACGAGGCTTGCGAGGCCTGTCACATGCTATATTGGTATCCACGGCATGCGCCATCCGGCAAATGAGCGCCTCCGCAGCCACCCATTAAGGACACACCGAGTTGTTAGGCTCGCTCGATGGATTTTGTTCTCGGCTGGCGGCGACGCCCCTCAGTCAGGCCATTCAATCCACGGACTGGATCATTCCCGCCGTGCAGACGGTACACATCGTTGCCGTCGCCACCGTCATCACCTCCGCTTTGATGGTGGATTTGCGGCTCTTCGGCTTCCGCGACCGCGGTCAAACGATCTCGGCGGTCGCGGGCCGATTCCTGCCGCTCATCTGGTATGCGTTGCCGATACTGCTGCTGACGGGCATAACGCTGATCATCGCCGAGCCGTCGCGTGCCTTGCAAAATCCCGTGTTCATCCTGAAAATGGCTCTGCTCCTGCCGGCTGCCGGAGCCACGCTCGGCTGCCAGCTCCCCCTGCGCAAGGATGATCGGTATTGGGATCGGTCGGACTCGCGGCGAATGCTGGCACGCCTGATCGCCTGCGTATCGCTGCCGCTGTGGGTCGCGATCATATTTGCCGGGCGGTGGATCGCCTACGTGCAGAGCAGTTGATGCTGGAATCGCTGCTTCAATCATTGCAGGATACCCGCCTCGCGACCGCCATTCGCGAGGGAGAGACACTGTTTCCCTGGATCGAATGCGTACATGTCCTCGCGCTCACATTGGTGCTCGGCTCCATTGCGATCGTGGACCTGCGGCTGCTCGGTCTCGGATCACGGCGTCGCTCGGTTCTGGAGACCGCCGCGGATGCGCTGCCGGTCACCTGGACGGCGTTCGTCGTCGCACTGATCACCGGTGGATTGCTGTTTTCGTCGAATGCGATCACCTACGCTCACAATGTTTACTTTCAAGTGAAGATGGCGCTGATCCTGGTGGCGGGGCTCAATATGACCGCTTATCATCTGGTCGTGGGCCGCGGCGCGGCTTCCTGGCTCACGGCGGCGTCGACTCCGCTGCGGGCACGGATCGTCGGCGGCGTGTCGCTCGGTCTGTGGATCGGCGTTGCGGCCTGCGGCCGGTGGATCGGTTTTACCATCAATGCACCGACCTGAGCGTTGAGCGGCGGGGGAGCGGGAGGAATGACAATGCGGCACATCGGCCGTGAGTGGGGATTGATCGTGGCGGCCGCCATCGGCTTGGCGGCACCGCTGCCCGCCGGCGCCGCGGATACCGCCATCAACGCGCGCCCGCAGGCCGCGGACTGGGCGGCGCTCGCCGAACTACCCGACTGGAGCGGCGTGTGGACCCCCAACATGACGGACCAGGAACGACGCATCCGCACCGATCCGGTTCCATGGAACAGCGCGGCTGCGGCACAGGTCGCGCAGCTCGAAGCCGCCGAAAAAGGCGGCGACCCGAAAGGCCTGTTCATCAACTGCCTGCCCGAATCGATGCCGAGCTGGATGCTGATCACCCACAACGCGCTCGAGTTTCTGTTCACGCCGGGCCGCGTCACCATTCTTTTTTTTTTTTATGTAAAGGGGATCATCGTGATCTACACGGACGGACGGCGCCCCCCGGCCGATCCCGATCCGAGTTTCCATGGGCATTCGATCGGGCACTGGGAGAAGGACACTCTGGTCGTCGATACCGTCGCCATCCTGCCCGAGACCTACATTGCCGTCAGCGAGGCGGTCGGTGTGCCGAACAACGGCGATTTGCACGTGATCGAGCGGATCCGCTTGGACCAACCCGACGTGCTGCGCGACGATTTGGAGATCATCGCGCCGCACGTGCTCACCAAACCCTGGAAAACCTCGCGCTTCCTGTTCCGCCAACGCGCCCGGAAATACGACATCGTCGAGGGAGTGTGCCTCGAGGGAAATTACATGGAGCGCAAGGATGCTCTCGGCAATGACGTGTTCGTCCCCGTCCAGCAAACGGAGGGCGGCAATTATCTTCCTCCTGCCAATGAATCCGGGAAACCACGATGAAACGCAGCTTTCTGCCGACCGCCGTCGCCGCACTGGGTGTGCTCGGCGCTCTGATCCTGACGGCGCCCGCCACGGCGCATCATTCCTTCGCCATGTTCGATTTCTCGAAAACGGTCACGGTCAAGGGTACCGTGACGGAGTTTCGCTGGACTAACCCGCACGTGGCTTTGCTGGTGCAGTTCGAACCGAAAGCCGGGGCCGCGGCGGAGGTCTGGTCGATGGAGCTGACCAGCCCCGGCAATCTCACGCGAAGCGGCTGGTCCAGGCACTCCTTCAAACCCGGCGACCGGATCGCATTGGAGTTCAACCCCCTGCGGGACGGCAAGCACGGAGGAGCGTTCGGCAAGGCCACCTTCCTCGATACCGGGCAAGTGCTTTCCTCGAACCTTCGCGCGGCCGAAAAGCCCGGCCTACAATGATCGTATCTGCGTGATCGTATCTGCCGATTCAGGAAACAACTAGCGAGGTAATTCCCATGCATCCGCTCAACTCCGTCAAGGGCGCGATCACCACCGGAGTGGTGATCGCAGTCATCATCGGCATCTGGCTCAGCGTTTGGTCCGGGCTTGGTGTTGGGTTCGACCTCGTGCGCGTCGACCGCTGGCTGCACATCCTCGCGGGCGTCATGGGGATCGGTCTGCTGTACTACTTCAACGTCGTGCAGACACCGGGTCTTGCGGGGGCGGCCGCCGACAAAGGGGGTCCCGGCGGCGCCGGCGTCGCGAAGTACATCGCCCCGCGCGCGCTGCTGTGGTTCCGCTGGGCCGCGGTCGTCACCTGGGTGACGGGCGCGATTTACCTGATGGGCGGATACGGCGACGCGAGCGGCATCGTCAAGGCCTTTACCCTGCAATCGGGATTTCGCACCATTGGCGTCGGCGCGTGGCTCGGCACGATCATGTTGGTCAACGTATGGGCTTTCATTTGGCCCAATCAAAAGAAAATCCTCGGCTTCGTGCCGGCGACCGACGATGAAAAGGCGGTGGCGCGCAAAATCGCCGGCCGCGCGTCGCGCATCAACTTTATCCTGTCATTGCCCTTGCTGATGTGCATGGGCGGTCAGGCCCATGGGCTGCCGTTCTAGGCAGTAGACCCGGACCCCGGAGTCTCTGCGTCCGACCGGCTCGACCGGGCTGCGGCGCAGGGCTCCGAGGTTTGTGCACGGGCGGCCGGCCCGGCGTCCCGTCAGAGTGCGTCGGCGACTCGGCGGTAGTGATGGCCGAGAATGGCCAACTCCATGGCCGCGGGGAATTTCCGCGGACGCGAGAGCAGCGTCCACCAGAACAGGCCCCAATACTCGCGCCGGCCCCGGTGCCACACGCCGAGCAGCCACAGCGACTTCAGGAATGCCCGCAGGTCCGACCAGGACAATCGCATGACGGGGCCGCGCCGCTCCAGGGTCCGCAGCAACGCGCGGATGCGGTGGTGATAGTGGCGCGGCGCGTACAATTTGCGCATCAGTTCCTTGTACCCCGAGATGATGAAATCCCGGTCCAGGCGTGTCACAAAATTCACCGCCGCGTCGGTATTGTTGCCGCAGGTTTCGGCGAGCAGCCGCCCCTCGCGCGCGAGCCGCCGGTGCAGCACGGTCTGCGGCAGGGCGGTCAGCAGTCCGACCATGGCGGTGACCACCCCGGTGCGCTGGATGAACTCGAATTGCCGCGCAAAGATATCCGGCGGATCGGAGTCGAAGCCAATGATGAATCCGGCCATGACTTCCAGGCCGCTGCGCTGGAGCGTCTCCACGGCATGCGCCAGATCCCGCTTGCTGTTCTGCGTCTTGCCGCATTCCGCAAGGCCGTCGGCGGATGGGGTCTCGATGCCGAGAAATACCTTTTTGAATCCGGCCTCGATCATCAGTTCACACAACTCAACGTGGTCGGCGAGATTCACGGAGGCCTCGGTCAGGAATCCCATCCGCGGCGCGACCCGAGCGCGCCACTCGATCATCGCGCCGAGCAACTCCCGGCTGCGTCCGCGGTTGCCGATGAAATTATCATCGACGATGAACACCATGTCCTTCCAGCCGGCCAGACGCAGCGCCTCGAGCTCGCGCACCACCTGCGCCGGATCCTTGGTGCGAGGCACACGCCCGTTCATGATCACGATGTCGCAGAACTCGCAGTTGAATGGGCAGCCGCGGGAGAATTGCACCGGCATGGTTACGTAGTCGCGCATGCGGATCAGATCCCAGCGCGGCACGGGAGTCTTGTGCACGTCGGGCCAGTGGTCGCTGCGGTAGCAGGGCGCGAGCGTGCCGCGTTCCATGTCCGCCACCAACCGCCCGATGAGGTCCTCGGCCTCGCCGAGCACGAAATGAGGAATCTCGGGGAAATTCCGATACCCGGTCGTGAACAGCGGGCCGCCGGCGACGACGGTTTTGCCGAGCGCCGCACAACGGGTTGCGATCTCGTGTGCGGAGTCCCGGTGCACGATCATGCCGCTCAGGAAGATGTAATCCGCCCGGCGCAGAGGTTCGTCGTCCAGATCCGAGACGTTCAAATCGATCAACTCTAGAGTCCATGCGCGCGGCAGCATGGCCGCCACGGTCAGCAGGCCGAGCGGCGGGAACGCGGCCTTCTTGGACACGAACGGCAGTACGTGCTTGAAGCTCCAGAACGTATCCGGGTTGCGTGGATAAACCAGGAGCACTCGCATGGTTGATCTTTCCGTGATTCGCGGCCGAGAATTTCGAAACGAGTGGGTGGATGCCGATTGTGGCGCGACACCGGCCGATTCTACGCCCTACTTGGAGCGCAGAATTCACGTGAATCAGGCGCTCACCATAGGAGTTCTACGTATCTCGACCGCGACAGCCACCTAATTTGGCGCAAACCCCCGGGCCACACACGTCACCCCAAAGCCGGTACCATGAGCGGCACTCTCATGCACTCGAGGATTCACGCCATGTCAACGAGCCAAACCGATCTCGACCGACTGCAATCCACCGTGGCCAATTCCGTGCATGCGCACTGGCGGCTGTTTTTGACCGAGGGCATCGTTCTCCTGGTCTTGGGCCTGCTGGCAGTCATCGTTCCGCCGATCGCCACGATCGCCGCGGAGGTACTGGTCGGTTGGCTCTTGCTGGTGAGCGGAATCGTCGGGCTGATCGCCACCGTCCGGATGCGCAGCGCTCCCGGATTCTGGTGGTCTCTGGTGTCGGCGATACTCGGAATCGCAGCCGGTAGCGTGCTGCTTCTATGGCCTATGTCGGGCGCCCTGTCCCTGACCCTGGTACTGACCGTGTTCCTGATCCTCGAAGGCGTGACGTCGATCCTGTATGCGCTCGAGCACAGGCGGGAGCTGTCCGGGCGCTGGGGCCTGATGCTGGTCAGCGGCGTCGTGGATCTGTTGCTGGCGGGAATCATATTCGCGGGCCTGCCGGGTACGGCCGCCTGGGCGATCGGTCTGCTCGTCGGAATCAACCTGGTCTTTGGCGGTTCGGCACTCATCGCCATGGCTTTGCACGCCCGCAATACCGCGCCGGCGGTTCATTCTTAGAAATCCCGCCCCCTTGCCGCTCAAAGTCAATGTGGAATCAGCAGCCTCTTACCCGGGAAATCCATACAAACCACGTGGGTCGCAAAGAAGTGATAGCCGATGAATCCGTCGAAGCCCGGAGGCAAGGCCACATCCCATATCTCGAACTTCGCAGGTCCGAAGTCGGTGCCGCCGAGTGTGAGTCGCTGCGTGGTCACGGCGCCCTCGGTCACCCGTGATCCTGCTTCCCGCGCGAATCTCTTGCTGAGCACCAATGCCGGCGATCCGGTGTCCCACCACGCCACCAGCCGTCCGAGGTCGGTGTCCACTTCAGTGGCCGGCTCGCCGTGCCAATTCGACGAAAACGGAACAACCGTTCCCCGGCAACCGGCGGAGTGACCCAGGGCGACGCGCGGTGGAATCAACGTGATCCGCCGGTGCGGATAGTCGAGCACCACCCGATAGGACTTCAGCAGCGCGGTCCCGAAAAAACCTTGCTGGCCAACTTGAGATGCCGGGTAGGACGCGTCGTGTACATCCAATTCCGCGATCACGTCGATGAAGACCGCGCTCCCGATCTGGATGCGCGGGATCCTGTATTTTGGGAATTCAATGACGTGCCCTTTCGCGTCCATTCCCTTGGAAGTTTCGCCGGTCGGCGCAGCCTTCACGCGATCGATTACCGCCTGAGCGAGGGATACCGTGCCTGGGTTGCCCGAGTCGAACTCCAGCGGTACCGGATCGCCGTCGATGTCCACGGTAACGAGGGGAAAATGCTCATGCAAATCCAGAGGCAGGACGATGGAGCGATCGGCGGCCGTGGCACCGAACGAGCCCACCCAAGCCGTCGCGAGTACCGTCGAGGTGATCGTCCAAAAGCGCCCGCGAATCGCCGGTCTCAAAAGCAGCCCTGCCATGCGCTGACATTCTGCCCGAATTGGTGCAGTTAGGCGCATCCAGCTTGCGGGCTCCCACCATGACGGTTGGCCGGAACGGGCCTGACGGCGGCATCGGGAGCCCGGTGCTACCATGGCGGAAGAAGTCACCCCAGGCCGGCCCGAATCCGCGGAGTCAAGACGCCATGTCAACGCAATCGCGCATTGAGCACGACAGCATGGGCGCTCTCGAGGTGCCGGCGACCGCGTTGTGGGGCGCACAAACCCAGCGGGCGATTCTCAATTTTCCGACCAGCGGCCTGCGAATGCCCCGTGCCTTCGTGCATGCCCTGGGACTCATCAAGTATGCGGCGGCCGGTGCGAACGGTGAACTGGGCGATCTTGCGCAGCCGGTTGTGCACGCCGTCCAGACCGCGGCACTCGAGGTGGCCGACGGTCGGCATGACGACCAATTCCCGGTCGATGTGTTCCAGACAGGGTCCGGCACCAGCAGCAACATGAATGCAAACGAAGTGATTGCCACGTTGGCGGGCCGCGTGTCCCGGAATCCGGTCCACCCAAACGATCAGGTGAACATGGGGCAGAGCAGCAACGACGTCATTCCGACGGCGATTCATCTGGCCGCCGCGCTGATGCTTGCCGAGCATCTGTTGCCCGCCCTTCGCCACTTGAGCGACGCACTCGAGCGGCGGGCAGCCGACGTGGGCAGCGTGGTGAAGACCGGCCGCACGCACCTCATGGATGCGATGCCGGTCACCCTGGCGCAGGAACTGCGCGGCTGGAAAGCCCAGATCGACAGCAACGCCGTGCGTTTGCGCTCGGTCATGCCGCGGGTTCTGCGGCTTGCCCAGGGTGGCACGGCGGTCGGCACCGGCATCAACGCTCGCCCGGAGTTCGGGGCGGCTTTCGCACGGCAGCTCGCTGCGCGCACTCATCTGGAGTTTCTGCCGAGCGAGAATTATTTCGAGGCGTTGTCCTGTCAGGATACGGCCGTGGAACTGTCGGGACAGCTGAAAGTCCTTGCAGTGAGCCTGCTGAAGATTTGCAACGATTTGCGCTGGATGAACAGCGGGCCGCTCGCCGGCCTCGGTGAAATCGCCTTGCCGGCGCTGCAACCCGGCAGCAGCATCATGCCGGGCAAGGTCAATCCGGTCATACCGGAAGCGGTGACGATGATGGCGGCGCAGGTGATCGGCAACGATGCGACCATCACCATCGGAGGTCAGTCGGGGAACTTTCAGCTCAACGTCATGCTTCCCGTGATTGCCTACAATCTGCTGCAGAGCCTGGAGCTACTCGGCATAGGATGCCGGAATCTTGCGGATCACGCGATCGCCGGGTTTACGGTGAACACCGCACGGATCGCCGATGCGCTCGACCGCAATCCAATTCTGGTCACCGCGCTCAATCCCGTGATCGGCTACGACCTGGGCGCCGCCATCGCCAAGAGCGCGTACGCGCAGCGCCGCCCGGTATCGGAGGTCGCCGCTGAGATGACTGACTTGTCCCCCGAGCAGCTCAAACGGCTCCTCGATCCGCAGGCCCTGACCGAGGGCGGCATCAAGGGCGCGGGATCGTCCGGACAGTGATGAACCCGCTGTGTAATCATGGGAGGAAAATGATGTCCAGGCGAATCGACGTGAATGGCCTGCCGGTGCAGCGGGGTTCTCGGTATCCAGCGCCGTTCGATGTGCCGTGTGCGGCGCGGGTGCGGCAGCGGTTGGGAGATGCGGCGGGCCTTACCGACTTCGGCGTGAATCTGGTGCGATTGCCGCCCGGGAGTTGGTCGAGTCAGCGGCATTGGCATACGGCAGAGGATGAGTTCGTGTACGTGCTCGAGGGGGAGCTCATCCTGGTCACCGACGAATGCGAGGAAATCCTGCGGTCGGGTGACTGCGCGGGGTTCAAGGCGGGCGTGCGCGATGGTCACCACCTCAAGAACCGGTCGGCGCAAGATGCCGTTTACCTGGAGGTCGGGTCGCGCAAGCCTTCCGAGGATGAAGGGGAATATCCGGACCTCGACATGGTGTTTCTCAAAGGGCGTGCGGGATTCGCGCATCGGGACGGCAGTCCGTATCCGCAGCGGTCATGAGGGTCGGCGGCCACCACCGAACGCGCCCATGGCACGCCGGCTCTAGCGCTCTTTACTAGCGCTCCTCATAGGTGCCGGCCTTCACCGCAATGGCTTTGGCGGTCGGGTAGAACTGCGTAAAAGTCGTATCGACCGCACCGTGAGCCTCGTGGCAGCGGTAACAAGGCGCGGAGTAAGGCAGCTGGATCGCGGGGTCGGTGGCATTCCCGGCAAAGAACCCCCAACCCCCTTTGAAGCGCGCTTCGTCACGGACATGGAACTCGACGCCCATCAGGACTTCGGTTTGGAAGTGTCCCTGCCTGTTGATGGAACCTTGGGTGGCGGCGCCGCGGTTCTCCATGGCGAACAGAGTCTTATCCGGCCAGTGACCGGACCGCTTGAACGCGGCCCAAGAACTCGGGTCAACGAACACATTATCGAACATCGGGTGGCCCTTCATCGCAGGATCCTCGGTGTAGCTCATATCGAGTCCGGAGCTCAGGAATACCCACTCTCGATAGTCTCCAGGAGGCATGAAGGCACCATCGGCAGTATAGCGGCCGCCCGATTCATCGCCGGCAATGCCGGTGAGCAACACCAAGGCCCAGGGGGCGAGAAGCTTAAGGGTACGCGATGCAGGCATCTCCGGCTCCTTGGAAAAAGGACGTCGTCGGCGCGAAACGTCGCCGGTACTCGGTGGGAGAGAGCCCGAAGCGACGATCGAAGGCTCGACGAAACGCATCATGACTTCGGAAACCCACGGCAGCCGCTATCGCGTCCATCTGGGCGTTCGATCCCGTGAGATGGTCGCGCGCCGCATCGAGTCGCAAGGCCTCGATCTGCTCGCTCGGACTGCGGCCAAAGGCTTGAGTGAAGCGACGGCTGAACTGCCGGGGGCTCAACCTGGCTCGTGCCGCGAGTCGCTCTACCGACAGGTCGTCATTCAGATGGACCGCAATCCATGCGGCGAGATCGGCAAAACGATCTCCCGCGCGGCCCTGGAACTGTAGTGGCTCGGAAAACTGCCGCTGTCCGCCGGAGCGCTTGAGATAGACGACGAGATCGCGCGCCACCGTGAGCGCGAGCCTCGGGCCGTAGTCCTCCTCGATGAGTGCCAGCGCAAGATCAATGGCGGCAGTGATGCCGGCGGAGGTGTACAGCGGCCCGTCCTTGATGAAGATTCGATCGGTATCCAAACGAAGCGCTGGAAATCGTTTGGCAACGTCCTGCGCATAGCGCCAATGAGTCGTAACCCGGCGCCCGTCGAGCAGACCGGTCGGAGCGACCCCGTAGATGCCGGTGCAGACGGAGACGATTCGTCGACAGCCGGCGGAAAGCCGCTTTACCGCCCCGGCGACTTCCCGGTAGACGGGCGGCCTTCGCAACCCCGCGCCTCCCGGAACGATTAGCGTATCGATCGGGCCAATCTCATCGATATCGACGTCCGGGGTGATTCGCAGCCCGCTCTCACTGGCGAACGGCGCGCGACCGAGGCTGGTAGTCGCGGTAAAGTATGCGCCGGCACGAACCGCATTCGCCGAGGCAAACGCGTCGAGCGGTCCTGCGATGTCGAGGGTCTGGACGCCTTCGTAGCCCAACAGCGCGACCCGAATTGGATTGACCGCCATGTCATACCTCTCGCCGGTTTGTACGCCCGTGAGCACCAAGGTTCCAGGTCATCGAAGCGACAATATCGGACATCACCGGTCAGGGTTGAGGCCCTGGATCGCCGCGATAGTCCGACCCGGCGGCGTCAACGGATTGGCGTAAGCTGGCCCACGTCGCCGAACGCCGCACGGTCGAGCGCATTCGGTTCCCGTCTGCCATGCCACCCCAAGGATAGATCATGACATCGATACCGGTAGGCGCCACTGGCTCATTCATTCTCGAGGTCAATCCAGAGCATCTCGCAAGTCGATTCAAGGATGCGGCCTTGCCGCCGGTTCTGGCGACACCGGTCATGATCATGGCCATGGAGAACGCGGCGCTGAACGCGATAAAGCCCTATCTCAACGCCGGCGAAAGCGCGCTCGGCACGCGGATCGACGTGCGGCATCTGGCTGCGACGCCGGCCGGTCGGCGCGTCACCGGCGAGGCCACGGTGACCGGCGTGGACGGTCGGCGTATCGAGTTTTCGATCCGGGCGAGCGACGGGGCGGAAGCGATCGGCGTCGGAACCCACGAGCGCGTGATCATCGATTTGGCGAGGTTTGCCGAGCGAATGAAGAAAAAGTTCGGTTAGACGCGCGGCGCGTCCACTTGGACAAAGCGCTTGAGCCAAGAAGGGAAGCTTTCGCTTCTTCTTGAACCGCAGTGACGGCACGCACTGCTCCTACGAGGTGCCGCTGCCCTTGGGTGAATTCGCGCTTTCGAACGTCGCTCGTTGGGCTGGGTCGCCTTGAGAACCGCAACGTTGAAGTACATCAGGCTGCCCGGCCGGCGACCGCTTGCATGGCTATGCCCAGACCGCTTGCGACGCGGGCTCCGTAATCCGGATCGGCCTTGTAGAAGTGTGCCAGTTGACGCTCCTGAATGATGCGCGGAACCGATGTCAGTGCGCTCACCAGGTTGCCGATCAGCTGGGATTTCTGATCGCTGCTCATCAACCGGTACAGATCGCCGGGCTGGCTGTAGTCCTCGTTGCCCTGGTGATGATCGTAGCTGCCCGCATCACCGCTGATTTTCAACGGCGGTTCCTTCAGAGACGAATCTTCCACCGGCCCATCGAAGCTGTTGGGTTCGTAGTTGACGCGGCCGCCGCCATTGCCATCGAAGCAAGTCTGTCCGTCACGGTGGTAGGTATTGACTGGACAGCGGGGCTTGTTGACAGGGAGAGCCGCGTAGTTGATGCCGATGCGGTAACGGTGAGCATCGGGATAGGACAGGAGCCGTGCCTGCAGCATCTTGTCCGGTGATGCGCCCATGCCGGGCGGCATGTTGCCTGGCTCGAAAGCCGCCTGTTCCACCTCGGCAAAGTAATTCTCAGGGTTGCGGTTGAGTTCCATGACACCCACGTCGATGAGCGGGTAGTCCTTGTGCGGCCACACCTTCGTGAGATCGAACGGATGGATGCGGTAGACCGCCGCGTCCGCCTCCGGCATGACCTGCAACCGCACCTGCCACCTCGGGAAGTCGCCGCGTTCGATCGCGGCATGCAAATCACGACGATGGAAGTCCGGATCCTTGCCGGCGATGCCCGCCGCCGCCTCATTGGTCAGCGTCTTGTTGCCCTGCAGGGTCTTGAAGTGCCACTTCACCCAGAATCGCTCACCAGCTTCGTTCCAAAGGCTGTAAGTGTGGCTGGAATAGCCGTTCATGTGGCGCAGCGTCGCCGGGATTCCGCGGTCCGAAAACAACGTCGTGACCTGATGTAGCGATTCGGGTGACAGGCTCCAGAAGTCCCATTGCATGGTATTGTCGCGCATTCCCGTCCCGGGATCTCGCTTCTGCGAGTGGATGAAATCGGAGAACTTCAGCGGGTCGCGCACGAAGAACACGGGCGTGTTGTTGCCTACCAGGTCCCAGTTGCCCTCTTCCGTATAGAACTTCAGGGCGAAGCCGCGCGGATCGCGTGCGGTATCGGCCGAACCCATCTCCCCTGCCACGGTGGAGAAGCGCGCGAACATTTCGCAGCGGTTGCCTGACTTGCCGAACAGACGGGCACGCGTATAGCGGGCCAGGCTTTCGGTCACGGTCAAGGTGCCGTACGCCCCGGCTCCCTTGGCATGCACGACGCGCTCGGGCGTCCGCTCGCGATTGAAATGAGCCATCTTCTCCATGAGCCGATAGTCCTGCATCAGCACCGGGCCACGCGGGCCCGCGGTCTGGGAGTTCTGGTTATCCACCACCGGATTGCCAGCGGCGGTCGTCATTTTGACGTTATTCGTCATGGTCGTACCCTATTCAGGAGCCTTCATGTCGGCGGTTCGGATCAGCTTCTTGTTGACGAATTCCTGAATGCCCATGTCACCCAATTCGCGGCCGTAGCCGGAATTCTTCACGCCGCCAAACGGGAGCTCGGCATCCGACCAATCGATGTTGTTGATGAACATCATGCCCGTGTCGACGCGGCTGGCCACACGCTTGCCGCGCGCCACGTCCTTGGTAAAGACCGACCCGCCCAGACCGAAGTCCGAGTCATTGGCAAGCGCCACGGCTGCGTCTTCATCCTTGACGCGGAAGAACAGCGCAACGGGACCGAAGAACTCGGCGCGGAAGGCGGGATTTTCCGGCTTGATGTCGGTGAGGATGGTGGTTTCCATGAACGAACCCGGCCGGTCAACGCGCTTGCCGCCCATCACCACCTTGGCCCCGTGCGCCACCGCGCCGTCGACCTGCTTCAACAAGTCGACCAGCGCCACTTCCTGCGACATCGGGCCCTTGGTGGTCTTCTCATCCATCGGGTCACCGACCTTCTGCAGGGCGAGCGCAGCCCGGAATTTCTCCAGAAATTTGTCGGCGATCGACTCCTGCACGATGAAGCGCTTCGAGGCACAGCAGGTCTGACCCTGGTTGTACATGCGGCCCCAGACGGCCCAAGGAATGGTCTTCTCAAGATCCGCGTCGTCGAGCACGATGAACGCATCGCTTCCGCCGAGTTCCATGGACGAGGGTTTGAGAATCTTTCCCGCACGCGCGGCAACGCTCCTGCCCGCCTCGACGTTACCGGTAAGTGCCACGCCCTTGACCCGCGGGTCATCGATGACGCGTTCGGACTGCTCGTGCGAAATCATCAGATTGGTGTACAGACCGACGGGTGCGCCGGCGTCGCTCCAAAGCTTCTCGAAGGCGATTGCGCATTGCGGCACGTTGCTCGAGTGCTTGACGACCAGCGTATTTCCGGCCATCAGTTGCGGACCCGCCACGCGAGCCAACTGGTAGAAGGGGAAGTTCCAGGGCTCGACGCAGAATATGACCCCGATGGGGCTGTTTTCCATGTGCGCTTCACCGTGTGCCGGGTGGAGCTTCTCCGGTGCCAGAAACCCCTCGGCATTCTTGGCGTAGTAGTCCAAAATGTCGCCGCTGAATTTCACCTCGCCGCGCGCCTCCTCGATGCGCTTTCCCATCTCCAGCGTCGCGAGCCTGGCGAAGTCATCGACGTGCGCCTTCATGAGCGCAGCCGCCTTGGCCACGATGACCGCGCGCTCCTTGTAGCTCTTTTGCTTCCATGTCTTGAAGCAGGTCGCCGCGGCGGCGAGCTTGGTCTCGAGTTGGCTGTCGGTGAACGTGTCGAATGTCTTGAGAGTCTTGCCGTCGAACGGGTTGATGCTTTGGTAGCTCATGGTGTGGTCCTTGTCGCGGTCAATGTGAGGGAGGTGTCGGAAGTATTTTGCCGCCGCCCGCTACGCCTCGATGATCACCTTGAGCGCATGAGCCTTCGTCGCATGGCCGAATGTGTCATAGGCCTCGAGGATCTGGCCGAGCTTGTAGCGGTGGGTAATCAGAAGGGTCGGATCGATCTTGTGCGAGCGCAGAGTATTCAGCAGCATCGGCGTGCTGACCGTATCGACCAATCGCGTGGTGATCGAAATGTTGCGATCCCAGAGGTTCTCGAGATGCAGCTCCACCTTGGTGCCGTGCACGCCTACATTGGCGACGGTGCCACCGGGGGCCACGAGCTGCGCGCATAGCTCGAAGGTTGCCGGAATGCCCACTGCTTCGATGGCGGTGTCGACGCCCTGGCCGCCGGTCATTTTCATGACCGTCGCTACGGCGTTGCCGTTGCCGCTGTTCACTATTGAAGTGGCGCCGAATCGCTTGGCTATCTCAAGACGATTGTCGTCGAGATCGATCATGATGATCTGTGCCGGCGAGTAAAACTGCGCCGTGAGCAGCGCGGCGAGCCCAATCGGACCGGAACCCACGATCGCGACAGTACCGCCGGGCTGCACCTTGCCGTTGAGTACTCCGCACTCGAAGCCCGTCGGCAGGATGTCGCTGAGCATCACCAGAGCCTCTTCGTCGGCGCCGATCGGAATCGGATAGAGGCTGTTGTCGGCGTGCGGAATGCGCACATACCCGGCTTGTGTGCCGTCGATCGTGTTGCCGAGAATCCAGCCGCCGCTCGTACAATGCGAGTACATGAGTTTGCGGCAATAGCTGCATTTTCCGCAGGCACTGATGCATGAAATCATGACGCGGTCGCCGGCCTTGAACGACGTGACCGCGGCGCCCGCTTTGTCGACGACGCCGACGCCCTCGTGGCCCAAGATGCGTCCCGGTTTACAGCTCGGTACGTCGCCCTTGAGGATATGCAGATCGGTGCCGCAAATGGTCGTCTTGCTGATCTTGACGATGGCGTCTGTGGGCGCGCCGATGTCGGGATGCGCCCGCTCCTGCAGCGCCCCTTTTCCCGGACCCAAGTAGACGAATGCCTGCATCTCGCGATTCCCCGTGAAGATTAGGAGACGCGAGCGTGCCAACCTGTCACCTGCGCCGATGCCCGCAAGACTGAGCGCGACGCCGGCGGCAGTCTGTGCGCTGGACAACCGGTGAATGAAATCGGCACGATCCCCGCCCACGATCCCAAACACGCGCATGACCATCGAAAGCGCATGGCCGGCGTCGGGGGAGGTCTGTGCGCTCCGGCCGCGGCCGGGCAAGCTCTTGATTTATTGGTGAGAGATGGACTCGAACCCTCGCCCTCGGCATTATGAGCGCCGTGACTTAGTCTACCGGCTGCATATTTACAACAACTTACCGCGAGAGGCGGGGTGGGTTTGCGCGCACATCCCCTTAAGGAAATCTCCCGATAGCACGGTTACATCCTCGCCGTTAGCATGGCTGTGAGCATTCGCAAAAGCAAGGAAGGAGGATCTCCATGATCACGTCTGCCATTCCTGCTCATTATACGGTCCGCGCGCCCGGCATCGGGATGCGCGGGAACGAATTGCTCGCGTGCCTGCCGCTGAAGACGAGGACCCTCTGGGCTCCCCACCTTGAGCTTGTGGATCTGGAGCAAGGACAACTCCTACACGAATCCGACTGCCGCATGGCTTACGCCTACTTTCCGCTGACCGCGGTCGTCGCCAATCTCTATTTGCTGCAAAGTGGAGCATCGGCGGAGAGTGCCTTGATCGGAAATGAAGGCATGGTGGGACTTCCGCTGGTCCTGGGTGGCGAATCCACTCCCAGCCATGCCGTGGTGCTGATTGGTGGAGAAGCATGGCGGGTGAAAGCGGACTTCATTAGACGCGAAGTTCGTTTGGTGATGCCGGTCATGCATCTGATGTTGCGGTATGTGCAGGCGATGATGACAGAGATGACGCAGACCGCCGTTTGCAACAGACATCACTCGATCGATCAACAAGTCTGCCGGTGGCTTTTGCTGGTTATCGATCGGCTCCCAATCGGTGAATTTGCGATGACGCAGGACCTCATGGCAATCATGCTCGGCGTTCGCCGGGAGAGCGTCACAGCGGCGGCCGGACGTTTACAGCTCGCGGGCCTCATCCGGTATGCGCGCGGGCAGGTCTCGGTTCTGAATCGGATGGGTCTCGAAAGGCGCGCCTGCGAATGCTACCAGGTGGTGCGGCAGGAATATGCGAGGGTTCTCCCCGACCGGCTGGCCATTTGATCTGTGATCTCCAGTCCGCCCCGTCATCGCCGAATCCCTGTTGCTCAAGAACCCGCTGATTATCAGCGGCCGTTGCCGCCGACGCACCCCGGCTCTGACCACATTGGGTCGATTCGTGCCCGGATTGACGACGCTGTTCATCTGTCCCCTCAATGGAACCCGGCCCCCATTCCCGCAGCTGGTCGCACAAAAGCCAGGACGGTGATTTTGGCGACCATCGCGACAAATTGCCGTTGCGCCTCGTATAGCGTAACGCTACACTACACGTATGATCAAGAGCTTTCGGCACTCAGGGATTGAGGCGTTCTTCAAAAGCGGATCGAAAGCGGACATTCAGCCGAAGCATGCAAAAAAGCTCAGCCTTCAACTGGCTGTTCTGAATGAAGCGAAGAAGGAATCGGACATGAACTTGCCAGGCTGGGATTGGCACCCGCTCAAAGGGCAAGCAGCGGGGCATTGGTCAGTTTCTGTGAACTGCAATTGGCGCCTCACGTACGCTTTTGAGAATGGCGATGCGATTCTCGTCGATTATGAAGACTATCATTGAGCGAAGGTGTTGATATGAGCAGGATGTTTAATCCGCCGCACCCCGGCGAGATTCTTGCCGAGACGGTGCTGCGCGAGGACGGCGGGATCAGCGTGAGCGCTTTCGCCGAAAGGCTCGGCATGACGCGCACCGCGATTTCCAGGATCATCCATGGCAAAGCGGCGATCAGCACGGAGATGGCGATCCGGCTCGAGGAGGCGCTGGGGACCTCGGCCGAGACCTGGCTTGCCATGCAAGCGGCTTTCAATCTGTGGCAAGCAAAGAAAAGCAGACGCGGCAAGAAGATTGCTCCGATTCCGGCCAACGTAAGACGCAGCGCTGCGCAACTGACTTAATTGGTGGAGAGAGGGAATCGAACGCTTCTATGAAGCGCTCGACGATTCCCTGCGCTCCCGTAAGGCGACGCCAGCGTTCCCCGCATGCGCGGGGATGGGCGATTCAATATCCATGTGCCCAGACCGGACGGTTACGCACAAAAGTGACACGATCATTTCTGCCGAGATCTGCCAGGCTGTGTCGTTTTCCCAGCAAGTATACTTGTACAATTGTACGGATATGCTATGATTATGCATGGAAATCGTCATCGACACGTCCGCGCTTTTGGCCGTCGTCGCAATGGAGCCGGAACGGGCTGAATTAATTCGCCTCACCCGAGGAGCATCGCTGGTGGCGCCCTCTTCGGTGCACTGGGAAATCGGCAATGCCCTCTCGGCGATGTTCAAGCGCAAAGCGATCGAATTGGACGATGCCGCAAAGGTGTTGGAAGGCTACGCCGGCATAGCGATCCGGCTGCTCGACCCGCCGCTGCGGCAAGCCGTACAGCTCAGCAGGGAATTGAATGTCTATGCGTACGACGCTTACGTCATCGCATGCGCGATCAATCAGCGTGCCCCGATCCTAAGTCTGGACAGGGTCTTGGTGGAGCGGGCACGAACTCTCAAGCTCGACATCTTGGAGGTGACAGGGACATGAAGGCCTATACGTATTCCGAAGCACGAGAGAATTTTGCTTCGGTTCTGGAAGAAGCTGAACGCGATGGAGCGGTCGAGATTCGACGGCGCGACGGTGCGGTGTTTCGTTTGTCGCCCGCTCCTAAGTCGAAGTCATCGCCTCTGGATGTCCCCGGCGTGAAGATCGGGGCAAGCACAGATGAGCTGGTATCGATTGTCCGTGCAGAACGGGAACGTTCGAGGCAATAAATATGGTGGTGAGAGAGGGACTACTCGGCGCTGCGCACCTCGCCACTTCGGGGCCGCCCTTCGGGCGTTCAACCTGGCCTGCGGCCGGGTTGTCGAACTGCCGGATTTCCTGTTAATGCACAGCTCCGGATCATGCGCAATAGAGAGGCGGACACGCAATCCTGCGCGTGACCAACCTACCTTCACTTCGCATGATCCGGATCCGATTAGGGGTCCTCTCGTTTTCCGTGCAATAACATACGGTAGCGGGAGACCATATTTCCCGAGTGCCACGGGGCTCCCGCGTGCAAGTGTCTGATTCTATGGCGGGTTCTGATCCTGATTTACGAGCGGAATCGCCGCTCTGTTTTGGCTTCTCACGCGCTTCCCGCCGTCGTTGTCTTGGCAGCGACAGACGGTAGGATTTTGTCGACGTAGCGCTCGACCGGGAATCGGAATATCCCACGCAGGTTGATCCCCTCGGTTCGAGTCGGGGCGATGCGTCCGATGAGCTCGGGCGGGACGGCGCCGCCGCGACGCTGCGCCCAATGATCGAGGACTTGTTGCATCTGGGCGGTGTTCCAGGCCATGACGATATTAGCGAGGAGACTCAAGGCATCGGCAACTGCTTGCATCTCTTCGGACTGTTTGGCCTGATGACTGGCGATGCGGCCTGTGTAGATCGCGCGCTTCAGGGCATTGACGGCCTCGCCGCGGTTGAGGACGCGCAGCAACTCGCGGCGAAACACATCGTTGAGGAAGTAGTCGCACAGGAACACGGTCCGCAGCAATCGACCGAGATGGACGATGGCCTCGTAGAGTGGATCGCCGCGGGAGGCCGAACCGAAGCGGGCCGTGACGTGGGTTGCGCTGGTGTGCCCGGAATGCACAGAGGCAACCAAGTGCACGATCTGCTCCCAATGCGAACTGATGCGCTCAAGGTCAACGCTCGCTCGACAGATCTCCTGGACGCTCGCCGGGATCGGCGTGCCTCGTGGCAGAAACAGGTGCCGATCTTTGAGTGCCTTCAATCGGGGGCAAAGATCAAAGCCTAAGAGCTTGGCGAGCGCCATTGCGAAATCGGTGTGGCCGTGGGTATCGACCGCGAGCTGGGTGATGTCGAGCTCTGCATGTCGAATGACGCCCTCGATGGCCGCGCCTGCTTGCCGTTGATCGTTCAAGATCAGGGGCTGGGCATGGAAGATCCCCCAGCGATCGCGGACGTGTGAATACAGTCCCATCGAGGGAGTCTGCCGACGCGGGTCGAGCCGTGCCTGCCAGACGCGCTCGGTGGTCTCGAGGCTCATCATGTCAGAAGAAGCCAGATCGGAGCGGCCCCACGTGGTCGCGACGGCATGGCGATGCATGAACGTGAGCACGGCGCCGCAGGCCTCGGCGAGCCGTCGCTCGTCTGCTGCCCAGCGCATCGCCTGCCGGACGCCGGGAGCCGACACTTGCGGGATCATGCGAGCAGTCTCGGCGGCCGAGAGTGACGTGCCGTGGGCCAGGATCCCGGCGTAGACCATCAGTAACTCATGGGTTGATCGCGGCTCGCGGCCGAGCATGATCCAGCTGAATCGCACGTCGGCGTCGACGCTAAGAATCAGCTCGGGCAACTGCGCTTCACCGATCCGCCGATCAAGAGCGGTGCGCAGCTTCGCTACCTCCGGATCCTCCTCTTCCGCGGCGAGCGGCGTGAGGTGTAACTCGTCGTCTACGCGCAGCGTACCGGCCTTCGCGGCGGCGGCCACTGCCGTCATCCCGATCCCGGCACGCTCCACGAGGGGTTCAAGAAACACAGCAGCATCAGTGGGGAGTCCCAAGCGGCGGAAATAGGGGCGGCGCTGCGCAGCCCAGCGGTCGGGCGGGATGAACAGCCGCTCTCGGCTGCGAAACGCGAGGCTGTGGTCGATCCAGACGGTCCCATTGCGAAGGGCGCGTCGCAGGGCGAGTAAAGTCGCGACTTCGAAGGCGCAGAACGCCCGTTCGCGGTCGGCGCCGGTGAGGGCCTCCTGCCAGACGCGGCCGAGGAAGATCTGCGTGCCAGCGGGTAGTTGGCGCTGCTCGTGGGTGTAGAGGCCTTGGAGCCTTCGCAAGGCTTCGAGGACCGGATGATTATCCGTCGCAGCCCAAGGCAGCCGCACCAGTGCGCTCAGCAATGAGCGTACGGGACGTACGCCATCGATAAGACGGGCGCGGATGAGCTCGGCACGGCTGGCCGGTCGGCGCGCTCGATGCGCTGCGAGAAGCGAGTGCAGATGCTCCCGGATCTGACCATCACCGGACGCCGGGTCTGCGAGAATCCGGCCGAGCTCGGCGAGTAGATCCTGGTACAAAACGGCCCAATCACTGTGCATGGCGAGAGCCCCGCTCGCCGCTCTGCGCCACAGGTCCGCAACCTGACGACGGACCATCATCAGCAGCCGATCG
>VFSW01004685.1_pt1 | contig 20373 bp, 17 predicted proteins | sample 5358111 | NCBI WGS metagenome assembly VFSW01 (sample SAMN11554181, study PRJNA540505) | mine drainage metagenome | isolation source: sediment from site ElyBrook_90M | place: USA: Ely Copper Mine, Vershire, VT | collected 2017
ATGCGAGGGGACGGGATGGCGAGGATTGGCTGTAAGTCGTTTCAGGAGAGTTCGATAGAAATATTTTTGAGCGTTGTGACTGCGTTTTGGGAAGGGTCGCGCGGGGAGGGATTGGCGGGTCCTGCCGGCCACGCTTTCGTCCCCTTCGTCACACTTGCGTCACGGATTGCGTCACCATGGGGGGGTCACTCGGATTCGCGGGCGGCCGATTTAAAAAGTCTTGTACAAATTCATCGGATGCTTCTGCGGAGTCCAGATCAACCAGACCTGGCGATCGCCACCGGGAAGGTGCTGCCGGGCCACCGGTTTGCTTTTATCGGGAAACTTTCGCCAGTCGGCGGCGCGCGAGAGATAGGGCATGGGAAGTCCCTCGCCCATAATCACGGGCAGCGATTCATTCGGCGCCAGGACCAGTTGGCGGATCGCGCCGATGCTATTCCAATCCACCGAGATCGCGAGGCGCCGGCGCAACTGCGTCTTGAGGCAGGCCTCGGGAGTCATGCTCGTGAGCAGTGGTTGTTTCCGCCGCAGCGCCTCCTGCCCGGCGCAGATGCGTTCGCATTGCTTGAGTAATGGCTCCTCGAACCACCAGTCGCCGAAATAATTGGTGTTGCGCCGAAGGTCTGTCGGCTCGGGCGGCTTCTTGCGGGTCTGCGTCGCGCGGTAGAGCCGCAGTGGGCCGTGGAGGATGGTTGCCCGCAGGCTCGGCCCCTCCACCAAGCAGTTCGATCCCTTCACTTGTCCGGCGATCAGGCGCCCATATTCCCGGCAAGTGGCGGCGTAAGAAGCCGGGAATGGCTCGGCCTTGTGTTTGAGATATCGCTCGAAGGGACGGACCACGCCCGCGCGTTCGAGGAAAAAGCTATAGCTCGGCGTCTCAAGAAGGCAGCCGAAAATCTCTTTCGACAAAATCGAGCCGAGCTGTTGGCTGACATCCTGCCACATATGAAGAAGGTTAGCATCGACGCCCCGCGCCTTCCGCTATTTGATCTGCAAACCCAGCACGCGGGCAAATACCATGGCTTGGGCCGGATCGACGATCGCGCCGCGCAGATCGTTCATCCCGACCAGCATCCCTTCCACTTCGGACGTGCGAAAATCGGCGTTCTGTAATTTCGTCCGATGGAAATCGGCGCCGACCAGATTGCAGGACCGGAAAATAGAGCCAGTGAGATCCGCCTCCTGAAGATCGGCTTCTTGCCAGTTACACCCGTCGAATTCACAAGTCCGAAACTTACCGCCTTGTAACTGCGCGTAACGCGCGTCTCCGTTCCGGATCAGCACGTCTTGCCAATCGAGCGCGGCGGCGCGAAACCCGGTAAGACGGCAGTCGATGAGTTCGCCTCTCAGCAATACGATGCGATGCGCGCGAATGTTGGCTAAGTCGCAACCGACCAGCCGGACATCCTTCCACATCACGGATCCGAATTGGCCGCCGGCGAGTTGCACGCGTTCGAGCAGGGAACCCTCGATTCGAAACGTGCCGATTTTGAGATCCGCGCGCTCCAGGTCTTGCAGCCGCTTTTCCTCAATGGCGACGAACTCGCCGCCTCCCGACAACTCTTCGGGGTTCGCGGTGGATTGGAGCCGATCGGGGAGATCGGGCGGGTCGCGATGGAAGGCGGCCGGCTTCTTGCCTTTGGATGATTTCATGGGCCTTTGTGGAGGCGTCGCGAGAACCTCGCGGGTTTCGCGGATCTGATCGGCGTGACGGCGGGCGTGGCCATCGATCAAGTGGACCAGTTCCGCACCATTGACGCTTCCAAAATAGGGATGTTTCGCTCCGATGGAATAAAGCGCCTCGCCGCGTTCCTGGACCATCTGAACGCAACGGTCGCGGACGGCATTGAATTCGGCGAGGGCGGCGGGCAACGATTTGAACCGGCCTTGCGGGCGCGCCGCTTCGGGGGGCTCGACCTTCGTCGCGCGGCTTCGGATCGTCGCAAAAAGACGCATCTCTTTTTCGGCGTCGCGCTTGGGCGCGATCGCGGTTCCGCTGGATATCCAGCCCAGGTAACGCTCCTCGACGATGGCGACGTGCTCCATGCATTCGAGAATGGACCAACCGTCGGGCGAGGGCTTGGCGGAGGCTTGGTCCGGGGAGATGCCGCGAGTCGCATCGAGGAAATCCCGGCGGCCGGCTTCAAGGATCGAAGAGAGACCCATTTAAGAAGGGAGCGTTCCAAAGATCGGCATTAACCGCCCGCCGGCCGCTTCTCGAATATCAAAGGCGGCATTACCCGTGGGTGCCGCGGGTTCAGCGCGGGAGCATTGGAGAGCGAGAGCATATCCGAATCAGGCGACCCGCTTGTTCTTCGGTCCCGTCCGGCCGGCCGGCGGTGATGTCGACATCTACTTTCAGACCGGCGGCTGTCACCATGTTGACCAGCGTGTCGATTGTGAATGACCCGATCTTGCCGCGCATCAGATCCGAGATTCGCGGCTGCGATACACGCATGACCCTGGCCGCGCGGGATTGGGTGATCTTCCTCTCCTGGATATAGTCACTCAGCGCCATCATCATTTTCGCGCGGATGCGGAGGTTTTCCGCTTCGGTGGGCGGAAATCCGCAATCCAGGAAAACATTCTCACTTCCTTTTGCCGCTCGCATCACTTCCGCCTTTCCAACAATTCACGATAGCGCTTCTTCCCCAGTTCGGCGTCCAGTGAGGATGCCTTCCGGGTCTTCTTGGCGAGTACGCGAAGACGAGGTGCCGCGCTATCGTCAGCTCAGTGAAGAACTGTGTGTAAGGTCGATCGTTGGCCCAGATCGCCGGCTTTTCTCGTCGTAGGGCGCCACAGGGTCGTCTTTTGCGGTCGCCCTAATGCTGCGCAACCGGTATTTGGGCCACTTCCTCCTTCAACAACCGATACGTCTTACCCATTTCGCCGCGGCCCCGGGGTTTCTGGTCGTGGGTCAGATTGGAAACGGTCATATCGATGCTCGGACGTTAATTTTGGTCCCCGGCTTAAGACGGCTGTCGCGAATTTCTGCGCCGGAAATCAACTGTTTTATCTCGCTGTCAATCTGTATGCCGTCGCCTTCAACTGTTAGTGTCAGGTCATCACCGCACTTTACACCGAGCAGATCGCAAATTTCCTGGGGAACGCTGAATTGAGGTTCTACGGCTTGCGTATCTGTTATGAAGCTGACCGAGACAGCGCGCCAGTTGGGGCGTACTCCTTTTGCCATAGTCGGATCCTTGTGCCACAATCGTACCATCCATACGCGATCAGGCAAAGACCACCATTTCACAAGAGCGGCACTCCGAGCCGCGGAGCAAGCCATCGGAGAGGAGTCGGACGGATGACCGCTATCAGACCTGCGCGCGCGCAAAAACCCCGCAGAGGTGGCGCTTGGCAAGTTGGGCGGCGCTAGCGCGGTCGGGAAAATAAGCGCAGAGATTATTCGACGACTTGAAGATCCGCTAGCGGCGTAATCGGTCTACGGTCGGCATATGCCGGATGCGTCACGCTCCAGCCCTGCGCGGTGCATCGGCTGCTAGAAGAAGGACGCTAGCCTAGGCACGGATTCCCATCGCGTCAGCGTGTCCTATGTCAAGCGCGCGAACCTCAGCGTGAGAACGTCGATGCCGCGCTTTACCTACCGGATTTCTACACGTCTCGCGGGCATGCAAACCTGTGAACGAGCCTTCGCATAAAGGGCGTCAACCGCCGTTCCCCAACCGCTTTCCGAATATTAAAATATGCTGCCGCGGCAGCGTTTCGATCGTTTGCTCCAGCCGGAAACCCTCCGCTTCCAACTCCAGCTTCACTCCGGCCACGCTCATCTTATGCAGGGGTTGAATTGGCACCGCCGGATCTTCCTTGCGATACTCAAGCAGCACGAGCCGGCCGTCGTCTTTCAGCGCCGTGCGCAGGGCCCGGAGCATTGCCTGCGGCTGTTGCAGTTCGTGGTAGACGTCCACCATCAAGGCGAGATCGATTTTCCCGGCGGGCAGTTTCGGGTCGGTGTCGGTTCCAAGAATCGGCTCGATATTTTCGAGGCCGGCCTTTTGGGCGTTTGCGCGCAAACGGCGAATCATCTCGGGCTGCACGTCTACCGCGTAAACCTTGCCTTCGGGACCCACGCGGCGCGCCATGCGTAGCGTCATATACCCGGTGCCCGCGCCGATGTCGGCGACCATCATGCCCTTGGCCAGCTTCAGCGCGTCGAGCGCCTGGTCCGGTTGTTCCTCGGCCGCACGCTCCGGGCGGTCCAGCCAATCGGCCCCGTTCGCGCTCATTACCGGCGCGATGGTCCGGCCGCTCACGGGATCGGTCGATTGCCAGGCGAAGGCGAGGCGCACGAACAGCGCCGCGGCAACTAGAACGGAGACGCGCATCGTCCCTTATGATAGCGAGTAGGCCCCATGCAAACGAAGGCGGCACGACGATCGATCGCGTTCGCTTTGGGCGTCCTTATTTCCGCCGCGGACGCGAAGCTGGTCATCGAGCACCCCGCTGTGCATGTCTCCGACGATGGCGCCGGATTGCCCGTTGGCTACCGCTTTCGCCCCGGCGACACGGTCTATTTCGACTTCCAGCTCTCCGGGTACCAGCAGACCGAAGACCGCGACATTCGCCTCGCTTGGCACATTGAAGTGCAGGACCCGCAAGGGATCGCTCTCGTCGAGCCTTCGGAGGAAAAACTCGCCACGCATCTTTCGGAGGAGGATCGCCACTGGATGCCCATCGGGCGGCGCAGCTTCGTCATCCCTTCTACCGCTCCGGGCGGCCGCTACCGGGTTTTGTTGAGCGTCAGCGACGATCTCGCCAAGGGCGGAGCGACGGCCGAAATTCCATTCGACGTCGATGGGCCCACCGCGCCGCCGCCCGCCACACTCACGATCCGGCGCTTCCGTTTTCTGCGCTCCGAAGAAGACACCGAGGCTTTGCAGATCCCCGCTTACAGTCCCGGCGACACGCTGTGGGCGCGCTTCGAGATGGCGGGCTACGAACTCGGCCCCGGCAACCATTTCGCGCTGGAATACGGCCTCCGCATCCTGCGCGCCGATGGTTCCGTCGCCTTCGAACAGCCGCACGCGGCCCGCACCGAAGGTTCATCGTTCTATCCGCAGCGCTCCGCGCCCGGCGTGCTCAGTTTGCATATGCCGCCCGATCTGCCCAAGGGCGAGTACACGCTGGCGATCTCCGTCACCGATGACACGGGCAACCAGACGCGCGAGATGCGCCAGCGCTTCTCGGTGGAGTAAACCTCTCCAAATTGCCGGAAGAGTATTCCCGGCGCTCCCGCACTACCTCCCTCAGGACCATGTCTCTTTTCCGCACCCGCAGCGCGGCCGTCTTCGGCATCCACGCCCATCTCATCGATGTGGAAGTGGACATGTACGCGGCCGGTTCGGCGCGGGATTTCGTCACCGTCGGCATGCCCGACACCGCGGTGCGCGAGAGCCGCGAGCGGATCAAATCCGCTCTGCTCAACTCCGGCTTCGGGTATCCCAATAAATCGGTCACCATCAATCTCGCGCCGGCCAATGTCCGCAAGGAAGGCGCGGGGTTCGATCTGCCGATGGCGATGGGCATCCTGGGCGCGATGGGCGCCGTCGCCCGCTCCGATCAACATCTGCTGGTGGGCGAACTTTCGTTGGACGGCTCGCTCCGGCCGGTGCGCGGCGCGCTTTCGATGGCCGTATGCGCCCGCCGCGAGGGCATCGCCAATCTCCTGGTGCCGGCGGAGAATGCGGCCGAAGCGTCCGTGGCGCAGGGCGTCCGGGTGTTCGGCATGAAGCACCTTGTGGACGTGGTCGCGTTTCTCAATCAACCGGACCGGTTCGAGCCGGCCGTGGCCGCCGCACCGGAGCGCGAGGCGGCGGGGGAAACCTCACTCGATTTCGCCGACGTGCGCGGCCAGACGACGGCCAAACGGGCGCTGGAGGTGGCCGCGGCGGGTTCGCACAATGTTCTGATGGTGGGCCCGCCGGGCTCCGGAAAGACGATGCTCGCCAAGCGCTTCGGCGGGATCCTGCCGCCGCTCACCTTCGCCGAGGCGCTCGAAACTACGCAAGTCCACAGCGTGGCCGGGTTGCTTTCTCCGGGCGCGGGCCTGCTCGCCGGCCGCCCGTTTCGCTGTCCGCATCACTCGATCTCCGACGCCGGGCTCCTCGGAGGAGGGTCTGGCGCGGCGCGGCCGGGCGAGGTCAGCCTGGCGCACAACGGCGTGCTGTTTCTCGACGAACTGCCGGAGTTCCCGCGCAACGTCCTGGAGCAACTCCGCCAACCGCTGGAGGAAGGCTCGGTCACCATCGCCCGCAGTAACATGACGCTCTCCTTCCCGGCCAGCTTCATGTTGATCGCCGCGATGAACCCCTGCCCGTGCGGCTTCTACGGCGACCCGACGCACGAATGCCGCTGCACGGGAGCGATTATCCAACGCTATCTCGGAAAGGTGAGCGGCCCGCTGCTCGACCGCATCGATCTGCACATCGAAGTTCCCGCGGTCGCTTATAAGGAGCTGCGCGGAAAGGATCGCGCGCAGTCTTCGGCCGAAATGCGGGGGCGAATCGAAGGCGCCCGCGAGCTCCAGCGCACGCGCGGGTTCTACAACGCCCACATCCCGTCGCCGGCGCTGCGGCAGCTTTGCGCGCTCGATGACGCCGGCGAGCGCACGCTGGAGCTCGCCATCCGAAAAATGGGTCTGTCCGCCCGCGCTCACGATAGGTTGTTGAAAGTTTCCCGCACGATCGCCGACCTGGACCAAAGCTCCAACGTCACCGCCAAGCACCTGGCCGAAGCGGTTCAATACCGCAGCCTCGACCGCAATTATTGGAGCTGACCGCCCAGCGCGGCCGCGATCGCCTTCTCGGCCAGCGGCTCCATCACCGCGTAGCCCGCCGCGTTCGGATGCAGACCGTCGAGCGTGAGTTCTTTTTTGAACATCGCTTTGTCGTCGAGCAGCGCTGAATAGTAATCCAGATACACTAACCCGTTTCTCGCGCAGTAATCCTTGATCCACGCGTTGAGCGCGATGATTTTCTCCGGCGGCCGCCGCTCGGTTTGCGGACGAATGGCGTCGGTGACCGGCATCACCGAGGATAGAACGGCATGGATGCCGTGAACCTTGGCGAGCTCCGCCATCGACCGCAAATTATCTTCGATCTGTTCGAGCGTCATCGGCCCGGTGTTGCCGGCGATGTCGTTCGTGCCGGCCAGGATCACCACCACCTCCGGCTTGAGCGCGATCACATCGGGCTGGAACCGGATCAGCATCTGCGGCGTTGTCTGGCCGCTGATGCCGCGATCGACATATAGATGATCGGTGAAGAACTTTGGCGAAAGCCGGATCCAGGCGTCGGTGATCGAGTCGCCCATGAAGACGACGCGATGCTCGCCCGGCGCCGGTGAAGAAAGTTTGGTGTTCGCCTCCGCATAGCGGGCCAGATTCGGCCAGTCGTCGAGGGTGCGACGCGCGCGCTGAAGCTCCGCGGTCAGCTTCGCGGCGCCGGCGTCGCCGCCCGGCGGCGTCTGTGCCATTGCCGACAGGCCCGCAAGAAAGATCGCGATTCCCAGTTTCATGTTTCCAGAGTATATCGCGCCGGGATCCCGGCGGAGAGCATGCGATAAAATTCAAAGAAGATGGTCTTTTTTCGCTTCGCGGTTCGCGCCTCCGCCCTCGTCTTGATATCCACTCTTTCCTGGGGCCAAGCTACGCCCGCGCCGAGCGCCGTCGTCGATAACGCGAGCTTCGCGCCCCGCGTCGCGCCGGGCGCCATCGCCGCCGTTTTCGGGGCGAACTTAGCCGCCTCCTCCACTCCGATCTCCGCCTCCAGTCTGCCGCTTCCCACTAACTTCGAGGGCACGGAGGTGAAGGTCGACAACGTTCCCGCGCCCATTTTTTCCGTCAGCGCGAATCAGGTCGACTTTCAAGTGCCGATCGAGACGCAACCGGGCGTCGCCACTCTCACCGTCACCGTGGATGGAGCCGCGAGCCGCGAATTCTGGTTCACCGTCACGGCGACGTCTCCCGGCATCGATCAATATTATGCGGGCCAGCCCGACACTCTCCAGGCCGTTGTCCTGAATCCGGACCAATCGACGAACAGCCCTAGCGCGCCGATCGACGCCGGCGACGTCGCCGTCGTCTACCTGACCGGCATTGGCGATGTCTCGTACCCTCCGGCCGACGGCGAAGCGGCTCTGGCGTCGCCCTTATCCACAGCGATCGCTCCCTATTCGGCCACCATCAGCGGCCTGGACGTCCCGGTGCAGTTTCTCGGGCTAACGCCGAACTCCGTGGGCCTCGGACAAGCCAACATTCAGATCCCGTCCGATTTTCCGAGTGGCAATTATCCGCTGGCGATCACGATCGGCGGGTTGGTCAGCACGTCGGCCAATATCACGGTGCGAGGTTCGGGCCGGGCTCCGGCGTTCCTCGAAGGCGTGAACGCGAGCGGCGGCAACGATATCGATTTACGGAATAACATTCAAGTGTTGGGCGACACGTTGTATCTCTGCGGCGACGAACGCATCCGCGTGTTCGACATCGCCTCGCCCTCGGCGCCCGTTTTTCTCGGCGATTACGGTCTTTCCGATCTCAGCTTTCACGGACTGTTCTGCGCGGTGAACGCCGCCGCGAACCCGCCCATTCTGGTGGAGGCCGCCGGACTTGCGAAATCACCCATGGTCTATATCTATAGCTTGAGCGACCCGAAGGTTCCGGCGAAAATCGCCCAATTCGCGCCGAACGGCTATGAAAATCTGCAAGGCGCGAGTTTCGCGAAGGGCTACGCATTCTTCAACACCAGTTCGTTTCAGTACGATCCCGGGACGTTCGCCGTTACCGGCCAATCGGGAGATTTCTTCGCCTACGACCTCATCAATCCCGCTCAACCGCTTTTCGTCTCCGCGCTGCCCGGTAACTCCGGACAGGCGGGAGAAGACGACCAAAGCGTGAAACCCTACGCCGGGGTCGTCGGACCGACCACGGCCTACATCGCCGGCAATACCGCCTCCGGCGCCGCGACCGCCGGAATCGGGGCGCTGAATGTGATCGACATCTCCAGCGCCGGGGCCATGCAGTCGGTGGCCTATGTCACCGCGCCCGGCACATCCACACTGCTCGCCTTCGCCGTCTACGGCAACACACTGCTCGCCGCCGGAAACACGGCGAATTTTAGAAATCCCGGATTGCCCGATTTCGACTTCACCGGCGATCTCACGCTCACCACCATGGACGTCTCCGACATCCAGAAACCCATCGTCATCTCAACCATCGACACGGGGATTCAATCCAACGGCGTCAACCAAGTCGCGGCGCTTGCCAATGGACTCTTCGCGGTCACCTATCTCCCTCCCGACACCGACAACGCCGGTCCTTCGTCGATGGCCGTCGTCGACGCCACCGATCCCACAAAGCTGGTGATATATCCCTGGGTGACCAGTTACGGCATCTACGGCATCACCGCCGCGAACGGCTTTTTATATCTCGCCAGCGGCGATAGCCTGGTCACTTACGCGATCCATCCTTAGCGCTGGAATGGGGCGGCAGATATTGCGGTAGACTTCAAAAAAGATGCGCTCCCTCCATTTCGGACTGCTGGCCGCTTCGCTCGCGACTTTCCCGGTTTCATCGTTGGGGCAAGCCACGCCCGAGCCGGCCGCCGTGGTCGATAACGCGAGCTTCGTCAGCCGCGTCGCGCCCGGCGCCATCGCCGCTGTTTTCGGCACGAATCTGGCCACATCCTCCACACCGGTGCTTGCCTCCACGCTCCCGCTTTCGATCGATCTCGAAGGCACGGAAGTAACTGTCGATAATGTCCCGGCGCCGATCTTCTCCGTCAGCGCGAATCAAGTCGATTTTCAAGTGCCGATCGAGACGCAACCCGGGACCGCGACGCTCACGGTGACCGTGAATAGCGTCGTGAGCCAGAGCCTTCAATTCACGGTTACACCCACTTCGCCTGGCATCGATCAGTATTCGGCGGGCCAACCGGATACGCTTCAGGCGGTCGCCCAGAATCCGGATCAGTCGATCAACAGCCCGTCGAATCCCATCGCGGCGGGAGATGTCGCGGTCGTTTATATGACCGGGATCGGGGATGTTAGCGACCCTCCCGCCGACGGCGAAGCGGCGCTCGCTTCTCCGTTATCCCATGCTGTCGCCACTTACTCGGCCACGATTAGCGGCCTCGAAGTCCCGGTTCAGTTTCTCGGCCTGTCGCCCAATTTCGTCGGATTAGGTCAAGCCAATATTCAAGTCCCGGCCGATTTCCCCAGCGGCAACTATCCGCTTGTCATTACCATCGGAGGGTTAGTCAGCACCTCGGCGAACATCACAGTGAGCGGTTCGAGTCAATCGCCGGTCTTTCTGGAAGGCGCCGGCGCGAATGAGCGTTTTGGCGTCAGCTCGGTCAACAATATCCAATTACTCGGCAATACGTTGTATCTGTGTGGCGACGAACGCATCCGCGTGTTCGACATCTCAACGCCCTCGGCGCCGGTGTATCTCGGGGCCTACGGGCTATCGGACCTGAACTTCCGCGGCGTCTTCTGCGCGCTGAACGCGTCGGGAAATCCGCCCACATTGGTGGACTGGTCCGGGCCGGCCAACTCGCCCACCGTTTTCGTTTACACCTTGACCAACGCTCAGGTTCCGACGAAAATCGCCCAATTCACGCCCAATGGTTACGAAAATCTGCAAAACGCGAGCTTCAACAACGATTACGCTTTTTTCAACACCAGTTCGTTCCAGTACGATCCCTCCAGCTTCGCCGTCTCCGGTCAATCGGGCGATTTCTTCGCGTACGACTTGATCAATCCCGCCCAGCCGGTATTCGCCGCGGCTCTACCGGGCAATTCCGGCCAGCCGGGCGAGAACGATCAAAGCATGAAACCTTACGCCGCCGTCGTCGGGCCTACGACCGCTTACATCGCCGGAAATACCTCCTCCGGCGCGGTCACTTTGGGAACCGGATCGCTCAATGTAATCGACATCTCGAGCCCCGGCGCGATGCAGTCGGTGGCTTACGTCACCGTGCCCCGCACGGCCACGCTCCTCGCCTTCGCGGTCTCGGGCAACACCCTTCTCGCCGCCGGCAATACATCCAACTTCCGTAATCCCGGGATACCGGATTTCGACTTCACCGGCGACCTCACGCTCACCACGATGGACATCTCCAACGTACAAAACCCCACGGTGATCACCACGATCGATACCAACATTCAAGCCAACGGCGTGTACGAAGTCGCCGCGCTCGGCGGCGGCTTATTCGCAGTCACCTATGGCGCGCCCGATACCGATATCGGAGGCCCGTCGACGATGGCCGTGGTCGATGCCACCGATCCTACCAATCCGGTAATTTATCCCTGGGTCACCGCTTACGGCATCAATGGCATCGCCGCCGTCGATGGATATTTATATCTCGCCAACGGAAACGGCATCGTCACTTACTCCATTCATCCATAGCGAGTTACTGCTGGATGATCGTCCCGTCGGTGCGCCGGATCTCGCCCCAGCCACCGTTGCGCTCCTTGGCCGCGGGATTCTCGAACGTGCCGTAGGGATACTTCGCCGCCGCCTTCTCGTTTACTTCGATGCCCCAGCCCGGCGCTTCGTTGGCGTAGAGATAGCCTTCGCGCATCTCCGGCACGCCTTCGAACACCTCGCGCACCCGCTCGTTGAACGCGGTGTATTCCTGCACGCCGAAGTTGTGGCAGGTGAGGTCGAGCGCCAGGCTGCAGGCCACGCCCACCGGTGACAAGTCGCCCGGCCCGTGCCAGGCCGTCCGCACGCCGTACATCTCCGCCATGGCCGCGATCTTCCGGCACGGCGTCAACCCGCCCGTCTGCGAGACGTGCATGCGCACGAAATCGATCAGCCGTCCGCTGATCAACGGCGTCCACTCGTGCGGGCTGTTGAATAACTCGCCCATCGCCAGTTGCGTCGCCGATTGCTCGCGGATCATCCGGAAATAGTCGATGTTCTCCGGCGACAGCGCGTCTTCGAGATAGAACAGCCGAAACGGTTCCACCGCTTTCGCCAAACGCACCGCCTGGATCGGCTCTACGCGCTCGTGTACGTCGTGGAGTAACTCCACTTCGTCGCCCAGTTGCTTGCGCGAAGCCTCCAGTAACTGCACCGCCCGCTTGATATAGGCTTCCGGCTCGAACACCGGCCCGGCATGCAGCCCTACGCGTTGGTTCTTTCCCGCAGAGGAGCCGTAGCCGGCCATCCCCGGCAGGCCCACCTGCACCCGCACGTACCGGAACCCTTGCGCCATGATCCGCCGCGCGCTCTCGATCGTCTCGGCGATCTCCGCGCCGCCCGCGTGGGTGTACCATCCGGCGGCCTCGCGGCATTTTCCGCCCAGCAATTGATCCCCCGGCCTCCCCGCCTGCCGCCCTTTGATGTCCCACAGCGCCATGTCCACGCCGCTGATGGCGTTGTTCAGCACCGGCCCGTTGCGCCAGTAGGAACTGGCGTAGCAGGCCTCCCAAGTGTCCTCGATGCGGTCCGCGGGCTTGCCCATCAGGAACGGTTTCAGGTACTTCTCCACCGCAGTGATCACCACGTCGGCGCGCTGCGTGAACGTCGCGCAGCCGTAGCCGTGCAACCCATCCTGGTCCGTGTCGATGCGCACGACAACCAGCCGCGACCCGGCCGGCGCCGTTGCGATCACCCGCACGTCGCGAATCTTCGGCGAGGGCGTGCCTCGCGTAGCTTTTTCCACCGCCTCCTGCGCCGCCAGCTCCCGCCGCGCCGCCAGCCCGCCGACCGCCGCTCCTATCGCCTGCAATACATTTCGCCGTCCGATTGTTTTCATGGCCACCGACAAGTATATTGCAGCGGCGAGGCGGCCAATTGCGCCAACGCCGCCCGCGTATGATGAATGGAGGCCAAAATGGCGGGCAAAAAAATCAAGCTGGCCCCAATCGCCGCTCCGCCGCGGCGAACGCTGGCGCAATTAAAGCGCGAGCTCGCCGCCGCCGCCGATCCACGCCGCGCGCTCGGCTCGGCCAGGTTCTTCAAGACGGGTCCGGGCGAATACGGCGCCGGCGACCGTTTTCTTGGCATCTCCACGCCGGTCCAGCGAAAGATCGCCCAGCGCTATCTCACCCTCGGCGATGGCGACATTCATCGGCTGCTCGATTCCTCCATTCATGAGCACCGGACGATCGCGTTGGAGATCCTGGTGGCTCAGCACGAGCGCGCGGGGGCCGAACGGCGCGGCGAGATTTTCGACTTTTATCTCAGCCACACCTCCCGCATTAATAATTGGGATCTCGTCGATGGCTCGGCCCCGGCGATCGTTGGACATCGCCTGACCATCGGATCGCGGGAATTTCTGGACGTTCTCGCCCGGTCGGAAAGCTTGTGGGAGCGGCGCATCGCGATCATCGCAACCCTGCCGCTCATCAAAAAAGGCGACGTGGACGACGCGCTCCGCATCGCCGCGATCCTGCTCTCCGACTCTCACGACCTCATCCAAAAAGCCGTGGGCTGGGCGCTGCGCGAGGTGGGCAAGGTAGCCCGGCCGCGACTGCTCGCTTTCCTGCGAAGCAACTACGCCGCGATTCCGCGCACCGCGCTTCGATACGCGATCGAGCGCTTCCCGCGCGAACGGCGCAAACGAATGCTCCAAGGGCGGTTCTGAATCGCGGGAGCGCGCGGGCCGCCTCGCCTACCGCGACACCGGAACCAGCGCCAACGCCTGTTCGATCTCTTCCCGCACCGCCGCTTCGCTTCCGCTCGCATCGACGCGATGGTAATCCCCGCCGCGATAATATTCCACGATCGGCTTCGTCGCCCTTTCGTACACCGCCAACCGTTCGTGAATTACTTCTTCGCGGTCGTCGGCCCGCTGCGCCAGCGCCGCTCCATCGTTGTCGCAAATTCCATCCACTTGCGGCGGCTGGAACGACAAATTATAGATCTGCCCGCAAACCGGACATTGCCTTCGCCCCGCCAACCGGTTCACGATCGCCTCCGGCGCGACATCGAGGTGCAGAACCATCGGCTCGGGAAATCCCGATTCCAGCAGGAGCCACGTGAGAAACTCCGACTGCGCCACCGACCGCGGATACCCGTCCAGCAAGAACCCATCCACGCAATCCGGCTCCGCCAGACGTTTCGCCACGACGCGGTTCACGATCTCGTCATGCACCAGTTCGCCGCTGGCGAGCAACCTTCGCAGCCGCTCGCCCAACGCCGATCCGGAAGACGCTTCCGATCGGAGGATTTCGCCGGTCGAGATCGACGGAATCCCCAACTCCCGGCTCAGGAACGCCCCCTGCGTCCCTTTGCCGCTGCCCGGCGCGCCCAGCAGGATCACCACGCGCGCGTGCGCAGCCCGCCGCACCTGAATTTCGTCGAAATCAATCCCCAGTTCCATAGATCGCCAAATCCCCGAAGAAGACCAACAAACTCTAAATGCCACTGTAACCGGATTGCCGTCCATAGTTCAAATCGTCCCGTCCGCATCGGATCGATAGGTCAATCCGTCCCACTTTTCGAAACTGCGCTCTCATGATCCGCCTTGGGCGATTTGACCTACCCAGGGGACAATATGGCCGGATTCTGCCATAATGATTCCGATCGGGGCCAATTCGAAAATCATGTCCGGAACTCAAGTCGATTCCACCGCCATCATTGTCCACGCACCCACCCATCCCCTTCAATCTCAGGTTCTTACGGCGGAAGCCTGCGCATTCCTGGCCGGTCTCGCCCGCCAGTTCGAACCTCGCCGCCGCGCGCTGCTCGCCGAACGCGACGAACGCCAGCGGTCGCTCGCCGCGGGATCGCTCCCGGATTTTCTTCCCGAGACCCTGTCCGTTCGCCAGTCGGAATGGACGGTCGCCCCGATTCCCGAAGACCTCCTGGACCGCCGCGTCGAAATCACCGGCCCGGTGGACCGCAAAATGACGATCAACGCGCTCAACAGCGGCGCGAACGTCTTCATGGCCGATCTCGAAGACGCCAATTCGCCCACTTGGTCCAACAACATCGAGGGCCAAATCAATCTCCGCGACGCCGTCCGCCGCGCCATCTCGTTCACCAGCCCCGAAGGCAAGCCATACTCGCTCGCCGAAAAGACCGCGGTGCTTATGGTCCGTCCCCGCGGTTGGCATCTGGTAGAAAAACATTTCCACGTCGACGGCCAGCCTATTTCCGCCTCGCTCTTCGATTTCGGCCTCTATTTCTTCCACAACGCCGCCGAACTCATCGCGCGCGGGACCGGCCCGTATTTCTATTTGCCGAAACTGGAAAGCCACCTTGAGGCGCGGCTCTGGAACGACGTCTTCGTCTCCGCGCAAGACTCGCTGGGCATCCCGCGCGGCACGATCCGCGCGACGGTCCTCATCGAAACCATCCTCGCCGCTTTCGAGATGGACGAAATTCTGTATGAGCTGCGCGATCACTCCGCCGGTCTCAACTGCGGCCGCTGGGACTACATCTTCAGCTTCATTAAGAAATTCAGCAAGCGTCCGGAGTTCGTTCTTCCCAACCGCGCGGAGGTGACGATGGACCGTCCCTTCCTCCACTCCTACGTTCAACTGCTCATCCAAACGTGCCACCGCCGCGGCGTCCACGCCATGGGCGGCATGGCGGCGCAAGTGCCGATCAAGCACGACCCGCAAGCCAACGGCCGGGCGCTCGAAAAAGTGCGCCTCGACAAACTGCGCGAAGTGGGCCTTGGACACGATGGCACATGGGTGGCCCATCCCGGCCTCGTTCCCATCGCGAAGGCCGTTTTCGACGAACACATGAAGACGGCGAACCAGATCTCCGTTCCTCGCGCCGCGGTCCACATCGGCGCGGCGGATCTGCTGGCCGTTCCCACGGGAACCATCACCGAGGAGGGCCTGCGGTGGAATATCGATGTAGGTTTGCAGTATCTCGAAGCGTGGCTGCGCGGTTCGGGCTGCGTCCCGATTTATAACTTGATGGAAGACGCCGCCACCGCCGAAATCTGCCGGGCGCAGATCTGGCAATGGGTCCGCCATGGGGCGAAAATGGACGACGGCGGCACGGTCACCTCCGCACTCGTCCAGCGCGCGCTCCACGAACGGATGGACAAGCTGCGCTCCACGCTTGGAGTCGCCGGCTTTGAGGAAAGCCGCTTCCACGCCGCCGCCGTGCTCTTCGACGGATTGCTGGCGGCAAAACGATTCCCGCCTTTCCTCACACTCGCCGCCTACGACGAACTCGACTAAGCGCCCGCAATGGCCAGACTCGCAGTCGCGCCGCCCACTACCGCGACGGCGTCGGTCCGCCACGAATTCGTCGAACGCCTGCGCGACGACGTCGAAGCGCGCCGCGTGTCGAGCGGTATCGCCTATCTCGACGCCCACCGCGATGTCATCGACACCCTAGACGGTTCCATGCCCGGTGCGGCCGCCTGCCTCGCCGCTCTCGCCCGCTGGGTGGACGTCGGCTATGGCAATGAGGACATGGTGAAGGCCCTGCTCTCTCGCTTCCCCGCCGCCCGCCGCTCCCAATTGCCGCTGGTCGACTACCTGCAGTTGCGCCTCGCCGAAGGCGTCGTCACCATGTCGGACGAGAACCCGGAGGATGCCGTCCGCCATTTCGATTTCATTCTCTCGGCCGGCGAGGAGGCCGCCGGAAAAGATCTTCTCGCGCTCGCTTATTTCTGGAAAGGCCGCTGCCGCCGCTACCAGGCCGAATACGACGAGGCGCTGGAAAACACCGTCCGCGGGCGCAATCTCGCCCTCGATTTGGGTCACGCACCCACCGCCGCCGTGATGCGCACGCTCGAGAGCTGGCTTTATTTCCAAAAAGGAAAGTACAAGGAGTCCTTGCGCACGCTCCAGGAAGCCGAGGCGGTGCTGGAGGAGACCGACGACTTCATCACCCTCGGCAATATCCAGTCCGCTTATGGCCGCATGGCCCGCCGCGAAGGCCGCCACGACGCCGCGCTCGAACATTTCGCCAAAGCCAGCGCCCTTTACCTGCGCCGCGATCCGCGCCATCGCAACTACGCCCGCACCCTGGTGAACATCGCCACCGTCAAACGCCTGATCGCTCTGCAAATCCGCAAGCGCGTCGATACCGCCGTGACCAAGCGCCGTAAGGACGCTTCGCGTGGCGTACCCACCGGCGCCAACGCCGGCGACGCGGCGTCGGAGGCAGGATACCGCCGCCGCTTCGAGGAACTTCGCCAGCAGTCCCTCGCCCACCTCTCCGAAGCGGCCGGCATTTATCTTCTCCACCATCACCATCGCGGCGCCGGCACCGTCCATATCGACCGGGGATACCTTTTCCTCGATGGCGGCGAGCTCGATCAGGCCGGCACGGAAGCCAACCTCGCCCACGAGCTGGGCCATCAGAAACAGGACTACATTCTCATGTCGCGCGCGCGCATCCTCCAATGCATGATCGAGCACGCCAAGCTCGACGAGGGCATCGAGGAAGGCTCCCACCCCGGACGCCACGCCCAACTGGCGCGCGAATTCGCCCGCGACGCCGTCGAAGGCTCCAAGCATACGCAAAACCGCTGGCTGCTCGCCCGCGCTTATACCTGGGAGGGCCTGACGCTTTGCCTTCCGTTCTTCAATTCGCGCGACGCCGCGTCTCAATGTTGCAGCCAGGCTTCCGCCCTCCTGAAACCGGACGATTACGATTATTTGTGGGATGAACTGCAGGCGTTGAAATCGAAACTCCTGGTTACCGGCAGCATCGACGCCACGCTCCGCGCCTGGAGCCAGGGCGCCGTCGGCGAGAAGACTTTCCGCCAGATCTCCGACGAATTCGCCGAGCTGATCATCCCCAAAATCTGGGAGCGCGAAGACCGCAAAATCGCCCGCGTCGCCGCGCGGCTTTCCATCTCGCCGAAAAAAGTCCGGCGCATCCTGCACAAGGTCGGACTGCTCAAGGAGAAGCGCGCGTAAGGCCGGTCACGGGCCGCAACACTTCGAACAGATTGTTGTAATCGTCCGTCCACGGCCGCGTCCCCGCTTTCGCCGCGATCGCCCGCGAAGCGGCCGCGACGTCCGGCGTTTCGAGAAACGCCTCGTTCCGCGTAATCAACACCCAGTCGGCCGCCGACAGCAGCAGATCGTCCTCCTTCGGCGTGCGGATCAGCACCGCGCGATATCCATCGAGCGCCGCCAATCGCCCGGCCACCGGCGCGAGGTCCAGATATTGATTCGATACGTGGACCGCCAGAATTCCCTTCGCCGTGAGATGCCGGAAATATAACGCGAACGCCTCCCGCGTGAGGAGATGCACCGGGATCGCGTCGCCGGAAAACGCATCCACGACGAGAACATCGAACGCCGGCGCCCGCTCGCGTTCGAGCGCCAACCGCCCGTCGCCCAGCGTCACCTCGGTCCTCGCCGGCGTCTCACGCAAATAAGAAAAAAACGAATTCGCCAGCGCCAGCACTTGCGGGTCGATCTCGTAAAAATGAAAATCGTCGCCCGTCCGCCCATACGCCGCCAACGTGCCGGCTCCGAGGCCGATCACCGCAACGCGTTTCGGCGCGCGGTCGAAGGAACGCAGCGCCAGCCCCACGCCCGAGTCCAGCCCGTAGTAACTTGTCGGAACCATCCGCTGCCCGTGCGCGAAGTACTGGGAGCCGTGCTGCACGGTGCCATGAAAAAGCGTCCGCACTTCGGCGCCCAGCCGCGTCGTCCGCACCACGCGCAGCGCGCCATAGAAGCTGCGCATCTGGATCATCGATCCCTTCCGGTATCCATGTACCTGCATCGCGAACACCAGCGCCATCGCCGCCGCGGCGACCGTCCACAGCATCCGTTGGGACCATCCTTCTTTCCACGTCGCCCACAATGCGAGGCCCGCCACGAACGCCAACGCGAACGGCAGCTCGTAAACGCCGGCGAACACCACCGGCGCGACAAGCCCTACGAACACCGCTCCCAACGCCCCGCCCGCGGCGATCGTAATGTAGAACGCCGTCAGGTTCTCCTCCTCCGGCTTCAACCGGCTCAGCTCACCGTGGCAGAACATGCAACACACGAACAGCGTGCCAAGAAACACCGGCGCGGCCACGAGAAGCGTCTCGCTCACCTGAATGTCGTAGATGGCATAACCGGCCGAGCCGAGCGCCACCGCCAGGAACCGCAGCACCGTCGCGCGGCGATAGAACCGTCGTCCCTCGAAGCACAAAATGAACGTCGCCAGATACAGCGCCAACGGAAGAATCCACAGGAACGGAACAGCCGCCACATTCCCGGTAAGTTGATTGGTGATCGCCAGCAGCATCGCCGATCCGCCCGCCGCCAGCGCGAGCCAAGCCAACCGACGTCCGATTGCCGGCGCCGCGTCCTGAATCGGCGGGCTGGACTCCGGCCTCGGCGCCCACGCGGCCGCCGCGCACAGAATCGCGAACGCCACGAACCCTCCGGACCAGATCCAATCCTGCGTGCGCGTGGCCAGCGCCGGTTCGATCCAAAACGGATACGCCATCAAGGCCGCCAGCGCCGCCACGTTCGATAGCGCGAAGAGCCGGTACGGCCGCGCATTCGCCGCCCCGCGCACATACCAACTCTGCACGAGCGGACTCGTCGCCGCAAGCAGAAAATACGGCAGCCCCAACACCGCGGTCAGCACCGTTAGAATCCCCCGCGCCGGATCGTCTCCGCCCACCGGCTTCCATCGTGCGCCGGGCATCGCCGGCAGCAGACACACCGCCGCCGCCAGCAGCGCCGTATGGAGGATCGCTTGCTCGCGCGGCCGCAGCCGCCGGGTGAGGACGTGCGCGTAGACATATCCGCCCAGCAACACGGTCTGAAAAAAAACCAGACACACGGTCCACACCGCCGCCGATCCGCCGTACCACGGCAGAATCAACTTCGCGAAGACCGGCTGAATCAGAAACAGCAGAAACGCGCCGAGAAATACGACGCAGCCATAGAGCGCGGTCACACCGTATTCCCGCTCAGAGCTCCAGCAGGTGCCCCTTCTTGCCCACGTTCATCGCCCACGTCCCGCCGATCTCCTCGCTCACCCCCGCCGCCTCGTGGATGTGCCCGCAGAAAAAGTATCGCGGCTTCGCCTTCTCGATGAACGCGCGCATCGCCGTGCTGCCGAAGTGATTCCCTTCGCCCGAGTCGTCGAGCGCGGTCCCGCGCGGCGGGCAATGGCAGATCATCACCAATGGTTCGAGGCCCGCGAACTTTTCCAGCCGCTCGCCCATTTCGGCTTCGCTATATTCGCCCGGCGTATCGAACGGCGTCGGATTCGAATACCCCAACCCCGCCACGTTCCATTCGCCGATCTTCATCCGCCGCCCATGAAAATCCTCGAACCCATAGGTTCCGCAAAATTCCGCCACGTCCTGCGCCGATTCGTGATTCCCCGGAATCACGTAAACCTTCCCCGCGCGCCGCTGCAGGATCGGCCCCACGTGCTCGAAGCCCTTGGCCCAATTC